>Ga0187821_10000111_pt1 | contig 15482 bp, 7 predicted proteins | sample NC_wetland_sal_i_20_FD_132442 | JGI IMG/M metagenome (GOLD analysis project Ga0187821, IMG submission 132442) | Wetland sediment microbial communities from Neuse River Estuary, North Carolina, USA - SourceSoil_1 | ecosystem: Environmental > Aquatic > Freshwater > Wetlands > Sediment | place...
CGACCGTGCGGAATACCTTAAGCCGGAAATTCTCCATGGGTGCTGGTTCCGATCTGCCCCTGATCTCGCTGGGAGCTCTCATTATCCGGATATCTTGTCCCGCCGGCTGTATTTTTTTTGCAATAGAATTCGAGGGCTTTCGGATTTGGGGACATATCACCATGCGACAACCGGAACAATTCAAGGGCATGCGATCTTAGGACCGATCTTACCGTCTATTTGTCCACCGAATAAGCCGCCACAAGATCATCGCATCGCTTGACAAACGGGCGGCAGTCGTAACAATGTTGCCGCAGCGGATCCACCCGCTCTTCCGATTTCCGATAAAGGATAAACAAAATGAGCAAGCGCGATTTCCACGTTCGAGCAGCAGCTGTTCGATCGATCGCAGTGTCTTTATTTTTGGTCGCGGCGTCGGCGATCTCGTTCGGAACCACTCGTGGCTTTGGCGGCGTAACCCTTGCCGCGAGTCCCGCCCAGGCGGACAGCGGGGACTGGACCTATGCGGACCACGATTTTAACGGGACGCGTTACAGCCCGCTGACTCAGGTCACTCCGGCCAACGTGAAGCAACTCGCCAAGGTTTGCTCGTACACGATTCCTGAAAAAGTGCCTTCCGAATCGACCCCCATCGTTTCCGCGGGCGTCATGTACGTAACCAGCGACCACTACACCGTCGCGATCGACGCTGCCGACTGCCACGTTTTGTGGTCCTATCAGTGGATACCTCGCGATACCGACTACGTTCATCCCCATCGCGGCGCGGCTCTCGCCAATGGAAAAATCATTCGCGGCACCGGAGATGATTTCCTGATTTCGCTGGACGCCGAGAGTGGAAAGCTTCTCTGGGCCAAGCAAATTGCGGATCCCAAGGCGGGCTACTTCATCAGCATGCCGGCGCTTGTCACCGGGGACATGATTTACGTGGGCCCTGCCGGATCGGAGAGGGCCGGCAGTGGATGGATTGGCGCGTTCAAATTGAGCAACGGGGAGCAGGTCTGGAAATTCAACATTATTCCTCAGGATGGCGAACCGGGCGCCGACACCTGGGGCCCGAATCCGGAAGCGCGCAAACACGCGGGCGGTGCGCTCTGGACACCGCAGTCGTTCGATAGTGAAAAGGGCATCCTCTACGTGGCAGGCGGCAATCCGGCGCCCGATTTCTGGGACGATGCCAGGCCCGGCGCCAACCTGTACACGAATTCCATGATCGCCCTGGACGCGAAGACGGGCCGTCTGCTCTGGTACAACCAATTCATCCCCCACGACGTGGACGACTACGACATCACGCATGTCAATCCAATCTTCAAGGTGAACTCGCGCACGATGATCGCTTCGTCCGGCAAGGATGGCGTACTCCGCGTGGTGGATGGCGACACGCATAAAGTCGTCTATGCGGTTCCGTTCACGACGCAGTTGAACTCGGAAGTGCCACTTAGCAACACCCCAATCAAAGTCTGCCCCGGAATTTTGGGAGGCGATGAGTGGAACAGCGCGGCCTACAGTCCCAAGCTCAGTCTGATCGTGGTGCCCAGCGACGACCTTTATTGCTCCATGAATCAGAAGGACAAGGAGCCGCCCAGCATCGAGAAGGCAAACACGGGCGAAAAAAGTTATTTCGGTGGCCCGATCACTCACGGCGCTTGGGCCGAGGGACGCGGCCGTCTGACAGGCTTCGACGCCGCCACCGGCAAGGAGCGCTGGCGGTACGAATCGCCGACATTGCTCGTCGCCGGAGTTGCCGTTACGGCTTCTAACCTTGTTTTCACCGGCGAAGTTGGCGGCTTCTTCGACGCGCTCGACGCTCAATCGGGCAAAGTCCTTCTTCATGTTGATCTGGGAGACAGTGTTCAGGGCGGCGTCATCACCTATTCAGCGCACAACGTTCAGTACGTTGCCGTCACTTCGGGCGATGGCGGCGTCCTCCGAAAAGAAACGATTCCGGAAATCGTTGGGGGAAACCCGACCGTGACGGTGTTTGGACTTCCCAAAAAATAAGATCGGCGACATTTGTACGCATCGCGCGATTTGATTCCGGAGGAAGTATTTGATTGTGGTGTCTTTTGATGAATAGAGCTGGCGAAAAATTGACCGCTGGATTTATTGGTTATCGGGAAGATTGCCCGGTTTGTTTGGTACCGCGCCGCCTTTTCTTGGAATGCCGGGAAAATCCAGCTGTATGAAATCCGTTCGCCTGACCCTCTTCGCACTGTTCTCCTACCTGATGGTCGTGCAGCTTGTCGTCTGCGTAACCGGCCTGAGATTTGGACCCAGGGATAGTTCCGATTTCCGGCAACTCTACACGGCGGGATATATGGTCCGTCAGGGACAAGGTCCGGATCTTTACAATTACGAGTTGGAAGAACAGTTGCAGAATCGGATCGTCAGTCCGGGAAAGCCGCTTCCGTTTGATCACTTCGCCTATGAGGCGCTTCTATTCGCTCCATTCTCTTTATTGAAATATTCCATGGCGTATTTCGCGTTCGCCGGTTTCAACATGCTTCTCCTGGTGGCCGCGCAGCAGTTGTTCAGGCCGTATCTCCTGCAACTGGAATCACTCGGAAAATTTGTCCCGGAAGCCATTTTCTTTTGCTTCCTCCCTGCGGCAATTACGATCATCCTGGGACAGGACTCGTTTCTTCTGCTTCTCCTGACGGTCCTGGCGTTCGTTGCTATGGATAAAGGGCACGATGCGCGATCGGGTCTTCTTCTCTCATTGGGTCTTTTTAAATTTCAGTTCATTCTGCCGGTCGTCTTGCTCTTCCTCCTTTGGCGCAAGTGGAGATTCGTAGCCGGGGCGGCGTCGGGCGGATTTGCCGTGGCATGCCTCTCAATGTTCATTGCGGGATTTTCAGGTATGCGGGAATTCGCAAGGACGATGATCGAAATGAGTATCGGACTTTCCAGCCCTGCGCAGAGACTGAAGTTCGCCACTTTTCCCAACGCGATGCCGAATCTGAGGGGATTCATCGACGCGTTTGGAGGCCACTTACACTGGCCGTCGCGCACGATTCAGGTTGCAGTGATCATCTGCACGATACTGGTGATTTTCCTCGCTTCCAGGATGCAGCCGTCCCTGCACCTGGCCATCCTGGTGGCTGTTCTCGTGAGCTACCACGGCTTGATTCATGATTCCACATTGCTCGCCTTGCCTTTGGGGTTGATTCTCGCCCGATCGGCTTCCGAAAACGATCTGCTCCTTGGAATTTTCGATCTGCTGGTTTTCGCCTGTCCGGCGGTTCTGTTTGAATTTTGGCCCGGCCACTATTTTTTGATGGCCATCCCCATCCTGATACTTGTGTTCCTGCAGCGAAGCGCGCGGCCAGGAGCCGCTCCCGCTCTCCACTTCTCATGAGTTCGCTCCTTTCGCGCGTTTCCAAATCTGGCAGTGCCGCACGAAAACTGCTAGCATGTGTTCATTCGATCGCTGCAAAGCGGGCAAGGCGCATCCGGGCGATGTTGCCGTTTGCAATCGAGTCGGCGTGCCCCGGAACCGTCGATTCAAATGGGAGGCCGAGGTATGGCATACATATTTAACGAAGATCAGCTCCCCAGGCTGCTGTCCAATGGCCGCGAGCGCGTGTTCTTCGTCAACAAGGAACTCACCAAGATAGACGACATGCTGGCGGGGATCATGCACTACAAGCAGGGCGCCGCGTCTCCGTATCATCTTCACAAAAATTGCGAACACTTTTATTTTATTATGGAGGGCAAGGCCACCGTGCAGACCGAGGAAGGAACTCGTGAGATCGGCCCCGGCACAATGGTCTTCATCCCCGCGGAAGAAAAGCATCGCCTGCGCGCGGTCGAGCCGCTCTTCTACTTTGAATTCCAGGCTCCCAATCGTTTTCAGACCACCATACTCGAGGGCACGCCCGACGACCTGAAGTGGGACCGCGTGGACGGCGGCGTCTGGTACCAAAGTTGACGGTTCGGCCAGGCGAAATCTCTAGCCGAAACTTGCAAAAGAATAAAATACGCATGAATTTACGATCAAGGGATGGAAAGGATTGACCCTCAATGTCACTGACTTTTATCGATACCAATAAGATCCCGCACGCCAAGTTGCCCGGATCGGGAGAGTTCGCGGAAATTTTGAATGACAAGCTCTGCGGGGCCAAGAACGTAATCGGCTCCCTCCGCTGGCTCAACGCAGGCGAAAAGCTGGATGTCCGGTCCGACAAAAATACTCATCAGCTGGTGTACTTGATGCAGGGAGAGGCCACCATTTCGCTGGACTCCAAGGATCACAGCGTAAAGAAAGGTTCCGGCGTATACATCGGGCCATCCGAATCCGTATCGATCAGGCAGTCCGGTACGGCTCCGTTAAAGCTCTTCCACCTGGTGGTGCCGCACCTGCAGAGTTGAGTTAAGGTTTCCGTAGCGCCGGCGTCTCGCCGGCAATTTTTTCCGTGTTCTAGGCAGTGCAAAATGCTGGCCCCTCCAGCATTGGGACAAGCAGGGCACCGGTTTTCACACACGAAAGGGAGACCCACGATGTCGATACTGATCAAGCGGTTGCGCATATGCTCCACATTCTTGTTCCTCGTCACGGGAGCAATTTTGTTGCCCATTGCCGCAAGGGCTCAACTCAAGCAGCCTTTGCTATCGGATGACAATTTGAAGCACGTCTCCGATCACGTGTCCGTCCTCGAGGGCTTTCCCAATGTCGTTTTTGTGATCGGGAGCCGCGCGACGCTGGTGGTTGACACAGGCCTCGGCGAGCGTAATGGCGCCACCGTCATGCGCGCGGAGCAAAAGCTCGCCAAAGGCCCGATTCTTTACCTCACGACCACGCACTATCATTCCGAACACACGACGGGCGAACAGGCATTTCCGGCGAACACGATCATCATAAGAAATACCGTGCAACAGGAAGAAATGAACAAAAGTGTTGGCGCCCATATGGACGCTTTCCGGAAAATGTCGGCCCAAAACCTGGACCTGCTCCAGAACGTGAAATTTCGCGCGCCGGACGTGCTCTTCGACCGCGAAGCGAAAATCGATCTCGGCGGCGTGACGGCCCGCCTGTTTTATGTCGGACCGGCCCACACCAAGGGCGACGAGCTGATTTTCGTCGAGGAAGACAGCGTTCTGATTCCCGGAGACATCGTCCAGAAAGACATTTTTCCCATCATGCCCAACGCGGACGCGAGCTTGAAAGGCTGGCTCGCTAATTTGGACAACGTGGAGGCCCTGCACCCGAAGTTCATCGTCCCCGATCACGGCGCGGCGATCGTGGACGCCTCTCAGATCGGAACACAGCGCGCCTACTTTTTAGCGTTGCAGGCGCGAGCGTTGGAGCTTAAGAAGCAAGGCGTATCGGTGGACGATGCCGGAAAGACCATAACGGCGGAACTGAAAGCCAAGAATCCGGATTGGCCGAATCCCAACAACATCGCGGGCGAAGTAACGCGGGTTTACGAGCAGTCGCAGTAGTAGGACAGGCTTCAGCCTGTCTGCCTTTCGCCGCGCCATCTACGATCAAAACCAGACAGGCTGAGGCCTGTCCTACCGGTTTCTACGTCCTCAGACGCGGCAGCAACTGGAGCGCATTCTCGCGCTGGATCATGCGAAGATCTCCGGCGGACACGTCGAATTTGTTCACGGCCGTGGCGATTCTTTCAATCGTGAAAAACGGAATGTCGGATCCAAACAACAGATGTTCTTTGGGAATCCCTTTGAACACAGCCGCCATGGCGACGGCGCTGAGCGAGACGCTGGCGACGTCGTAATATAGCTTCTGTATTTCGTGTTCAAATCCGTTCGGTATCGTCGTTGCGCGCTCTTCTGGCGTCAGGCCGTTGCCGGCGAGGCGTGCAGCCAACATCAGAATCGTTCCTCCCCCGTGAGAAAAAATCCAGCGAATATTCGGGAAGCGCATCAGCGATCCGCTGTAAATGAGGTCTGTGATCGTGCGTGTCGTGTCGGTGGGAAAATCAATCGCCACCCGGTTCACGTGACGGACAGGCATGGCGCAGCAGGAAACGGTTGGATGCACAAAGATGACCGCCTTGCGGCGATTGAGTTCCTCGAGAACGGGAGCGAAGTTGGGATGGCCGAGCAATTTTCCGTCGTCGTAACTCGTCAGAAGGCCGATGCCATCGAGCTTCAGCGTGTCATAAATATACTCGATCTCGCGCAGGCTTCCGTCCGTGTCCGGCAAGGGAATCGCGCCCCACATTCCGAAACGTCCCGGGAAATCCTGGACTAGTTTCGCGCCGTACTCGTTGCAATCGCGCGCATTTTTGCGCCCTTCCGCATTGTCCCCAAACCAAATCCCCGGGCTGGTCATTGAGCCAATGGCGGTAGCCACGCCGTTCTGATCCATCTGCTCCAGGGAGTAGCGCGGCGTCCAATTCGAATAGAAGGAGCCTGGAAATGTGGGGGAGTCATCCGTCATTCGCTTCAAGTTCCTGGCCGTGAAAGCGGGAGGAAAGATGTGATGGTGAGTATCAATGATGCGAGGCCCGCCCCCAACAGCTTGAGCGAACGCCCGCGGAGCGAACGCCACCCCTGCGCCAACCGCGGACAACATGCCGAGAACCTTCCTGCGCGACAGACTCTGTTCTACGGATCGAAGATCGCGCGCCTGCCTCTCGCGGAATGTGCTTGTACGCTTCATCGGCATTTCCTCCCGGATCGCTGGTCCCGTACTCAGCGTATTAAAGCATTTTCGCTTTCAACGAAATTCATACGGACCGTACGTCGGCCATTATTTCCTGTCAAGCCGTTTTCCGGTTGGCGTTTTTGTTTTGAAGCAGAGAACAAGCCCGCTGGGCCGTAGCCTCGCCGCATCAAGCTCTGCTATGCTCCCAAACATACCCATGATCCGATTGTTTAGAAAAATGCGCCGTATGTCCCTGCCCGCATCCATTTGCATGCTTGGCGTCTTGCTTCTTGCGTCCAGCTCAGCGGGACAGCGCGACCGGCCGGCGGGACAAGAAACTTCGCCGGCTCTTCAGCGCGCAATTTCCGACGCGGCAAAAAAATACAAAATTCCGGGCATCGCCGCGGCGCTGATCGAGCGCGGTCAATTGCGAGCCGTTGAGGTTTTCGGTGTTCGCGACCAGAAATCAAACGCCCCCGTTACGCCGAATACAATTTTTGAGGCCGGTTCGCTCGGCGAGCCACTCTATGCCTATGCGGTTTTGCTTCTTTCAGCCGACGGCCGGTTCAATCCGGGCGCGCCTCTGCCTAGCTATTCTCCTCTTCCCTATATTCGGAATCTTGATCCCACGTCGTCGTCGCCCGCCACTGAGCAGCTTTACGATCCGCTCTTCAACCAGGTCACCGCGATCCGTGTGATGAATCACACTTCCGGGCTGCCGGACTTGGCTCGAAATCAGCATCTTCGCTGGCTGACAGAGCCCGGGAAGAAATGGTCGTACTCGAACGAAGGATATCTCTATTTGCAAAATGTGATTGAGCACGTCACTGCCGAATCCTTCGATGCCTTTGTCACGCGCAGTATTTTGGGGACCGCCAGAATGGCGCACAGTAGTTTCGTCTGGCAAGAGGCTTACGCCAGCGAAATGGCAACGGGCTATGACCGCTCCGGCATGCCGATCGCTATTCATCGGTACGCGCGCCCCGCTGCCGCAACGACACTTTACACTTCCATCCGGGACTACGCGCAATTCATCACCTACATCCTGGCATCGGCGCCGGCACAGCGCGCGCACGAATCGGCCGTCTCCCTCATGCTCAATCCCACAGTCTTCGTTCCCGATGCCGCCCCCTTTTCCTGGGGTCTCGGTTTTGCCCTGGAAAAGTATGGCGACGATCTTTTCCTGTTTCATCGCGAAAATAGCCCTGGTTTTCAATGCTTTGTCATCGCCTCTCGCAAGACAGGGAACGGAATCGTGATCTTCACGAATAGCGGGAACGGAATGGACGCCGTGCAGGCCATCATCGCCGCAACGCTGGGCGGAAATCATTCCGTTCTGAAGGCACATTTCCTACATTCGCAATAACAACTAAGGCATCTATGAATGATCCGAAATCATGGCGGGGAGACCTTGTACCAGTACGCTTAGTCTATATAGTTCAATAGTTTAGCAACGTACTAACAGCGGGGCCTTCCGGTACTGGGTCTTTCTTTTCGCTGTTCCAATGTGGTATACCATCGCTGCCAAAGGGGTATGTCCACTGTCGGAGTCCATCCCTCGCTCTGGCAGACCAGTGGAAAAACTAGGTAGTCCAGCCCGTGTTTTGGCTGGACCGGATTCTCGACGCGGATCCTCCAGTTAGAGCAGTGCGTCGCTTCGAGCCGTTATCGAAGAGTTGGATTTCTTTCCACTGGCTCCCCGGCCGGCGGAGCAATTGTGCTCCCCGACAATTTAGAACAATTGATTGAGCGGACTTAGGCGCATGGAGGCCCAGCCATGAGACGAGTTCTTCTCTTTTCCGCATTCGTATTGTGTCTCTCCACGAATGCGAAGGCGCAGTCGTCAAGACCTGCCCTGAAAGGCCAGACGACGCAGCCGGCCACGAAGGCTTCCCCTTCGCCCGCGGCCGTGCAGGCAGCGCGTGCCTCCTTTGCGAAGCTGCCTCTCTCCTTTGAAGAGAACGTGGGACAGACTGATGGCCGCGTAAAATACATGTCGCGCGGATCAGGCTACAGTCTATTCCTTACGGCGGACCAGGCCGTTTTCGCATTGCGCGATGCAAGCGCTCCCCCGAATTGCACCGGCTTACCCCGGAAGATCATTCCAGATTGCGCCCATCCGCCCACCCGGCGTCCCGAAGAATCCGTCCTCTGGCTGAAGATGTTGGGAACAAACGCGGCCCCGCAAATCCTGGGTTCCGGCCTGCTCCCTGGAAAGATCAACTATTACGTCGGCGATGATCCGAGTAAGTGGCGCATCGGAGTCCGCCAATTCGCGCGCGTAAACTACCGAGGGATTTATCCTGGTGTGGATTTGACGTACTACGGAAACCAGCAGCAGCTGGAATCCGACTTTGTTGTGGCTCCCGGCGCCAACCCGCAATCGATTCGATTCGAAGTTCAAGGAGCCCGTGAAACCCGCATCGACGCGCAGGGGAATTTAGTCCTCTCCAGCAGTGTCGGGGATGTACGGCTGCTTCGGCCCATGGTCTATCAGGTCGTCAAGGGGACAAAACGAGACGTTCCCGGACGCTACGTTCTCCTCGCCGAAAATCGAGTTGGCTTCCAAATCGGAAACTACGACCCGCGCGAGCCTCTAGTGATTGACCCCACGTTTGTCTACTCCACGTATCTCGGCGGCGGCTCGCTGTCTTCCGGCGGAGACCAGGGCTTGGCCGTCGCCATTGATGCGGCAGGGGCTGCTTACGTGACCGGAACCGGATCCTCCTTTGACTTTCCAGGTTCCGCTCTGAGCGGTCCTGTTGCCCAGACGACTCCTTTCGCATTCGTCACCAAATTTGATCCAACTGGCGGCACGCTGGTGTATTCGACGCTGCTTCGCGGAACAACTGGCTTTTCCGACAGCGGCAACGGAATTGGCGTGGATGCTGGCGGAAATGCGTACGTGGCCGGCATAACGGGTGATTCGGATTTCCCGTTGTTGAATCCTTTTCAGGCAACCATCGGGGATGTTTTTTCGGCGGGGTTCAGTTTTCTTCAATCCGGTTTTGTCGCGGGGTTGGACAGCAACGGAGCGCTGATTTATTCGACCTATTTCGGCGGGCGAAACGATACCGACCAGACTACGCTTTCGGGTCTGGCTGTCGATGCGGCCGGCAACGCCTACGTTGTCGGCGACACCACCTCAAATAATTTCCCGACCATCAACCCATTCCAAGCGACTCTAAATGGATCCAAAAACGTCGTTGTCGCAAAGTTCAATCCCCAGGGCCAGCCGATCTATTCGACTTATTTGGGCGGTGGCGGCTCTGATACAGGGGACGCGATCGCGATTGACGGAAATGGGAATGCCTATGTGACGGGGCAAACGTCGTCCAACGCTTCGTTTGAGACGGGGTTCCCCGTCCAGTCAGCGCCAGCGCCCTTTCAAGGGGCCATCAATGGCGGCGCCAATGCTTTCGTTTCGAAATTCAGTTTTACAAGTCCGAATCTTACCCTGGCAAACTCCACCTATTTGGGAGGCGATAGCACCGACGAGGGTTTCGGTATCGCCGTGGATAAGGCGACTCCTCCGAACGTGTATCTGACGGGCCAGACTAATTCCAAGACTGGAACTCCGTTTCCGACCAAGAATCCGATCTTTGGTCCCTCCGCGGGCACTTTCTCAGAGGCCTTCGTGACGAAGCTGAAGGGCGATTTTACGGCCCTCATTTATTCGACCTTCCTAGGCGGCACAGGGTCGGCCAGTAGTTTCAACGGAGATACGGGGTCCGCCATCGGTCTGGATGGCGCGAATCCTCCGAATGCCTTCGTGACCGGGAGCACGGTGTCGACTGACTTTCCGGTCGCCAGTCCGCTGCAATCCACTATCGGACCTCTCGCAACTTCAAATGCTTTTGTCACTGAAATCAACGGGGCGGGCAGCGCGCTGACCTATTCGACCTACCTGGGAGGACGCGGTTCGGACAAGGGCCTGGGGATCGCAGTCGACTCGACAGGGAACGTCTATATTACCGGTACTTCGACGTCGGCAAATTTTCCGGTCGTGGGATCAGGCGGAGGCGCGCCTTATCAGGGCGAACTGCGCACATCCGCCGGCAATGCTTTCCTCACCAAGATTTCTCCGGCTGCTGCGGCTTCCGCACTGAATTTCTTTCCCCCGTCGTTCAATTTCCACGACCAGGGAATCGGCCAGACAAGTCAACCGGAACCCGTGACGCTGAGCAACAATACGGGCTCCGCGGTGACGATCAATGTGGGTGGAATCACATTCACGGGCGCGAACGCCGGTGATTTCTCGGAGACGAATACATGTCCCGTCTCACCCGCCAGTTTGGCTGCCGGAGCAAGTTGCACAATCTCCGTGTTTTTTGATCCGACCGACCAGGACAGCCGGACGGCCCAAATGAATGTGGCCAGTACCGCCGCGCCTGCAGCGATGAATCTCTCCGGGTTTGGCTCGGTGCCGGAAGTGAGCTTGAGCTCGACGCACATCGATTTCGGGACGAATGACCCGTTAAACGTAGTGGCGACCAATTTCCTTTCCATTACTAACAAGGGCGGCGCGCCTTTGCATGTTGGCAATGTGGAAATTACGGGCGCCGACGCCGCGGCTTTTGCGGTCACATTCAATGGTTGCACAACCGCTGTTGCTGCGAATGGCGCGAGTTGCTTCATCGAGCCTAGCTTCACTCCGACGATCGCGGGGCATGCGTACAGCGCAACGCTTCTGATCAATGATGACGCCGCCGGCAGCCCGCAGTCCGTGTCTTTGACCGGCACTGGTACTGCCCAGGTCATCGTCAGCCCGCATACGCTGGAGTTCGGTGGATGGCTCGTGGGCACCTCGTCCCTGGACAGCCAAATTTCCCTGCTCAATGGAACAGGCGGCAACATCACTCTTACGAGCATTGCGCCTGCCGGAAACAGCGGAGATTTCCCAATCGATCCAAATAACGGCACCACTTGCGTGGCCAATCTAGTGCTGTTGCCCGGCATATCCTGCAACCTGGATTTGTTTTTCAAGCCAACGGTAGGCAGCGCATTCGATGGGCGCACGGCGACATATACATTCAATTGGACCGGCGCGGCATCAGGATCGCAGGCCGTGACCGTCATGGGTACGGGCGAAACAGGGTTCACCCTGTACAAGAATAGCTTCACGGCGCCCAACGAATTCGTCGGCGCCACCGAGAGCCAGACGAATTTTGACCAGGTATTCAATGGAAACGCATTTCCCGTCACGGTGAGCAGCATTGTCATCAGCGGCGCAAACCCTCAGGATTTCGTCGCGCAGCTTGACACTTCTTGCTCCACCAACGGCGTCGTGGCCGCCAATTCGGTTTGCTTCCTGGATGGGTCATTTTCCCCATCGGCAGTAGGAGCGCGCTCCGCAACGGTGACCATCAATTACACCCCTCCGGGTGGGAGTTCACTGATACTTAATGTGACTGGAACCGGACTTGCCGGACCGGTTGTGTTCCCGGCGAATTACGATATGGGAAGCCAAATCGTGGGCTTAACGGGTCCAACCCAGAGAGTGGTCCTGCAGAATGTTCAGAAAACGCAGTTGGCGATCAGCACGGTTACGCCCCCTGCCGGGACGGAATTCGCTATCGCCCCAAGCAGCACCTGCAAGAGCGGCGTCAACGTTCCGGGGGGCGGCAATTGCTTCTTTGACCTCACGTTCACACCGGCCGGGACAGGCGGCCGCACCGCTTCAATCGTCGTTACCGACAACGGCCCCGGCAGTCCGCGCACTCTCAATTTGACGGGAACCGGCGAACCAGCGGCCGATACAATCTCCGTGACACCGAACGCCCTTGATTTCGGGAACGTTGTTCTCGTTGTGCCCCCTGCAATTCAACCGACTGTTTCAGCTGTTTTTTACCTGACTAACGCAGGAACTACTCCTACGACGATTGCGAGTGCAGGCGCGCCAGCCCTTTTGACCCCGAGCACCTTATTTACTGTTATGACCGGACCTGGAGGCAGCACGTGCGCGCCAGTTTCCCCCGCAACAACCGTCACTGTCCTTCCGCAGGGCGGCACATGTTCCGTGGTCGTGACTTTCAAGCCGACAGCAACGGGCAAGCAAACCGATTCAGTAACCTTAACGGACAGCGTAGGAGGGCTGCATACAGTCCCAATCCAAGCCACCGGCGTTAATCAGGGCGTAATGTCGTTTGGTTCGTCTCCGACCTTCAACCAATTGCCGAATACGACGACCGCAACGCCGCTCACTGCCACGCTCACGAACTCTGGCAGTGGCCCCTTGACCATTAACAGCTTGTATTTGACGGGCGCTAACGCCACGGACTTTGCAATCGTGCCGGGTCAGACAACCTGCGCCCCGGGAACGACCGGAGTGACGATCCCGGCCGCGCCGGGCCCAGGCAATACCTGCGTCGTTGCCCTGACATTTACCGCGCCCAACACGGTTGGGACCTACAAGGCAAACGTGTCCGTGTCGGCCGATCTCGGCAATAATGTCAAGGGTTCCACTTCCACGAGTCTTACAGGGAACGTGGTTGCCGGGGGGCTAAGCGCTTCGCCAGATCCGATCGACTTTGGGACAGTCGCGCTGGGGAACTCGATTACGTACAGCAGTTTGCACAGCTTCAATTCCATAACGGTCGCAAATAACAACCCGGCAACGGTAACCATTACGAGTGTGGCTCCCCAGACTGCCGGCGATTTCACGGTTTCGAGCAACAGTTGCTTGACTACTCTCCAGCCCCCGGCTCAGTTTTCGAGTTCGAATACTTGCACCTTTGACGTCACCTTCGCTCCAACGGTGAACGGCGCGGAGCCAACCAACAAAATTGTCGTCACTTACAATGTCACGGGCGGAGCGAGCGGGCAGCAATTCTTGATTCCGCTCACTGGCGCCGGCAGCAACGCCCTGGTTGCCATGCCGAATCCTTTGAATGTTTCCGCGGCTGTGGGCGGTTTTGGCGGGAACCCGACCATCACGATCGGAAATGGTTCCGCCTCCACGGTCAATATTACCGGCGTCGGAGCAATCACGGGTCCCGGAGCAGCGAATTTTGCGATCAGCTTCGAATTCTGCACGGGCACAGCGTTGCAACCAACGGGCAGCGCCTTCGGCACTTCCTGCCAGATTTCTCTCACCTATAATCCAACCGCCCCGGGTACGAACGTGGCGGCGCAGATTCCGGTCTCCTACAACGTCGGGGGTCCAACGCAAACCCTCACAGTGAATCTCAATAGTTCGGCCACGGCCGCACAGGTTTCGATCACTCCAACTCAGACCCCGCCGACTCCTCTTATTTTCCCGGGTCAGGCGATCAATACGCAGAGTTTGGTCCTGAGCGTCTTGATTACGAACACGGGGAACGACGTTCTTAACATTTCCAGTCTCAAGATTACCGGCGCGAATTCGAACGACTTCGCCCTCGCGCCGCAGAATTCCAATTTCAGCACCCAATATCCCAATATCAATGCCTGCAGTAGTTTCGGTTTTGGCGGTAGCATCCAACCCGGACAAAGCTGCACGATTCCACTTACGTTTACGCCCGCCCCGCCCCCACTGCCGGGCGGCACTACTAGAAATGCTACGCTGACGATTACCGACAACGCCTACCCGAGCAAGACGCAGACTGTCCTGCTCGAGGGCAACGCTACAAGCGGCAGCGTCACGGTTTCTCCGACCAACATTCCCTTCCCGGACACGAGCGTCGGCTCATCGACGACTCAGAGCGTGCTTGTCACGAACGGCTCGAGCTCGGCAGTCACTGTTACCAGCGTGACGTTCGGCACCACTTCTTACAGCGTGGATGCCGCGCAGACTCTTAATGCCTGCAGCTCTTCCAAGCCTCTATCCGCGTTCACCGGCTCGTGCGTCGTGTACATCAAGTTTTCTCCAAAGACCGGGGCCAATCCCGATACGGCGACGATCCACACCAGCGCAAATTCGCCAACGGTTACCTTGTCTGGAAACGGCGTGAATCCAAACGTAAACGCCACTCCGACTACGCTCACGTTCTCTTCACAGGCGGTCGGCTCGTCAAGTTCACCCCAAGCCGTCACTCTCAGCAATCCCACCGCTACCGCCGTGACGATTTCAAGCACTCCCTCGATCAGTGGAACTAATCCGGGTGATTTCACTCTCGGAACCAATTCCTGCACCACGGGCGCGAATGTGCCGGCCACCACCGGGAATTGTGTGGTTAATGTAATTTTCAAGCCCGGAGCCGCGGGCGGAACCGGTCGAACTGCCACGCTCTCGATTTCGGATTCGCCCGATGCGACCAGCCCGCACCTGGTAACCCTGAGCGGCACGGCGATACAGCCGGTTGCAAGTTTGAGCGGAAACACGATCGCATTTGGAAACTCCAACGTCGGAGTAGCCACTTCGCAGATGACTGTCACGCTGACGAATACCGGAAACGCGAATCTCAACCTCAGCAACATCGCTCTGGGGGGCACGAATCCGGGTGACTTCGCGATTGTCGTTCCGTCGAGCGGCACGCAGTGCACGAATACGACGCTTCTCGCTGCGTCAGCGAGCTGTGTCGTGGCGGCCACGTTCACTCCGACGGCGGCCAACGCGCGCAGCGCTACCATCACGATTACGGACAACGCAACTCCTACAACGCAGGTCATTACCTTGAGCGGGTCGGGCACTCAGCCGGGCGTCAGCTTCCTTCCCACTACGATTCCGTTTGGGAACCAACGCCAGGGAGTGGCGACTGGGCAGATGACGACGGTGCTGACGAATTCGGGGACAGGTACGCTGACGATCGCGAGCGTGACGCTGGCGGGAACGAACCCGGGAGACTTCGCGCTGGTGGCGCCGGCGAGCGGGACGGATTGCCGTACGGTGGGGACGGTGGCAGCGGCGGGGAGTTGCACGATCGCGGTGACGTTCACGCCGACGGCGCTGGGA
>Ga0187821_10000116_pt1 | contig 15214 bp, 19 predicted proteins | sample NC_wetland_sal_i_20_FD_132442 | JGI IMG/M metagenome (GOLD analysis project Ga0187821, IMG submission 132442) | Wetland sediment microbial communities from Neuse River Estuary, North Carolina, USA - SourceSoil_1 | ecosystem: Environmental > Aquatic > Freshwater > Wetlands > Sediment | place...
ACAACCCCTTCCGGCGTGGGATTGCCGAAAGCGAGTTCCTTGACTACTTTCTTGCCGTTCTCGGTGGTGGTGTAGGGGCCGAAGCTGAGTCCGTCTGACATGACAGATTTATTGTAAACCAGGCAGGAGAACCATGTGAGGCGTCATCCTGAGCTTGCGAAGGATCTTGCGCGGAGCGGAAGTGCACTCGCCCGGCGTTGTGGTGGTTCGTGCCAGATCCTTCGGGACTGAAGTCCCTCGGGATGACGCGGGAGAAGAAAATCGGAGCGAAGTCAAACTCATGAATCCCAGGAGAGTCCTCGTGCCTTCACTGCCGGACAATGGAATGGTTCATCTCAGCAGCCCTTATTCCGTGGCGGAAACCATCAAGCGTCTGGAAGCCGTGCTACAGACCCAGGGGCTGACAGAGTTCTGCCGCATCGACCACAGCGGCGAAGCCGAAAAAGCCGGCTTGAAGATGCCGCCCACTCAAGTCGTCATATTCGGCAGCCCCAAAGGCGGCACTCCGCTGATGGTGGCTGCGCCCACGGTAGCCATCGATCTGCCGCTGAAGGCGTTGATTTGGGAGGATGGCGGCGGTAAAGTATGGGTTTCCTACAACACCCCGGAATATCTGCAGCACCGGCACAATCTTCCCGCCGGACTACTGAAGAATATTGCCGGGATCGGGCCCCTGCTCCAAAAGGCTGTAGGATAGTTCAGCAATCATATCCCTCACATCGGAGAAAGCTAATGGCTGAATCGAAATCTTCTGACAACGGAAAAGAACTTTCACGCGATCGCCTGGCGGAGCTTTTGAACGAAGATCTGTCCCGCGAATATCAGGCGATCATCGGTTACGTGGTGTATTCCCAGGTGCTCAAGGGCGCCGAATTCATGAACATCGCGGATCAGCTTGCCATCCATGCCAAGCAGGAACTGGACCACGCGCTGATCATTTCGCGCCAGATCGATTACCTGGGCAAGATGCCGACGGTGACACCGCTGCCGGTGAAGACTTCGGAAAATGCCAAGGACATGCTGCGCTTTGACCTGGCCAACGAAAACGAGACTATCCGGAATTACCGGGAGCGCGTCGGGCAATGTGAAGCGCTGGGAGAATTCGCCCTGGCGGAACAGATTCGCCAGATCCTGGTGGACGAACAGGACCATCAGATTGACCTGGCCACCGCGCTCGGGGAAGACGTCCCCGATGTCGGACGGCGAGTCCACGGCAAGCGAAGATAACTCCAAGAAGCTGCTAGGCAGAAGGAACGCTGCCGCCGCGGAACTGGTCGCTTAAGCGTGCCAATTGCTGGCGATCTTCAAATTTGTCGGCAAGAAATTCGACTCCGTACAGGTACACGCTGCGATTGCGGACTTTCCCGCGAACGCGCACCGGCTCATCCGAATGTGGAGTCACGAACTCGACCTTGATCTGGCTTCCCACCGGCAGGTTGGCCGCGGCAAAAAGACAAATTCCGCCTTCGCTGAAACGGACACCGCGAGCGTCGACCACCGTGGTTTCGGCGGAATGGTCGACCACGACACGCACCGAAGCATCAAGCGGATAGCGCTGCCAACGGCGTTTATTCAACTGTCGCTCCATCCCACCCCAACTCCAGAATTTATTGGCTAGCGGTGCTTCTCAATCGAAAACTCCGCGTCCCTGTGGTTCGCCAGTTTAGAAAGTATTCCACTGGGTCTGATTGGTGAAAGTTACGGTGGTACAACGGCAGGTAACAGTGCGAGGGCGAAACTCGATGTTTAGGGATTCAGCACAACTTTTCCGAACATCCGGCTCTTTTCCAGATACTCGTGGGCCGCGCGGATCTCGGCCAGGGGAAAGACGCGGTCAACCACGGGCTTCAACCGTCCGGCGAAAACGTGGCCCAGCACTTCGTGCAATTCGCTCATGGTGCCCATGTAGGAACCCAGAAGTGAGAGTTGCCGCGAAAATAAAAAACGCAAATCGATGCCGGCGTTAAATCCGGTGGTGGCGCCGCAGGTGACCAGAATGCCGGCCGGCTTGAGAGACTTCACGCTCTCGTCCCAGGTGGCCGAGCCCACGTGCTCGATGACGATGTCCACGCCTTCCTTGTTGGTGAGCTTGCGAACTTCGTCGGAAATTTTCTGCTGGTAGTGATTGATGCCGTGGTCGGCGCCCAGGGTCCGGGCCTTCTCCAGTTTGGTCTCATCGCCGGCGGTGGTGATAACGCGGGCATGAAACAGTTTCGCGATCTGGATGGCAGCGATACCCACGCCCGAACCGGCGCCCAGCACCAGCACCGTCTGTCCTGGACGAATATTGGCCCGCCCCACCAGCATGTGCCATGCGGTGGTGAACACCAGCGGCAGGCTGGCGGCCTGGTTGAAGTCCAGACTGTCGGGGATCGGAATTACATTCACCGCAGGGACAGCAATGAGCTCGCAGTTTCCGCCATCGACGCGGTTGCCCAGGACGGTAAACTCCGGACACAGGTTCTGAAGTCCGGCGACGCACCTGGCGCAGTGATTACAGAAATGCATCGGAGCCAGCAGGACCCTCTGCCCGAGCGTGAACCCGGTGACGTACTCGCCGACTTCGACGATCTCCCCGGCAACGTCGGAACCCAGGATATGCGGCAACGCAACACCGGGCAGGCCTTTGCGAATCCACAAATCGATGTGGTTCAGGGCGCACGCCCGGACCCGGACAAGAAGCTGGTCCCGGCGCGGCTTAGGATCGGGCACATCCTCGTAGCGCAAAACTTCGGGACCGCCGAATTCATGGATGCGGACGGCTTTCATGGGTCCTCCCGAGCGAAAATCAAGCTATCACAATTTTTGGCAGTGGCTCAGTTTGAGCCAGGCTCCGTACCCATGCCCTTACCACGAACCACGTGGGGACAGCTGCCCTCAGCTGTCCGGTCGAGCAAAGCTCGACCCGTTCTTCCGGAGTGCCAAGGCCCAGCGGAGCGTTGCTCCGCCGGACAGCCGGGGCGACTGTCCCCACGTGGTTCGTGCCTTCCCGGGCAAAGATGAAAAGCAGGCTCTGCCTGGCTTGTTCCGTGAGACTTTCCCGCGATTGACTTAGCCTGTTAACCGACTGATAATCAACCTGAAATGGATATCTACGAGGAGATCGTTAAGTTGCGGCAGGAGGGGCGGCGGGGGGCAGTGGCAACTATCGTCAACGTTCGCGGATCCATTCCCTCGTTTGAAACTGCCAAGATGCTGGTGCGCGACGACGGCTCGATCGTGGGCACGATTGGCGGCGGTTGTGTTGAGGCCGAAATATGGCAGGCGGCGCGGGAAGTGATGGAAAGCGAGAAGCCCCGCACCCTGACCTTCAACCTCAATCATGATCCCAAATACGACTCGGGGCTGGTCTGCGGCGGCACCCTCGATATTTTTGTGGAGCCTGTACTGCCTCCGGCATCGCTTTACATTTTCGGCGCAGGCCATGTGTCTGTAAGCCTTTATAAAGTCGCCCGAGGCGCGGGGTTCGATGTGACCGTGGTGGATGATCGCGCGGCCTACGCCAATCGCGAACGGTTTCCCGAGGCGAAGGAGGTCATCGCCGAAGACTTCGACCGGGCCATGGCCCGGCTTGCGCCTGAGGAGTCGGCGTACCTGGTGATCGTCACCCGCGGCCATCGGGATGACATGCGTATCCTGCGCTGGGCGGTGCAGACTCGGGCCCGTTATATCGGGATGATCGGCTCCAAGCGCAAGACCATTGCTATTTTCAAGGAACTGACCAAGGAAGGCTTATCGGCCGAACTTTTCGAGCGGGTGCATGCCCCGGTTGGACTCGATATCGGCGCTATCACTCCGGAGGAGATTGCGGTTGCCATTACGGCCGAGCTGATTGCCGCGCGCCGGCACGTGGAGCGGGAATTGCCGCACATGAGCTGGTTTCATTCGCGCCAGCGGGAAGCCGCTATCGCTGCAGCTGAGACGGAAGAATCGGAAGAGGAAGCTTGAGTAGCGCGGCCTGTAGCGGGTACCTCAGCGGCTGAAGCCATCCCTTCTCGTGCGGGCAATTTGCAGCGCTGAAGCGCTCGTCCACCCTAAATATCTCATGGATGGTTCGGCCTAAGTATCTGTCCCCGCCCCTTGGATCCCCAGCGATTCAGCCCTCCTTCACGGCCAAAGTTTGTTATCTTCCCTACATGAGCCGAGCGCCCAGTTGGTGCGGAGTGATTCTGGCAGCGGGTGAGTCCTCGCGGATGGGGTCGGACAAGGCGCTGCTGCCCTGGCCTCCGGTGGCGGACCGCGTGCCATTTTCCGGCGAGACATTTTTGTCGGCTGCGATACGTTCGCTCGGTTCCGCGACTGACCAGGTGGTGGTCGTGGTCGGAGCAAACGAAGCTCAACTGGCCCCTGTGGTATATGCGGCGGGTGGTTCGCTGGTGCGCAACCCGGCGCCGGAGGCTGGTCAGTTCAGTTCCCTGCGGGTAGGCTTGCAGGAAGTGCTGAACCTGGGCCGCGATGCCGCCATGATTACACTGGTGGATCGCCCGCCGGTAGGCGCGGCGGTGCTGGCCGGTTTACGGGCGGCATTCGAAGTGTCGGCGGCGGAGATCTGGGCGGTGGTGCCGGAATATGAAGGACGGCATGGGCATCCATTTCTGGCCGGGCGCGAAATGATCGAAGCCTTCCTGAAGGCCCCGGCAACGGCCACGGCAAGAGAAGTGGAACATCAGCATCAGGCACATCTGCGATACGTTCCGGTGGACGATCCACATGTCTCATTCAATGTGAATACTCCCGAGGACTACGCGGCGCTGTTAAATCCCCAGGCGAGATAATTCCTTCCATCCGAATGAACCCAGAGAACAGAACATTGAATTCTTCCTCCAGGACGGCGGACTTCATCCAGACGGTATTGCGGTTGCAGCCCCGGCTCGCCGTGTTTGACTGTGACGGAACGCTGTGGGCGGGCGACGCCGGATTCGGATTCTTTGACTGGGAACTGAGCCGCGGCCTGGTCGCCGAGGACGTTGTCCGCTGGGCCCGAGCGCGCTACGTTGAGTACCTCGACGGCAAGGTCAGCGAGGATGACATGTGCGCCGAAATGGTGACCATCAATCGTGGATTGGCCGTGGCCGATGTGATACAGGCGGCCGGTGAATTCTTCGAAGAGAAGATGGTGGGAGGCTTTTTCCGCGAGATGCAGAACCTGGCGCTTCAATTACGAGACAGCGGCTGCGAGGTCTGGGCAGTTTCGTCCACCAGCGAATGGGTCATTCAGGCGGGAATGAAGCATTTCGGGATTCCCGACAGCCGGATACTCGCGGCGGCGGTTGTGGTCGAAGAGGGTAAGGTGACCGACAAAGTGATCCGCGTGCCCAGCGGAAAAGGCAAGCCGCTGGCCATCCGCGAAATCATCGCGCGCACCCCGGATGCCGTCTTCGGAAACTCCGTCTGGGATGCCGATATGCTGGAAATTGCCCGTCATCCGTTTGTGATTAATCCCACGCCTGAGTTGCTGACCATCGCAGGGGAGCGAAAATGGCCGGTTTATCATCCTGAACCAGTTGTCGGTTTTTAGGTCCGGTTCACAATTGCTGGAGGAGAGCTGCCAGCGTGTCCATGGCCAGATGGCTGGCGTGGGTTGAGGCCTGAGGCAGGCCGCCCAGGGCCCGCAGCAGTTCTTCGCGGCGCAACTGGCGGGCTTCCAGCACGGTTCTTCCCTGCACCAGTTCGGTCAGCAGCGAGGCGCAAGCCATGGCTGGAACGCAGCCCTGAGCGAGAAATCGGATTTCCGCGATGCGGCCATCGGCGACTCGCAGGGTCAGTTTCAGAACATCGCCGCAAGCCGGGTTTTCGATTTGTGCCGAGGCGTCGGGATTCGCCACTTCGCCCGGGTGGCGCGGATTCTGGAAGTGGTCGAGAACCTGGGGCGAGTACATTAAATGCTGTCCTCGAAGTCCACTTCGATCGGATCAATCAGCGGAATCAACCAGCTCAACAGCTTCTGATGGACGGGATGAGAATTGTAGCTATCCAGGGCAGACTGGTCGGCGAACTTCATCACTCCTCCCAGTTCGTAGCCCTGTCCGCGAGGCGAAGCATTTACTCCGACTGAAGTCTCCAACAGGCCGGGGATCTGTCCCTGGAGTTTTCGTATTTCGGTGATGACGCGTTGTTTCTGATCTTCCGTGACGCCCGGCTTCCAGCGAAAAGCGAACATGTGGATATACATGACAGCTCGAAACCTCCCGCGAGATTGTAGCGGGTGAGAAACCATCGTGTAAAAACCCGCCCGGCCGGACGCCCGCTTGAATGTACGATGGAAACCGTGCCGGCCGACTACATGCCCCAGCGCATCGTGTGCCTCCAGCCCAGCGCCACCGTCATCCTGGCGGCGATCGGCAGGCTGGACCGGGTGGTTGCCTGCACCCGGTATTGCGCCGATGTCTGCCCCGAAGTCAAAAGCGGAGGACGCAGCATCGTCGCCGATTCGTGGACGGCGCAGAGCCGGCAAATCCTGGCCGCCCGCCCTGACCTTGTGATCGCCGCGGTTCCCTACCAGGAGAAGGCAGTGGTGGAAATCCTGAAAGCGGGCATTCGCTTTCTCGGCCTGGCGCCGAAGACCCTGGCGGATATCTACACCGATATTGCCACCATCGCCGGGGCGGTGGACGCTGGTGAAGCTGGGCGGGCGGCGATTGCAGACATGAAGCGCGAGATAGCAAAGGTCAAGGAACAGGCGAGTGGCAAGAGGCGTCCCCGCGTATTCTGTGAAGAATGGGGCAGACCGCTGATTGCCTCGCAGCCCTGGGTGGCAGAAATGGTGGAAGCGGCGGGCGGCGAGTTCCTGGGTGACCCGGGGACAAAAACGTCCGCGGAAGCGGTCCTTGCGCTGGATCCCGAGGTGATTGTGGCTGCCTGGTGCGGAGCCGGCGATCGTGTCCCTCTGGAGAAGGTTGTTCGCGAGCGGAAATGGCAAGCGATGTCCGCGGTCCGCTCGGGCCGGGTTTACTGCGTACGAGATGACCTCTTGAACACGCCTGCGCCAACGCTCATGCGCGGGTTATGGGCATTGGCAGCGGCGATTCATCCCGGTTCTTTTCCACAACCCGAAGGGCTAAGATGTATTACCGATTCCCGAGTTCGAACTCGCGGGTCTCGGTCGGACTGACCTGCAGCCACTCTATGACTTCCGGTTCGACATTCTCTGACGTCAAAAACGAAATCGACCGTATCAATCAGGCCGCCGGCTCGGTGGAAGATTTCATGTGGGAAACCGTGAAGCTGCTGCACGATCGCATGCTGAAATATAACTGGGTCGGTTTCTACATGCTGGAAGACAAGTCGCCCGGTTCGCAGCCCCGCATGCTGGCGCTGGGACCATTTCAGGGAGCGATGACGCCGCACACCCGCATTCCACTCAACCAGGGTATTTGCGGGGCCGCGGCCACCACCGGAAGGACGATCGTGGTGGACGACGTCACCCTCGACAACCGCTACCTGGCCTGCTCCACCGAAACTAAATCTGAAATCGTGGTGCCCGTGTTTGTCCGCAACAAAGTGGTGGGCGAACTGGACGTGGACAGCCACTTCCCTGCCGCCTTCGGAGACCAAGACCGCGAGCTCGTCGAGTATTGCGCTTCCCTGGTGGGCAAACAGCTGGAAAAGCTCCCGGGATGAAGAGTGAAAAAGACCAGGCCCGCGTGCCTCTCGATCGAGGATCTCCCTCCCCGCGCCGTTCTCAGCGTCCGGCTTCGCCGTCCGTGAAGCACGTGGTGGCGGGGCTGATCTTCAAGCCTGACCAGATCCTGGTGTGCCAGCGTACCCGGCACCAGACCATGCCGCTCAAGTGGGAGTTCCCGGGAGGCAAAATCGAAGAGGGCGAGCAACCGCGCGATGCGCTGCGCAGGGAATTGAACGAGGAACTCGGCATTGACGCCACCATCGGCGAAGAAGTGGCGCGTATCCGGCATGAGTATAAGAGCGGCTCGGCAGTGGAGTTGCGCTTCTATGCCGTCCGCGAGTACCAGGGCAATCTGGAGAACAGAATTTTCAAGGACATGCGCTGGGTGAAACCCTCCGAGTTGCCGTCGTTCGATTTCCTGGAAGCCGACCTGCAACTGGTGAGAGAGCTGGCCGAAGGCCGGATCTCTTCGAACGCCAAGGCCTAACCGGAGCCGCCTCGAAGCGTCCAGAACCAGGCCAGGGTCAACGCCACCATGACCACCGTTGTCGTCCAGGCCACGACATTGTAGAGCCGTGAACTCACGTACTCTCCCATCAGTTCCTTCTTGTTTACCAACAGCAGCATGAAAACGAGAACAAAAGGGAGCACCACGCCGTTTACCACCTGGGAGAGAATGGAAATCTTAACCAACGGAATATTGGGCAGAAGAATGACACCCGCGCCGGCCACGATCAGGATGGTATAGAGCCAGTAGAACACCGGAGCTTCTCCGAAACGTTTCCCTACTCCTGACTCGAATCCCAGGCCTTCGCATACCGCATAGGCAGTCGAAAGCGGCAAAATCGAAGCGGCAAACAGCGAGGCGTTGAACAATCCTATGGCGAAAAGGATGTAGGCATAGTCCCCCGCCAGGGGATGCAGGGCCTGCGCCGCGTCTTTAGCGTCGCTGATCTTGTGGTAGCCGTGCACATAAAGCGTGGAGGCGCAGGCCACGATGATGAACCAGGCCACAATGTCGGTGAAGATGCAGCCCGCCACCACGTCGAGGCGGGAGGCTTTGTATTGGCGACGAGTCACGCCCTTCTCGACGATGGACGCCTGCAGGTAGAACTGCATCCAGGGCGCGATGGTGGTGCCCACCACGCCGATCACCATATAGAGGTAATCCTGGCGCAGAAACATTTCCTTGTGTGGCGGAACAATCGTGGCTTCGAGCGCCTGCAGCCATGCCGGCTTGGCCAGAAATCCCGCGACGATGTAAGTGAGATAGAAAAAAGAAGCGGCCAGAAACACTTTCTCCACTGTCTTGTATTGGCCCTTGACCACGATCAGCCAGACGATCACGGCGCAAATGGGGACGGTGTAGTACTTGTTGAGGCCGAACAGCTCCAGGCTGCCGGCGATGCCGGCAAATTCCGTTACCACGTTGCCGAAGTTGACGATGACCAGGCCGATCATCATGAGAAAGGTGATGCGGAATCCGAACTCCTCGCGAATCAGGTCGCTCAGGCCCTTGCCGGTGACCGCGCCCATGCGGGCCGCGATCTCCTGCACCACGATCAGCGCCACGGTGATCGGGATCATGGTCCAGAGGAGCATGTGCCCGAACTGGGCCCCGGCCGCGGAATAGGTCCAGATGCCGCCGGCATCGTTGTCCACGTTCGCGGTGATAAAACCCGGACCGACGACGGCGAAGAAGATCAGCAGCCGGATTTTCCAGCGTTTCAGGAAGGTCATGCGAGCGCTCTAGCGACCGATCAGCATAAATGGATAGGGGAAATCTGGATAGCTGAAATCGGAGATACCGTCGTTGGTCGTTGGCCATTGGCCGTTGGCCAGACCTCAACATGATGGGGTGGGCCAACGACCAAGGACCAATGGCCAATGACGATTCCGTTACAGGTTGGCGCGCAGCAGGCTGATGATGTCGTCGGAGGTGATGACTCCGGTCAGTTTTTTATTGTCATCGACAACCGGCAAGGTCGAGAGGTTGTACTTGTCGAAGAGTTCCGCGACTTCCTTTTCCTTGGAGCCTTCGTGGGTAGAGATCAGCGGCTCCTGGGTAAGAGACAGCATGGGGGTATCTGGAGTGGCCAGCACGATTTTAGCCAGAGGCACAGCGCCGGCCAGCGTGCCGTGCGAGTCCACCAGGTAGATGGTACTCACGGTTTCAACCCCGCCCTCGAAGTGACGCAACGCCTCTATGCCGTCGCGCACCCGGGCGCTCACGTCCACCGCCAGGTACTCGGTATTCATGCGGCCGGCGGCGGTGTTTTCCTTGAACTCCAGGAGTTCGACCATTTCCTTGCGTTCCTGGGGTTCCATTTCCAGAAGAATTTCCGAGGTTCGCTCTTCGGGTAGATCGGCCAGCAGATCGGCGGCCGCGTCCGGCTCCATCTCTTCCACGATCCCGGCCGCGCGTTCCGAGTCGAGCGACTCGACGATGGCCTTCTGTACCTTGGGTTCGACTTCCTCCAACGCCCCTGCCGCTACTTCTTCATTGAGGGTCTCAAATACCGCCTCCCGTTCGTCGGGCGCCAGGTCTTCGACGATGTCGGCGATGTCCGCCGGGTGCAGCTTGGCCAGGCGGTCGTGCGAGATTTTGAGCTTTACCCGGCGCGCCGGGTCGGTTTCGATGAGGTCAACAAAATCCCAGGGGATGCTCCGCGGGGGGATTTGCCGCAATAACGCCCGCAAGGCCACCAGCGGAACCACGCCCTTTAACAATCGGCGGACGGCGCCGCGCGGCCCCACATCCACTGAACCCACTTTCAGCACCAGGCGGTTGGCCACAGATTCCTGAAGGAGGTCCAGGTCGTTCACCCGCACAACTTTTCGCCCGAACACATCAATGACCTGCTGATCGAGGAGGTCTCGTCCCAGCAGGAGCATGCCTTCTGCACCGTCGCTCTTGGCCCAGTCGGCAGTCGGAGCGTCGGTACGAATACCGCCATTCATCGAGGTCACGGACACGAACGGGAGCAGGCGGTCGCCGGTGCTCGTCCTGATGATCAGTATCGCAACCCGGGCCCGGTCTTCCTGCGGGATGAGAGCCACCTCGCGCACCCTGCCGCATCGGCTTCCGGCGGTGTCGAACACCGGCGTGCCCAGCAGCTCCGTAAGCGCAAAGGTCGGCATGCCCCGAGAATACTCAAGTGACCGCGAAGAATCCACAGGAGCTTTGGCGCATCCGGTAGCACCGCGTCACGCCGGCTGTCCGGAGGGCGTCCCGCCCTCCGCGTGATTGTGCTCAAAGACCATTCCGCCGCCAAAGACTGGCGGCGCAGCCCGCCCATCGGGCCGGCGGGACGCCGGCGCTACCAGGCCCAAATTCGACCTCGCGTTGACATTTCCGGGGCGTAAGGGCAAACTACCGCATTCGCTGCAACCATCGGTTTCCTGGCCGTGTAGTCGGTCGGCGGGAAGGCGGGACAGCGAAGATTCCAGGATTCGCAGGCTGTACCTAAAATCTCTGCCATGACCGAACAGCGGGTCTCCTACACGTTGGATTCGACGCTGGAGACCGTCGACAGCGCCGAGCAGGCAGCCAGCCGGATTGCAACCGAGGCGGGCTTCGACGACGAAGAGGTCATGAGGATCGCCATGGCGGTGCGCGAGGCGGCGGTCAATGCCGTGCTCCATGGCAATGCTTATGATCCCGGCAAAAAGGTCAGCCTCGATTTTGAGCAGACCGGCGGGAACCTGGTCATCACCATCAAGGACCAGGGTAAGGGCCTCGATCCGGATAAGATTCCCGACCCCCTGGCGCCGGAGAACCTTTTAAAGACGTCGGGCCGGGGCATTTTTCTCATACGCTCGTTTATGGACGAAGTGGTGATCAACGCCACCCAGACGGGCACCGAAATTAAACTTGTGAAACACGTCCACGGTCCATCCGAGGGCGTTAAGGAGGCTTCCCAGTGAGCATGAAGACCAGTACGCGCCAGGTTGACGGCGTCACCATCGTGGATTGCAGCGGCCGCATCACTCTCGGCGAAGGCAGCGTGACACTGAAAGATGTGGTGCGCGAGCTGCTTTCCAAGGGGCAGAAAAAAATCCTGCTCAATCTTGGAGACGTGAACTATATCGACAGCTCGGGCATCGGCGAGCTGGTCAGCGCATTCACCACCGTGCGCAACCAGGGCGGCGAACTCAAACTGCTCAACCTGACCAAGAAGGTCCACGACCTGCTGCAGATCACCAAGCTCTACACCGTCTTCGACGTGAAAGACGACGAAGCGGGAGCGATTAAGTCGTTCAGCTAGGCTTCCCTTCTACTTAATCCCTGGCGAGGGCCGGTATCTGTCCGGCCCCAGCTGTTTCTATTTCGGGAATTCTGCTGATTTCTTTTGACCGCGTTCGCCCTGTCTCACCCTTCTCCACCTACAATTTCTCTCAGGTCCACCGTGCCTCCCGAATCGCTTCTCGGATTTCGTTTGCCTAACTATCCACATTCGATACTCATTGCGGTTACCCTCTTGAGCACTTTTACCCGTTCTGACTGCCTACCCGTGGCCGAAGCCAGAAGACATGTTGGCGAGGTCAAATGCGTAACCGGCATGGTGGTGAGGGTCAAGCAAGGCGCGCGGGGAGTTCACTTTCTGGACTTCTGCGATGATTTTCGTCTCTGCCCGTTTACCGTGGTGATCTTTCCCAGTGACTTGAAGAATATTGGGGACGTGCGGCAGCTTCAAGGCCGGATGGTGGAGATCCACGGACAGGTCAAGGAGTACGACGGACGCGCGGAGATTATTCTCGAAGAATACCGGCAGCTCGGCGGCGCCGGGACCAGAATTCCTCCGCTGCCAAAAAACTACGACGTGGAGAAGAAAGGACGCTATAGCGCGGGGACCTTCAGCCACCCCAAGGCGAAACGGAAGACCTCCAGAAAGCAGGCGCCTAACGTGATCACCCAGGCACCCGAGGAATTGGAATAAAGCGAGCAAACGCGACGTCGCGGCGAACTGCTTGCGAGCATCGACCAACGAAAGATCAGTCCGCGACGGGTACGCTGAAGTGTCCGGCAATGCATTGCCAGGTGCCGTTATGGCGGACCCAGGTGTCTGTGAACCGGCCTCGATGCTCGAAAGTCTTGCCTTGGAATGTGCCCTTTTCATGATATGCGCCAGTCACGACCGCAGCACTACCGTGGATCTGGACCTTCATATCATTTGATTCCAAGGTTTCGAAGTGGGCGGTAGGATCAGCCGTGAAGGCTACTTCCTCAGTCTTGTTGATAACGCTGCCGTCGGGCTCAGTTAACACGAGATCGTCAGACATGAGCCGGGCCAGGGCAGAGGCGTCCTTGCGCAACTCAGCCTGGTTCCACGATTTCTCTAGAGCAATGACATCAGCCTCAGCAGATCCCGTTTGCGCGAGCGCGGTCATCGAAGTAATTTCAAGCAACAAGCACAACAACAAGAAGGGAATCGTGAAAGGTTTCATAGCCTTCAGCCTCCTGCCGGACAATATAATTTCCTACAGTTCCAGCTACACCATTTCTTTCTTCAAGTCATCCAGCGGATAGAAGGTTCCCCGCCAGAGCACCCCGCCGCGCCCCAGAGTCAGGAATGTCGAACGCAGCATGGTGTACACAAATAACGCCGTGCTTACGGGATGCAGAACGAAATAGTAAGGCGGAATGTCCGACTTGCGCGACATTCCCACATAGATAGAAAGCATCGAGAACAGCGCCACGGCGTAGCCCAGGCGCGCCCAGCCGGGCGCCAGCACGACTCCCGCGAACGGCATCAGGTTCAGGAAAGCCAGCGCGAAGCACGAGGCCAGCGCGCGCGGCCACTGAAAGGACATGATGGCGAAGAAATTCTTGGTGAGGTTATCCACCACGCCCCACGCCCCCCTGGCCCAGCGGATGGAAATCAGGTCGGCGCCGAAGACGTTACGCTGCGCGTACCCGGCGTTCTTCACCACTTTTCCCAGCTTCATATCGTCGAGTACATCGAAACGCAAGGCCTCGTAAGTACCCAGGGCGTCGTAGACCGGCCGGCGAATCATATTGAATGCGCCCACGCCCATGTGGTCCTTGGTTTTTGGGTCGGCCACTTTCCAGGGGCGGTGTCCGAAAACAAGCAGCGTCTGGAAAAAAGCGATCATCATCTTCTCGCCGGGACGCTTCATGATCATGCGGGGGAAGAGGACGACGTGATCGGCCTGTTCTGATTCGGCATAGGCCAGGGCACGGCGCAGGGCGTCCGGCTTGAACAGGACGTCGGCATCGGTGAACAGCAGCCAGTCGCCGCTGGCCCGGTTGCTCGCGCTCCACATGGCGTGGGGCTTGCCCATCCACCCGGCGGGCAGGTCGGAGATGTGGATGACCTTGAGCCGACCGGGAGGAGCTGCCGCGGCAATCTTTTCCATGATTTCGCCGGTACGATCGGTAGACCGATCATCCACGGCGATGACTTCGTAGTGGTCGTATTCGAGGGCCAGGAGGCGAGTGAGAGTGGCTTCAATGTCTGCGGCTTCGTTGCAGGCCGGGACAATAATGCTCGCCCGCGGATTGCCCGCCGGCTGACGGTCCCACTCCGGGCCTGAAATATCGGCGATTTTCGGCACGCCGACGGCTGCGTCGGCCAGGCGCCAGAGCCAGGCCAGCCCCAGGGCGCATCCAGCAATCCAGTGGAAATAACTCATCCCGCTGGCGCTCCGGCGGCGCCGGGTTGGTCAGTTCGTGTTTCAGTACGCATTACGGGAGCAAAGCGCATGCCGTAAAACAGTATGGCAGATGAAACCGCCATGGCGATGACTGGAAGGATGAACGCCGCCTGCAGTGAATGCCGGTCGGCGACCATACCCATCAGGGTGGGTGAAGGCACATCCCCGAGAAGATGAAACAGGAAGATGTTGACCGCGATGGCGGTGGCACGAATGTGAGAACCAACCGAGTTTACCAGGGCGGTATTGAGGGGCGAAGTGTTCAGCAGCAGCAGAAACGCGGCCACGGCGATGGCCGGGACCATCCACGGACCTTTGTTGAACAGAGCGAAGAACATTACCGGGACGCCCAGGCCCATGCTGACCGCGGACACAAAATAGTACGAACCCTTCATCCGCGGCAGCAACTTATCACCCAGCCAGCCGCCCGCGAGGGAGGCCAGGATGCCGTCTATGACGACGATCTTGCCGAAAATCAGATTAGCCGATTCCAGGCTGTAGCCCCGCGCCCGCGACAGGAAGGTCGGCATCCAAACCTGTATGCCGCCCAGCGAGAACGTTCCGGCGGCCATGCCCAGTGTGACCGCCCAGAAAGCAGGGTTACGCGCCAATCCCCGGATCGTGCCGCGCTCCGGAGTCTCCTTCTGAGAGTCGTACTGACCGCGCGGCGGTTCCGGAAGAAAACAGACGGCCAGGGCCAGGAGGAAGCCGGGAAACGCGGCGATATAGAAGGGGAAGCGCCATCCCATCATCGGCCCCAGCCAGCCTCCCAGCAGATAGCCCGCCGCAGTGCCGCAAGGGATGGCCAGGTAGAAAATTCCGAAGATTCGGCCGCGTTTATTTTCCGGAAAGAGATCGGCGACAAACGTCGGCGCAATGGTCACAAACGTGGCCTCACCCACGCCGACCAGG
>Ga0187821_10000118_pt1 | contig 15187 bp, 11 predicted proteins | sample NC_wetland_sal_i_20_FD_132442 | JGI IMG/M metagenome (GOLD analysis project Ga0187821, IMG submission 132442) | Wetland sediment microbial communities from Neuse River Estuary, North Carolina, USA - SourceSoil_1 | ecosystem: Environmental > Aquatic > Freshwater > Wetlands > Sediment | place...
ATGCTGCGCATCAAGGTCACGCAGACCTACAACTCGAGCGGCGGGATCGCTTCGGTTGGCGGCGAGTTGCAGTCCAAGCAGATCCTTGGCTTCGGAACTTACGAGTGGGTCATCCGCGCTTCTTCGACTTCAAGCACGCCCACGGGATCCGGTGTGGCCGTCTCCGGCCAGATCAGCTCGGGCTTCGTGTATGTGAACAACTCACAGACCGAGATCGACAGCCCGGAGATTGAAGGACAGAATCCTGGCACGCTCTGGTGGACAACCTGGACCAGCGTGAACACCAAGCAATCGACCTCGTCGCAAGCGCCCTTCGCGCCGGAGGCAGGTTTCCACTCATACAAATGCGTGTGGACGCCCTCTTCCATCAGCTTCTACGTTGACGGCGCGCTGGTGTCGACGCACACTGGCGTCGTCCCGCAAACCCCCGCCTACGCCATGATCAACCACTGGGGAACGAACAGCACTGGCTGGGGCGGTCTTGCCACGCCCAACGTCACCCGCTACATGTTTGTGCGGAGTTTCAGTTTTGTCCCGCTTTCGCAATCGGGTAGCAACCCGCCTCCGCCGCCCCCGGGCAATCCGGCGCCAACGGTGAGCGGAATGTCGCCGGTATCGGGGACCACGGCGGGAGGAACGCCAGTCACCATCACCGGCACGGGCTTCCTGGCGGGAGCGACGGTGAGCTTTGGAGGAACGGCAGCGACCGGCGTGAACGTGGCCAGCAGCACATCAATTACCGCGACGGCACCGGCGCACGCCGCGGGCGCGGTGAATGTGGTAGTGACCAACACGGACGCTCAGACCGGCACCTTGAACAACGGGTATACGTACACCTCCAGTGGCGGCGGGGGAAGCGGTGGAGGCATCGCGTTAGTGCAGTCGAATTCGGGGCCGGCAACGATCCAGGCTTCGAACACGACGGTGGCGGTGAGTTATCCGGCTTCGCAAACGGCGGGTGACACGAACATCGTGGTGATCGGCTGGGGAGATACCACGTCGACGATCAGCTCGGTGACTGACAGCAGGTTGAATACGTATACGCCGGCCATAGGTCCGACGAGCGGGACCGGGCTCAGGCAGTCGATCTACTACGCCAAGAGCATCGCCGGAGGCAGCAACACGGTGACGGTGACGTTCAACAAGGCGGCGGTCTATCCGGATGTGCGAATCCTGGAATACAGCGGCCTGGATACGACATCGCCCTTCGATAAGGCGTTAGCAGCGGCCGGGACGGGAACGGCGGCGAACAGCGGTTCGGTGAGCCCGACGGCAGCCAGCGAACTGATCTTCGGAGCGGGCACCAGCGGATCGAAATTCACGGCTGCGGGTACCGGCTTCACCGCGCGGATGATCAATCTGTACGGCAATATCGCGGAAGACAAGACGGTCAATGCCACGGGCAGCTACAGCGCCGCGGCGACCGGCAGTTCGGGCGCCTGGGTGATGCAGGTGGCAACCTTCCGGGCGAGCGGAGGTTCGGCGCAACCCCCGCCCGTTCCAACTTCGATCTCACCGACTTCAGGAACGACGGCGGGCGGGACGCCGGTGACCATCACGGGCACCGGATTCCTGCCAGGAGCGACAGTGAGTTTTGGAGGAACCTCGGCAACAGGTGTGAGCGTAGCGAACAGCACGACGATCACGGCGACGACCCCGGCGCACGCGGCGGGCGCAGTGAACGTGGCGGTAACGAACACCGACAATCAGAATGGAACGCTGAACAACGGGTACACCTACACGAGCAGCGGCGGCGGCGGAGGAGGAAACATCGCGTTTGTGCAGTCGAATTCGGGGCCGTCGACGATCCAGGCCTCGAACACGACATTGGCGGTGACGTATGCGGTGGCGCAGACGGCGGGAGATATGAACATCGTGGTGATCGGCTGGGGAGACACCACGTCGACCATCAGCTCGGTGACGGACAACAAGTTGAACGGCTACCAGCTGGCGGTAGGTCCGACCAGCGGGACCGGGTTGAGGCAGTCGATCTACTATGCTCCGAACATTGCCGGGGGCAGCACGACGGTGACGGTGACGTTCAGCAAGGCGGCGGTGTATCCGGATGTGCGGATTCTGGAATACAGCGGCCTGGACCCGACGGCGCCCTTCGACAAGGCCGTGGGAGCGGCGGGAACAGGAACGGCGGCGAACAGCGGCTCGGTGAGCACGACGGCGGCCAGTGAACTGATTTTTGGGGCCGGTACGAGCGGATCGAAATTCACGTCGGCGGGCAGTGGATTCGCGTCGCGGATAATCAATCTCTATGGCAACATCGCGGAAGACAAGACGGTGAACGCGACGGGCAGCTACAACGCGACGGCCACCGAGGCTTCCGGCGTGTGGGTCATGCAGGTAGCGACGTTCAACGCGGCCCCTTAATGCGCGAGTCTATCTCGAAAAGTATCCAGTCTTGGAGCGCACCCTGAGCCCATCTTGCTTGGGGCGGATGACGATTTTGCGGAAAGAGTCATCCTTGACCGGATTGCTCGGATAATAAGCCAGGTCGTAGGAGCTGCGCAGCTCCTCGCCGATTTGACGAAAGTAGGTGTGCGGGTCGATGGCTTCCGCGTCAAACACGGTGCCGCCGGTTTCTTTCGCCAGACGGTCCATCACGGCGATCCCGTATTTATTGCGGGCCGTCAGTTTGCCGTGCTCTTTCTCCGTATAGCGGATGGGGAACAGAATGACGTTCGCGCTCTGCGCCGTTTCAATGGTTGTCATCATGTCGTGAGAGCTGGAGTTATCTTCGCCGTCGCTGAAGATCAGAAGGGCCCTCCGCCCGTCTTCATCTGCCAGCTTTTCGGTTACCGAATAGAAAATGGAATCGTAAAACGCCGTGCCCAGGTCGCGAGACTCTTTCGGGCCCAGTTCCGGGAAGCGGCCGGTATCGTGCTGGTAGCGATCCAGGGCATCCAGAATCTGGCCGCTCGATTGGGTGAAGTCGCTCACCAGGCGCAGGTGGTTTCCGAAGCACAGCATGAAGGCGCGGTCCTTCGGCCCGAGAACATCTTGCAGGAACACCTCCAGGTCGTGCTTGTGCTGCTTGGAGAAATGATCCTGACTGCCGCTGGCATCCACAATCAATCCTAAGGTGAGCGGCACATCGGAACTTCGAGAGAAGAAAGCAATCTTTTGAGGAACCGCGTCCTCCAAAACCTCGAAATCGTCTTTGGTCAGGTTTTCAACCAGCGCCCCGCGTGAATCCCTCACCGAGAAGGACACACTGACCAGGTTGACCTTGACGCGGACCGGCTCTTGCGAAAAACAGGCGGTGGTGACGAGCAGTGTAAGCAGCAGTGCAAGGCGTTGCATGGCGATATAGAGTAAGCCATCTCTCCGGGTAGAGGGAAGTTCTGATGGGCGGGTAGTGGAGAGAAAATCGCGGCTGAACCCCATGCACCGTTGAGCAGTCTCGTTTAGGCGACTTGCATCTGTTTCAAGAGCTCTCGTCGCGAAAATCTTTGGTTCAGGCGACAGTATTCACCAGGGTGCCGATGCCATCGATGCTGATGCGAATCTCGTCTGCCTTTCGCAGCGTGAAGGAATCTGGCGGAACGATACCGGTGCCGGTGAGCAGGAGGCAGCCGTAAGGGAAACTGTGGTCGCGGAAAAGATATTCAACTAATGTCGCCGGACTGCGTTTCAGCTCGGTCAAAGTGACGGTTGCTGTAAACGCTGACTGCCCGCCGCGCAGGATATCCAGACTGATGCGGGTGGAGGAGGGAAGCGGCTCATTCTGGATGAGGATGCCGGGTCCGAGCGAGCAACTCTGGTCGTAAACCTTTGCCTGAGGCAGGTACAGAGGGTTCAGACCTTCAATATCGCGGGAACTCATGTCATTGCCGATGGTGTAGCCGATGATCTGACCGCGTGGGGTGACAAGCAACGTCAGTTCCGGTTCAGGAACAGACCAAGTAGCATCCCGGCGGATCCTTACCGGACTATTCGGGCCCGCCACTCTGTGCGCAACCGCCTTGAAGAACAACTCGGGCCGTTCCGCCGAGTAGACGCGGTCGTAGAAGTCGCCACCGCCAGCCGATTTTGATTCCTCGATCCGCGCACTGCGGCTGCGGTAGTAAGTGACGCCAGCGGCCCAGACCTCCTGATTGCCAATCGGGGCCTGCAGGCTTTTCTGGTCGAATGGCTCCGCGGGATTTCCCCCGCCGACAATGGAAGTGAGAAATCCGAGCAGATCGTCCTGGGCAACTAGAAAGTCGAACGACGGCGCGTTAACGCGGTAGAACTTGCTATCGTGTTCGACGAATATCCCATCAGTGGTCCGATACAATATCAATGGATATTTCCTTCCTCTATGGCAGTCTCTGGGCCGGGCCTACGCTTGGCCAACGCGGCCACTCATCCTCGCATAACGGAATCTTAGAGATCAAAGACTGTGATGCTGAAGTCGGTGAATCGCAGGAAATAATCGACCCGGCAGATTGTAGCCGCGGAGTTCCCCCGGCGGAAATTGTTGTGGCTACAATCGATTCCCTTCAGCTCGCTGTGGGCATCTCGACCGGCCAGACAACGTGAGCAGCCTTGCGATACTGGACCAGGAGATCCTCAGCATCTGCCAGAGTCATGAAGCTGTCCCAATTGAGAGGATCGACGGTAGAGGATCGGCCCTGCCACCAACTCTCCAGAAAATGCTTTTCCTTCACCTTCATCGCCGATTTCGTCCCCCAGCCCCTGCGAAAATGGACCAGCAGGTCCAGCGCATCGGTGAAGGTGATCGGGCTGGCGCCGGTCGGAGGGTTGGCGCTGGGGAATCTGCCACTCCACCATCTCGCGGCAAACTCTTGCTCGGTCATGTTTTTCTCCTCCTCCCAAACCGCGCAATTGAGCGATCACTTGCGGTTTTCATCGGGAACCCGTTCTTTCAGGAAGGCGAAGTTGCGGCAGCCCTCTCCCCATTTTGCGGAAAGGTCTATGGAAGTATTGTAAGCCGTGCCGTCAAGTCGAACCAGAACGTTCGTTTGAGCAGATACCGCCGAGCCCCAGCTTTTATTGACTTGCCTTCGCTTTCCGCCATAGCATGCTTGCGGCATAATCCGGGAAGCCATTTCGCGCACTACCGCATGGTCGAAAGACTCGAAGACAGCGGGATCGGCGTGGCCTACATGGCCGAAGACAATGAGGGGAAAATCAATGGACCGAAACATCGTCAGGACTGTCGCACTAGTAGGAAGCTTCGCGTTGGTGGTCGTGCTGAGCACGGCGTGGCAGGTGCAGGCGCAGGACGCCAAAGCCTCATTTCCGAGCATGGCCCCGCTTGACCAGTACCTGATGGATCGACCTGCCGAGATTGCCATGGCGCGGAGTGCGGCGCCGGAGGCAATCTCGCGCGATGCCGATGTTCTCGTCCTGGGACGGCATGGCTACGAAACCGCTGTCAAGGGTAAGAACGGCTTCGTGTGTGTGGTGGAGAGGGGGTGGATGTCGCCGTTCGGTGGTGATGGTTCCGATAATTTTTGGAACCCTAAGCTTCGAGGCCCGGTCTGCTTCAATCCGCCGGCTGCCCGCTCCATCCTGCCGCTGACCTACAAGAGAACGGAGATGGTGTTGGCCGGTCAATCCAAAGCTCAGATCATCGAAGGCATCAAGGCGTTCATTAAGCAAGAGCTGCCGCCCCTGGAGCCTGGAGCGATGTCCTACATGATGTCGAAAGATCAGTACCTCACCGATGGCGACCACCACAACTGGATCGCTCACCTGATGTTTTACACTCCCCTCATGGATGGCGCCGCGTGGGGTGCAGATCTGTCCCACTCGCCCGTCATGCTGAATCCACAGTTCCGTGGCGCTCCGGAGCCCATCAATGTATTCATGGTTCCCGCGGGCTGGTGGTCGGATGGAACGGCGGATCCGGTCAGGGCCAGGTAAGAACACACCGCCATTGCGGGACGCGAAGCCCTCTGCATCCTTCACGGAACGGCTGTCCGGTGTTCTTCCCGCGCCGTCGTGAAAATCTCTCTCGCTGCGTCCGCATTCATCGCTGCAATCCCCAGCCCTACAATCAAGTCGGGCCACGCTGATCGGATGTAAATTGTCGTCAGCCCTGCACCGATAATGGCGACGTTGGCCAATGCATCGTTGCGGGCCGAAAGAAACGCTGCGTGGGTCAAACTACCTGCGTGGTGGCGATGGCGGGCCAGCATGAGCGCACATGACAGGTTCACCACGAGCGCCCCCGCACCCGCGAGTGACAGTGGCACGGGCGCGGGTGGAACAGGCGTGAGGAACTTGTGCCACGCGGTCCAAAGAGTGGCCAACCCCGGCACCAGCAAAATTCCAGCAAGCGCCATTCCCAGGCGCGCGCGGCGGGGAGCACTCCACCCCAACGCGACCAGGATCAGGAAGTTGACCGATGCGTCTTCAAGAAAGTCGATGCTGTCAGCGAAGAGCGAAACCGATCCGATCGCGAGAGCCACGGCGAACTCAATCCCGAAATATGCCAGATTGAGGATCGCCACAAGTCGAATGATGCTCCGCAAATCTGCCTGGCGCGTCTCCATGCCCGATAAGGCTCCCACCGAGTCCACCGCCAGACAAGCCCATGCAAGCTGTTGCAGCCCTGACTGTTGCAATCAAGCGATTGCACCTGGTTGCCGGCCATCTGGTCCGTTTGGAGTGTAACGCCAAGGAGAAGACGGCTTCCTGACAATCCCGTTGCTTTGAAAGTGCGGATTGTCAGTATGGCCTCAGCTCCGGCCACGAAAGAAGGCGGCGAGGTCCGCTGCGACCGCCGCTGGTTCCTCAGCCGGGGCGAAGTGCCCCCCGCGTGGAAAGACTGTCCAGCGCTGAATGTTGTATAAGCGCTCCAGATACGAGCGCGGCAGTTCGCCCTCGGGGACGGTCTGGTGCGCGAAAACGCCAAACGCCGTGGGTGTGCTGACGTAGGCGGGATCGACCGGGTGCCAGCGATTGTCCCAATAGTCGCGCATCGACGAAGTGATGCTCTGCGTGATCCAGTACAACGTGAGCGTGGCGCACAGGAAGTCGTCGGTCGGCGTAACGTCGCTCCACGAGTGCCACTTCTCACCCAGGTACGCCGCGAGCCCTGCCGGAGAGTCGTTGAGGCCATAGCCCACCGTCTGCGGCTTGGTGGACTGGATCGCACTGTAGCCCCGCTCCGTCGTTTCCCAGGCCCGGTTTACGGCCAGGTACGAACGCTCGACATCGGACAATTCCGTATCGTTCACGACGGGGGTGAGATCCGACTCCAGAGTCGTGAGATGGATTCCCATCAGTGATTGCGGATGGTCAAGCGCAAGGATCGTTGTTACCCCAGCCCCAAAGTCATAACCGCTCGCACCATAACGCGAGTACCCAAGCTCAGACATGAGCCGGTGCCAGCGCTCCGAGACGTAGCGGTAGTTGATGCCGACCTGGAGTGGGCGCGGCGAGAAACCATATCCCGGCAGGGAGGGAACGACCACGTCGAAGTGCTCAAGCATGGGCAGCATCTCCACGTAATCGAGGAAGCTGCCGGGCCAGCCGTGCGTGAGAATGAGCGGCACGCCCCTGCCTGATGCCGCGCGCTGGTACACAAAGTGGATGCCCTCCCAGGTGAAGTGGTTGAACGCGTTGAGCCTTCGTTCCCAGCCACGCCAGTCGAATTCGTTGGCCCAATAGGAAACCAGGCGTCGCAACCAGTCCAACTCGGTGCCCTGTTGCCAGCCTATACCGGGTATCTGATCGGGCCATCTGGTTTGGCGCAACCGTGCCCGCAAGTCATCGAGCACCTCATCCGCGACATGAATCCGAAATGGTTCCACTACAAACCCCTTACGGCCATAACTCGGCGATCACTGTCGGCAGATAGACATGGGGCGCTGCCGCCCGGATCAATCCCGTTACACCGTAGCTTAAATCATGGCTCTTTTCACGGAGGTGAATGTCCTCTAGCGCGCGGGGAACTAGTCTAAAAGCTGCCTAAAGCAGTCCCTGTGAACCACGATCCGGGGTCAATGAGTGTGACCGCGATTTATCGCCAACTATTGATTGATACGACTGAGATCAACGCCGTACTCGTGTAATAGACAGGACTGAGCGCCCCTTGGTGTTTGCTAAAACCAGCGCGGCACCTTCGCGCGGTACTGTTTGTACTCGTTGGGGAAGGCTTCTTCCAACTTCGCCTCCTCGACCGGAATCACAGTCCAGTTAATGTAGGCAACCGTGAAGGGGAGAAGAACGACTGGCCAGATTTGTTTCAGTAACCCCGCTTCTCCGAGGTAGGCTAAGACAAGGCCTACATACATTGGGTTTCGAGTGAAGCGATACGGTCCCCAAGTCACCAGTTTCCCGGATAACTTACCCGGAACCGTTGTGGTTTTGGCTTTACCGAAAAGCACGAGCCCCCAGCCTGCAATGACGGCACCCACAGCAAACAACACAGCTCCGGCCGTCCTACTAACCGAGGCCAATGTTGGAGAGAGGGTGCGATGATGCACATGTTCCAGGACTACTCCAAGGAGATAGGTCAGCACGAACACCCAAGGAACAGGCACATGCAGCAGGAACCGAACGGGATTCTTCATTTCCAAACTCCGCAATTGCTGTGAGGCGCGTCGCGGGCCGATTCAATGGCTTTTTCTAAGCAATGGCATTGTCGCACGACCCGCGGTTGACGAGAATGGTCGTCTACACTCGTTGACCCCGCCCGGCCCGGATCACTTTCAGAGAAGTTTCGTCACGCCTGCGTTGGGTGTGTGCAAGCATTGTGTGCTGGGAAGGAAAAGCTGTCGCTCTCTGCTGCGGAGGTCACCAGCAAGATGTTGAATTCTATAGGGTGAAGCGCCGGTTCCGATTGGAAGCCCAGTTGCCTTAAGAATTGAGGTTGTTATTTGAGGGGCTCCCCTGGGCCCGTTCGGGCCGCCTTCGCAGCGCAATCTGAACAACTGAACGCTCCGGCACTCTGAATTTCAGGAGTTAAGCCATGGCCACTATTCCCGTTGGCAAGGTTGCCCTGGAGGGCTTTCAAGTGAACTGCCCACCAGCCACATTTGACCCCAGGCACGATCTTCCGGAAGGGTTTATCGAGTTTCTGGCGCCGCTCCATCGCCGCTTTGCACCCTGGCAGCGGTCCTTGATTGGAGAACGCAAACGCGTTCTGCAGGAGTCTTATCAGGGCGATAAGCCGACCCACCGATTTCCCGGAGATGCGGTGCGGCGGGGCTGGCGAATCGAATTGCCGGAATGGTGCCGGGACCAGCGCAACCAGATGACGGGTCCGGCCGACGATGCCGACCTGGTGGTCAAGATGCTCAACTCGGGCGCGCCCGGGGTGATGCTCGACCTGGAAGATTCCATGGTGAACGAATGGGACCATCAGCGGCTCGGGATGGAAAATATTCTGCAAGCATTGCGCGGCACGCTGACGTATTTCGACAAGAAACGGGACAAGGTGGTCGGCATAGCGCCGGGGACTACGGCGATTTGGATTCGCCCTCGTGGTCTGCACATTCATCAGGGCGGAATATTCGGCGATGAGCTGACGCCCGCGTCACTGTTCGACGTCGCAAGTATCGTATTCCGGGTTGATCCGGCGGAACTGAAGCACCCACTGGCGTTTTACATTCCGAAGTCCGAGTCAGCCGATGAAGCGCTGTGGTGGCGTGACCTGTTTCAGGCGCTGGCCGAGGTCCGGGGATGGCCGCGCGAATACATCAAGTGCATGGCGCTGGTGGAATCGCATCCGCTGGCTTTTCAGATGGAGGAGTTCCTCTACAACCTCCGAGACCACATTCTGGGATTGAACCTGGGGCGCTGGGATTACATGGCCAGCCTGATTCACTTCAATCTGGACGATCCGGACTGGGTGCTGCCTGACCGCAATACAATTCCTTCGAACGTTCCCTTCTTTCAGAACCTGCGCGAGTTGCTGCCCGAGATTTGCCACAAACGCGGCGCATTGGCGATTGGCGGAATGACCGCGCTCTTTCCCAGCCGCGAGGATCGAGAATTGAATGAGCGGGCCCTATCCGCGCTGGCAAAAGATAAGAAGAATGAGGCTGACTGTCTCATGGATGGAGCGTGGACGGGGCATCCCGATCAAAACCAGATTGCGCTCGACCAGTTCCCCTTCCCCAACCAGTTGCAGGGGCGGAGGGCGCAGGCGGAACGCTATCCGGATTTGCGGCCGGTACCGAAGGATGTGGGCCAGCGCACGCTGGCGGGGACGCGGGCAGCGGTGCGGACGGTGATCCGTTATCGCAATGGCGTGTTGAACGGCAAGGGCGCCAGCTTGCTCGACGGCTACATGGAGGACCTGGCGACGGATCGTATTTATCGTCTGATGATCGCGCAGCGTCTGCGGCACAACCGGCAGGTGCCGGTGATGGACGACGGGAAAGCCGTATCGCATACGCCGGAGCTGATTGCGCGGTTGTTTGACGAGGAGTTGGAAACGCTGCTCGAGAATCCGGACCGTGATTTGGGGACGGCCGATACGTTTCGCGAGGCGAGGCGGATCAGTGAGGCGATGATTTTGAACCAAGAGTTTGATCCGATTTGAAGAGAGGGCGAGATGCCCTCTCTACAGCCGGCGGATGCCGGCGCCAGGCAGATCTACGCGAAGAATTGCGAGGAGACATATGGCTACTAACGGCAAGGCACCGTCCCCATTGACTGATTGGGCGTCAAACCCGCGCTGGGCAGGGGTTACGCGGCCTTACAGCCCGAATGATGTCGAGCGCTTGCGGGGCTCGATGCCGATTGAAAACACGTTGGCCCGGCACGGCGCCGAGCGCCTGTGGCGTCTTCTGCAACTCGAATCGCATGTGGCGGCTCTGGGCGCGATGACGGGCAATCAGGCGATTCAGCAGGTGCAAGCCGGGCTGCAGGCGATCTATGTCAGCGGGTGGCAGGTTGCGGCCGACGCCAATGATGCGGGGCAGATGTATCCCGATCAGAGCCTGTATCCGGCTGACAGCGTGCCCAATCTGGTGCGGCGCATCAATCAGGCGCTCACCCGGGCGGACCAGATCCATCATGCCGAAGGGAAGAATGGAATTCAGTGGTTTGCTCCGCTGGTCGCCGATGCAGAAGCGGGATTCGGTGGAAATCTCAACGCGTTCGAATTGATGAAAGCCATGATCGAAGCGGGCGCGGCCTGCGTCCACTTTGAAGACCAGCTCTCGTCTGCCAAGAAGTGCGGACACCTGGGCGGGAAAGTTCTGGTACCGACGGGCGAGGCGATCCAGAAGCTGGTTGCGGCGCGGCTGGCATCCGATTGCCTGGGTGTACCGACCCTCATCATGGCGCGCACCGACGCCAACAGCGCATACCTGCTCACCAGCGACACCGATCCCCGCGACCGTGAGTTCCTGAGCGGCAACCGCACGGCCGAAGGCTTTTTCTGCATCCGCGGCGGCCTGGACTCGGCCATTGCTCGCGGGCTTGCCTACGCACCTTATGCCGACCTGATCTGGTGCGAAACTTCCGAACCCAATCTGGAAGAAGCGCGCCGTTTCGCCGCCGCTATACGCGCGAAGTATCCGGGCAAGATGCTGGCCTACAACTGTTCGCCTTCATTTAACTGGAAAAAGAAACTGGACGACGCCACCATCGCGCGCTTCCAGAGCGAACTGGCAGCCATGGGCTACAAGTTCCAGTTCATTACCCTGGCCGGATTTCATGCCCTGAATCTGAGCATGTTCGAACTGGCGCGAGCTTACAAGACGTCCGGCATGAGTGCTTATTCCCGCTTGCAGGAGAAAGAATTCAGCAGCGCTGAGGAACATGGATACGAAGCGGTGAAACACCAGCGGTTTGTGGGGACGGGCTACTTCGACACGGTGACGCAAGTGATCGCGGGTGGAACCTCCTCCACCACAGCGCTGGCGGGCTCGACCGAGGCGGAGCAGTTCGCAGCGGGCGAGAAGGAAGAGCTCGCCAGCGCGCCGATGGTTCTGCCGCAACAGGAACGGACCCGAGTCCAGTAGCGGCGGCCCTGACTGCGATGGAGAGATGATCGGAGCAGTCTCAGCCGTGCGAAAGGCCCGCTGGAAAAGCGAGGGCAGCCTTCCGGCGTCCCGAGCGCGGGGAATGTAGTTCTTCTAGACAAACCGCCTTTGCGGGATTTCTAAGCTTTGACCAGGTTGCAACAATATTGAGCGAACTTCAGGCTTCGACAGGCGGAGAAGGTGCGGGTGCGGCTCCATCACTTCGTAAACGCATCCAGCTTCACTGCGTAAATCTGGCAATCGAACGAGAAATCCACCTTCTTGCACAGAGGGAAGAATAAGTTCTTACCATCCTTGGTCCATTGCGGGGCCGTTGCCCGGCCCTCGTTATTTGCCACTTTTCTCACCCCGCTTCCATCTGGATTCATGATGTAAATTTCATAACTACCTCGTCGATTCGATGCGAACGCGATCCTCGTTCCATCGGGCGACCATGCCGGCCATCCGTCGAACGCCGGATCGTTGGTCAGGTTACGGGCCTCGCTGCCGTCGGCGTTGGCGAGAAAGACCTCAGAGTTGCTCTCGCCCAACATCCGTCGAAAGGCAATTCTTTTCCCGTCGGGAGACCACGCGGGGTAGGTGTTCACGCCGCCGCCGATCAGTTTGGTGATCCTTCGGCTGACGATTTCGATGGAATAGATTTCTGCCGGATTCTTCTTCGGTGGCTTCAAATCATCATCCGTGCAGTAGGCAATGCTTTTGCTGTCTGGATTCCAGTTGGGATGGATTGTCTTCACTTCCGCTGGGGTGAGCGGTTCAACCCCGGTGCCATCGGCATTCATCAGGTAAATTCGCTCCAGGCCGTTGCGCATCAGCACGAATGCGATGTGCTTCCCGTCCGGCGACCACGCCGGATCTTCATGGTCGGCATCATCGTGTGTCAGTTCGCTTATTTGCGAGCCGTCCAATCGCATACGGAACAGTTGTTCCTTGCCTGCCACGACTGAGATGAAAACCATTTCCTCACCGTCTGGTGAGAACGATGGAGAGTCGTTCACGGAGTGGCTGAACTGGTATGCGATACCGATCGCACCTTTCGGCGTTTGGGCCGAAGTCCACATCGCACAAAATAAAACGACCCAGGCGATTACCGTGGGGCTGGAAAAGATTGTTTTCATACACTTCTTCGACGTCAGGAAGAATGTTTGGTGAGCTGTGCGCGCATAATCGCAGGCGATGGTTATTCAAGCCCATACTGGCCGAGGAGATCAGCGAGAATCCACACTGCTCCGGCAATGGCGAAGGTTTCGGCGGTTTCGCTCCAATTCGCATGACTGTGGGGATCGGAAAGAATCAACGGTACCCACACGAGTAAGCCAAAGATCACGAGCATCAGTGTCAGAAGGCGAGTCGCGAGAAGTGCCATTCGATTTGCAAGTAGAGCCACCGCCGCCAGCGCGAACAGAACAGTCGTAGCCACTGCCCAAAACATCTGAGTCGGCGGAAGCCACTTCGGGACCAGACTTGCGGTAGCGCCAAGATAAGTCGCCTGTTCGAGGGTGAAGGAAGCGGTACAGATGCCCAAAAGAATGCGGCCGATCCGATTAAGTGTTTCCTGTGAACATCGCGATGACAAGCGCGCATAAACGATCGCCGCTCCTGCCACCAGCGAAAACTGCTCGAAGAAATTGCCCCAGCTGTTGTAGACCTGCGGTTTGACGAAGATTTGTGGCACGCATCCCAGAGCGAAAGCAAGATACACCGCGCCCAGGATGACTGCGCCCGTTTTCGCGCTCCGGCGGAACTGAATCGCCGCTCCGCCGAAGATCTCCGCAGCGGCGGCGGGGTAGACAATGTACTGGGGTAGGTGCCAGCCGTTGTACTCGTGCCAGGCCAGCGTGATGACGCCAAAGGCCAGATCCGCCGCTCCAAAAACATGACGCCCGAGGTTCGAACTCAACTTCGAACTAGCTGTTGATATTGACATGGGCATAACCAGGAATTGTTGCTTTGCCGACTGAATCCCGGGCAAAAGCGACTCCTTCTCGGTTAGAGGTTACCGCAGAATCTATGCTTTACCCTTCATAATTCAGTTTCAGCCGCGTGATTGGCCGGACAGGCAGAATGCGTCGGCTTCGAGAGTGTGAAGCGTGGTTGACGTAATATCGCGATTAGGACAAACCAAGGCCCCAGCCGTCGTCCGGGAATGAGCGTATTCGCCTGATTGCAACACTGATCAGGGCCGTTATAATCACGCGGATGGCCAGCGACGCCTTTTTCTCGTGGGCGGAGCGGACCGTGCTTCGGCCGGGCCGCGACGAGCCCTACCTGTCGATTCAGGACATCGTCGTCTTCGTTCGCGACCTGGAAGTGAGCAAACCGTTCTACCTGCAACAACTGGGCTTCGAACTGCTCACCGAACAACGCCTTCCCACCGGTGAACGCTGGATCGAAGTGGCGCCGCCCGACGGTAGCGCGAATCTCGCCCTGGTGGAACCAAAGATCGACGCGCCGGAATACAAACTGATTGGCGGCTACCGCTGGGTGCTGTTCATGACCGAAGACGTCCAGGCCAAGTACAAAGAATGGAGCGAACGCGGGGTTCGTTTCACTACTGCTCCGGAGACGCCGGGTTGGGGCGGCACTTATGCGCGTTTCGAGGATCCGGACGGGAATGCGTTTGGCCTGGAAGGCTTCGACGAAGTGCGTCAGAACCTGGAGTTGCGCCGGCAGGCGCACGCCGCGAAACTCGAATCGGAACGCCGTACCGCCCATGAACTGGAAATAGCGCGGCAGGTGCAGGCGAGGTTGTTTCCGCAGATTCAGCCGGAGTTGCAAACCGTCGAGTACGCGGGTGTCTGCCTGCAGGCGCGCCAGGTGGGAGGGGACTATTTCGATTTCCTGAATCTCGGGCCGCAGCGGCTGGGGCTGATCATTGGCGATGTTTCCGGAAAGGGGATCGCCGCCGCTCTGCTGATGGCGAATTTGCAGGCCAGCCTGCGGAGCCAGGCGTCACTGGCTTGCGATCAGCCCGAGGCGTTGCTTCGGTCGGTGAACCGCCTCTTCTTTGACAACACCGGCGACAGCGCCTATGCTTCGCTCTTCTTTGCCGACTACGACGAGGCGGCGCGGCGACTGCGCTACGTCAACTGCGGCCACCTGTCAGGTCTCCTGGTAAGAAGCGACGGCAGGGTGGATCGGCTGGAGTCCACCAGCACACTGCTCGGGCTGTTCAGAGAGTGGAATTGCTCAATCCGGGAGCAGGAGCTTTTTCCCGG
>Ga0187821_10000119_pt1 | contig 15069 bp, 9 predicted proteins | sample NC_wetland_sal_i_20_FD_132442 | JGI IMG/M metagenome (GOLD analysis project Ga0187821, IMG submission 132442) | Wetland sediment microbial communities from Neuse River Estuary, North Carolina, USA - SourceSoil_1 | ecosystem: Environmental > Aquatic > Freshwater > Wetlands > Sediment | place...
CGCCGACCAGGATGACTTCGTCGATCTGGTTGGCCGATACGCCGGCATCCTTGAGCGCCTGCTTGACCGGGCCGATCGTCTTCTGGATCAGATCGTCGACCAGGGCTTCAAGCTTGGCGCGCGTGATCTTGATCGTCAGATGCTTCGGACCGGACGCGTCGGCGGTGATGAAGGGGAGATTCACTTCGGTCTGGGCCGCGCTCGAGAGTTCGATCTTGGCCTTCTCGGCGGCGTCCTTCAGACGCTGCAAAGCCAAGCGATCGCTACGCAAATCGATGCCGTTCTCTTTCTTGAATTCGTCGGCGAGATAGTTGACCAGGCGTTGGTCGAAGTCCTCGCCGCCCAGGAAGGTGTCGCCGTTGGTGGACTTCACCTCGAACACGCCGTCGCCGATCTCGAGCACCGACACGTCAAACGTGCCGCCGCCAAGGTCGTACACAGCGATCGTGCCGGAACCTTTCTTGTCGAGGCCGTAGGCGAGCGCCGCCGCTGTCGGCTCGTTGATGATGCGTAGAACTTCGAGGCCCGAAATCTTGCCGGCGTCTTTGGTGGCCTGGCGCTGCGCGTCGTTGAAGTAGGCCGGAACAGTGATGACGGCTTGCGTCACCTTTTCTCCGAGATGGGCTTCGGCTGTCTCCTTCATCTTCTGCAGGATGAAGGCGGAAATTTCCGAAGGCGAAAAACGCTTGGCGTCGCGGCCTTGGACCCAGGCGTCGCCATTGTCCGCCTTGATGATCTTGTACGGCACCATGCCGATGTCCTTCTGGGTCATCGGATCGTCGAAGCGTCGGCCGATCAGGCGCTTGATCGCGAAATAGGTGAATTCCGGGTTGGTGACCGCCTGGCGCTTGGCCGGCTGGCCGATGAGGCGTTCGCCATCCTGGGCGAAGGCCACGATGGACGGCGTGGTACGCGCGCCTTCCGCATTTTCGATGACTTTGGGGGCCGAGCCCTCCATGACCGAGACGCACGAGTTGGTGGTGCCCAGGTCGATACCGATCACTTTAGCCATAGTATTTTCCTTCCTTGGAGCGGCGGGTTCCTGGCCCCGAAGGCGCCTTCCGGCCCGTCCTCTTTGAATCAATTGGCAAAACCGGCAAGGAAGATAAATCCCTGCCGATCCAAGGGGGTATATAGGGACGGGGTGTGGTCCCTGCAAGCGGGGACAGCCGGCTCGATCCGGCCGTTTTTGCCGCATCCCGCCGCTTGCCGACGCAGCTTAGACAAAACGTCTTCCCCCGGGGTTAGCTCGCCGAATGACCACACCTTCCATCACGCATTCGGCGCGCCTCGCGGACTGGTCTCTCTTTGTTCCCAAGCTCGTCACTGTCTTTCAGGAAGGTTATAGCCGCGCGAGTTTCAAGGCCGATATTTTCGCCGGCTTGACCGTCGCCATCGTCGCGATGCCGCTGTCCATGGCACTCGCCATTGCGAGCGGCGTCGGACCCGAACGCGGTCTCTTCACCGCAATCGTTGCCGGCGCGCTCATTTCCGCTCTAGGCGGCAGCCGGCATCAGATCGGCGGCCCCACCGGCGCGTTCGTCGTCGTCGTATTTAACGTCGTCGCCCGCTTCGGCTATGACGGGCTCGTCGTCGCCACGCTGATGGCCGGTGCGATGCTGGTCGCGGCGGGAATCGCGCGGCTCGGCACGTTCATCAAATACATTCCCTACCCGGTGGTGACCGGCTTCACGACCGGTATCGCACTGATCATCTTCTCCAGCCAGATCGGCGATCTGTTGGGCCTTACGCTCGCGCATGTGCCCGGCGATGTCGTCGGCAAATGGCAGGCCTATCTCGCGGCGATCGGGACCTTTCGCTGGCAGGCGCTGGTGATCGCGGCCTGCACGCTCGGCGGCATCCTCGCCGTGCAGCGCCTCGCACCACGCCTGCCGGCATTTCTCTTGATCATCGCGTTGGCCTCGGCCATCGCACTGATCCTGCACTTTCCGATACAGACGATCGGAACGCGCTTTGGGGCAATTCCGAACATGCTGCCGGCGCCGCATTTGCCGTCGTTCACGTTTGCAGAATTGCGCCTGCTGTTTCCGTCGGCCTTCACCATCTTCCTACTTGGCGGTATCGAGTCGCTTCTTTCCGCGGTTGTCGCCGACGGCATGACCGGGCGCAGGCATCGTTCCAATGGCGAGCTCGTGGCTCAGGGCATCGCCAATATGGCCAGTGCGTGCATGGGCGGCGTTCCGGCCACGGGCGCGATCGCGCGCACGGCGACCAATATCCGTTCCGGCGCGCGCACGCCGGTTGCCGGCATCGTTCACGCGCTGGGCGTGCTCATTATGATGATCGCGCTTGCTCCGCTCATTTCGTTCATTCCGCTCGCGGCGCTGGGCGCGGTTCTCCTCATCGTGTGTTGGAACATGGCGGAGCTCAGGGAGTTCGTGAGCATACTGCGCGGTCCGCGCGGCGACATGCTGCTCCTCGTCGTGACGTTCGGGCTGACGATTCTGGTCGATCTTTCGATCGCGATCAGCGTCGGCGTCGTCCTGTCTTCCGTCATCTTCATGCATCGCATGGCGCTGGCAGTGGAGGCAGAAACCGGTGTCGCGCTGATCGAAGGTGATGCCGAGGAAGGAGCGCCGGATACGGCACTCGAGAGAGCGCAATTGCCGCGCGGCGTCGAGGTCTTCAACCTGTCGGGACCGTTTTTCTTCGGCGCCGCGGCACACTTCGAACAGATGCTGGCGCGCACCGGCGGGCGGCCCCGGGTACTCATTTTGCGCATGGATGATGTTCCGCTCATCGATTCGACGGGCGCCAAGATTCTCAAGAAATTTGTTAGCTCCGCGCGCGCCAAAGGCACGACGATCATTCTTGAAGGACTACGGCCGGGCCCGGCAAGTGCGCTTGACGCAATGCAGGTCGAGGCGCCGCATGCCGTCAGCTTCGATGATGCGATTGCGCAGGCACGGACGTTGCTCTCCGGTTAGCGAGATGCGTGATCCGCGAGGATATCGGCGATACAGGCGCTTACCTTCTTGGCCGTTGGGATGTGGAGGAATTCGTTGGGGCCGTGGGCGTTGGAGTGGGGCCCAAGAACGCCGGTGACGACAAACTGGGTCTCCGGATATTTTTCGCCAAGCATCGCCATGAACGGGATCGAACCGCCCTCGCCCATGAAGGCGACGGGCTTGCCGAAATGCGCAACGCTCGCCTTGTTCAGCGAGGCCGCGAGCCAGGGTGCGAGTTTCGGTGCGTTCCAACCCGTCTGGCTGTCTTCGGCGTCGAAGGTGACTTCGGCGCTATAGGGCGCCCTCAACTCGAGTTCGCGCTTGAGCGCAGCCGTCGCCTTCGCCGAATTGCAGGTCGGCGGCAAGCGGATGCTGAGCTTGGCGGTGGAGTAGGGCAGAAGCACATTGCCGCCGTTTTCCGGCAAGGGATAACCGTCCATTGCCAGGACGGCGAGTTGCGGCCGCCAGGTGCGATTGAGGATAAGCTCGGTCAGATCCGCCGCCATCGGTTTGGTGGCGCCTGCGAGCGGCATCTTGGTGTAGACCTCGTCGCCGAGAATTTTCGCCGACGCGCGCGCCTGTTCCAGTCGGTCGGGCGGCACCTGGACGAAAAGTTCATCTATTTTCATCTGACCGCTCGCCTCGTCCTCGATCCTTGAGATGAGGCCGCGCAAGATGCGAAACGACGATGGAACGACGCCGCTGGCGTCGCCCGAGTGCACGCCTTCGGTCAAAACGCGCACTGTGAGATTGCCGCTGGCGATGCCGCGCAGGCTCGTCGTCAGCCAGAGCTGATCGTAGTTGCCGCAGCCGGAATCGAGACACACGACGAGATCGGGCGTACCGATGCGTGCCGACAAGTGATCGATGTAGAAGGGCAGATCGTAGCTGCCCGATTCCTCACAGGCCTCGATGCAGACGACGCAGCGTGCGTGCTTCTTCTTGTCCGCTCTCAGCGACAAGAGCGCGGCCAGCGAGGCGAACATCGCATAGCCGTCATCGGCGCCGCCGCGTCCGAACAGCTTGTCGCCCTTCATGACCGGCGTCCAAGGCCCGGTCCCTTCCGTCCACCCCACCATCTCCGGCTGCTTGTCGAGATGGCCATAGAGCAGAACCGTGCCCTTCGCCTCTCCCGGAATTTCCATGAAGATGAGCGGCGTGCGCCCTTGCAGACGGACCACTTCCAGCGCCGCTCCGGGCAGCGCGGCGATTTTCTGGCGCGCCCAGGTTTCGAACAACGCGACGGCCTGGTCCATGTAGCCGTGTTTTTCCCACTCGACATCGAAGTACGGCGACTTGTTGGGGATCTTGATGTACCGGGTCAGCGTGGGAACGATGTCCTCGTCCCAGAGACGGTCGATGAAGGGAGGCACTGTCATGGCGGGTGCTCGTTGAATGGCGCCATACTATAGCGCGGCAATCACCGCCGCGTTGTAAATCTCGCTCATCTTCGCACCCAAGGGCGCGATCTGAACCGGTTTTTCCAGACCGACGAGCAACGGTCCCATCATCGACACGCCACCGAGCTGCGACAGAAGCTTGGTCGAAATCGCGGCCGAGTGGATCGCCGGCATGATCAGGACGTTCGCCGTGTCGGTCAGCCGGCAGAAAGGGTAAAGCAGCATCTTCTCGCGATCGAGCGCTGCATCGACGGCAATCTCGCCGTCATACTCGAAATCGACACCGCGCTTGTCGAGAATGTTCACCGCTTCGACGATGCGCTCGCTGCGTTCGCTGCGTGGAAAGCCGAAGGTCGAGGATGCGAGAAGGGCCACACGCGGCACGAAACCGAAGCGGCGCGCCACGCTTGCGGTTTGTACCGCAATATCGGCGAGTTCCTCCGATGTCGGCATTTCGTGCACGCTGGTGTCGCCGACGAAGACGATGCGCCCCTTGGCGAAAATCAGCATCACGCCGACGGGCCGCTCGCCTCTGGGCGGATCGAGCACGAGGCGGACGTCGCCGAGCGCAGTCGCGTAGTTGCGGGTCGCGCCCGTGACCATGGCATCGACATGACCTGCCGCCAGCATGGAGGCCGCAAACACGTTGCGGTCATTGCTGACCAGGCGCACCGCGTCGCGGTAAAGCGCGCCCCGCCGCTGCAGCCGTTTGTAGAGCGCCTCGGCATAAGGTTGGGTTTCCTTCGCCGAATGCGGCACGCGGATCTCGAGCGAGTTCTCCTCGAAGCCGGCCTTGCGGATGGCGCTGCGCACAACGTCCTCGCGCCCCACCAGGATCGCCTTGCCGAGGCCGGAATTCTGGAAGGCCGCTGCTGCGCGAATGACGGATTCCTCCTCGCCCTCCGCGAACACGACGCGCTTGGGATTGGCGCGTACGCTTGCGGTGATGCGCTGGAACAAGGCGGCGGAAGGATCGAGGCGTGCGGAAAGCTGGAAGCTATAAGCATCCACGTCCTTGATCTGCCGCCGCGCCACGCCCGACTTCATCGCCGCTTCCGCGACGGCGCGCGAGACGCGGCTGATCAAGCGCGGATCGAAAGGCACCGGAATGATATAGTCCGGGCCATAGACCGGGCGCGCGCCGCGATAGGCTGCGGCCACTTCGTCGGGCACATCTTCGCGAGCGAGTTCGGCGATCGCATGAGCAGCGGCGATCTTCATTTCTTCATTGATGGTCTTGGCGCGCACATCGAGTGCGCCGCGGAATATATAAGGAAACCCCAAGACATTGTTGACCTGGTTGGGATAGTCGCTGCGCCCGGTCGCCACGATCGCATCGGGTCGCACGGCCTTGACGTCTTCCGGCTTGATCTCCGGATCCGGGTTGGCCATGGCAAAGATGATTGGCGCCTTGCGCATGCTCCTGACCATGTCCTTCGTCATGGCTCCGGCCACCGAAAGACCGAGGAAGACGTCGCTGTCCTTGACTGCATCCTCAAGAGTGCGGGCTTTGGTTTCCACCGCATGGGCGGACTTCCATTGGTTCATGCCGACGCTCCGGCCGCGATAAACCACACCCTTGGAATCGCACAGAATGGCGTTGGCACTCGGCAAGCCCATCGATTTCAACAACTCGAGACAAGCGATACCGGCAGAGCCCGCGCCGTTCACCACGACGCGGATGTCCTTGATGGAGCGGTTGGTCAGATGCAGGGCGTTGATGACGCCGGCCGTGGAGATGATGGCGGTGCCGTGCTGGTCGTCATGGAACACCGGAATGTCCATCATCTCGCGCAGGCGCTCCTCGATCACGAAGCAGTCCGGCGCCTTGATGTCTTCGAGATTGATGCCGCCAAAACTGGGACCGAGATAACGCACCGCGCCGATGAATTGCTCGATGTCGGTGGTCCCTATTTCGAGATCGATCGCATCGACATCGGCAAAGCGTTTGAAGAGGACGGCCTTTCCCTCCATCACCGGCTTGGAGGCGAGCGCGCCCAATTCGCCCAGACCCAAAATTGCCGTTCCGTTGGAGATGACGGCAACCAGATTGCCCTTGGACGTATATTCGTAAGCCAGATCGGGATCGTCGGCGATTGCGCGCACCGGCACGGCGACGCCGGGCGAGTAGGCAAGCGACAAATCGCGCTGGGTCGCCATCGGCTTGGTCGGCGTGATCTCGAGCTTTCCAGGCTTGGGATAGGCATGGAATGCGAGCGCCTCGTCCTGCGTAAAAGAGGGCCTTCGGATGTCGGACATGTCTCACCGCCAAAACCAATCCACAGAATATCCCTTTTTGCCGGCCTGTCTTTCAATGGCTGAGGCGTGGCGCACGCTGCGGCGTGTTAACGTCGGGCCATGAACGACAAGCCGCCGGATCTGACCGAAACTGTGCCTGGCGGCGTTTCGCCTGCGCTGGGCGCGGCCGACGGCGCGACGCCCATGATGGCTCAGTATCTCGAGATCAAGGCGGCGCATGCGGACTATCTCTTGTTCTACCGCATGGGCGATTTCTACGAGCTCTTCTTTGCCGACGCTGTGAAGGCTGCCGAAGCACTGGACATCGCACTGACCAAACGTGGTCGCCATCTGGGCGAGGACATCCAGATGTGCGGTGTGCCCGTCCACGCCGCGGACTCTTATTTGGAGAAGTTGATCCGAAAGGGCTTTCGCGTCGCAGTTTGCGAGCAGGTCGAAGACCCGGCCGAAGCCAGGAAGCGTGGCGCCAAGGCCGTCGTCCAACGCCAGGTCATCCGGTTGGTGACGCCGGGCACGCTGACCGAGGATTCCCTTCTGGAGGCGAGGAGCGCCAACGTGCTGGCGGCGCTTGGCCGCGCTTCCGGATCGTTTGCCTTGGCGGCGGCGGACATTTCGTCGGGCAGCTTTTCCGTTTCGCCCGTCGAGGCCCAGGAAATCGTCACCGAATTGGCACGTATTGCGCCCAGCGAGTTGCTTGTGCCGGACTCTCTCCTCGCCGACGAGACGCTGGCGCCAATGTTGAAAGCGTTCGGCGCGGGACTCTCGCCGCTGCCCGCGATCAGGTTCGATTCCGTCGCCGGCGAGCGTGCGCTCAAGGCGCAATACAAAGTGGCAAGTCTCGATGGCTTCGGCGCCTTCAGCCGCGCCGAACTTTCCGCCGCTGGCGCGCTCGTCGCCTATCTCGAGCTGACGCAAAAGGGCAATCGTCCCGCGCTGCAGGCGCCTGCACGTTTTGCGTCGCGTACCTTCATGGGAATCGATGCCGCGACAAGGCGCAACCTGGAACTGAGCACGGCACTTTCCGGCGCACGCAAGGATAGTCTCCTCGCCGTGATCGACCGCACGGTCACGGCGGCGGGCGCGCGCGAATTGGCGGCGCGGCTGGCTGCGCCACTGCTGGACGTCGCGACCATTGCGAGGCGCCACGATGCGGTAGCGTTCTTCAAGGATGAACTCGATATGCGTCGCGCCGTGCGGGAGGAACTGCGCCGCGTGCCCGACATTGCGCGCGCGCTGGCGCGGATTTCCGTCGGTCGCGGCGGGCCGCGCGATCTGGCCAATCTGCGCGACGGCATCAAGTGCGCCCGCGCCTTGCGCGGCAAGCTCAAGCTCGACGATCCGCTGAAGCCGTCGGCCGGCGAGGTGAAGGACGTTTTTTCGGCGCTGATCGCCGCCGTCGCGGAAGTTTCGCGAGTGACGGACCGGCTCGAACAACTTCTCGTTCCCGAACCACCGTTTTTTGCCCGCGATGGCGGCTTCATCGCGGCGGGCGTGCATGCACCATTGGACGAGATCAGACGCCTGCGCGACGAATCGCGCCGGGTCATCGCGGGGCTCGAGACGCGCTATCGCAACGACAGCGGCGTCACCCAGTTGCGCATCAAGCACAATGGCGTGCTCGGCTATTTCATCGAAGTGACGCCGCAGCATGCCGACAAGCTGCAGGCGGACGGCAACCGCGATCTTTTTCGCCATCGCCAGACGATCGGCAGTGCCGTGCGCTTTTCGACCGACGAACTCGCGACGCTGGCAAGCCGTATTGCGCAGGCAGGCGAACAGGCGCTGGCGCTCGAGCGCGAATTGTTCGACAGGCTATGCGCCGATATTCTGGAACAGGCTTCGCCCTTCAACGTCGTTGCGAATGCGCTGGCGGTAATCGACGTGGCGTCTGCGCTCGGCGAACTCGCAGGCACCTCGCGCTTCTCTCGCCCGGTCATCGATGACAGTCTCGCTTTTCAAATTCGGCGCGGACGCCACCCGGTGGTCGAAGTTGCCCTGGCTAGCCAGCATGCCCAGCCATTCGTTCCCAACGACTGCGATCTGTCTGCAGACGGTGCGGGTCGGCTCTGGCTCGTCACCGGTCCGAACATGGCCGGCAAATCGACGTTCCTGCGGCAGAACGCGCTGATCGCCATCCTGGCGCAAGCAGGCTCGTTTGTGCCCGCCGAGAAGGCGCATATCGGCGTCGTCGATCGTCTCTTCAGCCGTGTCGGGGCCGGCGACGATCTTGCCTCCGGTCGCTCGACCTTCATGGTCGAGATGGTCGAGACCGCCGCCATCCTCAATCAGGCGACGGAGCGAAGCCTCGTCATCCTCGACGAAATCGGCCGTGGCACGGCGACGTTCGACGGCCTCGCGATTGCCTGGGCGACGGCGGAGCATCTGCACGAGAAGAACAAGAGCCGCGCGCTGTTCGCGACGCACTATCATGAAATGACCGCACTCGCGGAACGGCTCTCATCGCTCGCTTGCGTGACGATGCGCGTGCGCGAATGGAACGACAGCATCGTATTCCTGCACGAGGTCGCGCCGGGTGCCGCGGATCGTTCGTATGGCATTCATGTCGCGAAGCTTGCGGGATTGCCTACAGCCGTTGTGGCGCGTGCCGAAGACGTGTTGCGCGCGCTCGAGGAAGGTCGTGAAGGTCACAAGCCGCTTGCCAGGATCGGCGACTTGCCGCTGTTCGCCGCGAGCGCCCCCGCAACGCCCGCAAAGCCGAATGGCTTTGAAGAGGCCGTTCGCGCCATCGAGCCTGACTCGCTGACGCCGAAACAAGCCCTGGAGCTGATCTACAGGCTTAAAGCGATACGGGAATGATCCTTCAGACTCCGCGGCTTGTTCTTCGTCCGTGGCGCGAGGACGATCGCGACGCGCTTGCACGCATGTGCGCTGATCCCGAAGTGATGTGGGACTATGACCGTGTGAGCACGCGCATCGAGAGCGACGCTCGACTTGAGCGCTATCGCGATGCCTATGACCGGCTCGGTTTTGGCCGCATGGCAGTTATTCGCAGCAGCGATGATCTGTTTCTCGGCTATTGCGGGATCATGCCGGTCTTCGAAGGTCACCCGATGGAGCCCGGCGTCGAGATCGGGTGGCGGTTCAACCGTGCACAATGGGGTCATGGCTACGCATCGGAAGCCGCACGCGCCGCTTTGAAAGATGGCTTTGCGCGCTGTGGTTTCACCGAAGTGCTAAGCTACACGTCGTCAATCAATAAGCGGTCGGAAGCCGTCATGCGCCGCATCGGTCTCAAGCGCGAACCGACAAAAGACTATAGCGGGCTAAACGGAGAGTCCTGGATCGTCTATGTCGCACGACCCTAGGCCGTCATCTGGGCCTTGCCGCTTCGCCCGCGATGGTGTCAGCATTGCGGCTTATGAGCGAGCCCGTCCGCGAGCGACCGCGTAAATTCCTCGTCGTCGTCGACAAGACCGAAGAATGCCGCGTCGCCGTGCGCTTTGCATCGCGACGGGCCCGGCACACCGGCGGTCGTGTCACGCTGCTCTGCGTCGCGCAAGGCGCCGACTTCCAGCAGTGGCGCGGGGTCGAGTCGATCATGCGGGCCGAGGCGCGCGAGGAAGCCGAACGGCAGATCTATGCCGCCGCCAAGGACGTCAACGAACTTTCCGGCATCATCTCGGAACTGGTGCTGGCGGAGGGACGCTCGGCGGAAGCGCTGCTCGAGCTCGTCAAGTCCGACAAGGACATCTCGATCCTCGTTCTGGCCTCCAGCACCGCGAAGGAAGGCCCTGGTCCGCTGGTCACGATGTTTGCGACCGGAATCCAGGCGATCCCCGTCACGATCGTGCCGGGCAATCTCACCGACGCCGCGATAGACGCGCTCGCCTGAGCGGCTCTTCAGGCTCTTGCATGAAACGCGTGGGGCATCCGATATAGTCAGGCGGGCTTGGGGGACAGAACCGTGTGGAATTTCAGTTTTGGCCGGGCGATCGACATGGTCGTCAAGACGCTTCCGTTCATTGTTCTACGCCTCATCGTCTATGCCGGCATCGCTGTCGGCTATGTCGTGACGGTCGGAATTGGCGGCGCGCTCGGCTGGGGTTTCGGGCATATGGGTGCCGAAGACGGTGGCCCGGCCAACGCCGCGCTCTGGGGCGGCATCATCGGTTTTGGCCTTGTCAGTGCCGCGCTCTACTTCGCGCGCGAATATCTGCTCTATCTGGTGAAGGCGGCGCACATCGCCGTTCTCGTCGAGGTCTATGACGGGCGCAGCGTTCCGGCCGGGCAAAGCCAGATCGGCTTCAGGGCCAAGTTCGTCGAGAACCACTTCGCCGAAGCTTCGATCCTTTTCGCGGTCGATCAATTCATCAAGGCGGTGCTCAACTCGCTTTTCCGCACCATCAATTTCTTTTCGGCCTTCCTGCCGATCGCGCCGTTGCAGAGCCTGATCCGTCTTGCCGAAGCGTTCGTGCGCATGTCGCTGACCTATGTCGACGAAATCATCCTGGCCCATTTAATCCGTACAAGGACGACCAATCCCTGGGGCACCGCGCGCGACGGACTGATCCTCTTTGCCCAGAACTACGGCCACTTCCTGAAGAATGCGGCCTGGCTCTCCGTCATGATGTGGGCGTTGACGTTCGTTCTTTTCACCGTGCTGCTCGCCCCGGCAACCGCGTTCGTGACGCTGGTGCATTCGACATCCGGCATGTGGGCCTTCGGTTTTGCCGTCATCTTCGCGGTGGCCATCAAGAAGGCGATCATGGAACCCATCGCCATCGCCGCCCTGATGCAGGTCTATTTCCAGGAGATCGAAGGCCAGACCCCGAATGCCGAATGGACAGAGCGGTTGGAGCGCGTTTCGTCGCGGTTCCGCGATCTCGGCCAGAAGGCAGCAGACTGGGTGCCGCCACCCCGGCCGGCATGAGCGCCAAAATCCTCGTCGGCGTCGCGGTCGCGCTGGTCTTCGCCGTCCTGCTCGCAGGACTTTATACATTGTGGAAAGGCGGCGATGTCGCTGCGACTTGGTCGAACCGGCTGATGCGCTATCGCATCCTTGCCCAGGTCGTCGCCATCGCCATCATCCTGACCGTGCTTTACTTCAGCCGCCGCTAGTGGAGCGGATTTGACATTCGCCACCCTGCCTGGCGCGAACACCAAAAGCGAATATCAAATCCAAAGCTCCACTAGAATCATACAATCGCTAGTGGTCCTTGGATTCCGACATTCGCAAAACGCCCGGCGAAAATGCGTTGCGAATGTCGGAATCGGACCACTAGTGGAGCGGATTTGACATTCGCGACCCTGCCTGGCGCGAACACCAGAAGCGAATGTCAAATCCAAAGCTCCACTAGAATCATACAATCGCTAGTAGTCCTTTGATTCCGACATTCGCAAAACGCCCGGCGAAATTGGGTAGCGAATGTCGGAATCGGACCACTAGTGGAGCGGATATTGACATTCGCGACCCTGCCTGGCGCGAACACCAAAAGCGAATGTCAAATCCAAAGCTCCACTAGAATCATACAATCGCTAGTGGTCCTTGGATTCCGACATTCGCAAAACGCCCGGCGAAATTGGGTAGCGAATGTCGGAATCGGACCACTAATCTTGCCAAGCCGCGGTTTGGACTGATACGGCAAGCCACGGTTTCAATCATGTCGGCAGTAATGACAGCACCAAGGACTTTGTACGACAAAATCTGGGATGCGCATCTGGTGCACCAGGCACCGGGCGAGTCCGCGATGCTCTATATCGATCGCCACCTCGTCCACGAAGTGACGAGCCCGCAGGCGTTCGACGGACTGCGCAACGCCAATCGCAGGGTCCGCCGGCCGGAGCTCACGCTTGCCGTCGCCGATCACAACGTTCCGACCAAGAATCGCGCTCAAGGCATTGCCGACCCGGAGTCGCGCGAACAGATCGCGCAGCTCGAGATCAATGCCCGCGAATTCGGCATCGAATATCTCAAGATGAACGATATCCGCCAGGGCATCGTGCACATCGTCGGTCCCGAACAAGGCTGGACATTGCCGGGCACGACGATCGTGTGCGGCGACAGTCATACGTCTACGCATGGCGCGTTCGGCGCGCTGGCGTTCGGAATCGGTACCAGCGAAGTCGAACATGTGCTGGCGACCCAGACTCTGCTGACGCAGCACTCGAAGAACATGCGGGTCACCGTCGAGGGCAAATTGCCGATCGGCGTGACGGCCAAGGACATCGCGCTCGCGATTATTGCGAAGATCGGAACCGCCGGCGGCACCGGCTATGTCATCGAATACGCCGGCGAGGCGGTGCGTGCGCTGTCGATGGAAGGCCGCATGACACTTTGCAACATGACGATCGAGGCCGGTGCGCGTGCCGGCTTGATCGCGGCAGACGAAGTGACATTTCAATATATTGCGGGCAAGCCGCGCGCGCCCAAGGCAGCCGCATTCGAGCATGCCCTGCTGTACTGGAAGACCCTGAAATCCGACGAGGGGGCCAAATTCGATGCCGAAGTCGTGCTGAACGCGGCCGACATCGTGCCGATGGTCACCTGGGGCACGTCTCCGGAACAAGCGCTTCCGGTAACTGCAAGAGTGCCCGATCCGGCGCAATTCAGCGACGAAAACCAGCGGGCCGGCGTCGAGCGTGCACTCCTCTATATGGGTCTTGTTCCTGGCGAGGCGCTGAAGAGCGTGAAAATCGACCGCGTCTTCATCGGCTCATGCACCAACGGCCGGATCGAGGATCTGCGTGCGGCCGCCAGCATCGTGCGTGGGAAGAAGGTTGCAGCGCATGTCGGCGCAATGGTCGTTCCGGGCTCGGGACTCGTGAAGGCGCAAGCCGAGGAAGAAGGTCTCGATGAGATCTTCACCGCTGCCGGGTTCGAGTGGCGCGAGCCTGGCTGTTCGATGTGTTTGGCGATGAACGCCGACAAGCTTGCACCCCAGGAACGCTGCGCCTCGACATCCAACCGCAACTTCGAAGGTCGACAAGGTCGCGGCGGGCGCACGCATCTGATGTCGCCGGCCATGGCAGCGGCGGCCGCGATCGCGGGTCATCTCGCCGACGTGCGCGAATATCAATAATTAGAAGAAACTGACCGGGTCGACGTCAACGGTGACGCGGACTCTGTTCGTGAGCTTCACGCTCGCAAGCCAGGCGCGAAGATAGGCTTGCACATCGACATTGCGTTCGGCCTGCACGAGCAACCTCTCGCGCGTTTGACCGCGCAGGAGATGATAGAAGGCCGGAGTCGGGCCCCAGACCTTCACCCCTTTCGCTGGCGGCGCTACTTTCGCAAGTGCGCGCCCGGCATCCTGCACTTCATCGGCGTCCAACCCGGAAAGAATGAGCGCGGCGAGCCGGCCGAACGGCGGCGCATGCGCGCGTTCGCGCAATTGGCGCTCCTGTTCGTAAAACTTGTCTCGGTCTTTGGACGCCAACGCGACCATGACCGAGTCCTTAGGATTGCGCGTCTGAATCAGAACCAGGCCAGGCTTCTCGGCCCGTCCGGCGCGTCCGGCAACCTGGTGCAACAGCTGGAAGGTGCGTTCGCGTGCCCGCAAGTCGCCATCCGAGCCGCCGAGATCGGCATCGATCACGCCGACCAGCGTCAATTGCGGAAAGTGATGGCCCTTGGCGACGATCTGCGTTCCGATCAGGACGTCGATCTCATGCTTGGCCATGGCGCGAATCGCGGCTTGCGTTTCCTTGGGTCCATGCATCGTGTCGCTCGATGCGATGGCCACGCGAGCTTGCGGAAAAAGCTGGGAGAATTCTTCCGCCACCCGTTCGACGCCCGGTCCGCAGGCGATCAGGCTGGCAGCAGCGCCGCATTGCGGACACTGCGGCGGCGTCGCCGTCTCATAGCCGCATTGATGGCAGATGAGGCGTTTGCGATAGCGATGCTCGACAAGCCAGGACGAGCAATCGCGGCACATGATCTTGTGGCCGCAGCTTTGACAGAGCGTCAAAGGCGCATAGCCGCGGCGATTGAGGAACAACATGGCCTGTTCGCCGGACATCAACGTCGCGGCGAGGGCTTCGCGCAACGGCTGAGAGAGCCAGTTTCCGGGCTCGGTCTTTTCCTTACGCAGATCGATCAGACGCGTCTCTGGCAAAACCGCGCTGCCGTGGCGCGTGCCAAGCCGTAAGTGTGCGTATCGTCCACTGGTGGCATTGACGTAGGATTCGAGAGACGGGGTGGCACTCGCAAGGATGATCGGGCACGCCTCGATGCGCGCCCGCACCACCGCCATGTCGCGCGCATTGTAGATGATGCCTTCTTCCTGCTTGTAAGCCTGTTCGTGTTCTTCGTCGACGACGATGAGGCCAAGCTCGCGGAAGGGAAGAAACAGCGCCGAACGGGCGCCGACGACGACCCGCGCCTCGCCGTTCATCACCGCACGATACGTGCGCGTGCGCTCCTTCTGCGACAGATCGGAGTGCCACTCGGCGGGACGGCAGCCGAAACGCTCGGCGAAGCG
>Ga0187821_10000120_pt1 | contig 15060 bp, 10 predicted proteins | sample NC_wetland_sal_i_20_FD_132442 | JGI IMG/M metagenome (GOLD analysis project Ga0187821, IMG submission 132442) | Wetland sediment microbial communities from Neuse River Estuary, North Carolina, USA - SourceSoil_1 | ecosystem: Environmental > Aquatic > Freshwater > Wetlands > Sediment | place...
GCGAGCCTTGGTCGGGCAAAAGAAAAGATTCCTGGTAAGAAAAGAAAAAACCGACCGCACAAAACGCAGTCGCCGATCAGATGGAGAAGTGTCTCTTGACAACGCCGACGCAGTTATAGAGGGTGCCCCGTCCTTGATGCGTTTCAAGGGCGGGGCTTTTGAAGATAAATCGCGCCCTAATATTGAAATGTGGTTTCCGATGAAGAAATAAAACTCAGAAGTCCATCTGTCATGAAACATGAAATATGGGCACATGAAGGTCAAATTCAAAGCCTGAGCCACGCGCCCGTCCTTTCACTTTGAGCCCATCCGACGAAGATACGCGAAGAATGAACGGTTGATCTTTCCTGGGAACGCCAATCTCCCGATTGGCGAATTGCGAAACGCCAATCGGGAGATTGGCGTTCCCGGGTTTTCGACCATTCAGATTCGCAGGAATACTTTCCCGCGATAGAAGGGCCATAGGAGCGCGTAAACCATTAGGACGAAAAAGATGGCGAAGGCGAGAGAAGCGTTCACGGGGCTGAGATGCGGCAGGAAAAATTTGTCGTAGATCCAGCCGTGCAATGTGGTTTCACGGCCATGAAAATGGAGGAACTCAAAATCGGTGCTGACCTCCGACACGAGTGCCGCGAGCGCGTACGCGAGGATCGCATTCATGCCGAACACCAGACACGGGCCTGCTCCAGCTCGCCAGCCGCGCACATCCACCCACCAGTAGCACGCGGCCAGGGCGAGCATCGCAAAGCCGCCGGTGAACAGCACGAACGAACTCGTCCACAAATTTTTGTTGATTGGAAAATACGGATGGAGCATTCGCCCCACGACGAGGAGCACGAGGCCCGCGGCCGCAAGGCCCAGCGCTTTGCGTCCCGCAAGCCTATCCGAACGCAACCATTCGCCGGCGAGTATTCCGATCAGCAGGGACGCGATCGCGGGAAGCGTGGAGAGAAATCCTTCTGGGTCCCACGTCACGGACTCGCTCCATAAGTGTCCGCCCATCAGGGTGCGGTCCACGTATGCGCCGAGATTGTCGTCCTTGCCGAGGTGCCCCGCGCCGTAGCCCGGCACCGGCACAAACGTCATCAGCGCCCAGTATCCGACGAGCAAGGCGACTGCAACGGCCACCGTCACGCGAAGATTCGCGCGCACTTGGGCGGGCCGGTCAGCAGCAGGCACTCTCTGAAACGTCGCCAAATAGAGCAAGCCCGCCACGAGATAGCACAGCGCGATGCGCTGCAACACGCCCATGATGCGGATGGAGCTGAGATCGAAGTCCGGAAAGCCGTTCAAAAATAATCCGATGGCAAAAATCAGCGCGCTGCGCCGCACCACGTGAATCACGAGCGCGCGCCGCGTGAGGCCGCGCGCGATGCGCGAAGCAAACGATAGAGTCAGGGAAACGCCGACAATAAAAAGGAAAAAAGGAAAGATCAGATCCGTCGGCGTCCACCCGTTCCATTCGGCGTGCTCGAGCGGGGGATAGATGTGGCCCCAGGAGCCGGGGTCGTTCACCAGAATCATCGCGGCGATGGTCGCGCCGCGAAACACATCCAGAGAAACCATGCGCGCGGGACGAGTTGTTTCCACAGCCGCTAGGACGTTTGATGCGGGCGCAGCGATGGTGTCCGCCGTGGCGATGGGAAGACCCTCCATTGGCGGGGATAATATAGCAGCGCAAGAAATGCCGCAACGCCGCAGTGGTGTTGTCTTCGATTTGGAAATTCTCAAACGGATTTGCTTTTCAGGAGGTCGGGGCTTAAGCCCCGACGTTCAAGTCCGCATGTTCAGGGGCTTCAGCCACTGAAGCTTCAGGGCCTAAAGGCCTCTTTAACGCGAGGCTTCTTGTCTGACCTGAAGGTCAGACCTCCTAAAGAGCAATTTCCAGTTTGATATAGCGAATCTTTTCGAGGTTAGGAAATCACAGCCCCAACGTTGAACCTGCTCACAAAAAAACATGGCCGGGAGGGGGGATCCCGGCCATGCTTTTTGCCAGAGGGAAGAAACTTTCGCGACTCCCGTTTACGGAGGTCGCGTCGGGAGCGGGTCCGCCGCGGCGGACCGCCCGCACAATCCTAGTGATAGGCCAGATTATGCGAGCCGCAGAACATGGAACTGACGAAGCTGGCGCTCTGCGGGACCCACCACATGCGGCGCACCCACGAGTGCCTGCTATACATCATTTTCTTGCCGGCGAAGTCCATCAGCGCCGGCCCGATCTGAATGGCGGCGTACAATGAAGCGTTGCCGGCGAACGGCTTCAGAAGGGGATTCAATTCCTGCGCACCAGCCGTCGTGATGACGTGGCGCGTGGACCAGGCGTCAAAGGTTGCGGCGCCGCTCGAAGCAAGGACCAGGCCTTTCCACATGAGTTCCTTGCGGCGATTTTCGGCGCGCAATTGATCGACCGTCACCGTCATGGGCTTTCCCGACTTCAGGAACGCCATCGGCGCCGGTGATGTCAACGGCATCGGCACAGGAGCATCGGGCAGCGTCTCGTTCATCCCCACTTCAGGCTCAGCGGCTGCATCGAAAGAAGCAGTCGCGGTCGGCTCGGAGTCTTCAAAGTTCATGGCGCTGGCTGTAACGGCGATCGCCGGGGTCGCATGCATCGCGGCCTTGTCCGCCGATAAAGGGAGCGTGTTGGCAAGCTGCGGATGGATCAGGAGTACGGCAATGGCGAGAAACATTTTAGCTATCCTCAGTACGCTGCAGGGGCCTGGCTGGTGGCTTGCTGCAACGTGAGTCTAGGTTAGGAGCCGGGCCCGCCTGCGCCTATAGCACGGCAGTCCCGATTACCTTAGGACCACGGTTTTTGATGGGTTGGGACGATAGTCCTAGGACTGTTGAACTAAGGTGTTTTGTGCCTGGCAAGGCGGCCGTGGGAGATTGCGAACCCCCGGCTCTGTAGCCATTTAAGTTATTGAAATATAACTAGTTATTGTGGCATCTGAGGCGTGTCCGGCATCTCCAGGACGGCAATCTTCCCATCGGGCGTGCGCTCGAGGGTAGGGCCGTATAGGCCAATCTGCTCGCGTCTCCACCACGCGCCCTGTTCCTTCTTTTCGCTCTGGTCGGTGAACCAGTATTGCCATAGCACCACGCGTATCTGTTCGGGCGGGTGCCCCGGGAACGGGTCCTTTGCAAACAGGGCAATGACGTCCGGCTCGCCCGACAGGAGGCGCTCCTCAACCTGTATGACCCAGGGATACTGCCGCCAAGTACCCAGCGAAGCGAACCAGAGGTTCCAGTCGAAGCGCGGCTGGTAGGGCGCGTAAATCCGCGGGGGCGCGTGCACGTCCTGAGGCTTATTGCGGAAGGGGTAGGGCGTCCAGGTCTGGCCGTCGCGCGAACCCTGGAATTCGATTTCGTATCGCTCGCGCGTCATGACGGCGAAAAGCCCGAACTCGTTGGCGAAGCGGAAGGGTTCCAGAACGCGAACGGGGCCCACTGGAAGCGGTGCCTGCGGGAACATCATGAAAATGAGGAGAGCCGACGTCGCATAGAAAATCCAGGTCAGGAAAATTGCCTGCACCCACAAGCGGAGATGGCTCTGCCAATCTGTCACTTTCGTCGGCGCTGTCACGTCGGAGCCAGGCGAAGGATCGGCGGGCCGCAGACTCCGCGGCAAATACTTGACTAGAAATTTATCGTCGAGCAACAGGAACCCAAGGACCAAAACGATGTAATTCAGGAATGCATAGTTGCTGGTGAGAATGATGCCGACCTGCCAGGCGGTGATTACGAAGAACATGACGATGCGCGAACGCCGCGGCAGAAAGATGGCGAAGATCAACAACAGCTCCAGCGCAAGCGTGAGCACCGCCGTGGCCGCATGAAACGCATGCGGCAACTGGTGCGCATACCACGCGATCCATGTAGGGAGCGGGCCGTTTTGATAATACTGATCCATGGCCGTGAAATCGCGCCATTCCGGATCGCGTCCTAGAATTTTCGCGATTCCTGATTCAAAATAAATGCGAAACATCAGCCAGACGAGCAGATAACGGCTGGCGCGCGAAGGCGGCTCGGAGGCTCCCCATCGCGGCCACCATCCCGAAGGCGCAAAAAACAGGCTGATGAAGCCGGCTTCGAGGAGCATTCCATCGGATTGATAACTCGCGAAATCCTGCGCCGCCGCGATGAACGAGAGGAACGCAACCAAGCAGATCGCCAGCATCCCGCGAGGACAAAAGTTCAGCACCAGCAGAAGCGACGCCACCATTCCTGCGACGACAACGGCCATCAAGAAATGGTCGCTCGACGACCACCAAAAAACAGTGGGCGCGTACCGGAACCGCGCGCTCCCCAAAACGCGCGCCACCTGGATGAGATAGTCCCGCGCGGGAAGGATTCCATCCGGGCCGATGAGCCCGCGAATCTGGTACACCAGAGAATAAAACGCGGAGAAAAAGATCAGTCCGAGCGCTCGAAGAAAGAGCCAGCGCGCGGCCAGATACCCGGGAGGCGTGAAATCAGGGCCGAACAGACGTCCCGGCAACGCTCTGAAATCGAATTCCATTGCCGGGCATTATACAGAAGGAAGTGGCACAGGCTTTTTATCCTGAGCAGTTTTGAAGGGCAGCCTTTGGGGGTCCGTTCGGTTGCCCAGGCGTCGCGCGCTTGCCAAGATCAAATGGAAACCCACAGGCTGAAGCCTGTGCTACTGGAGCATTTCAGAATTTTACTCCGCGTCGAATTCGTCGAGGCCTTCCTTCTTAGGCAATTTCTTGGGGCCATAGAAACGTTGCCGGCACTTGCCGCAACGATAAGGGCGATAGGGCAGAAAGAGGAGGACCCAAAATTCCAGAAGGCGTCCGCGCTTGGTGCGATGCACATGGTCGCTGCCGCACAGAGGACAACTTCTTTCCTCAGAGTACACGAACAGGCCAAGCTTGCGCTTCATGGGAAACGCATGATAGCGCCGTGCGTACTCGGGTGCAATCGGCTCGCCCATCTATATTATCGAAGCTATTATTTCATGGTTCAAAATGACGCAAGGACCTGCATCGCGTGATGACGCAGCTTGCCGAGATTGCGATTCATCGAATGCGCCCGCGGCAGGAACGGCAGCACGGGAGGGCGGCGGATCGCCAGACGATCGAGGGCTATTTTCAGACGCTGGTCGTGCGGGGCGTAGCGCAGGCCGCGGACCAGAGTATCGGCGGCGTCCTGTTTTCGGTCCGCGGCCACGTAGACCTCGGCGAGATTCAAATAAAGCTGCGCCTGGCGGCGGCTCATGCGGATGGCGGAACGGCAAAGTTCCTCTGCTTCGGCCCATTTCTGCTCCGTCGCGGCGATGGCCACTCCCATGTAGGAAATGTAGAACGGATTGGAGGGTTCTTCTTCGAGAGCGCATTTGAGGTGAGGAAGCGCTTTGTTGGCATCGCCTCCGCGCAGAAATGTGAGGCCGGTGCGAAATTCCTGGAATGCCTCAACCTGGATCATGTTGATTTCCTCCACTGGGCTGGTCCAACGAGCCCAGCGGGCGCCATACCGCGCCGTGCGGGGCAACCGTCAAACCTTACTTCGTCAAACCTTAGGAAGAAGATTAAAATTGGGGAGCCAATCGGACAACTGCTCGGACGGACAGAAGAAGGACAGTGAGCCTAGGGCAGTTAGGTTTTCTGATTTTGGCGTGTTTTCAAGAGCTCTGGACGGCTATGCTAGAATGACTGTTTTTTACGCACGATTTAGGAATAAATGATGCCAAGTGGAAGGATCAGCGCGTGGTGGATGTTCCTGAGCCTGCTTGTGCTGTCTGCCGGGTTATACATTGGCACGGCCGGACGCCCCGCCCTTGATGACGAGGACGTGGACGCCGCCCATGCCATGGTCTCCCAGGAAATGCTGGCGCGTCATGACTATGTGGTCATGTATATGGACGGGGTCCGCTACCTGATCCGCCCGCCGATGCACTTTTGGCTGGTGGCCGCAAGCTACAAATTGCTCGGGCAAACGGAATTCGCGACCCGGCTTCCTATAGGGCTCGCCATGGTTGGGATCGTCCTGCTGACGTTCGAATTCGGGCGCAGGTTTTTCGGACAGCGCGCCGGGCTCTACGGGGCGCTGGCTGTGGCTACAAGCGTGGGGATGTTCCTGTATACCCGAAACATGATCCCAGAGGCGCTCTACACCTTCGCATTCGAAGGAACCTTCTACTTATTCTTACGTTCGTGGACCGGCAGCCTGGACACGCGGATAGGCTATTGGGGCGCTGCGGCGTTGATCGCCTTTGCTGTCATGACCCGCTCGCTGATTGGCCTGTTGTTTCCTCTTCTCGGCATCGCGGCATTCATCACGATGACGCGCGGCTGGCATCGCTGGCGCGAGCTTCGGTTGTTCTCCAGCTCCGCGGTTTTTCTGGCCCTCGCTGCGCCATGGCATATCCTGGCCGCGATTCGCACGCCAGGTTTCTTCTGGGCTTATTTCATCAACGAACACATCAATCGCGCCCTGGGAACGCGCCTGCCGCATGACTACGGCGCTGTCCCGCTGTGGGCCTGGTGGAGCGCGCATCTGGTTTGGCTGTTTCCGTGGAGCTTTTTCTTCCCCCTCGCTTTTCGCGAACTCCCCTGGCCTCCGCGCGATTGGGGCAAGGACACCGATCCGAGCGTGCAAGCCCGGCTGCTGCTGTTTGCCTGGGCGGGCGTAATCCTGCTGTTCTTCACTGTGGAAAGCGGATCGCGCCTGGAATACTACAGTTTCGGCGCTTGGCCGGCGATGGCTCTGCTGCTGGGGCTGGGGATTGCGGATGCCGAGGAAGCCGACAAAAAATGGCTGAAGCCCGTGCAGCGCGCTTTGGCGGCACTGGCTGTAGTGCTGGCCCTGGTGGCCGGATATTTTCTCTGGGGGACGATGCACATTGCCGCGGCGAGCGATGTCGCGAACCATCTCGAACTGCGCAGCCCGGAGAATTATCTGACCGGCATGGTTCATTTGCTCGACCTCACGCCGGAATCGGTAGCCGACCTGCGGCTCCCCATCATCCTCTCTTCGCTTTCCGTGCTCATCGCGTTTGTGGTGGCGTGGGCTCTGCGGGAACGCGGCATCCAGTGGCTCCCGACGATCGCGCTGGCTCTGGGGATGGTCGGATTCATCGTGGCGGCGCACATCGCCCACGATGTTCTGAATCCCACGCTTTCTTCCCGGTCGCTGGCTTTGCAAATTGACAAGTCGCTGAAGCCGGACGATCAAATTGCGCTCTATGGGGACATTCGCGTCGCTCCGGGCATTGCGTTCTATTCCCATCGGGGCGTGCTGCTTTATAACGCAACCGGAAGCAATTTGGAGTTCGGCTCGCACTATCCGGACGCGCCGAAACGGTTCTTTGACGATCTGGATTTTTCCCGGCTCTGGGAAGGGTCGAAGCGCGTCTTCCTGGTCGTCTCGGCGGAACACATACGAGAAGTGCGTGAACGCCTTCCGGGCAATTCGGTTTGGGTTTTTGCAGAGACGGGTGGAAAAACGGTCTACGTGAATCAGCCGCCGGAGCCAGGGCAGCCGCCGCTCGCCCAGCTCGATGAGAAATTGAAGTTAAGTGCCGAGCCTTAAGGGCAATCGGCTTAAGTTCGTGTAGCGCCCGTCCGCCGCGGCGGACGGGCGCCCTTGACCCAAACAGATGCCCGCCTGAAGGCGGGCGCTACAAACACCTGTCCTTTCTTGGATCTCACACAGATTTTGGTGTCCCCGCTCCGTCCTGAACCACTGTCTACTGAAATGCATTTTCCTCCCTGAAGGCCCTTGGTGCGGCTCCGCAATTACTCGCCAAAGCGGCAAGATGAACCCGCCGAGTTTCCTAGATACTAATGTCATTCAGGCGCGGTACCGATGATATTGGATTGAGGCGCGTCCACCGCCTCAGTATGTTGGTCTATATCCTGTGTTTATCCCAGATTATGGCCTAAGGCACGGTATCTGATTCATTTATAGGGGGAGGGGAAGATGAGAATCAAACTGGCACTCTGGATGGCGCCTCTAATACTGTCTCTCGCCACTGCGTGGGGTGGAGTCTGTTTCGCCCAATCAGCGCGGGCTGGTGGGCCTGGAAGCGGAGAAGCGGAGGCTGCTCAAGCAACCCTGAATGAACCAGTCGTGGTCGCAGCCGTGCTGCCGAAGTTTATGGAACAGGCCGAGGCCCAGACGGACGATACTGCGTCGGACACGGGAGAAGCTGCCAGCAGCGAACCAGCGAAAGCGGGAACGAAAGAGGCTGGGGAGAGAGCTTTTTCGAGAGTCGGGATTGGAGTGAAGATCTCCACTTTGGGCGCGGGAATCGAGTTGGCCACCCCGCTGGCCGGAAAATTCAATTTGCGCGGGGGATTCAACATGTTCCGATACAGCCGCCCCATCACCAATAACGGAATTCAGTACGATGGCCACTTGCAGTTCCAATCGGCGGAGGCCCACCTCGACTGGTTCCTGCTCGGCGGATTTCACGTCAGCCCCGGCATCCTGTTTTACAACGGCAACCAAGTGACGGCGACCGCGTCAGTCCCTGGCGGGCAGACGTTCTCAGTGGGCGGCACGTCGTATGAAAGCGACCCCACCGCTCCGATTACCGGCACCGGGAAACTGGATTTCGTGAAAGTGTCGCCCTCGATCATGGTGGGCTTCGGCAACCTGATCCCCCGAAACGGAAGGCACTTCAGCTTTCTATTTGAGGTAGGCGGCGCGTACCAGGGATCGGCGCGTGTGGCCCTGAATCTGGCTGGAAATGTCTGCGACACGACGGGAACATTTTGCCGGGCCGTTTCCAGCGATCCGACCGTGCTGGCGAACATTCAAGCGCAACAAGTAAAAATCCAGAACGACGTTAATCCGTATCGATTTTTTCCCGTAGTTTCGCTTGGCTTCGGATTTAATTTTTAATTCTGGACAGCAATTGGCTCGGCTCGATCACATGCACCGATTCAATCTGCAGGAATCAATTCAATAGCCCCGGCCTTCGAAAACGAAGATTAGGGTCCCCGCCGCTTCCATGAAGCGAATGAGTGCCATAATGTCCGCGTATTGTGTTCCGTTCGTGAATCAAATATTGACGCAACGCCATCAAACACAAATAGAGATAGGGATATGAACTATTTAAGCCGACTGGAAGGTCAAGTTTCCGCGTGGCCTGGTGTCTCCGTTCACGCGCATCGGTTCGGGGGCAAAGAATTCAGATTTGGGAAAGCGGAAATCGGACATGTGCACACGGACGGAACCGTTGATATCCCATTTCCGCGCGCCATTCGCGACGCTTTGCTTGAGGAAGGGCAGGCTGAAGAACACCGTTGGGTCCCGAACTCTGGATGGACTACTTTCAAAGTTCGCGGCGAGGCTGACGTGGGCCATGCCACTGAACTCATGCGGATATCTTACCTACGATATGCATTGAAAACCGCTTCTGATCCTCACCAGTTTCTGAAACAGGAGCGTGAGTTCCTGCACTCAAGCCCACGATTCATTTCCATGCTCGAAATACTCTCCCCTTGGCCGCGATAGATATTAAGAAGGCCGGATATCCTGGCCCACTGGCTGAAGATTCCGCTGCTCGATCTCCTGAAAAAGGACTTTGGCACGTTCCAGGGCAACTGAAATACTGGGGCTGATGTTGCCTGCGCCAACGTGCTCTTCAAATTCGGCCTGATGCATCAGGCGGGCGGGCTGCTCACGCGCGCCGCAGAGGATGAGGCCGCGGCCGGATTCGTGCACGGCATCCGCCAGTTCCTCGAGAGCCTGCAAGCCCGTTGCATCGATCGCCGTCATGTTGCGGAGGCGGAGCACGACGATGGGCGGCAGGTCCGAGAGTTTCCGGATGATTTCTTCGATCTTGTCCGTGGCGCCAAAAAGAAAAGGCCCGTGGATGCGGAAGATGGTCACGTACGAAGGGATCTCTTTGTGCTGGAGGATATGCACGTGGCCTTCGCGGAGATACTCCTCGGTGACCTGCGAAACCGTCGTGGTCGCCGTGACCTTCCGGATGTACACGAGGGCCGCGAGGATCATTCCTGCTTCGACGGCCACCGTCAAATCCGCGAAAACAGTGAGAGCGAAGGTAACGAGCCAAGTGCCGATTTCGAGAGGAGTCAGCTTCAGCAATTCCGGAATTTCCCGCCATTCCCCCATGTTGTAGGAGACGACGAGCAAAATCGCGGCCAGCACGGAGAGAGGAATGAATCGCGCCAGCGGCGCTGCGAACAGCACAATTGCCAAGAGCGTCAACGCGTGCACCATGCCCGCGACCGGCGTTTTCGCCCCGGAGCGGATGTTCGTGGCGGTTCGCGCAATCGCTCCGGTGGCAGGCAGGCCGCCAAAGAGCGGCGACATGATGTTGGCCACGCCCTGGCCAACCAGTTCCACGTTCGGATTGTGTTTCGTTCCGCTCATACGGTCGGAAACGACCGCGGACATGAGCGATTCGATCGCCCCCAGCATGGCGACCGTAATCGCCGGAGGAATCAACGGGCGGAGCAAATCGGCGCGGAACTGCGGAATCTTGATTCCCGGGAATCCGGAAGGGATGCCGCCAAATCGCGTGCCGATCGTTTCGACGGGGAGTTTCAATAAAACCACAATCGCAGTGCCCGCGAACAGCGCGACGATGTATCCCGGCACGCGCTTCACGTAGCGCATGCAGACTAGGATCGTGAGCAAGGCCAGAACGGCGAGACTGGTCGCGGCAGGCGAAAGGGTCCGGAAATTCCGCGCGAGAATTTCCATCCGCGCCAGAAATTCTCCGGGCACTTTGTCAACTTTGAGGCCAAAAAAATCCTTGATCTGCGTGCTGGCGATGATGACCGCGATGCCGTTCGTAAATCCCACCACAACCGGGCGCGGAATATACTTCACGGCGGTGCCGAGGCCCGTGACGCCCAATATGACGAGCATCACTCCCGCCATGAGCGTGCACATGAACAAGCCATCCAGGCCATACCGCGTCACAATGCCGAAGACCACCACGACGAACGCGCCCGTGGGCCCGCCGATTTGCGTTGTCGATCCGCCCAGCGCGGAGATGAGGAAGCCCGCAACAATGGCGCAATACAGTCCCGCCTGCGGCGCCACCCCCGAAGCAATCGCGAACGCCATCGCCAGCGGCAACGCGACGAGCCCCACCGTGACTCCCGCCAGAACGTCGGCGGCGAATTTATGCCAGCTATAGTCCTTCAAACAGGAAATTGATCTTGGCAGCCACTCTTGCATGTATAAGTCCCCGGAATCGGAGTTCCGACTCCCCGACAGTTAGGAAAGTAAATTTAATTATAGCCGGGAACCAGGAAGCGTGCGAATTTCAGGCCGCCAAGTTTCGTGAGCGAAAACTGTCGCAGGTCGGGCGAAGTAGCACAGGCACTCTTGCCTGTGTGGTTTTCTAAGCTTTCGCGCGGCAAGAGCGCCGCCATCGGTAAACAAAACCGCACAGGGAAGAGCGCCTGTGTTGCTTACCAGATTAATTTCAGCGCAAACTGAATCTGGCGTGAAGTGGTTTGCGTGGAATCGATGAGTCCCCCGCTCGAAATGGCTTGGCCGTTTTGATCGAACAAGGGAAGGTTGTCGGTGGGCGACGCGAAATTCGCGCGATTGAAAATGTTGAAAATTTCCGCGCGGAACTGCGCATTGAAGTTTTCTGAAATGCGCTTGATCCGATTGTTCTTGAAGGCGGAGAAGTCCAGCTTCGAGATTCCCGGCCCGATGATGGTATTGCGGCCCAGATCGCCGCGAAGGTTCGCGCAAGTGCCGGCGATGGGGGCTCCGGCACTGGCGCCAAAAGGCTGGCACTGGGCGGCAATGGCCGGCGTCGATTGGGGAAGAATGAAACAACTCGCATTAAGGTAGATAGGTCCGTTGGGATCCTTTTTGAAATTGGAATTCACAGGATTGCAACCCGGAACAAAGTTGGGCACCTCGCCTGTTTGATCCATGTTCGTGCCGAGAGGATCTCCGCCCAGAATCGGGGTAAAGGGCTGGCCGGTGCTGGCTTTATAAAGTCCTCCCAATTGCCAGCCGCTAGAAATCCATCCCGCGAACTTCGAATCCGTGCGCGGCGCGGGGAGCTGCCAGGTGAAATTGAGCACGAAAGTTTGGGCCACGTTGAAGTCGGAAAGTCCGCGTGTCGTTCGCTGATCGAAAAAGAGCTGGTTGAACAATCCGTTTGGAAACGCATCATCGGATTCGGTGGCGGAAAGCGTATCGATGCTTTTGCCCCACGTGTACGCGGCATGAAATTGAATGCCGCGGCTGACGCGCTTGGCGAAATCGACCTGCATGGCATCGTAAAAGGAATTGGCTTGCGAGAGCGTTGATTCGATGCGTCCAAAATTTGGATTCAGGGTGGGCCACGGACATCCGGTGGAGGTGGGGTTCGAGCCATTTGCGCAGACACCGCCCGCCGGAACAGGTGAGGTTTCCGGAATCGGCCACAGGTAGCCCGCGGAAGTGAGAGCGGGGAGAACCATATCGATGTTATCGTTTCGATAGGGCAGGTGAACTCCGCGCGATCCGACGTAGCCGACGGTAAGGGCCAGTGTGGGAGTCAATTCGCGCGCCACGCTGAGGTTCCATTGCATCACGTAATTGCGCTTGGGATCCTGTTGGGGGTAGTAAGCCAGGCTGGTATTGGTATCCGTGCTGAACTGGTTGTAGGCCCCTGTCGGAAACATCCCCGGGCTGAGTGTGTTGGCTACGATACGCTGCACGAACGGCTCGGCCCCCTGAAAAGTCAGCGTGAATACATACGGCAGGGGCAAGACATCAAACATACCGAATCCCGCGCGGACCAGCGTCTTGCCGGCACGCGGATTCCACGCGAAACCCAGGCGCGGCTCGAAATTGCGAAGGGTTGGATTGCGGAATAGGGGAGTTCCAGCGCTTGACGCCACGTCGGCCAACGTGTCGGTCGTCAAATTGCGAATCGCAGAGGTCCGGCCGTGAGCCTCGGAAGGTACTGTGACCATCTCATAGCGCAAGCCGGCGTTCACCGTCAGGTTTTTCCGTAGCCGGATATCGTCTTGCACGTAGCCTCCGAACAGGGTCTGGCGCGTCCCGAACTCCGGCACGGCAGGCGAGGCGAGCCCCGAGAATGCCGACGGCTGGTTGGTTAGAAATTCCTCCAGGGAATCGAACCGGAAAGTGCCGTTGACGTTGCTCAGGGTTAATTCGTTGTCTTCCATCCGCTCGACATCGAAGCCGAATTTCAGCAAATGCGCTCCTCGAGTTAAAAAGAGGTCGTCTCCGCCTTGATAGGAATTCCAGAAGACGCGCCGGCTGGAAGACAAAAGCCCCTGCGCGGTGGGAGCGCCCAGAAATATGGAGATTCCTGGTATATACCGCACGCCTCCTGCAAATCCGCCGGGTTCGAACCCGTAGGAAGAATCCGACATAAGCGGATTTAGCACCTGAGATACGCCGCCCACAATTCCGATGGCGCGGGTGTAACCGATCCGTCCGTCATTCAGCAGATTTGAACTGAAAACGTGCTGCTCATGCAGCGTAGCCGCCTGGCGGCTCGATACGATAGTCGAGAACAGCTCGCCGAAATCGTTTGGTTGGATGGTCTCGGAAGCATCGCGCGTGTACGTGGCGTAAAGGGCGTCCTGGCCTGAAAATTTGTGGTCGAACCGGATGGTGAAATAGTTTTCGTTCGTAACCTGTTGGGCTGAGAAGGTGAAGATTCCAGTATCCCCCGCGCCTAGCGATGGGCCGTTGGGGAGCGGGTAGAACGCTTTTAGAAAGCGGGCTACGGCCGGATCGACGGTGACCGGACCGGTCGAAAGCTGGCCATTGCGCGCCGCCTGGGAAGGCATGGTGTCCACGGTGGTCAATCCCAGGGACTGGCGGAGTCCTTCGTAGTCGCCGAAGATGAACGTTCGATCTTTTTGGATGGGCAATCCTGCCGAACCGCCGAATTGATTGCGCTTGAAGGGTGGAATCGCCGGGCCGTCGAAGAAATTGCGCGCATCAAGGGCGCTGTTGCGGAGAAATTCGTACAGAGAGCCGTGAAAGTTGTTACTCCCGGCGCGGGTCGCAACGTTAATGACGCCGCCGGATGTTCGTCCGTATTCCGCCGGATAGTTGCTTCCGAGCACGGACACGTGTTCGACCGCGTCAATTCCCAAATTGTCTCCGAGCACGCTGCCCGGCGCGCCGTTCGCGTAGTCGTTGATGCTGATCCCGTCCAGCCGGTAACTGTTCTCGTCCGGACGCGAGCCGGAGATGCTGACCGGCGCACCGAACCCGCGATCGGTGTTGCCGCCACCGGTGGCGCTCCCGGTCTGCACGCCGGTTACCCCCGCCTGAAGCGTTGTGAGCGCCGCCCAGTCGCGCCCGTTCAATGGTGTATCCACTACCGTTGAGCTGTTAGCGCTACCGCAGGTTGTTGGACAGGGCTGGCTGACCGCCTCAGAAGGAGCCTCTACGCGCACGACCTGCTCGGATTTTCCCGGATGCATCGTGACGTTGACGACCCGCTCGATTCCGCCCGTGACGGCGATTTGTGTCCACAGCTGCGTCACGAAACCGGGAGCCGCAACCGTCATCTCATAGTTCCCGGCGGACAGATCGGGAACCCTGAAAAGGCCATTGGAATTGGTGACGGTGGTCCTAACCAGGCCTGTGCCTGCGTCCTTGATGGAGATGCGAACATCCGGCATCGCGGCGCCCGGTTCGCCCGTCACCGTGCCGCTGATGGTTCCCCCGGCGACCTGGGCGTTCGCCGGCAAAGAGAGAAATATCAACTGAAGGAATAGCGCGACCGGCGTGAAAAACTTCGCTGTCAGGAAAGCGCCGCGACGCAAAATCATGGAGCCCTCTTCGTGAGTCGGCGCTTGCTCGTTGGCCACCGGAGCAAGCAACCTCGGAACGTTTCCCCAGCCGCCTGAAAATATCGTGAAAAAATGGGCGCTTTAGGCTCCCCTTGCAGGGTCGATGACTCAAAAGCAGCAGCGCAATCGTACTTGGGCGGCCGCAATTTTGTGCTGTTCTCCGTCGTAAGTCCAGCCCTTCGATTCCCAGCTTTCAGGAGGTTTCTAGGCCTGTAGCGTGGCCGGGCTAGCGCGCTCACCAGATTAGTTTCAGTGCAAA
>Ga0187821_10000121_pt1 | contig 15051 bp, 10 predicted proteins | sample NC_wetland_sal_i_20_FD_132442 | JGI IMG/M metagenome (GOLD analysis project Ga0187821, IMG submission 132442) | Wetland sediment microbial communities from Neuse River Estuary, North Carolina, USA - SourceSoil_1 | ecosystem: Environmental > Aquatic > Freshwater > Wetlands > Sediment | place...
CGAAAGTCCCCGGCAAGGGAGCTTTCGCGGTAAGCAAGCCGCGCGAAAGGCGGTGAGGGATCTGCTGTTCCCGGCCGAGCTTTACCGCACGCTGCGAAGCAGGCGCTTGTTTGCCTTTTCCAGGTCGCGCTTCAAGCCGTCGACCACCTTGCTTAGCCGGCGAAGTTCCAGCATGGCTTCCTTCTGGCCCTTTTTCTTCAGTGCCAGGAGCTCTTTGGCAGCGACTCCCGCAACTTTCTTGGCTTTGCTGGCCCTAACGCTGATTCGTCCTGCAGCCGCGCCAATTGTCTCGGCAGCGGTGGTCAATCCGGTTTTCCTCGCCATCGCGTGTCTCCTAGTCTCGATCGTAGCTTCGTGCAACCCAGACGTTGGATGCAGCTACTACACGAAAGGTGAATCTCAAATTGCTGTTAACGCGTTCCATCTGGCTACGTGGGTACGATCAACTCCTGAAACACGCGTCGAACATCTACTTCGAACTCCGTGTCGTCGATTGGCGGACGGGCATAGTGCCAGGTGATGCCGCGGACGTTGGCGGCGGGCACCTCGCGAAACAACGCTTCGAAATACGGGTAGATGTCATGAACCGTATAGACGCCGATGGCGGTAGCATCGGCCCACGTCGCGCCCACCTCTTCCAGGAGCACATTCAAGCTGTCGAGCACCTGTCTGATTTTCTGCTGCAAGCCGTCCTGGGATACGTCTCCGGGTGCCACGACAGTTCTCTGGCTGCCAATCACCTTCACCTCCGGCGCTCCGGAGATGATCCATGTGGCTCGTCTCTGGCTCGCAGGCACGGTGTAAGAGAAACCGAAAACGCTAGGCTCGGGCACAGGATTGACGGCAACAGCGACGTTCGTTCTGGCAACCGGATTCAGGTCGCCTACGTGAATGTCCCATTTCGCGAGTCGTTGAACGTAGCCTTGATTGAACTGCTTGAACTCTTCCAGCGAAAACGCCCGAGGAATCCGCAATTCCACGCCGCTCAGCGCATTCATCGGCCGTCCGATCGTGTGCAGATGCTCCTCGATCAGAACCAACCCAACGTCCAGTGGCGGGAGCTTTTCAAACGCGGCGTGCACGATCTGAAAGCCGGCATCGGCCACGGCGCCCGACGAGAACGGATTCCGCCCTTTCAGAAACCTGTAATTCCCCTTCGGATTTTCAATCAGCATACAGTTTCCGCCACAGAGATTTGCGAGTGCCGCCCCCTTCGTTTTTTGAGGGTGCGGGTTTTGAGTAGCCTAACTTGGAGGATAGCTACAGACGGCAGGCCTATGGCACCGGCGGTTTTCCGGCCCGAATCCACCCGATCTCCCCCTCGGCACATTCGAGACCGATCATCATGTATCGAATGTAAGTGCTGCGGCCGATCCACGGACTCGGATCCCCGGCCTTGCGCGCCGCATTCTTCGTCAGCTTGTCATTTTTGCCATCAAGAAACGTCTGATCGCGATAGGGATGATTGGCTATATAGCCGTCGGCGCCGCCGTCTTCTCCAATCTTTAGGAAGCGCTCGAAAGATTGCTTGTAGATCAGCAGGCCCGAATCCAAAGCCGGAAATTCGAATGCCCCCGGTTCCAGCGTGTGCGGCAGCGCGCTGCCACCCCAAAATGACAAGAGGTGCGGCTGTCCATGGTCGGTTACCGGCAGCAGAAACGAAATCGTCCCCGGCGTGTGCCCCGGAGTGAGATAAAAAGTCAGGGAAGTGTTCCCCAGCGTGAGCTTCTGTCCATCTTTAATGTCCATGTCCCGTTTGGGTGGCGGATTCTTGCCCGGCGGAATCTTCGCGAGCATGTCCCAATCCTCGGTGGACATCAGGACATGCGGATGGTACGTATCCTGCAAATACTTCGCGCCGCCAAAATGATCCGCATGGCCATGTGTGATGACGATGTACTTGATCTGCGCCGGATCGAGTCCGAGTTTCTTATAGCCGCCGATGATGACGCGCTGCGCCTCTTCCGGATCGTCCAGCGTATCGATCTGGATGATGCCGTCGCTGGTGACCAGCGCCCACGAGGCGACGATATTCGTGCCCAGGTAGTAGAGCTGATCGAATGCTTTACTCGGCGGCGCCTGGATCGGGTCGCCCTTTGGGGCCGCCGATTGCGGCGGCGTGCTGCAGTCGAGCATGTTGCGCCCCGCGAGATCGCCGTCAGCGAGAAGCTTCGCAGCGTCGAAGTGATTCTGAAAATCTGGAACGGCGGCGCCATTCGTCGCAGGCGCTTGGGCATGCGCGCCATCGGCAAAGGTCCACGCAGCGAGGAGCCCCAGCGCCGCAGCGATCAAATGCTTTCGCATTGCACGAATCCTCCGAAGCTGCTCTGTTTTCGCAAACAAACCTGAGAGCAGGTGCATGCACGTTTACTACCCGCCCGGAACAAAGTCAACATAGCCCACTTCTGCGCGATAACGGCAGATCTGTGGGGTGCCCACGTGCCGCGATCTCTTTCGACCACCTCGGTCAGCACCGGGCACTCCGCCTCGTTATGATGGGAGGTCCACGCTATGCGCCCATTCGTCCCACATCCGCTCCTGCGAGAGGGGCACATGATGACCTTGGCGGGTGCGCTGTGGCCTCGCCGCACGCCACGCCTGCCCGCAGGCGACGATCGCCTGTTCGAAACGGAGCCCGAGACGCAGCTCCTTGCGAGGTGTCACTGGCAGGCAAACCGAGACGCTCCGACGCTGGTTCTCGTCCACGGACTGGAAGGATCGTTCAACTCGCCGTACATCCGCGGCACCGCCGAAAAAGCGTTTATCTCGGGCTTCAACGTGATTCGAATCAACCAGCGCAACTGCGGTGGGACCGATCGTCTCACGCCGAGTGTCTACAACTCCGGCCTGAGCGGCGACTACCGCGCGGTTCTAGAAGAGCTGATCAGGAGAGATCATCTTCGCGCGATTTGCTTTGCCGGCTTTTCGATGGGCGGGAACTTAGTCCTGAAGATGGCAGGCGAATTGGGAGCAACTGTTCCGAAGGAACTCATCGCTGTTTGCGGCGTCTGCCCCACGATCGAGCTGGCGGCTTGCGTCGACGCCATCGAGCATGCCAGCAACCGGATGTACCAGGTGAACTTCGTGCGCCAGCTTAAAGCTCGCATGCGCCGCAAGTCCAAGCTCTTCCCCGGCCGCTACGACCTGAGCAAACTTCACCGTATACGAACGATCCGCCAATTCGATGACGTAATCACAGCTCCGAACTCAGGCTATGAGGGGGCGGCGGATTATTACGAGCGCGCCAGTGCGGCACGTAGTGCGAACCGAATATCCGTGCCGACGCTGATTCTGACCGCGCAAGATGACCCGATCGTCCCGTATACACTGTTTGCGACGGCCGGAATAGATTCGAATCCGCGCATTGTGTTCGAAGCGCCAGAACACGGCGGTCACTGCAGCTTTATTTCGCGCTGGCCAGGCTGGGAGCGCTACTGGGCGGAATCCCGTCTCGTTGAATTCTGCCAGGAGGCGGTGAAGTGCGCGTTGGGATGAGAATACTGGCATCCGACGTGAGATCGTGGCGGCTTGAAGAATTCTGAGGCCGCGCTGAAGGCCCGCGGCACTACATTTAAGCCTCGGAGCCGGTACGGACACCCGCTATTAATGTCGTCGCGGAGTTCGAATCGAGCGCCTACTCAATCCGATCGGCGATCAAATTGCTCCCCTCGACCTTCACTTCGATCGAGATGGGCGGCCGAATCCCGGCGCCCTGCACAATTTCGCCGCGAACCCACGCGCCGGACGCGAGCGTGGCTATCTTGAGCGGGTCATACACGGTCGCGTCGCACAGCGACGCCACCATCGGGTGCGTAGCGCCTGCATACCCAAAACGAGTTGCCAACTCGCTCAAGTCGGTGACATACGCAAGCTGGCAGGCCTGATACGGCGCTTTCAACGAGAAAGCCCAATAAGACGCGCTGGCCCCCGGTGCGGCCCCGCCCAAATGGACGACAATAGCGGGGACGCTGTCGTGCGTTAGCGGATCAACATACGTAAACTCTTTGGATGCCCAGGGCTTGGCGAGCTCACTCAACGCGGCAGCGGTCACCGGCCCAGAATCCTGCGCTGTGGGTGACACGGTCAAGTCCGGAGTGGCTGGCGCGGTGCCGCTCGCTTCTTGCGAGGACGACTCCGCACCTCGCCCAGCAGAATGAATGGCCCACCAGCCGATCCCGCCGACGAGCACAATCGTGACGCCCAAGGCGATCGACAATAGTGTGGACCGGCCGAGAGGCTTCGAATTCTCCGCCGCCGGCACGGGCCCGGTCGACGGCTTCTCCACAGCGGGCGGCGCATCCGCCACGCCGGGAATCCGGGGCATTTCCGTCTTAAATCGTTCCGGGGAAGCTTTTTCCGGCATATGTCACTTCTTAGATTTCCGCGAGCTGCGGGTGCGTGCGCGCACCCGAGTGGTCTGTGCTTGCACGAGCGCTAGGTCGCTTTCGAAACCGAGTGGTGCCGCACATACTCCTGCACGTTTGCAAGGCACAAAAGCAGTTCCAGCAATTTCGCCCGCTGCTCGGACGATTTTGCCATGTCCCTTCTGGAAAGTACCCGAACCGCAAAATCGCCTTGCTCAATCAGCCAATCGACGGTCTCGGGCTCCAGCGGTTGTCCTATCTGACACAGTTCCAGAGTCTGCGCGACTCGGGTAAAGGCATCGTCCAGGTAGTGACTCAGACAGACTCCATGCTGGCGGAGCCCGGGAGGGACCGGTGCTGAGCATGCGGCGGCCTGGCAGGCTCGCGTTTGGCGAATCATGAAGAGGGCACACCCTTTCATGGCGAAAGAGTGCAAATTCAATTCCGTTTTGCACGCTGCAGATGTGGCTGAAGGTAAGGGAGTTGGCCGCTCTCCCAAGCAGTCAAGTCACATGGCTAGACCGGGACGGATAGAAAGTATCCGCCAAGGGCAGTTCGAATCCGGATTCACAAAGCTAGGGGGGAAACTCAACAGCCTAAGCGATTGCTACGCGGTCTAGAAGTTGAAAACGATACCGGCGCCCACTCGCCAGCTTGTCTGAGGCTCCTTGAACAGCGCCGTGCCGACGTAGTCGCCCTGGACCCGGAACGCCGTCCGCGGATTCAGATGAAAGTCCGCGCCAAGGCCGCCGATGAATGCGACGCTGTTATTCGAACCGTAGACGGTCGCGGTTTGCGAGAAGCGGAAGTGACCTAATCCGACCAGCACGTGGCCCCAAGGTTCAACCCGTCCGTGGCCGCGCAAGGCAAAATGAGGTCCACCGCCGACGAAGAGAAACTTCGAGCTTTTGATCACCGACGTCGACGTGCCTCCAAAGCTCATATCAACGTCGCCTTCCAGGCCGCCCCAGTCGTTCAGGAACCGTGTGACCGACACGCCATACCCGTTGTCGTTGGCAGTGAAATCCGGCACGCTCGCGTGATTCGCGGTTTCCCCAGGCATGAGGAACTGGGTGAACTGATAGGTGAAAGCGAGTTGCCAGCTCGTCAGGTCAAGTCGCGATACCGCTTGGGGCGCCGGTGGAAATGGCGATGCGGCCGGGATGGGATCCGTGATCGCAGACACGTTACTAGCAGGGGTACTTTGACAAAGGGCCGCACTGGATATGACCAAGGTTGCGCAACAAAGCAGCAGGAGCTTGTGCATTTGAATGACCCCTAGAACTTCCCAAGTGACACACAGGTCGTGCCTATCTTTTCTATCGGAGGGGATACTGGGTGTCCATTGCCGAGAGCGCAACCTGTTCCTCGCGGTTAATAGCACACCGGGGCTTGTAGGTCGGGGAGCCAGCGCAAGTGAGCCTCAGGGAAACAGGGAATTAGGAGGGAGCCCGGTTCCTATGCGAACGTCATAACCCTGCGAGAAGGATTGCTTGATGATGAGCTAGGCGGCGGTGCCGTGGCACTTTTTGTACTTCTTGCCGCTGCCGCAGGGGCAGGGGTCATTTCGGCCAACTTTAGCACCCGCTCGTGCCGGTTTCGGAGCTTCGGCTTGTGCCGGGCCAGCTTGGAACTGCAGTTGCGACTGTTGGCGTTGTTGCTTGCGCTCGATCTCCTTGGCTTCCTGTTCAGGCTGCTTCGCTGGTTGGATCAGGAACAGGTAGCGCGTGGTCTCCGTGTCAATTCGCCCCATCATGTCTTCGAAAAGCGTGAAGGCCTCTTTCTTGAACTCGACGAGGGGGTCCTTTTGCCCGTAGCCGCGCAGGCCGATACCTTCCTTCAAGTGGTCGAGCGTAAGAAGGTGGTCTTTCCACTGCGTATCGACGATATCGAGAATGATGCGGCGCTCCAGCCAGCGCATCAACTTCTCGCCGAAGAGCTGTTCCTTCTCTTCGTAGCGCGCCTTGACTTTGTCTACCATCTCCTCAGCGAGTTGATCGTGGTTGAACTGCAGCGGGTCGACTCCGACGGCCTTTAAATCGATCCCGAATTGCCCCAACACTTCGCCCTGGAATTGAGCCAGGTTCCACTTGTCCGGGTGTTCTTCCTTGGGGCAGTACGTGTCCACCAATTCGCGCGCCAAGTCCTCGGCGATGCCGAGCGCGTATTCCTTCTGGTCTTTGCCTTCCAGCGCGGAGCGGCGAATCGCATAGATCGTCTCGCGCTGCTTGTTCATGACGTCGTCATACTCAAGCAAATGCTTGCGAGCTTCGAAGTTCTGCGCCTCGACGGCTTCTTGCGCGCTCTCGATCCGGCGTGTGATCAGGCCCGACTCGATCGGCACGCCTTCGGTCATGCCCAAACGGTACATGAGCGCCTTGACGCGCTCGCCGCCGAACACGCGCAATAGATCATCTTCCAGCGAGAGAAAAAAGCGCGACGAGCCCGGATCGCCTTGACGGCCCGCGCGGCCGCGCAACTGGTTATCGATGCGCCGCGCTTCGTGCCGTTCGGTCCCGAGGATATGCAGGCCTCCCAGAGCGATGACCTCTTCGCGTTCGGTGCGGCACTGGTCGGTGAATTGATCGTAGATGGGCTTCCACTGTTCGAGCGGCACCTGGAAGATCTTGCCCTCGATCTGGAAGAGCACCATGTTGGTCGCCGGGCTGGCGCTGCCATCGGCGCCAATGACGGCGGACGCCGCCGCATACGGCATCGCCAGACGCTCGCGCATGCAGTAATCGCGCGTCATCGCTTCGGGATTGCCGCCCAGCAAAATGTCCGTGCCGCGGCCCGCCATGTTGGTCGAAACTGTGACGGCGCCCTTGCGCCCGGCCTGCGCCACGATGTGCGCCTCGCGTTCGTGCTGTTTCGCATTCAGCACGTTGTGCGGAATGCCTGCCTTTTTCAACAGATTCGAAAGATGTTCGGATTTTTCAATGGAAATGGTGCCGACCAGGACCGGTTGGCCGGTTTCATGCAGTTGGCGGATCCCGTTGTCCTTGGTGTTGTTGTCGTCCATGATCATCCCGTTGACGACGGCCTCGTACTTCTCTTCGGCCGTGCGGTAGACCACGTCACGAAATTCGTGGCGCAGCAGCGGGCGATTGGTCGGGATGGCGATGACGTCGAGATTGTAAATCTTGCCGAACTCGGCGGCTTCCGTAAGGGCCGTTCCGGTCATACCGGAGAGCTTCTTGTACATGCGGAAATAATTCTGGAAGGTGATGGTCGCGAGCGTTTGGTTCTCGCGCTCGATCTTTACGCCTTCCTTCGCCTCGACGGCTTGGTGCAAGCCGTCCGACCAGCGGCGCCCGGGCATCTCGCGGCCCGTGAATTCGTCAACGATCACCACTTCGTTGTTCTTAACCACGTAGTCGACATCCCGCTTATACAGTGCGTGCGCCCGCAGACCCTGGTAGACGTGATGAATCGTCTCCATGTGCTCCGGGTCGTAAAGATTACCGAGGGTCAGCAAACGCTCGACTTTGCTGACGCCCTCTTCTGTCAGCGTGGCCGTGCGGTGCTTTTCATCCAGCGTGTAGTCGATTTCTTGGATCAGCTTGGGAATGATTTTGTCGACGCGGTAGTACTTGTCCGTGGATTCTTCTGCGGGTCCCGAAATGATCAGAGGTGTGCGCGCCTCGTCGATCAGAATCGAGTCCACCTCGTCGACCACGGCAAACTGATGGCCGCGCTGAACGCAGTCGGCCAAGTCGTACTTCATGTTGTCGCGCAGGTAGTCGAAGCCGAATTCGTTGTTCGTGCCGTAGGTGATGTCCGCGCCGTAAGCGGCTTTTCGCTGCGCGTCGTCCAGATCGTGAACGATCACGCCAACCGTTAGTCCGAGCGCGCGATAAATTGGCCCCATCCACTCCGCGTCGCGCCGCGCCAGGTAATCGTTCACCGTAACGATGTGCACGCCGCGGCCGGCCAGTGGATTCAGGTAAGCGGGCAAGGTGGCGACGAGCGTTTTGCCCTCGCCCGTCTTCATCTCGGCGATTTTTCCTTCGTGCAGGACCATTCCGCCGATCAGTTGCACGTCAAAATGCCGCATGCCGAGCGTCCGCCGGCCCGCTTCGCGCGCCAGGGCAAATGCTGGAACAATCGCCGGCTCCAGTGCCTCGCGCATCCGGTCTTTGAAGTCGTCTTCGGCGGGATCGGCATCGCCCAGGCGCCCTTGCACTTCGGCCTTGAGCTGTGCCGATTTCGACTTGATGTCCTCATCGCTGAGCGTTTGATACTCCGTCGCAAGCGCATTCATGGCCGCGATGGTCGGGCCCAGGCGTTTGATATCCCGTTCGTGTTTCGTGCCAATAAAACGGGCGACGACCTTATCTACCAGTTCCTCGACTCTCATGCTTTTCCTTGGATGCCCTCGGCCAGAACCACGATTAGACTCGTTGCGGCGGGCGCGACTGCCCGGCAAACAGGAGCTATGGTTCGCCCCAGCGCGCCCGTTCGTGGGCGCCCCGAGGCACAGAAATACTACCCACCTAACAGGCCGATACCAGAGTTCGCAACATTTTTATTGTAGCTTGCGGTTGCCGTCGGGCGCAAAGGCAGGTGCGGGAAGGTTTTCAGTAGCACAGACACTCTTGTCTGTGCGCTTTTGAGGCCACGGAAGACGCACGGAGTCTGGGCTGGAAACCGCCCCGCTTGGAAGGTGATTGCTCTAATTCTCTTGCTGAACGGGCTCTTCGGCCATTTCTTCGGCGGGCGAATCCAACAGCGCGGCTCCGTTTTGGCGTAGGAAGGAACGAAGGCGGGCGCGATCTTCGAGGTCCATGTTAGCGAATTCGAAGCTGAGTCCCTGCGCACGGGCATCGCGCATGATCGCTTGCGCGCGAATCGGTCGAAGTCCTGCGCCGACCCGCAAGCTCACCAGTGTTCCCGGCGTCAGGTGTTTGGTGCCAGTCGCGATTCCGCCACTTAGGCTCATGCTGCGCGTGTCGAGCAGAATCGTTTCCCGCTCCGTCGTCGCCGTGGCTGGCACAGTCGCTTTTAGGCGCACCCGCGGATAGCGTCGCTGGCGCAACCAGCGCGATGTAGCCGAACTGGCGCGTGGATTAAGCGAAAGGTCGTCACTCGTGATGCCGCAATGCGCCCGCAGCCCCTCGGCCGTGGCCGGATTGATGGACTCCAGCGCTTGAAGCGCAGCGATGCGCAGTTCCACGTGATAGTGATAGCGCCAGCGCTTCCGAGACTCTACGATTTCGCGCAACAACTCAGTCGCGGCCGTGATGTGCAGCCGTCCCAGAGCTTCGATGGCCTTCAGACGGAGATAAAGCCCGCTCCCGCGCGGCAGGTCATCCGAAATCAGATGCATCAATTGCTCGTAGGCCGAGGCCTCGCCGCTCATCCCGATTTCGTCGACGGCCAGCGGCTGCAACACAGGATCGAACTGATCGAGCACCGACAGCATCACGGAGCCGCGTTTCTTGGCTCCGCCTGCAGCAAGGAGCCGAAGAGCGCGATCCTGCGAAAGCCGAGGCCATTCTGCGAGACGCTCGCCGAGGCGCGTTTCAACCGCGGCGATATCCAATTGGCTCAGCAGGCCGATTGTTTCCGCCGCCTCCATAGGCTCGCCAATGTGCAGCGTTTCGCGCAGCCGCGGCGTGAGCGCTAGCTTTTCGGCGCCCGCGAGGTCGGCGATGCGCTCGCAGTCCGGCTTGAACTGCGTGCGGTTGAACCGCGTCACCACATACTCCGTGACCGGTCCGGAGAGCCGCTTGAGCAAATCCATGAGGCTTCCCGAAGGTGCGGGGGACTTCAGCGCTTCGTCGATGAACTCCGGAATGCGCTTTTCAATGCCGAGGCGCGGCCGCACGCTCTGCGCGAAAGAAGGTCTCTGCAGCTCGATCCCGTCGACGGAATCCATCGCCTGCAGCGAAGCCGCATGGAATCGCTTGGTACCGGCCTCTTGCGTCAGCCGCACGAATGCGGCGCTGATCAGGCCCTGCAAATCGTCCTCGCGTTCGGCACTCAGCTGCAAGCCGGTGCGCCGGATCATCGCGATCAGAAGCGGCTCATTGGCTCCGAAGAGATCAGCGATCTCAGTCAAGCCGATGGAAACTCTGCGGCGCGCATTGACGTCCGCGCTCTGTATCGCCGAGCCGTAGTTTTCAAGAATTTGTGTTGCTGTCGGTTCATCGCCTTTTCGGCGTAGTTCTTCCACAAACTGGCGAAGGTTGCGCGGCGGAATGCACCAGGCGTCCGGCGATGTCAGCACCGCGCGTTTGCCCGCGTCCGGTACAGCGGTCCAGAACTGCCTGTCCAAAACGTCGAGGTGCGATTCGACCACGAGGCCTGCACCGGCCATTTTCTCTTCGTGCGAGCCAAGCAGATCGCGCAGGGTGGTGATTTCCTGGCTCATGCGGTCGAGCATCTGGCGAACCGCGTTGACGCGCACTTCGCCCCGCTCGTAACGGTCCAGTGCGAAGCGAATGGCGAGATGCTCGGCCAAGCGGATCAGCATCGGGTCATTCGACTTCACCTTCGGCACTTGCGCGCCCAAATTCGCCAATGCAGCCCGCAGCAGCTCCCGAGGCCGTTCCGGAAGCTTCTCCATCTCTTTTTGAACTGGGCTGCCGGGTCCAAGTCCAAGGCCGAGGCCAGGGCCGTCGCCTTGACCGCCTTGCTCCGCGGCAGATTTTCCGATGCGCGTCAGCAGACGCAGCACCATCAGAATTTCTTCGTCGCGAGGATCGCGGGCAGGGAAGCCTCCTGTGCCGCCCGGACCTGGCTTGCCGGTGTCATTCGGACCCTGACCGGCCCCTCTCCCGGTGCCCGGGCCCAATCCGGGGCCGCGACCTCGCCCGAGCCCAGGTCCGAGTCCAGGACCCATTCCGGCGCCCAAGCCCGGTCCAAGTCCGGGACCTAATCCAGGGCCGAGTCCCGGCCCTAAGCCCGGCCCGAGTCCCGCACCGCCAGTGCTCCAGCCTCCAGTTCCTTTTCCGCCGGTTCCGGTGCCGCCAATACCCATGCCGCCTGTGAAGGTGGATGCCGTACCCGTTCCCGGTCCGGGGCCGCTGCTTTTCCCGGCATCGTGCCAACCGCCAGTTCCGCTACCGCTGGCGCTCGAACCACTTCCGCTGGCCGCGCTTGGGACTGCGCCAGCTCCTGTGACCGAATCGGTTCCGGCCGTGCCAGAAGCGCCGCCGCTCGCACCACTCGTGGCCGAGACGCCTGGCGTTCCGGATCCGGCATTGGTAGCCGAGCCTGAGCCCTGCCCAACCGTCGTCCCAGCACCAACAACTGGACCGGAACTCCAGCCACCCGTTCCTATGCCCTCGGTCCCAGTGCCGCCGATTCCCATGCCGCCGCTGAATGTTGTCGCCGTGCCCGAACCGGGGCCCGGACCGCTACTCTTGCCGGCTTCGTGCCAGCCTCCGCTGCCAATCCCGCCGACTGCGTCAGGCGCGGCGCTGCCATACCCTGACCCAGATGAAAAGCCAGTGCGGGGTGTCACGGACGCCAAGTCGCGGCTACTGTCGATGCCGGTCTTTGCGCCAATCTCGGAACTGCCGCCAGGAGCTGCCGATGGCGATCCAGAACCGGAGCCCCCGACGCTTAAAGAGGTGCCTGAGCCAGGCGTAGAGTCTGTTGCTGTTCCGGAAGCCACGATTGAACCTGAACCCGTGGTCGAACCGGAACTCGCGCCGACACTAGGCCCAGAGCTCCAGCCGCCTGTTCCGCTGCCGGTATTCGTACCGCCGATGCCCATTCCGCCGGAATAGTCGGATTGCGTCCCCGTTCCCGGGCCCGGGCCGGTGCCTTTGCCAGCTTCGTGCCAGCCGCCCACTCCAGAGCTGCCGCCCGTGCCGGTGCCCGGCCCAGGCGCAACCCCGGCCCCGGAGGCCGAATTCACACTCGTACCCGTGCCCGAGACAGCGCCACTTCCCGTGTTTGCTCCGCTGCTGTCTCCGGATACTGACCCGGATCCCGACGAGCCATCTCCTTCGCTCCATCCGGTTCCCGAATAGTATGAGCCGGTGCCGTCGCCGGATTGCGAGTCGCCACCCGCCCCGGCACCCAGGTCCCCTCCGCGCGAACCTTCCGCGGCGGTGATGAGCTGCAATAGCTTCTGCGGGTCATTGAGCCAGTGGCTGAATTGGCCGGCTTCGTTGGTGAGCGTTTTTGCCGCGAGGGTGGCGGCCAAGCTCTTTTCCGGCGAATTCGCATCCTCGGCGACGAAACGCACTTCGTTGACGCGAATTCCGGGCGAATTGGCCAGCGCCGCTTTGAGCTGCTCGGCCAGCGCCGAGGGTTTGCTATTGCCGGCGGGAAAGGCGCGAACAAACCGCGCAAACTCTTCCTCGGTGGCCTTCGGCAGGAACTGAATGCTCGCTAAACCAGCTAGCGATAGCATTTGCGCGAAGCTGCGCTCGGCATGAGCTCCCTCGATGGGCGCTCCGTCAAGAACGAGTTGGTTTCCAGCGGCGCCCAGCAGCAGGCCGGTCTGATCACCCAGGGGAATGGCGGTGCGCAACTCGCTCCAAGCCGTTCGAAACTGTTCCGCACTGCGCGTGTGCTCGAAGCCGTAAAGGCGAACGAATTTCAGCAGAATATTGAGGCTGCGGACGAAGGATCGAGCCGCCGCCATCTTTGGGGTTGTGGTTGCCATAGCCCGCTGAGACCGCTATTTGAGAACGTAAACCTAGCCTCAGCAGCGCACAATGGCCTTGGAACCGACCTGTGGCCGACTCGCTAATGGCTTCGAAAATGGTACAGTTGGTGCTCCGGGGCCGGACCCGCCAGTTTCCGCAATCGACGGAGTTCCCTCGCAGCTTGCCCGAAAGAGGAGAGACAGATGCCGCCAGCCATGCCCGCCAGACCGGGAGGTCCACCACCGATAACCGCAATACCCGGCGTGAAACGACTCATCGCGGTCGCCAGCGGCAAGGGCGGCGTCGGGAAGACGACGGTGGCCGTGAACTTGGCCATCGCGCTTTCGCGGATGGGTTCCCAGGTAGGCTTGCTCGATGCTGACGTTTACGGACCCAACGTGCCCTTGATGCTGGGCACGGACGAGCAGCCGCAGGCCATCAGCGAGCGGCAGATTCTGCCCGTCGGGGCGTACGGGCTGAAGCTGATCTCTATGGGCCTGCTGAACCCGGGCGATAAGCCCATGATCTGGCGCGGGCCAATGCTGCACAGCGTCATGCAGCAGTTCCTGCGCAGCGTGATTTGGGGCGATCTCGATTACCTTATCGTGGACCTGCCGCCTGGGACCGGGGACGTGCAACTCAGCCTGATTCAAAGTGTGTCGGTGACTGGGGCCGTGCTTGTGACGACGCCGTCGGTCGTGGCGTTGGCCGATGTCCGAAAGGCCGTTGAGATGTTCCGGCAGGTGAACGTGCCGGTGCTCGGCATCGTCGAGAACATGAGTTATTTTGCGTGCCCTCACTGCCAAGGACGGGTCGACGTCTTCGGCCATGGCGAGGGCCGTAAACTGTCGGAAATGTATGGCGTGCCGCTGTTAGGCGAGATCGAAATCGACCCGCAGATTCGTATTGGCGGCGATACGGGCAAGCCGGTCGCGTCGCTCGACGAGAACGCGCCGTCGGCGCGCAGCGTCTACGCCATGGCGCGCGCGGTAGCCGCGCGCGTCGCCGAGATGGGCGACTCCGCGGGGCCCAAGATCGAAATCAGCTGACCGCCGCGAAGCGACGCGGGCGCGACTTCTTGAGGCGCGGAAAGTGCCTTTTTTTCTTCAATTCAGGCCAATATTGACGCTACCCAAAACTTTTAAGTGATTGAAATATAATGGCTTAAGACGGTTCGTTTTGTAATTTCGGGAGGTTGGTGGCGCCCCGTCTTGCCGTCCGGCTGCGGCCCAGCGGGACAGTCCTTCTGTTAACCGTAATATAACACGGCGGTCAAGCTATTCCACTCGCGTCGATGGGATAGGAACGTGTTGCCGATGACCGCTTAGGCTGAGCCCACGCGCCAGAAGAGAAGATCCCTCACCCCCGTTCGCAAAAACGGCGACCGGGTTCGGGATGACACCCACTTCGGTGCGACAGTTGGAACCGACATACAATTAGCCCACTACCCACTCTCACTATTGGTCTTGCCCGCTCAAGCGCAAGATTCGCACCGTAACACCTGGGGCGCGGCACCCGCCCCAGACCACGCGCGTTTTGGGATGATCGTTGGAAGCGGTGCATTCTTGTCAGTCCGAGAAGGGTGTGCTAGCGTGACTTGCTTACTCTAAACTACAAAATCCCGCGTGAAGTTTAGCGCTGTGGCGCGAGCCGAACGCGGATTCGCCGCTGGGTTATTGAGCGAAAGTCCCCGGTAAGGGGAGCTTTCGCGGTAAGAAAGGACTAAGAGCTTGATTCGCAGCTATCGCGGCCGCTGGCCGGTTATCGCGGAATCGGCGTACATCGATCCGGACGCCACCATCATCGGCGACGTCACCATCGGCGAGCAGTCCAGCGTTTGGCCGGCCGTAGTGATTCGCGGCGATGTGCACTACATTCGAATTGGCGCGCGCACCAACATTCAGGACGGCTCGGTGCTGCACGTGATGAAGGACCAATACCCGCTGATTCTCGGCGACGACGTGACCGTCGGCCACGGTGTGATTCTGCACGGCTGCATGATTGAATCGCACGTTCTGATCGGCATGGGCTGCGTGCTGCTCAACAATTGCAAGATTGGAGAAGGCTCGATCATCGCC
>Ga0187821_10000122_pt1 | contig 15046 bp, 16 predicted proteins | sample NC_wetland_sal_i_20_FD_132442 | JGI IMG/M metagenome (GOLD analysis project Ga0187821, IMG submission 132442) | Wetland sediment microbial communities from Neuse River Estuary, North Carolina, USA - SourceSoil_1 | ecosystem: Environmental > Aquatic > Freshwater > Wetlands > Sediment | place...
CAACGGCGAGACTGGTTGAAGAAGGCCTGCGCCAACTTGGCGGCCATGCGATGGCCGTGGCTACATAGTCTCGTCGGCGACGTCGACAAGCTTACCCAGAACAAAACAGGAACTTTTCTTGACTTTAACCGTTCCGGGCGTTAGCTCTCTGGCCCGCCATGGGCGGGTATCGAGACCGAGGCCATGAGCGAATTTTCGCGTCAGATCTGGGACATGAAGTACCGGCTGAAGAAGCCGGATGGGACGCCGGTGGACGGCGATATCGCCGAGACTTGGGCGCGCGTCGCATTGGCCGCAGCCGCGGCAGAGAGGCCCGAGAAGCGCGGCGAACACGCGCACGACTTCGCCCAAGCGCTGACCAATTATCGTTTTCTTCCTGCCGGACGGATCCTTGCCGGCGCAGGCACAGATCGCAGCGTCACGCTCTTCAACTGCTTCGTGATGGGCGCCATCGAAGACTCGATGGACGGCATCTTTTCGCATCTACGCGAGGCGGCGCTGACACTGCAACAGGGCGGTGGCATCGGCTACGACTTTTCGACGCTTCGGCCCAAAGGTGCGCTGGTCAAAGGTGTCGGCGCGGACGCCTCCGGGCCTGTGTCCTTCATGGATGTCTGGGACGCCATGTGCCGCACGATCATGAGCGCAGGTTCCAGGCGCGGCGCGATGATGGCGACGCTGTCCTGCGCTCACCCCGACATCGAGACTTTCATCGATGCCAAGCGCGAACGCGGCCGGCTGACCAATTTCAATCTCTCGGTGCTGGTAAGCGACGACTTCATGGACGCAGTCAACTCAGACGCCGACTGGGAGCTCGTATTTGCCGGCAGAGTTTATCGCACGCTCAAGGCACGTAGTTTATGGGACCGCATCATGCGCGCCACTTACGAAACCGCAGAGCCGGGCGTGATCTTCATCGACCGCATCAACGACGAAAACAATCTCGGCTATTGCGAGTCGATCAGGGCAACGAATCCATGTGGCGAACAACCCTTGCCGCCATATGGGGCCTGCCTTCTCGGTTCGATCAATCTTGCGAGGCTCGTGAAGCATCCCTTCGAGGACGATGCCCGGATCGATCCCGACGAACTTGGGGCGCTGACGCGCACCGCCGTGCGCCTGCTTGATAACGTGATCGATATCTCGCGCTTTCCTCTGACGGAACAGCGTGCTGAGGCGATGGCCAAACGCCGGATCGGTCTTGGCGTCACGGGCCTTGCCGATGCCCTCATCTTCTGCCGCGCCCGTTACGGCTCGAGCGAAAGCGTGGCGCTGATCGATTCCTGGCTATCGTCGCTGAGCGACGCGGCCTATCTCGCATCGGCCGAGATTGCCGCCGAAAAGGGCTCGTTCCCGCTATTCGATGCGCACGAATTCCTCTCGCGTCCCTTTACTCTGCGACTGCCGCAACACATTCGCTCCGCCATCGCCAGGAACGGGATCCGCAACGGGCTGGTTACTTCCATCGCTCCGACCGGGACGATCTCGCTGTTGGCCGGAAATGTGTCGAGCGGCATCGAGCCGGTATTCGCCTATAGCTTCGCGAGAAATGTTATGCAGCCTGACGGTTCGACCCGCCAGGAGATCGTTGAAGACTACGCCTACCAGGCGTTTCGGGCGCGCTTCGGCAGCGATGCCAAACTGCCGGACTATTTCGTCAACGCCCAAACCCTTTTGCCCGCCGATCACCTCGCTGTGCAGGCGGCGGCCCAGCGTCACATCGACAGTTCCATCTCCAAGACGATCAACGTGCCGGCCGGTATCTCGTTTGAAGAGTTCAAGGGCGTTTATCTCAGTGCCTATGAGCTCGGCTGCAAAGGTTGCACGACTTATCGTCCCAACGACGTCACCGGTTCGGTCCTGCGTACGACAAATCCGGCTCCGGAAGTCCGCGAAGAGCAACCAGCCATGTCGGCGCCCTCCAGACCCCGCGAGACCAGCGGCGGTGTCGTCTACATGACACGTCCGCTCGACCGGCCAGAAGTTCTGATCGGTCAGACGTACAAGATCAAATGGTTGGACAGCGACCATGCTTTCTACATCACCGTGAACGACATCGAGAAGGACGGCCGCCGGCGGCCGTTCGAGGTCTTCATCAACTCGAAGAACATGGAGGCCTATGCCTGGGCGGTGGCATTGACGCGCATGATCTCGGCAGTGTTTCGGCGCGGTGGAGATGTCTCGTTCGTCGTCGACGAACTCAAGGCCATATTCGACCCGCGCGGCGGGCAGTGGAGCAAGGGGCGTTACGTGCCTTCGCTGATGGCCGCAATCGGCGAAGTAATCGAGAAGCACATGATCGACATCGGGTTCATCACGCCGCATGACCAGGTGTTGGTGCCAGAGGAGCGCCGCAAAGTCGCTGTGGCGGCCGAGGGCGCACCGGCCCGCTTCTGTCCGCGTTGTAGCTCGGCGAGTTTTGTGCGCATGGAGGGATGCGACACCTGCCTCGCCTGCGGCTATTCACGTTGCGGCTGATTTCAGTTTAGTTTCCCCGCCCATCCTGCCGCGTTGCCATAGCTTCGAATGAATACGCCGTTTCTCATCACGAACGAAAAAGCGCGGACGCTGATTCTTGCGTGCAGCGAACTTTCCGGCGCGCGTCAGGAGGGCGGTACGAGAGCTCTTGGTCCGCTCGTCAGAAAACTCGGCTATGTGCAGCTCGATTCCATCCGCATCGTCGAAAGAGCCCACCATCACATTCTCTTCTCGCGCCATACCGGCTACCGGCCGCGTCATCTGGAAAGGCTGCAGCACAAGGCCCCGGAGTTGTTCGAACACTGGACGCATGATTCCTCGCTCATCCCGCTCGAGCACTATCCGCACTGGAGTCACCGGTTTCAGCTGGCGCGCTCACGAATAGCTCTGTGGCGCGAACGCTTTGGCGATGATCGCGTGCTCAAAACCGTGCGCACTCACATTGCGGCTCATGGCGCGGCGCGGGCGCGTGACTTCGCTCATTTGGGAGGCCGAACAGGACCATGGTGGGGTTGGGCTCCGGCCAAAGCGGCACTCGAATATCTCTGGCGCACCGGCGAGCTTGCCGTTCTCAGGCGGGATGGTTTCGAGAAGCTCTACGATCTGTCCGAGCGCGCTATCCCGCTGGCACTGCGCGAGGCAAGACCAACGCGGCTCGACACGATCGCGTGGTCCTGCGGCGAGGCGCTCGAGCGACTTGGTGCTGCGACGCCGAAGATGCTCGCCGACTTCTGGGGCCATGCATCCATCGCAGAAGCAGCGACGTGGATCGAAGCAGAAAAGGCGAGAGGCCGCCTTGCCGACGTGACGCTGGCAGGTGCTTCGGGAAAGCGCAGTTTCGCCGCGGTCGCCAAACCTGACATCGAAGCCCGCCTTGCAGCGCTCCCCGTGCCCACCAGCAGACTCCGGGCGCTTTCGCCGTTCGATCCCGTGCTGCGCGACCGCGCGCGGCTCGAGCATATCTTCGGCTTCGACTACCGCATCGAAATTTACGTACCGAGCCACAAACGCAAATTCGGCTACTACGTCTTTCCCCTCCTCGAAGGCTCTCGCTTCGTCGGCCGCATCGACATGAAAGCGGAGCGCGCAAAGGACAGACTTTCGGTCAAGGGTTTATGGCTGGAACCGCGCCTGGCATTGAGCCGCGCCCGTCGCAGCAAGCTCGAGAAGGAATTGTCTCGCCAAGCCAAGTTGGGTGCCGTGCGCGACATCGCGTTTCCGAAATCGGCGTTCAAGGCGTGACAGATACCCTATGAACTACTCGAGCCGCTTTTTTCTTTATGCGCCCCTGGCGCTATTCGTCGCACTCGCGGCCGGCGCCAGTGCGAACTGGTGGATCGCGGCGAACAGACTCTCCGAGACATTGGACTTATTGAATGGTCATTCGGCCATGCCGGGCGTTGCCTTCAGCTTTTCAGCGAAACGGGTGAGCGGCTTTCCTTTCAATCTGGATGTCGTCTTCCGCGATTTCCGGATCGAGGTCGAAACATCGCATGGACCTTCGGTGTGGAGCACGCGAGACTTTGCTCTCCACGCTCTTGCCTATGGCCGCGAACAGATGATTTTCGAGGCGGCCGGAACGCAACGACTGAGTTGGACCGATCTCGCAGGGGGTCATCACACGATGCCCTTCGAGGTAGGCGAGTGGCACGCGAGCAGCATTGCCGACGAGCATGGGCTCACGCGCTTTGACATGGACCTGATCGGTTTCGGCTCGCCAGCGCTAACCGCAACGCGAATCGGTATCCACGCCCGTGTCAATCCGAACGCGGACGCCATCGATATTGCTGGCGAAGTCGATTCGTTGACGCCGCGGGCTCAACCAGCCTCTCTGTTTGGACGCACGATTCTGCAAGCGCGCTTCTCGGCGTCTGCCAAACCCTCGCGATCATTCGCGGCGATTCGTGCTGGCGAGGCGAGCTGGGAGGACGCGTTGGAAGGCTTTCGCAGGAGCGGCGGCACATTGCATTTCGACGTGCTGGATATCGCCTGGGAACGCTTCACTGCGACAGGTGCGGGAACGCTTTCGCTCGGCCCGCATCATGGCGTCCAAGGACTGCTCGACTTCAAGGTTTCGGGCATTGAAACGTTACTTGAAGCTTCTGCGCGCCGACACGTAAACGGCGGAGTCAATCAGGGCATTGCCGCGGCCCTGCTCGATCGAGCGGCCCGGGCCGGCGGGAACCAGTCGGGACTGCTCGGAGTGGTTGTCGGATTTCACGATGGCGTAGTCAGCGTTGGCGACGTGCGAGCAACGACCGCAGAACCGCTCTACTAGCGACGTGTTACTCTGGCTTTCTTCTTCACCGCCACGTTGCGGCCGAAGTTCACCTCGGCGCTGTCCTGACCGGCATCGACGATGCTGCGCCGGATGGCCCGTGTCCGGCTAAAGAGTCTGAACAAAGCATCTCCGTCTCCCCAGCGAATTTGGCGCTGAAGCGCGCTCAAATCTTCGCTGAAGCGCCCCAGGACTTCCAGAACGGCGTCTTTGTTGTTGAGGAAAACGTCGCGCCACATGGTAGGATTGGACGCCGCGATGCGCGTGAAGTCGCGAAAGCCGCCGGCGGAATATTTGATCACTTCGCCATGTGTGACATTTCGAAGATCATCGGCCGTACCCACGATGTTATAGGCGATGAGATGGGGCACGTGGCTGGTGACGGCCAAAACAAGATCGTGATGCTTGGCATCCATGATATCGACGCGGCTGCCCAAAGCTTCCCAGAATAGTTTGAGCTTAGCGATTGCACGCTTATTCGTGCCCTTGCCCGGCGTGAGAATGCACCAGCGGCCGTCGAACAGCTCGGCGAAACCCGCCTCGGGCCCCGAACGCTCGGTACCGGAGATGGGATGAGCGGGAATGAAGTGTACGCTCTTGGGAATGTACGGTGCGACATCGGCAATGACCGAAGCTTTGACGGAGCCGACATCGGTTACGATGGCGCCGGGCTTGAGATGCGGTGAGATGGCTCTCGCAAGCGCCGCGAACGCACCGATCGGCGTTGCCAGGACGATCAGATCTGCGCCCTTGACGGCCGCTGCCGCGCTGCCGGCAAAACTGTCGGCCACCGCGAGCCTCTTGGCCGATTTGAGCGGCGCTTTGCGGTCATGCGCAACGATATGTCCCGCCAGATTTTTTCGCCGCATAGCCCGTGCCACGGACGAACCCAGCAAACCGATGCCGAGAATGGCCACCCGACCGAATAGCGGCTTGTTCATTTGCGGACCACGAACGCGGCGAGCGCGGCGACCGCGGTCTTATTGGCTTCCTCGCTTCCCACCGACAACCTCAGACAATCGGGCAAACCATAATTCAGCAGGCGGCGCGGAATGACGCCTCGGCTGCACAGAAACGCATCGGCGTCCTGCCCGGTTTTTCCCTTGTCGTTGGAGAAATGGATGAGAACGAAATTAGCGACGCTGTCGTCGACCCTAAGACCGAGCTTTCGGATCTCGCTGGTCAGCCACTCGCGCCATCTCTCATTGTGCGCGAAGGCTTTCTCGAGGTGGGCGCGATCCTTGAGGGCTGCGGCCGCCGCGCACTGAGCCGGCACGGAGACGTTAAAAGGTCCGCGGATGCGATTGAGCACATCGGCTACCTTCGCCGGACAATAGGCCCAGCCAACACGAAGGCCCGCCAGGCCGTATATTTTCGAAAACGTGCGCGTCATCACGACATTCTGGAAGTTCGCCACCATCTCGATACCCGACTCATAGTCGTTGCGCCGCACATATTCGCCGTAAGCTGCGTCGATCACGAGCAGGGTGTCGGGACGAAGCCCGGCATGCAATCGACGGACTTCGTCGTGGCGCAAATAGGTGCCGGTCGGGTTGTTGGGATTGGCAAGATAAACAAGTCGCGTCTTCGGCGTGACGGCGGCCAACATCGCGTCGACGTCGGCTCGCAGATTCTTTTCCGGCACGGGAACCGGGACGGCGCTGTTGGCCAACGCATCGATTCTGTAGAGCAGAAAGGCATGCGCGGAGAACAGGACCTCGTCGCCGGGACGCAAATAGGCGTTCGACAGCATGGTCAGCAGTTCGCCCGAGCCATTGCCGCAGACGATGCGGGCGGCGTCGAGTCCGTAAGTATCGGCAATGGCGTCGCGCAGGAGTTTTGCGCTGCCGTCGGGATACACGTCCAAATCTTGCGCAACAGATTTGAACGCGGCAACGGCAAGAGGGCTGGCGCCGGTTGCGGACTCATTCGATGAGAGTTTGAAGACTTTTTCGACGCCCGGGACGTGGGCGACGCCCCCGACATAGGTCTCGATTTCCAGAATGCCGGCCTTTGGAGTGGGATCCATTTTCAGACGGCCCTGGGCTGAGAAAAAGGGGTGGCATAACCTCCGACCCCGACGACGCGTTGGATCGTATCGCCCGCTTGTTCCAAGAGAACGCCGAGGCGCGAGTCGTCACGCGGCACAAAGCCCGATATTTCGAGCAGATGCAGTCGCGAGCTGCTGCGCGCCGAGTCCCGTCCAACGGCCACGAGCTGAGCCTCGAAGCCGACGTCCCTGATCAACGTCTGGAGCTTCGTACGGCTGAGATCTGCTTTCGCCTCGAGAATGATCAAACTGACATCGGCGCCGGTAGGCTCCTGTTCGAGCGAGCCGATGGCATATGCGCCGGACTGCTGGGCGCCCGCACCGACCAGCGGCAAGCGCGCGATCACGCGCGGCCCCTTCTGACCGGACGGTGCGAGTTGCACCCACCAAGGACGTTCGTTCTCGTCACTGTCCGGCGGCGGCAAGAGTCCAAAGGCGGTCGTATCACTGGCACAGGCATGAATAACCGCCGAAGCGGAGGGATGGCTCTCCATTGAGGCGGCCGAGCCGAAATATGCCCGCGCCAGATCGCGATAGTCTGCAACCTTGTCTCCCGCAAACACATGCACTTGCACCGCCGCACCCGGTACCGAGGCCATGATCTCGCGCCAAATGCGCACCAGAGCGGCAAGAGGGAACGCGCCATCGTGACGCGTCATCAGCCGACGCACGATCATCGCCTGTCTTGCAGGGCTTGCCGGTCCAGACTGTCCGGCGAGCGCGGCACGGCGCATCAGGAGATCGTGGATCTTGTCGTCGAGCGCATCGAGCTTGCCCGCCGGATCGGATGGTGAAGATGGGGACATGGCTGGAATGATCTACTCGCCTTTTTGGCCGATAACGTGCCGCCATCAGGACCGCAAGTCCTGGAGGGGCGGTATTGATAAAGTCGCGGCCGTGCAAAATCAAAAGGGACCGCCCCTGCGTTTGACACCGCAAGCGCCCGGCCTTAGCAAAACCGCCCTTGAGTCTGTCAGGAACAGCAAACCATATGGCCGATACTGGAAATCCCCGATTCCTGCGGCCAGTGATCGCACCCGACGTTGATGTCGGCCGGGCCACGACGTTCGATTGCGACAAGCCGCTGGTTTTGGATTGCGGCAAGAGCCTGGCGCCGCTGACCGTAGCTTACATGACCTACGGCAAACTGAACGAGGCGCGCAGTAACACGGTGCTGATCTGCCACGCATTGACAATGGATCAGTTTGTGGCGAGCGCGCATCCCATTACGGGCAAGCCGGGCTGGTGGGAGGCGATGGTGGGGCCCGGCAAGCCGATCGACACGGATCGTTTCTTTGTCCTCTGCGCCAACGTCGTCGGGGGCTGCATGGGAACGACGGGACCTGCCGAAATCAATCCGGCGACAGGTAAACCCTATGGGCTCGACTTTCCCCTTGTCACCATCCGCGACATGGTCCGAGCGCAAGCGATGCTGCTCGATGCCTTGGGAATCGAAAAGGTCTTATGCGTCACCGGCGGTTCGATGGGCGGAATGCAGGTTTTGCAATGGGCCGCCGACTTTCCCGAGCGCGTCGTCTCGGCGGTACCGATCGCCTGTGCGGCGCGCCATTCGGCACAAAATATCGCGTTTCACGAGGTGGGCCGACAGGCAATCATGGCCGATCCGGACTGGAAGGGTGGCACTTACCAGCTTCACGGCACCCAACCCGCCAAGGGCTTGGCCGTGGCTCGCATGGCGGCGCATATCACGTACCTGTCCGAAACGGCGCTGCAGCGCAAATTCGGTCGAAGCCTGCAAAACCGCGAACAAGTATCGTTCGGCTTCGGTCCAGACTTTCAGATCGAGTCCTACTTGCGTCATCAAGGTGTGATGTTCGTCGATCGCTTCGATGCCAACTCTTATCTCTACATCACCCGCGCGATGGACTATTTCGATCTTGCGGCCGAGCATGGGGGTCGGCTCGCCGACGCCTTCGCCGGCAGCAAGACGCGTTTTTGCATCATCTCGTTCACCAGCGATTGGCTATTTCCAACCGCCGAGAACAAGCTCATCGCGCACGCGCTCAACGCCACCGCGGCGACCGTCAGCTTTGTCGAAATCCGGACCGATCGCGGACATGACGCGTTTTTATTGGACGAGCCGGAAATGTTCGCAACGATGCGCGGCTTTCTGAACGCAGTTGCCGCCAAAGCCGACGCATGAACCACGCACTGAGAGCTGATCTGGCGGCGATCGCGGAGATGATTCCATACGGCGCGCGCGTGCTCGATGTGGGCTGCGGCGACGGCGCGCTACTCGAACATCTGGCAGCCAACAGAAACGTCGATGGCCGCGGACTTGAGCTTCTGCAGCAGAACGTGAATGCCTGTGTTGCACGCGGCTTGCCCGTCGTGCAGGGCGACGCCGATACCGATCTCGGCGACTATCCAAGCGGCGCGTTCGACGTGGCAATCTTGAGTCAGACGATCCAGGCGACATTCGCGCCCAGAGAGGTTATCGCTCACCTGCTTCGCATTAGCAGGCGCACGGTAATTTCACTGCCCAATTTCGGTCATTGGCGCATTCGGCTCGCGTTACTCGCAAGCGGGCGAATGCCGCGCACTCAGGCTCTCGGCTATGCCTGGTACGACACGCCCAACATCCATCTTTGCACAATCGCCGACTTCGTGCAGCTGGCAAAGGATACCGGTGCCACAATCGAGCGTGCTCTGGCGTTGGACGAAAAGGGCAGAACGCGGCCGATGCCGGCGAATGCCTGGGGCCCCAATCTATTTGCCAACGGTGCGATCTTTCTGCTGCGAGGCGGTTGACTCATGACACAACGCCCAGCGTCCGATCGCGCCCCTTTGGAGAGCGATCGGACCCTGGCACGTCGTGGTTGCGCGGCCCTAATGCGCGATTGCCGCTATTGTGCGCGAGGCGCGTCTTTCTGTGTCATCATTCCAACGTTCAAAATCTCCAACGCTTTGTTGTAGCGGCTTACGCCTTCAGAGTAGCGTTGGTTTGAACAAAATTCCCGTCCTGCAGCCGACAAAGTCTGTGCCTCGTGCAGATTTGGGGACTGCTGATTGGAATTGATGGCCTCCTTGACCTGTCGTGCCAGATCCACGCAGCCGCTGACCGTCGCCGAAGCCGATGAGTCTGCCGCGTGGCTCGCTGTTGCTCCAAGCACCATGCACAACGCCGCGGCACCTGCCGCTATTCTTGCAACCTTCATGAAGTCCTCCTGGTTATCGCCAAACGACATGCGCTCGGCGAATTTGGAGGTGGGATCGAAAACGCGAATTGAAAGATGTCGCCAATCACCGTTTCGTGCGGATCATTTTCTGCACGTCATGAATATGCGCAGAGCTGTGCAATTCCTCGAAAAACGATTCAATTGAACCACGCCAATCAATTGCGCATACCCACGATGCAAAGTCGCGGTGAGCCTCACAGTATCGTGAAATCGAAATAGCGGTCACGCCTTTGGCGCCAAATGCATCACAGCGCTGTCACGGCAGACTCGGATGATTGCCTAATGTGGCCGGTGTCTGGCGCACGGGCGACCATTGATGCCTGGCCCTTCCGGCGGCGACCGGCACCGGACGGTAGAGCGATTTTCCAGCCTCGACGAGATGCACTCCGGAGAGTGCCGGCAGGAGACGGCGCAGTACTCGTTCCCAGGCATTTCCCGATCTGACCAGGCTTCGACCGTGCAGAGGCGGAAGATACAGCGCGCGATCCCAGCGCAAAGGTTCGAACAGCGCATCGCGCAGCATCCGATCGAGTTCGCCGCGACTGAAGGGACGGCCCAGCGCGAACGGCGAGCGTTCCAGCTGAGCCCAGAGGCTGGCTCGGTTTGGTACTACCAGCAGCATCCGCCCTTCAGGGGCGAGAACGCGCCACAGTTGACGCAAGAGCGGCCGAATGGCGTCGGCACCTTCAAGTCCATGCACCACGAGGATCCGATCGAACGAAGCATCCGCGAAGGGAAGCGAATCTTCGTCGCATAGCGCGGTCAGCGGAGGCCCGGAGGGCCACGACACGACACCCTGATGCGCCGGCATCAGCGCCACGACACGTTCCGCATCCGCGAGATAGGGCCGCAGATACGGCACCGCAAAGCCATAGCCGAGTACAGAACTTGCCTTTGCCGACGGCCACATGACCCGTACCTGACGCGAGATCATGCGCCGGGCCAATTGCCCGATTGGCGCTTCGTAGAAGTCAGCCAGATCGGAAGCATCGAGTTGCATGCCACTGCGTAGCGCGACGCTGCGTCCGGTTCAACGCGCCGACCCGCGCTGTTAGGCTTGTACGATCCGCGAAAGGACCATCCCAATGGCGGCGCTCGAGATCGAACTGGTTCCCTGTCTGAAGGACAATTACGCCTATCTGATACACGACCGCGATGCGGAATTGACGGCGGTCGTCGACCCTTCAGAACCGGGACCGGTCAGGAAGGCGTTGGCGGCGTACGGCTGGAAACTCACACACATCCTCAACACCCACCATCATTTCGACCATACCGGCGGCAACCTTCCTCTCAAGGAGGCTTTCGGCGCCACCATCATTGGGCCTGAGAAGGACCGCGATCGCATTCCCGGCATCGACACCGGCGTTGATGAGCGGTCGGGTTGGACGTTCGGCGAGCGTAGCGTCGCCATCCTGGAGATTCCGGCCCATACGCGCGCTCATATCGCGTTCGTCGTCGACGATGCGGCATTTACCGGCGATACCCTATTTGCGATGGGCTGCGGACGATTGTTCGAAGGAACGCCCGCAATGATGTGGGCGAGCCTCTCCAAGCTGATGCGCCTGCCGGATTCGACGCGGGTCTTCTGCGGTCACGAATACACGCTGAACAATGGACGCTTTGCGCTCACGCTCGAACCGGAAAATGCCGAGCTGGCTTCTCGAATGCGCAAGGTGGAAGCGGCACGCGCGAGGAGCGCGCCAACCATTCCTTCGACCATCGGTCTTGAGAAGAAAACCAATCCCTTCCTACGTCCCGACTCCAAGGATATTCGCCGCTCGCTGGGCTTTCGCGAGGCCGACGACGTCGCGGTCTTTGCCGAAATGCGGCGGCGCAAGGATTCGTTCTGAGCGCAGCAAGTCGAACGCGGCCATCAGAGCATCGCGAGAGAGGCTTCAGCTTCCGCCCAATTCGCAAGGACTCGTTCCGCGCCGACTTCGACAAGCCGCGCAGCGATCCGCTCCGTCATATGGCCGCCGCCGCCAAAGCCCCAAACCCGCATGCCGGCGGCGCGACCCGCAAGAACGCCGTTCACGCTATCCTCGATGACGAGACATTCTTGCGGTGCCAAACCGAGCATTGCGGCGGCGTGCAGAAAGAGGTCAGGCGCCGGTTTGGCGTGCCTGACATGTTCGGCCGAATAGATGTGCGGGGCAAAGCTCTGCCAAAGACCGGTCTTGTTGAGTTTGTTCCGCAAATGATCGAACGTGCTGGAACTCGCGACGGCCCTGGCGCGACTGACCGCCTTGACTGCGCGAGCGGCACCTGGAACTTCTGTCAGCCGTTCAGCCACGGCCCTCTGCATCCTTTCGCGTATCGGCTCGCGAATATCGGCGGCGATGGAACGGCCAAGCCGTGCCTTGCCGTCTTCGTCGAGGGCGGCGAAAAATGCCGCGTCGCTCATACCCATGAAGCGTTGGGTGAACTCGTGGCGGTCGTAATGGAGACCGATCGATTGCAGGACTTCGATCTCGACCTCATGAGCGAGAATCTCGCTGTCCACAAGAACGCCGTCGCAATCGAAAATCACCGCCGAAACCATGGATCTATGTGGCGAATTCAAACGCGACGGCCGAGAAATGAAGTACCGCAGCCACCAGCACGAAGCCGTGCCAGATCGCCTTGTGATAGGGAATGCGATCGATCACATAGAACAGTACGCCAGCCGAATAGACGATGCCGCCCGTGACCAGAAGCCAGAAGTCGGTAGCGCCCATCGCGGCGTGCAGTGGCTTGATCACTGTTACGATCGTCCACCCCATCGCGAGATAAAGGGCAATGCTGAGGCCCTCGAAACGCCGGGGATAAAGAATCTTCATCGCAACGCCTACACTGGCGCAACACCAGATCGCGATCAGGATGAGCCCGCCATAGGGTGAGCCCAGACGGTTCATCGCGAAGGGCGTGTAAGTGGCCGCGATCATGATGAAAATCGCCGAATGGTCGAGACGGCGCAGGATCGCCTTGGACGGCGGATGCGAGGTCAAATTGTAAGCCGCCGAGGCACAGATCATCGCCAGTAGCCCCGCGCAATAAATGAAGACCCCGACGGCGACCGGAAGACCGGTGACGCGCGACAACAGCCAGAGGCTGGCGTTGATCGCGAACAGGACGCCCAGGACATGGATCGCCGCGTCGGCGCGATGCTCGAGTTCGGAGTAGATCCGTTCAGCCCGGGAGAAGATGGTCATATGGGTCACGCAGCATCCATTTTACGAAGCACCATAAGATGACGCCTGTCCAGAGAATGCTCGCATAGGGGCTTTACCGAGAGGTTAGCGCCGCGTCCGGCCATTGGCCTTAGCTTAGACGCGTGAGACGGGCTTCTTGGATGCAACAGCGCGATGGCGCGTGCCTGGGCTGACGCGCCGGGACGGGTTGCGCTATTCTTGCCGCGCAAAGGACGTGCCATGGACGAATACGACGATCTTCCGCCCAAACCGGCTAACGATTCGGCCGACGAATCGAGCTTCAGCGGCGCACTCGGAATGACTTTTGCCGGCTTGGCATGGGTCGCGCTATTCGCCGTCATTGCGGGCGCCTTCCTGTGGGCGGTGATCCACTGGTTTAACTGATACGAAAAGCTCTTCGTCTCCAGACATTCCTTTTGGCCCGGTTTCGACGGGCGTAGCATCGCTCCCTGCGATTCGGATTGCTGCGGGAGAGCTTCATGAATTCCACGGGTTTCGGTTCGGTTGAAATACAAATGTTGTGGCTGAGCATTTTGCTCGGTCTGGTTCAAGTCGTGTTGCCGGTCTTGTTCGCCTTCGGCCGCCTGAGTTGGGCGCTCGGTCCGCGCGACGAAGCCGGACCGCCATCCACCAGGATCGGAGCGCGCCTCGAACGGGCATTGAAGAATTTTCTCGAGACCTTCGTTCTCTTCGCTGCCGTCGTGCTCCTGGCTCAGGCGACGGGAAGGCACTCCGCCAATTCGGCCTTGGGCGCACAACTCTATTTCTGGGCGAGGCTTGCTTATGTTCCGGCCTATGCCGCGGGCATTCCATTTCTGCGCACGCTGATCTGGGCCGTCAGCCTTGTCGGCATTGTGCTCGTGCTCTTGGCGGCGGGCATGTGAGCGATGGCCTCTCTTGCCGCCTTGCGCAAGGAGGCCGCGGCCTGCACCCGCTGCGCACTTTATCGGCGCGCCACGCAGACGGTGTTCGGCGAAGGTCCCGCCGACGCCGAACTCGTCTTCGTGGGCGAACAGCCGGGCGATCAGGAAGATCTCACCGGAAAACCGTTCGTCGGACCGGCCGGAAAGGTGCTCGACCGCGCGCTCGAAGATGCGGGAATCGAGCGCGCCAAGGTTTATGTCACCAATGCCGTCAAGCACTTCAAGTTCGAGCCGCGCGGCAAGAGACGCATTCATTCCAAGCCCAATGCCAGCGAGATCCAGGCCTGCCGCTGGTGGATGGAGCGCGAGTTCGAAGCGATCAAGCCGATCTTCGTCGTAGCGCTCGGCGCAACCGCGGCGCAGGCGCTGAGCGGTCGCGCCGTCACCATCTCGCGTTGGCGCGGGCGCGAGACGGAGCTTCTTGGCGTTCGCGGTCTCATCACCGTGCATCCTTCGTATCTGCTGCGCCTGCCGGACGAACGTGCCAAGAAAGCGGAATACGGCAAATTCGTCGCTGATCTGAGGCTGGCGAAAAAGCTGGCAGCACACTGAATCTCTGCCGCAAGGAATTCCCAAGACTTTGCCAAGCTGCGCCCAAACACTTTGCCACTGCGATCTGGCACTTCGTTCGCTCCGACAACGGACAGGAGAAACGACATGGCCAGCACCCTTGAAATCAGGAAAACCTCCAGCCTTCATCTCTTCGGATTACCGCTTTACGACATCGCCATCGGCGGCGCGCACCCTCAACACGCACGAGGCATCGTCGCGATCGGACAAGTGGCGACGGGCGTGATCGCGATCGGTCCGGTGGCGTGCGGGCTCGTCGCCATCGGTGCGGTCAGCATCGGCGTGTTCGCGGTCGGCGCGGTGACGCTCGGTGCGCTGGCGGCAGGCGCGGTTGCGCTCGGCGGCGACGTCGCCGG
>Ga0187821_10000123_pt1 | contig 15033 bp, 14 predicted proteins | sample NC_wetland_sal_i_20_FD_132442 | JGI IMG/M metagenome (GOLD analysis project Ga0187821, IMG submission 132442) | Wetland sediment microbial communities from Neuse River Estuary, North Carolina, USA - SourceSoil_1 | ecosystem: Environmental > Aquatic > Freshwater > Wetlands > Sediment | place...
GACGCTGAGCGGCCGATCAGGACCTATTCTAAGTGGCCCTCCTGTTGGAGGTTGAGAAACAAAGCTCAGGTCATTAGTTTGGACACTCGCCCACGACCCGTTGTAAATCAACAATAATTCTCGTGCTCCAAATGCGATGCTAGCGGTGTGGATCGGCGGCGGATCACTCGCTGCTGTTCCTGAGGCTTCTCCGCCCGAAACTAGCCCTTTTCCATTGTGCGCCCGGAACGCAGGGCTGATACTAGTGCTACGTGGTGGGGAAAAATGAAAATCTTAAGCGCCTTCTCATTTGTCTACGTCCTCATCTTCGCAGTGGGGCCGTGCTATTCGCAGAACCGCGCAATGCCTCATCAAATTCGGCGAGACGCAGCCAGCTACAGTACCAACCCCATGCGGCTATTTCACAACTTGGGAATCGAGCCCTCAAATCTAACGGTTAGCACGGAACCATCAACTTTGTATATCGGCAGTGAGCCATCAACTCTGCATGTAGGGATCGAGCCGTCAACCCTGTCCATGGGCATCGAGCCTTCGACTCTTCATGTAGGAATTGAACCAGCAAATCTGCAGGTAGGTATCGAGCCATCTTTTGTCACGTATCCGGGTTACGGTGGAGTCGTCAAACCAAAGGAGAACCGAGATCCGATAAAGTGATCTGAAGGTATGTGTGGCCCCCGCCGCACGCTTAACGCGCAACGTGACTGGTGGGAACCAACCCGACCACGAAGGGCATAAGCTACGTTCTTGGCTATTAACTGCAGCGAGCCGTTTATTTCCTCGCAACCATCACGACTACTTACCAGCCATCACAATCGTAAAAGAACCGGGCAGCGGCGGGCCGAGTGCCATGCGGCCTGGGACCGGTGCAGGCGCGTTAGCCGGAAGCGGTCCGTACTCGAACGCAACGGTCACGACGTGATTCGTTTTTGTGTCGAGTACGATATTCCTCCCGCCTACCATCGTTGGCAATTTTTGCTCAACCTCAAAACTAGTGGGGCTATTTTCCTTGACGAACACAATCAGTCCTTCGCCAGCCGTGGCTACGGCTTCCATGGTGGCGGGATTGAACGCGACCGTATCGACATTTATGGCGGTCGGCAGCGTAGTAATAATGTTGCCGGTTTCGGCGTTCACAATCACAACCACAGGTGAGGGCAGGCGCCAATATGAAAAGAGAACGTGATTTTTTTTGTCCAGCGAGAGGCCGCTTCCGGCATCGACGCCTTTGGAGCTGAGATCAATGTGCTTGGCCACGGCCAATTTGTTGGCGTCCACCACGGCAATGCTGGCCTTATCCATGATATTCACGTAGACCGTACCCTTGCCATCGCTCGTAGCCTGTTCAGGTTGTCCGCCGAGATCAATGGTCCCGACCACTGTGCCTTCTTTCGCGTCAATGACGGTGGCATAGGGCGGCATATGGCTCAGGACCCAAACACGTTCATTGTAGGGGTCAAACATGATGCCGTCGGGTCGGCCGTCTACGTCGATCATCTTCATCACCTGCAAGGTCTTGGAGTCCCACATGGTGATTGGCTTTGTGGTGGAGAAGCCATGATGAGACTTTGGATCGACGGCGGCGCCGCCGGACTTGACGTTCGGAATCGTGCCAGCGGGTTCCAGAGTATCGAGATTGAAAACAGTCAACTGCCCCATCGGGCCATTGCGCGGGACGTACAAGCGGCGGCCTTCGACATCGGCGGAAATGTAATCAAACCCGCCTTCGCCGCCGACTTTGACTTTCTTTATCACTTTGTAAGGGCCGGAGCTCGAATCGTGCTGGGCGAGCCCAATCGATGCGGCGAGTGACATGGATATTGCGAGCAAAAATGCAAGGCGAAGTGGTCGCATTAATATTCCCTCCGTGGTCGTGCAATTCACGTGGCCGGAAGCCGGGAATATACACCACAAATGCCATCTCGTTCGCTATTAAGTTTCCGAAAACGCGCTTACCACAGCTAGCGCGCGACTAAGCCTGGCGCTTGGCAGTCCAAAATCCGGCGCGTACACTGTTCGCCCGTACAGGTATTGAATGGATATTGCCTGTCCGTCCGACCTATTTCCCCAAGCGCTCCGAATGCCTAACTTGTTTGAGCAACTCCTTTGACGTTACCTGATCAGATCCACCGGGGTTGAAGCGTTTCTATAGCCGCATTTTGGAGCGAAGCATGAAAATTGGACTTTGGTCTTTGGCTGGACTGTGGCTACTCTGCGCTAGTCTGGCTTCACCCGTTCTGGTTTCGCCAGCCTGGGCACAATCGCTAAAGCCGGGCACACCGATACAGGTCCAGCTGCTCAGTCCGCTGGATACGGGCACGGCGAAAGCCGGACAGGAATTCTCCGCCACACTGGCACAACCGGTTTCGGCAGCCAAAACGGTTTGGCCCAAGGGCACTCAGGTGAAGGGCAAAGTCCTTGAAGTTGTGAGTTCAGGGCGGCTGAGCCGTCCCGCCTCGATCACTTTGCAGATCACCCAAATCGGCAATTCGCCCGTGATGACCGAGCCGGAACAGATCGACGGCAGGTCCCACGCCGGACGTAACGCAGGCTTAATCGTCGGTGGCGCGGCTGCCGGTGCGATTCTCGGCGGCATCGCCGGCGGGGGTAAAGGCGCCGCGATCGGCACCGCCGCTGGTGCCGGGGCCGGTACGTTGACCGCAGCTCTGACCGGCAAGCATGAGATCGTCTTGCGCGCGGAGACTCCGTTGAACTTTGCCGTGCCGGGCGGTGCTACTACTGCTGCACCGCCACCGCCACCACCGCCGCAAGCTCAGCCCGCGCCGCAAGCTCCGCAACCCGTATATCGCGAATCACGCGAGCGGGTTGAGGCGCCGCCCGCATACGAAGATTCTCGCGAGCGGCAGGATGAGTATCGGGACGGCGGACGGGACGATCGGCCACGGGAATATGACCGGCGTGAACGTGAGTACGATGATCACCCGCATCGCTTCCGTTTGTATTTCTCCGATCGCGATGAGCACATGATTCGCGATTACTTCCGCTCAGGCAATTACGACCGCCGACGGGTGGCTAGCCGCGAGGACGACCTTCCGCCCGGACTCGCAAAGCGTTTGTATCGGGGCGGCACCTTACCGCAGGGCCTGGAGCATCGCGTAGAACCGGTTCCTGGAGATCTCGAGCGCCGCCTCGAGCCTCTGCCTCGCGGATATTCGCATGTGATTCTGTCTGGCAGAGCGATGATTCTGCGCGACGATGGCGACATCGTGGACATGATGTTCATCAACTAATTCACCGCTGTGTTTTCGCGCGCCACCAGCCAGAGAGTGGCTGGCTTGGTGGCACGATAGGCCGATTCGAGGTGCTGAAATGAAGAAGCCCTTATTGCTTGGCGGGGTTGTTATTTTTGTATCTATGCTTGCGCATGCGGGCGACAAAAGCCAAGCGGGAACAATCATTTCCGAGAACTCAGTCGCCTGCGGCAACAAGGTGGAAAAAAAGAAAGAAACCGAGCTGCTGTGCCAGGAGTACGTCCTGCGAACGGCCAGCACGGACTATCACATAAGGCAACCGAAGCCGGTCGAACGGGAGTTGATCCCCATCAACACTCCGATCGAATTCACACTCGACAAAGACAAGATAAAATTCAAAGCGAACGGCAAGTCGTACGAGTATCTTGTGGTATCCGAGAGTGCGGCCGACGCCGCAGCGACGCCCAGCTTCCGCTAATCCTATTCAGGTGTGGCGGGCCTGGCGGGCCATTTCCACCAGAACCGCTCGAGTTTCTTCAGGACTCTTCACTCCCCGTAAGAATGCAATGCGAGCACCGCGGATGCCTTCTTGGGTTTTCAAGCGAACATGAAACCCAAGCCGGTCAACCGCGGTCATTACCGCCTCCTGAGATTCAACGCCAGCCAATATACGAGCTAACAGGATCAGCACATCCGCGTGGTCAGCATTCATATGCCGGATGATCTCGGCTGCAGCGTCGGCAAGAGGATCGGGTTTAGCGCGTACATATTCCACAGCCGGGACCCAGCCCATTACTCCGAAGCCGCCGACGTAGTACACATCAATGACGTCCATGCGATAAAATGAGAAGTCCTCGAAATCTACCCAATACTTGCTGTTGGCATAACATTCCAGATAGAGCTTACGTGCTTCAGCGATTTCTGATTCGGGCACTCGCAGTACATGCCCCACAAGCGTAACTCTGGACGCGCCGAGAGGATCGCCGCTAGCGTCAGGCTGAGTGACGAGCAGGCTCGCTCGCGGGTCCGCCTGTAGATTCTGTGTATGCATGGCCATCGTGCTGATCAGGAAAATAGGGCTTCCGTGGCCGTTTAAGCCGTAAGGCATGACCGATCCGAACGGAAATCCTGGCTGCTTACGAGAGAGTGTGGAAAGGCTGCCCACCCGACCCAAGTACACCAAAGTACGCGCTCGCTCAGCGAATGAGGGTTCCGGAATTGCAGGTGTCTCACCTGCGGTGCTAGGCCCTGCGTGTTTTCTTACGAATGAGGACATTGGTGTTTTCCCGGAAATCTTTTGCCGGAGTCGTTCTTGAAGAGACTAACACGGACAGGCGAGGCATATCTGTTCTGTTCAAAAACAAGACATGGGCTTTGCGACAATCCAGTATGAGCTTGCCGAGCGCGAAGGATACTTGTGCGATTTTCGCGTCGAACAAAGTTAGACTTGATATGTACCGCTAATGCTGCGTGACCATGAGACGCCCCATAAAAGTTAACAGCATCGCAGCAGCGTTGATTGCCTTCAGTTTCGTCTGCTTACCGTCGGTGAGTTCGTTGGCGGCGCCCGGCGGCCGTTCCATATCCACAGACGCGCGGGGTGAATGCCTCTCTGTACCGAGCCGGATTCTAGCGCGGTCCGTTCCGTACTGCGTGATTCTGCCGCCCGGATACGGCGACCACGCAAATCGCCGGTATCCCGTGCTCTACTACCTGCACGGGCTCGGCGATAACGAGCAGATGTTTGTGCGTTCGGGAGGGTTCAATCTTATCGAGGAACTTTGGGATAGCCACCAGATTGGCGATTTCATCATTGTCACTCCGGCCGGTTACGCCAGCTTCTTCATGAACTCGCAAGACGGACATTTTCGTTACGACGATTTCTTCCTGCAGGAGTTCATGCCCTGGATCGAGAGTCACTACCGGATTGCGGCGCGGCGCGAATCCCGTGGGATTGGCGGAATCTCCATGGGAGGATACGGCGCGCTGCGCCTGGCGTTCCTTCACCCGCAACTTTTTGGATCCGTGAACGCACAAAGCGGCGCACTGATGGAAAGGTTGCCGGCGATTTCCGTGAGCAACTCTCCGGAGTCCGGCCGTCTGCATCTATTGGGAAATGTTTTTGGCTCGCCGCCCGATCATGCATTTTGGGACCGCAACAATCCACTCACGATCGCCCGCACGGCAGATCTCATGGGCATGAAGATCTATTTTGATTGCGGTTCCCAGGACGACTATGGATTTGAAGCAGGAGCTCAAGCCCTGCACAAGGTGCTCGTCTCTCGCCGCATCCCTCACGAATTTCATCTCTATCCGGGCGGTCATAATTGGGGCTATTTCGCCGAGCATCTGCCCGATTCGCTGCGCTTTGATTCGGAAGCGTTCCGGCTGAGCGTCAGGCCAACTCAGACCGAGCAGATTCCGAGATGAGAAATGCCGTCGCCCTGAAAGAAATGTTCAAGGAAAACTGTATTTTTTGCAAGATCGTTCGCGGCACGGTGCCCTCTTTCAAGGTTTTTGAAGACGAGATTTCGTTCGCCTTCCTGGATAACCGTCCGCTCTTCCCCGGCCATATGCTGCTCATCACAAAGAGTCACATCGAAACGCTCTTCGATCTGCCGGACTTCCTTGTTGGCCCGCTGTTTACCAATGTGCAGTTCTTATCCCGGGCTGTTACGCAGGCAATGCAGGCGGAAGGCGCTTTCGTGGGCATTAATAATCGCGTGAGCCAGAGCGTTCCGCATTTCCACACGCATATCGTGCCGCGGCGCAAGGGAGATGGCTTGAAGGGGTTTTTCTGGCCTCGGCGGGCGTACAAGGATCAGCAAGAAATCGACTCTATTTTGCACGCCCTTCGCTCGGCCATTGCAGAACTGAACGATTCCGAGTAACACGCTTAAATCCTCTTGCTCTTCCGCGAGGGCTGACGCGATCCGGAAGCACCGTGGCGTTTGCGTCACCCAATGGCAAAATAAATTCGGCACCTCGCCTGATTACCTCTAAGTTACTAAACAGGCCATATGTCTCTGCCTGAGGGTCAGTGGATGAAAATCACCGACCGAGTTCAACCTGACAATCTCGAGCGTAGCGAGCTACAGTTCGGAGTATTCGTAGCCGTCGCCGTCATGGTCCTGGCTGTGGGAATGGTTGTACTGATGTACCCCGTCGTCTTTTCCAATCAGACGCCCGGCGATCGGACCATGCGCACCGCCTTTTGGGGATTTTGCGCTCTATGTGTCTTGCTGGTCGTGTATGTATGGGATCGCCATGGCACCATCCGGCGCCTGCGACGCGAGATGGCCGAAGGCCGCCGGCAGATCGCCGAGACCCGCAGGCAGGCCAGTGTGGAATTGCTGAAGACGATGCCGAACTTCAGCTCCTTCCAGGACCGGCTGCCCATGGAATTTCGCCGTATGGCCACCACCACCCAAAAACTCTCCATTGTGGTGATTACCATCAAGTTTCCGGCGGATCATTCCAGCCCTTCGGAAACGGCTGGGGCTCTGGGCGATGCCGCCAAGGTGATCTCTCGAAAGCTGCGCGAGCAGGATTCAGTGTACATTTTGGCTCCAGCTTGTTTCGGCGCGGTCTTACCGGGAATGGACTTGGATACTGCCGAGCGCGTGTGCGCCCGGCTCAGGGAAGGATTGGCGGATGCGGCCGGCGCAAGCCATCGGTTTCAGTTCGAGCTGCAGGTAGTCAATTACCCGACCCACGCATCTTCGGCGACCGAACTGCAGCAAGCCGTAACCGCTCTGGCCTCTGTAGATCACAGCGTACAGGGGATGGCCGAAGCCCTGCAGTAGAAGCTAACTTAGGATTACCTGCCGTAGGATCCTAAAATACGATTGGATAACGTCGGGCCAATCTGCTCTTCGATTATTCGAGCCATTTCCTGGGCTCGCGAATGGCCTCGACTACATCATTCAGAAACAGCGCCGCGCGCGCGCCGTCTGCGAGACGATGATCCGTCGAAAGCGTGAGCGTAATCATGGGCCGAACGGCCGCGCGTCCGTCGACGGCTACCACGCGATCTCCCACGCGCCCTACAGCCAGAATGCCCGCCTGCGGAGGAACGATAATGGCGGTGAAAGCGTCGACGTTGTACATTCCCAGATTGCTGATGGTAAACGTGCCGCCGGTAATATCCGCCGGCTGAAGGCGATTGGCCTTGGCGCGCTCAGCCAATTGGCGCCGCTGCGAGGCAATCTCTTCAATCTTGCTCAAGTTAGCTTTGTGCAATACAGGCGCGACCACACCTTCCTCAACGGCGACTGCAATCGCAACATTGACGTCTGCGTTGTGGCGAATGCCTTCCGCCGTCCAGCTCGCATTCATTCTCGGGTGTTTCGTCAAGACGCGCGCGACCAGCGCGATCAGCAAATCCGTGAGAGTGGTTTTAATACCGCGCGCTCTTTCCACTTCCACGGCCAGGCGCTTATGCATTTCCAGCAGGGCGGCGGCATCCGCGTCGCGCGTGACGAAAAAGTGAGGAACGGTCGTCCAACTCTGCGCCGTTCGCGCGGCCATCAGGCGCCCGACCGCCCCGAATTGCTCGATCTGGCCCGCAGCGGATTGGGATTTGCCTTTTTCAGGGAATGCCGCCAGCCCGGGGATGGCTGCGGCCGCTGCAGGTGCTGACGCGCCCGCACCTTTGGCTGCATTCATGATGTCTTCGGCGAGAATTTCTCCGCCCGGGCCTGAGCCGCGAAGCCGCGTCACATCGACGCCGTGTTCGCGCGCGAGCCTCCGCGCTTTGGGGGAAATCCGCAGTTCAGTAGGAGCAGGAGACGCTGGCGAACTGGCAGGCGCGCTCGCAGCGGTTGAACCCGCAGCGCTGTCCTGGCGGCGTCCCGTTTGCGCCGGAGCCGTGGCTATGGGGGCCGACTCGCCGGGGGCGAGCAGCCAGGCAATCGTTTGGCCTACAGGAATTACGGCGCCTTCCCGCGCGGAAACAGAGGAAAGAATGCCGTCGCCGGGCGATTCCACTTCGACTACGGCTTTGTCGGTTTCGACTTCCAGCAGTGGCTCGCCCTTGGCCACCTGCTCACCTTCACGCTTGCGCCAAGAGACAACCTTGCCGGTCTCTTGCGCCATTTCGAGTGCGGGCATGACGACGCTGACGGCCATTGGGAGGAATCCGCGTGAGCGCTTCTAGCGGACGCCGACTCCTTCCGTCTTGGCGCCGGCTTCGACCATTTCGATCACGCGCTGGCTCGGGGTAGCTTCACTCTCGCGCGTAGTCGGGAGCGGCCCGTTTACAGTGTGGTAGTGCGCGCCCGCTACGAGCAGTTCTTCGGCGGGGAACCGCGTGATCACTTCGTGGCCGGTCTCGGTGACGACAATCTCCTCCTCGATTCGCGCCGCGCTCCAGCCGTCCGTGGAAGGCCAGAACGTCTCCAGCGCGAAGACCATGCCCGGCTTCAGTTCGTGCGCGTGTTCCAGAGACACCAGCCGGCTGATCACCGGTTTTTCCCAAATGGCCAATCCAACGCCGTGGCCAAATTGCAGCGCGAACGCCGCCTCTTCGTCGGGGAAGCCAAATTCCTGAGCCTTCGGCCACACCGATGCTACTTGCGCAGTGGTTCGGCCGGGGCGGATCAACTCGATTGCTGCGTCGAGATATTCGCGGCAGCGCTTGTAAGCATCGACCATGGAATGGGATGCGTATCCGATGGTGAAACAGCGGTAGTAACAGGTGCGATAACCCATGTAGGAATGCAGAATGTCGTAATAAACAGGATCGCCAGGGCGCAGCACGCGATCGGAAAAAACGTGCGGGTGAGGATTACAGCGCTCGCCGGAAATCGCGTTCACCGCTTCCACATACTCCGAACCGAGATCGTAGAGAACTTTGCTCACCAGGCCCACGGCCTGGTTCTCGCTCATCCCCGGTTTCATGGCACGATAAAGTTCGTCGTAGGCGGCATCCACCATCATGGCGGACATATTCAGCAGCGTAATTTCATCTTGTGTCTTGATCACGCGGGCGTCGGACATGATCTGCTGTCCGTCGATCACCTTGATACCTTCTTTCTGCAAAGCAAAAAGTATGGGGGGCTCGATAATGTCGACGCCCAGGGGCTCGTGCTGCAATTTGCGCTTTTCCAGTTCGACCTTGATCTTGCGGGCAACGTTCTCGGCGCGGCCCATTTCGGGCGACATCGCACCGCGCAGCAGAGGGATGCCGGCGCGAGAGCGTTCGCCAAGCCACGGGCAATTGAGCTGGTGATGTTTGGCGGCAGAACCGAAGTCCCAGAGGATGGGCTCGTCGTTTTGCGGCAAAAGCGTGAAGCGGCTGTTTTTGTCCTGGGCCCAGGTGCCGATGTGCGTGGCGGTGATGTAGCGCACGTTGTTCATGTCGAAGCAAAGCAGCGCGCCCATTTCCGACTTTTGCAGCAGAGCGCGCGCACGCGCCAGACGCTCGCGCCGTAACCGGTCAAAGTCAACGCGATTTTCCCAATCCACCGCCATCGTTCCGTACGTTTTTAGTCCCATGGGATACCTCCAATTTTCTTATCGCCCAAACCTAATCCGTGTTTGCATTCTGAATAGGCTTGAAGATGCCGCCCTGAAGGGCGCCGCTACACTAGGACTTCCCGCAAAGCTCGCGCGCGGCCTCGAAGACTTGCTTTTCGCTGGGGACGGTCGCGTCCTCGAGCGGCGGCGAAAAGGGAATCGGCACGTGCATGGCTCCGATTCGCTTCACCGGTCCATCCAGATTGTAAAACGCGCCCTCCGCGATCACTGAAGCGATTTCCGCGGTCACTCCGTAACGATGGTAGCCTTCATCGATCACGATCACGCGCGAAGTTTTCTTGGCGGATTCGATCAGAGTTTTTTCATCCAGCGGCCACATCGTGCGCGGGTCGACGATTTCGGCGCTGATGCCGATCTCTTCGAGCATTTTTGCCGCGCCGAAGGCGACCTGCACCATGCTGCTGGTCGCAACCAAGGTGATATCGGTGCCGCTGCGCTTAACGTCCGCGACTCCCAACGGAATCGTGTATTCCTCCGAAGGAACGGGCCCCTTCAGCCGGTACATCATTTTGTCTTCAAAAAAGATGACAGGATTATCGTCACGGATGGCGCTTTTGAGCAGCCCTTTGGCGTCGCGAGGCGTAGAGGGCAATACTACTTTCAGTCCCGGAATATGGCTGGGCCAGGCATGCAAGGATTGGGAATGCTGGGCAGCCGAACGGCGCGTAGCGCCCATAGTTGTCCGCAGGACCATGGGAACTTTCCACGTGCCGCCGGACATGTAATGAATCTTGGCCGCCTGGTTCACGATCTGGTCCATGATCAGCGTGAGGAAGTCGCCGAACATGATATCGACGACGGGCCGCAGGCCGGTCATGGCGGCGCCTACGCCGATTCCCGTGAACCCCGGCTCCGAGATCGGCGTGTCGATCACGCGGTCTTTGCCAAATTCGTCCACCAGGCCCGACAGAACTTTGAAGGGCGTTCCCGCTTCGGCCACGTCTTCGCCGATCACGCAAACTCGCGAATCGCGCCGCATCTCCTCTGCGAGCGCTTCGCGGATGGCTTCGCCGAATGTAAGTTCTCGTATTCCGGCTTGAGTTGCAGCTTCAGGCATAGACGTCCTGCTCCACTTGATCGAGGGTCGGATAAGGCGCGGCTATGGCGAATTCCACCGCGGCGTTCATCTCGGCTTTGACCTCAGTTTGAATCTTTTCCAGCTGGGGCGTGTCCGTGAGTTTTTGCTGGATGAGCCAATCTCCCAGAATATTGATGGGATCGCGTTCGGAGGACCATCGCTGCTCTTCTTGCTTTGCACGATAGTATTCGCGGTTGATGTCGCCCACGTGGTGCCCGCGATAGCGGTAAGTATTGCAAAGCAAAAATGAAGGGCCCGCGCCCGACCGCGCGCGTTCAACAAATCGAGATGCGACGGCATGTACAGCGCGAACATCCTGGCCATCCACGCTTTCGGCGGGAATGCCGAAAGCGGCGGGCCGAGCCAGAACTTCGCCCGCGGTCGTCTCCGAGTAGTGCGTGTATTCGTTATACATGTTGTTCTCACAAGCGTAGACCACGGGCAGCTTCCAGAGCTGCGCCATATTCATGGCCTCGTAGAGAACTCCCTGACCGAGTGCGCCCTCGCCAAAGAAGCACACGCAGATTCTTCCATTGCCGAGCTTCTTGGCGGAAAACGCCGCTCCCGTAGCGATAGCCGCGCTGCCTCCAACAATGGCGTTGGCGCCGAGGTTCCCTGTTGCTGGATCGGCAATGTGCATCGATCCGCCTTTGCCGCGGCAATAGCCCGCCTCCTTGCCGAGCAATTCGGCAAACATGCGGTCCGGCTTGGCACCTTTTGCCAGGCAATGGCCGTGTCCGCGGTGGGTGCTGGTGACGTAGTCGTCGGGCCTAAGCGCTTCGCAGATTCCCACGGCAACAGCCTCTTCGCCCTCATACAAATGTGTGAGGCCAGGCATGAGCGCGCGCAAGTAAAGATCGTTGGCATGCTCTTCGAATTCGCGAATGGAAAACATGCGGCGGTACATGCGCAGGAGTTGGTCTTTGCTGAGCGCGGAATTCACTTCGGGTCGTGTAGCAGTGCTCATCGTGATACTCCGGACATTTTGGCCAGCGCGTCAAACACGACAGCGAAATCCTCGTGGACCAGACCGATGGCTCGCGCGCTGGTAAGCATTTCATTAGCTGCAGACGCGGTGGGGAGAGGAACGTCCACCTGACGCCCCAGTTCCAGGGCGAGCAGCATATCTTTCTGCATCATGTTTACATCAAACCAGGCTGTTTCTGGAAGCTTCAAGACGAAAGGCCCGCGGTACTGAACCATGGGCGAGGCAATGGCGCTGTGAGTCAAAACGTCTACCGCGGTTTGGCGCGGGATGCCGCTCTTTTCCGCCAGGAGAACGGCTTCCGAAAACGCCAGCATCTGCACGGCAAGATTGGAATTCGTGGCAATTTTCATCACCAACGCCAGGCCGTTTTCGCCTACGTAGGTTACCTTGGGGCCGTGTCCTCCGGCCGCGGGCTGATCGGAGAAATCCTCCAGTAGGGGCTTGATGCGATCGAAGCTCTCGCGCTTGCCCGCGACGATGAGTGACATCCTGCCCACCTTTAAGGTGGCCACACTGCCCGAGACCGGCGCATCGAGCATGTCCGCGCCTTTTTCTCTCACTTTGGCGGCAATGGCGCGGCTGGTGGCCACGCCCACCGTACTCATATCGGCATAGAGTTTACCGCGGCTTAGTCCCGCAATAATGCCATCGGGACCCTCGGTAATAGAGGAGAGCGCGGCTGAATTCGCGACGGAAGAGAAGATTACGTCCGCAGCTTCAGCTACGGCGCGCGGGGTCTGGGCGACTTTCATGCCTTTATCGATTAGCGATTGAGCCTTGGAGCGCGTGCGGTTGTAACCCGTGAGGGTGTGCCCTTTTTCGAGCAACCGCTGGGCCATCAAGCTCCCCATCACGCCCAGCCCTACAAATCCGAGATTGGCCACCTGGTGAAGACCTCCTCAATTGGAAGAGTTAACAAATTGAACGGCGGTTTTGTGCTACTGGATCCAGACGGTCTTGATATCTGTGAACTCGCGGATGCCGAAGGTGCCTAATTCGCGCCCGTAGCCGGACCACTTCACGCCTCCGAAAGGCAGCCGTGGGTCGGATGCCACCATGCGGTTGATGAACACCATTCCGGATTCGATTTCGTTGATCAGGCGCTCGCGTTCCTTTTCGTCGTTGGTCCAAGCGCTGGCGCCCAGGCCGAAGCGGCTATCATTAGCGATGCGAATTGCGTCATCCAAATCTTTTGCGCGAAACACGCTGGCAACCGGACCAAATAGCTCGTCGCAATGCGCCGGTGAACCTTTGGGAATCTTGCCGAGCACCGTGGGCGCGTAGAAATTGCCGGGACGGTTGAGCTGCTTTCCTCCCGTGAATACTTCGCCGCCTGCTTCAACCGTGGTCCGCACGGAGCGGTCAAGAGTCTCCACTCCGTCTTTCGTTGCCAGAGGTCCAAGATCGGTTTTCTCGTCGAAGGGATCGCCCACCTTGAGCGCCGCCATTGTGGCCACGAATCGGCGGAGAAACTCGTCGGCAATGGGCTCGGCAATAATGAAACGCTTGGCGGCGATGCAGGATTGCCCGTTATTCGAGATGCGCGCCTTCACCGCTGTGGCCACGGCCTCATCGAGGTTCGCGCTGGGCATCACGATAAAAGGATCGCTGCCGCCCAATTCCAAAACCACTTTCTTTACCTTTTTTGCTGCGCCGACCGCCACTTGTACGCCCGCTCCCTCGCTTCCGGTAAGCGTGGCGGCCGCCACTCTGCAATCGCCCAGGACTACCTCCACTTTTTGCGATCCGATCAGCAGCGTCTGAAAGACGCCTTCGGGAAAGCCCGCCTCGCGGAACAGTTCTTCGATCATCAGCGCGCATTGGGGAACGTTAGAGGCGTGCTTAAGCAGCATCACATTGCCTGCCGTCATGATCGGCGCCGCAGCCCGAATCACTTGCCAGAAGGGATAGTTCCAGGGCATCACCGCGAGAACCGGACCGAGCGGCTGGTAACGCACGTAACTCCGCGTCGCCGGCGTGGCGACGACATCGTCCGCGAGAAACGCCTCCCCATTCTCCGCATAAAAGCGGCAGACCCAGGCGCACTTGACCGCTTCCTCGACGGCAGACTTAAACGTCTTGCCCATCTCCGTCGTCATCATGCGCCCGAAGGCTTCCTTCTTATCTTCCAGGATCTGCGCTGCGCGTTGCATCATCTGTGCACGTTCCGCGAAGGAGGTCTTGCGGTATTTGGAGAATGCGTCCGCCGCGATCTGAAGTTTGCGGTCAATCTCCCGCTCGGAAAGCTGTTCGAAGGTTTTTAGAGTTTCGCCTGTTGCTGGATTGATCGTCGCTATGGGCATCCCTATCCTCGTCTAAGCATATTGGTAAATCACGATACCATGCCGTTCCGCAGTGCACAAAACCCGCGAGAGGCGGTAGCGGTCTGCCAGCTTAGACCAGGAATTCTACCTCTTCGTATTGGTACGCCTGAGGTGAGCCCGGTCTTTTTCATTCTCTTCGCAGGAATAAGACATGATCTCGGTGTTCTGGCGCTTGATCGGCAAAGTGACGGACCAGGGCTCGGTGTAAAACTTAGGGTCCTCGAAGGTGACCGTCCACTTGATATTGTCTTTATCGATCCTCTGAAAACGCTCGACGAGGTGCAGTTCATTGCTGTGCTGGTGCCCAGCCGTATCGAGCCAGGTGCGGTCGTTCAGTCCAACCGTATCAACGATCAGAGTGTCGCCTTCCCAGTGCCCAATGGAATCGCCAAACCACGTCGGGTCGAGATCCTTTGGATGGCTTCGGCCGTCGGTGTTGATGATGCGGAAGGTGCGCTGGTTCTCAAAAAGGATGGCGGTTACAGAGGGCGTCTGAACGATCTGGAAGGGCATGAGACCGGCCTGAATCCCTCGTGCAGGCCCGATGGGCAAACACTGTGTTAGCGGGTCATCGATTTCGTCTTCTTTTTTGAACAGGTCTGCGGCATAAGCCGTAAATGGCGGCTGATGGCCCAACGGTTTAGAGATGTCGGGAGTGAAAGGCGCCGACCAGACGCCATTTAGATCCGGCGGAGTGGAGGCTTGCGAACGCCCGGCGGTGCCGCCGGTGCACGCGGTGAGGAAGGGCAAAACTAGAAATGCAGCAAAGGTGATGAGCGGAGCGCGGGGACGTTGAGTCATCTTTTCGATCCATGTTCTCCAAAAAAGGAGTCAGAGAGGTCCATCGCTCAGGCTCAGGCTCAGGCTCAGGCTCAGGCTCAGGCTCAGGCTCAC
>Ga0187821_10000124_pt1 | contig 15008 bp, 10 predicted proteins | sample NC_wetland_sal_i_20_FD_132442 | JGI IMG/M metagenome (GOLD analysis project Ga0187821, IMG submission 132442) | Wetland sediment microbial communities from Neuse River Estuary, North Carolina, USA - SourceSoil_1 | ecosystem: Environmental > Aquatic > Freshwater > Wetlands > Sediment | place...
ATTTTTGCTGCTGGCTACGAGCTTATTTCGTCATGGTTGATGTCCATGCTCGTCATGCTGGCGGTATTCGTCTCCGTAGTTGTATGTCTTGTGCTCGTGGAATTCATATTTGAGCGCGGCGCCATCGTCCGGGCCTATACGGTGAAGAGCCATTTAACCGACAACGAGGTCTCCGCCTCGGCCAGTAGAAATGCGATGTAGGTCCTTCCCTCCGAAAAATTCCGGAACGCAATGATTCCTTGCCCCGTGCTCTCAAATGGCCAGTTCATGCGTTGAACCCGGCTCAAGTTCATCCGGGTATTCCGCTTGGTTTCTAAGTGGATCAGTGGATTTGCAGACAGGCCTCGATAGGTAAGCATGTCAGAGGGTTTCGGCGTCTCGTTCCATCGAAACCCGATCCGGTGAGTCAGGAGGCAATATGGAAATGGGACCTTTTGACGCCAAAGCAGGGACAGACCGTTTTGCAACCAGTGACGAAATTCGAGCCGCAATTTCCTGCCTGCCTGACTTTTTCGTGGAAGGAAACAACAGGCAGTGGGAAGTGGCATCCGATCTCGGTGGCCACGTGCTCGTCGATATCGATGAACGGGAAGCTTTAATTCTTTTAGAGAAATTGGACGCGACAACCAATTAGGGAAATTTATCATTCTCCCAAAGAAAAAATGTGCCCTGGATGTTACCCAAATACCGGGCGATTCGAGCCAATTTACAGGATTCCCTTGATAGTTCAACTAGGATGTTGGTGGTATCTATTTCAATGCAATATCAGGGGCCGATGAGCTTCCTATGGAAACAAATTAAAATAGAGACGACTCCATGAGCCGAGGCCTTACGCAGTCGAGAGGAAAAAATAGAACGTCAGGACCCTGGACGCAATCCGGTGGTTTCATTGAAGAAAGTCGATCTTTAAAATCCGATTGGCAAACCAGACCCAATCGCAGGGTTTTGGCGATCGATCATCACGATATGCAATTACGGAAATCATTGGATGGAGATCTTACTTCAGGGCATTTATCCCAAGATAGGGACCTCGCAATCATTCTGCAAGAAGTGTGCGAAATTACAAAAGCACTGAAGTCAAGCGCTCCCGGTATTCAGGCTCTCAGCGAAGCTCTTCATCGGTCGGTATTGTGCGCCATCAAACGCTCTTTGCTGGATCGAGAATTCCGCTCTCTTGCGCTGATCGATGATCTGACGCGCCTGTACAATCGCCGGGCTTTTTATACTTTAGCGGCGCAGCAACTCAAAGTGATGCGCCGGAAAGCGCAAGGCCTGCTGCTTTTCTTTGCCGACGTCGATTGCCTCAAAAATATCAACGATACATACGGGCACAGAGAAGGAGACCTCGCCCTGGTCCGCACCGCGGGCGCGCTGGAACGGACGTTTCGCAACTCGGATATCCTGGCTCGACTGGGCGGCGATGAATTTGCCGTGTTGGCTTTGGAAGCTTCCGGTCAAGATCAGGATGCAATCCTGCGCCGGCTGGAGAGCCATCTTCAGGAAGCGAGCGCGGAGGAACCTCGCTACAAGTTGTCACTGAGTACGGGTGTGGCGAGATTCGACCCGAAGCATAGCCTGTCACTGGGGAATTTGCTGGCCAGAGCGGATCGGGCCATGTACGAACAAAAAACCACGCATCCCAAAATGTGGATGAGCCGGCTATGAGCGTTGGCTTGAACTTTAGTGGAGACGATCCGAGAGCCGCCCTCGGCCCACGTTAGGATCAGCGCGCCTGCCCGACGGAGGCTGCCATGCTTGTCAACGGTCAACGTCCAGATGTTCCAATGAACGTCGTGGCCATCCATGACAAAGAATTGTTCAAGGCCAATTCATTTCGGATTGAAATATTCGAGCTGTGTTCGTTGTGCGGCGCCAGATTCGGTATCGGATATTTTGGCGGATCAAGAAAGGATTTAAGGCTGGCCGAGGAAATAGAGGAGCTGCCCCGAAAATTGATAGAAATTCTTGCCCAGGATCACCGGCATCATCGGGATCACAAAGGCTTCATCGAGCTGGATTATTAGGGTCGCGTGCCGGGAATAGGGAAGTGGATCTTTCTTGAAAATCCAGCCGGGGATCAAGGGCCAATTCTTCCGAATAAATTCAGCGCGCTTTCGAGAGCAGATCCAAACTGCCCAAGGGCTCGAGAGGAAAATATTCCATGAACAATGACAAGGGTATGGCACCAAACATGGCCCGGCATTTTCGCATTTTAGGAATCTGTTGGGTGCTGTACGGCGCGGTCCGCCTGGCCACTGCTGTCTGGCTAGCCCTTTTTAGCGGTACGGCTACCCTGATGTTCGGCGCGCTTCTGAATCGAGTTCCCGATCCGTTTAGTCTGATGAACATTTTTCACTTCGTGTACGGGCTTCTGGTGGCAATATCCACGGTCTGTGGAATTCTTGGAATCTTAGCTGGATTAGCCCTCCTTTCCGGATCACGGTCCGGACGAATTCTAGCCATCCTCGCAGCGTTTCTCTCCCTCCCGAGCATCCCCCTCGGAACTACTCTCGGAATATACAGCCTCATCATTTTGCTGACCTGGAGCCCCCGGCCTGATTCAGCGGCGATCGGTGGCGTTCCAATCCCCAATTTGAAACGTCAAACCATAGCGATGTAGGGACGGCAAAGCCCGGAAGGCGACACTGGCCAAATCGGCTTTTAGTAATACCGCCGCCCATGCAGGCGCAAATCCAGATTCTTATAAAGCCCGGGTTCGTGTCTTTTGGATATTTTTCTATACGAAGCAAATTTGCGGAGTCTTGCCCTGCGTATTCTAACCGATGTGAAGTTTCGGGTTGGTGGAAAGAAGGCCGAACACATTCAGAAGCCAAATAATCACGGCAATGACGACTACCGCGTTCAGGATGGATTTGATGGAAGCCGCCATGGGGATGTATTGATTAATCAGCCAAAGCACGACGCCAACGATGATCAGGAGGAGCACTACTTGAATTAGAGGCATGCGTCAAAGACCTCTTTTCAAATTGAAATTCGATCTTTGTGTTTCCAGCTTCTTCTGAAACTCCGGGGCTGCGAAAAACCGGCTGGAGCTTTTTTCATTGTTCAGCTGGTGAAGACTAAATCGGGAGAGGAAGCTGAACGCCAGCCCAGCCCTCTTTTAGCTTCCAATCCTCCTCTCCCTGCGCTGGATCATAAAGTTGATTAGAAATAGAGACAATACAAGCGATACGGTATCTGGGAGCGGTATGGTCCAGTACGGGCGGAGAACCGATGGAGGCGGACTTTTGAAACGATCTACGCCGGGTTTACTTCGTGCCGGTTGGAGAAAGATTTCCCGTCCGAGGGAATCATTACTTTGATTCGGGTACTCTTTTCGTCCGATGCGATTTCAATATCTCCCTGGAAGTTCTGGATGCGCTCTCGAATGCCCCTCAAGCCAACGCTCGGCGCACGAGAAGAAGCGATTTGGAAAATTTTCTGCCGATCCATGCCCTTTCCTTAATCCGAGACTTCCAGGACAATTTTGCAGGAAGACTCAGACAGACGGATGGCAGCGACAGGGCTCTGTGAATAGCGGTGAATATTCGTGAGGCATTCCTGCACGACCCTGTAAATAGCGATTTCCAAGTTCCGGGGCAAATCTAAATCAACGACTATGCCGGTCCTTTTTCCAAAGCCATCGACAAACCAATGAAGTGCGGAACTGAGACCGACCTCGTCCAGGATGGGAGGGTGCAGCAAGTTGGTGGATTTGTCCTGGCACTTGATTTCCGCCGCAAAATGGTCGATTTCTTTCCGCCGCATCAATCTTTCTTACATGTTGGGCAAGACAGCATCCTGGACATAGAATGCGGAAGCGTTTTGCCCGATGCATTCCTCCGCCGCATATCGAAAGAACTTTAACAGGGCCTTGTTGGCCCACAGAACCCTTTGATCCAAAGAAGTCTCGAACGGGCTGTCGCCGTTCCATCGACGGATTCATAACCGCGGGCATTCAAATTGGGGAGAAGGACAATCGAACTTATTTTCGGGCTGCCAATCCGGATTCCGGACGTTTCTTGTCTCGTCGTTGACGCCGGGAGCTACCGCAAGCTGTTTCGGAATCTACACCCTTCACTCGATGGCCCCATCCGGCATGCTGGGTTAGGGTCATTGCGTTGCGGGAATTTTTAAGCCTATCGAAAGTGCATGTCCCAAATCCAAACGCTTGAATGTTGAGCAGACATAAAACAAAAAAGGAGAATCAATCATGGCAAGCAAGAAAACAGCGGTCTTCGGGATCTACTCAACGAGAGAGGGAGTGGAAACAGGTGCGGACATGTTGGCGCGATCCGGATATCCGGTTACGGACATATCCGTGCTTCTTCCGGAAAGTTTGGGGACGAAGGATTTGGGGACCGAGAAGGCGACGAAGGCGCCGGAGGGCGCGGCGGCTGGAGCCGGTTCGGGCGCGGTCCTGGGCGGGACCTTGGGACTGCTTGCCGGGATCGGCGCTCTTGCGATTCCCGGCGTCGGGCCCCTCATTGCGGCCGGGCCAATCATGGCTACTCTGGCCGGGATTGGAGTCGGCGGGGCCGTCGGCGGGTTCACGGGCGCGCTGATCGGTTTGGGAATACCCGAATATGAGGCGAAGCGTTATGAAGGGCGCCTGCAAAGGGGTGGAATTCTCCTTTCCGTCCATTGCGATACCTCGGATGAAATCGATCGAGCCAAGGAAATCCTGGAGCGCACCGGCGGCGAAGATATTTCCTCCACCGGGGAATCCTCCACGGGTATAGTGAAACCGGACCAAAAAGCCCGCCGCGCTTCGAGCAGAAATGAGTAATTGATTCGCGTTGATCTCGCGTATTTATTTGGGAACGGGGAGAAGTGAATCGAGATGAAATCAAAGCGCACGAACAAGTCCGCAGAACCGGAGCAGGGTCTCCTCCTGAACGTCGCTCGGACCATCGGATCAACCCTGGGAACTTTAGCAGCCAAGACGGGCAGCGTATCGAAGCAAGCCGCTCGGCCCATACGCGCTAAAAAGACCGGATCGAAGTCCGGAAAGACTCGGAATCGCCGCAAAACATGAAGCTGCAATCTGGAGACAGGGTTGCTTCTTCAATCTGCGTAGCGTGTTTACCTGATTTTCCAATGTCTCGAACGTAGTTCAATCCATCCAGGTAGAGTAAGATGTAAATCGCACTAATTGAAGGATGACTACAACCATACCATCTGTGCGATTGTTCGTTGAGGCGGAAGGCCCAATTCGCGGCGAGCTGTTCAGTGCAGAGCGCCTGGAGCAACACGCCGAAAATCTTGCGGCTGCCCAAGGTGTACTGGAGGACATCGGAGAGGGGCGGCCTCTCCTTCCTCGCGTTCTGGAAAACGGCCGCGTCCTCCTCGAGTATTATCGGGCGACAGCCAGCTCGATTCAGCAGGGAAGCACAATCACCCCGGCATCGGAATGGCTGGTTGACAACTTTTATATTGTTGAGGAACAACTTCGCGAAATCCGCGACGATTTGCCCCGGGGATTTTATCGAAGATTGCCGAAACTGGCCTCGGGCCACCTGGAAGGCTATCCCCGCGTTTTTGGCGTTGCCTGGGCGTTCGTTGCGCATACGGACAGCCGATTCGAGCCGGAGCTTTTGCGCCGGTTTGTAAATTCCTACCAGCGGGTACAACCTCTCACCATCGGCGAACTGTGGGCCCTGACCATCACGCTTCGTGTGGTACTCGTCGAAAATCTCCGCAAGCTGGCGGATAGCATTGTCCGAAGCCGGCGCGCACGCGATGAGGCCGACCGCCTGGTCGACGGCCTGCTCGGCAATAATGATCTCCCCGCGATTTCTCCGATCGTTCTCCGCCGTTTTGAGCAAGAGCCCCTTGAAAGAGCGTTCGCCGTGCAGCTTGTTCAGCGTTTACGCGATTTGGATCCAAAGGTGGGTCCGATCCTGCTCTGGCTCGATAAACGCCTGGATGCGCAGGGAACCACGTCGGATGAAATCGTCCGAGCCGAGCACCAGGATCAAACGGCCATGACGGTTACCGTGCGCAACGTGATTACCAGCATGCGGCTGATGTCCGCCTTTGATTGGCATGAATTCTTCGAGAGCGTCAGCCTGGTGGATGAGGTTCTGCGTGAAGGCAGCCTATTCGCAGAAATGGATTTCCCGACTCGAGACTATTATCGCAAAGCCATCGAACAACTCTCCAGGGGCACGGCTTACTCGGAAATTGAAATTGCCAGGCGCGCGCTGCAGCACGCCAAACATGCACGCGCGAAACATCTCAGCGATCCGCCGGACCGGCTGAATCATGAGGATGACCCCGGATACTATCTCATCTCGAAAGGGCGCGTTGAATTTGAGCGCGAACTGGGTTACCGGGCGAATTGGAAACAAAAATTCCTCCGCCTCTACGTGAAAACGGCAGTGCCGGGCTACCTCGGAACGATTCTGGCCTTGACCGCATTGATTCTGGCGCTGCCGCTGGTTCACTCCTGGGAACAGGGTGTGGCCGCGAAATACCTGGTCCTGCTGGGGCTGATCGGTGCGATTCCTGCCTCTGATCTGGCCATTGCGCTCGTCAACCGCACGGTGACATCCCTACTTGGTCCGCGCGCCCTGCCGCGTCTGGCCCTGAAAGAAGGCGTGCCGGAACACCTGCGGACAATCGTTGTGGTCCCCACGCTGCTAACGGGCCCGGATGCCGTCAAGGAACAGGTGGATCGTCTGGAAATCCATTTCCTGGCGAACCCGGACGGGGATCTTTGTTTTGCTTTGCTGTCTGACTGGGTAGACGCTCCATCGGAAAGATTGCCGGGTGATGACGAACTCCTCGCTGCAGCGGCCGACGGGATAGAGAGGTTGAATCAGCGTCACGGGCCTGCTCCGGGGGGTGGCGAGCGATTTTTTTTATTTCACAGAAAAAGAGTGTGGAACGAATCTCAAGGGAAGTGGATGGGGTGGGAACGCAAGCGCGGCAAGCTGCACGAGCTCAACCGCTTATTGCGCGGGGGTTCCCACACGACGTTCATTCCCGCGGGCGGGCGGTATCCGGAAGAAATCCCAGGCGTGCGCTACGTCATAACGCTGGACGCGGACACGCGCGTGCCGCGAGGCGCTGTGGCTCGTTTGGTCGGGACCATGGCACATCCCCTTAATCTGCCGAAGTATAGCGCGCGTGAAGGACGCATCGTCGAAGGATATTCGATCGTCCAGCCACGGATCACACCCACTCTCCCGGCCAATCGGGATGGCTCCCTCTTTCAGAAAATATTTTCTGGACCGAGCGGGATGGACCCTTACGCCTTCGCTGTGTCCGATGTCTACCAGGACCTGTTTGGAGAGGGAACTTATACGGGCAAAGGGATCTATGAGATCGACTCATTTGAGGAAGCATTGAACTCCAAAGTTCAGGACAACACGCTGCTGAGCCATGATCTCCTGGAGGGCATCTTTGCCCGCGCTGCTTTGGCATCGGACATCGAGTTGTTCGAAGAGTTTCCCTCACACTATGGGGTCTCCGCGGCACGGCAGCATCGATGGGCGCGCGGCGACTGGCAACTTTTGCCTTGGTTATTCGGGAAGGGCGGCGCATCGAGGGGCAAGAGCGAACATTTCACCATCCCGTTGATTAGCCGTTGGAAAATGCTGGACAATCTGCGGCGCACGCTATCCGCACCCGCCATGTTCCTGACGCTGCTCCTGGGCTGGCTGATACCCGGCTTGTCGCCATGGGTATGGACGGGATTCGCCCTTTTAACGGTCTCGATCCCGCCGCTACTGCCTTTTCTGGCGGGTCTCCGCCCACTCCGAGCCGGAACGTCCAGACGGAGTCACATTCGAGCGGTGCTCGCGGACCTGTTTCTGGCGATGTCACAGATCGGACTCACGATCACATGTCTGGCCTATCAGGCATGGCTGATGGCGGATGCGATTGTGAGGACGCTGGTTCGGATGTTCGGAACACGAAAGAACTTGCTGGAATGGGTGACCGCGGCGCAGGCCAAACACGCCGCGGACCTGGAAATATCCGGAATTTTCAGACAAATGATCGGCGGGGTATTTCTAGCTCTGGCGGCAATCGCGATCGTCATCGCTCGGTTGCCTCATGCGGTGCCTGTGGCACTGCCGTTTGTCGTTTTGTGGGCTACTGCGCCGATTTTCGCGCTGCGGATCAGCCAGCCTCCGCGCCTCACGGATCTAGAGCCTCTCTCATCGAAGGAGGCGCGAGAACTGCGTCTCATTTCCCGGCGCACGTGGCACTTCTTTGAAAGCTTTGTTACCGCCGAGGACCATTGGCTTCCACCCGACAATTTTCAGGAAGATCCCAAGCCTGTCGTTGCTCATCGAACTTCGCCAACGAATATAGGTTTGTATTTGCTCTCGACAGTTGCCGCGCGAGATTTTGGCTGGCTAGGCACACTCGACGCCGTGGAGCGTGTGGAAGCGACTCTGGGGACGATGAAGCAGATGGAGCTTTTCCGCGGGCATTTCTACAATTGGTACAACACTCTCGATTTGCACCCGCTCGAACCGAAATATGTCTCCTCCGTGGACAGCGGAAACCTTGCCGGTGATCTGCTCGTGGTTGGCAACAGCTGCCGCGAGCTAGCTCAAAAGTCAGTGGTTGGAACCAGAATGCTGAGCGCGCTGAAAGATACGATCGTGTTCTTGCGCGAGTCAATGGCCGACACAGCGGAAACACGGCACACACAAGCAGTGACGAGGAAGCAGCTCAGCAATGCCGTGGACGCAATCGAGATTTTGCTCGATGCGCCGCCCATAGATGCCATGGAGTGGGCATCGCTGATTGCCGAGTTAAAAGTGCGCTCGCAGACCATCGATGATATCGCGCAGGCTCTTGCACAGGAGCAAGGTGATCCTCAGACATCGGAATTGCGCGTCTGGGCCGCTGCGGTCAGGGCTTGCGTGGAAGGCCACAGTCGCGACATGGAGATCGTGAATCCGTGGTCGCGCCTGCAGCCGAAGCAGAAGTCCGAGATCGTCGAAAGCCTGACCAGGCAGGTGCCGGAATGGACGAGTCTTTACGCGATCGTTAGGAAGATTCCGGACCTGGATGATGCATCAGGATACTTTGGAGCCGTGCTGCGCGAGCTTGCCGCCATCCGTGAACGATTGATTCGTGAATCATCAAAAGATGCGGATTTACTGGCAGGGATTGGCACGCTAACCAACGCGATCTCCCGTTGTGCGGAAGATTCCGAGGCCCTGGTTCAAAGGCTCATCCAAGTGGCGCAAACGGCCGACACGATGTTTTTTGCGATGGATTTCAAGTTCCTATTCGACACTACGAAAAAGCTTTTTTCCATCGGATTTCGAGTTCAAGACGGGACCCCGGACGCAAGTTGTTACGATTTGCTGGCTTCCGAAGCCCGCTTAACGAGTTTCATTGCGATCGCAAAGGGAGATGTTCCGTCCTCGCACTGGTTTCGACTGGGCCGCTTCATGACGCCCGTTGCCCGCGGTTCTGCGCTTATATCGTGGTCCGGATCGATGTTCGAATACTTAATGCCGGCGCTGGTGATGCGCTCTCCCGAAGGCAGCATGCTGAGCCAGACTTACAGGCAAATCGTGCGCCGCCAAATCGATTATGGAGATGAACGCAATGTGCCATGGGGTGTCTCGGAGTCCGCTTTCAACGCTCGCGACCTGACCCTGACGTATCAGTACTCCGGCTTTGGAGTGCCGGGCCTTGGTCTCAAACGCGGTCTCAGCGAAGATATCGTCATTTCCCCGTATTCCACTGCGCTCGCCGCGATGATCTTTCCTACCGCTGCTTTGGAAAATTTCAAGCGAATCGCCAAAGCCGGCGGCAAAGGCAGATACGGTTTTTATGAAGCCCTCGACTATACCAAGACGCGGCTTCCCGAAGGCGAAGATGTGGCCGTCATCCACGCATTTATGGCACATCATCAGGGCATGTCGCTCGTGGCCCTGGCAAATGTCCTGGAAGATGGCGTAATGCGAGCGCGGTTCCACGCCGACCCGATCGTACAAGCCACGGAATTGCTTTTGCAGGAACGCACGCCTCGCGATGCGCTCGTGGCGCGGCCCCGCGCGGAAGAAGTTTCCGCCGCCGCAAAAGTTCGCGACGTGATCGCACCCGTCGTCCGCCGGTTTACCACGGCGGATGATCCGACCCCGCGCACGCAATTGCTTTCCAACGGGAACTACACCGTGATGATCACCGCGGCAGGATCGGGTTACAGCCGCTGGCGTGACATCGCGATAACGCGCTGGCGAGAAGACGCGACGCGGGATTGTTGGGGCGCATACTTCTTTCTTCGTGATGAGCAGTCCGGAAATATATGGTCGCCCGGGTTCCAATCCACCGGGGCCGAACCGGATTCCTATGAAGCGGAGTTTTACGAGGACCACGCCGAATTTGTCAGGCGCGACCGCTCGTTGAATACCAAGATGGAGGTTGTCGTTTCTTCGGAAGAAGACGCGGAAGTGCGCCGCGTCTCCATTACAAATCAGGGAGCGCGCACACGCGATATTCAGGTCACTTCGTATGCGGAGCTTTCGCTGACTTTGCAGGCTGCGGATGTGGCGCATCCCGCATTCGCCAATTTATTCGTGGAGACGGAATTCGTTTCAGACATGGGCGCATTGCTGGCCACGCGCCGCAAGCGATCGCCGGACGAACCATCCGTGTGGGTTGCGCACGTGCTCTTCGTGAAAGGCGAAACCGTCGGCGAGCTGGAATATGAAACCGATCGCGCGCGGTTTCTGGGGCGCGGGCATGATTCTCGAAACCCCATCTCGGTTGTCGACGGCAGGAAACTCTCGAACACGGTAGGTTCCGTCCTCGACCCGGCAATCAGTCTGCGCCGCACGGTGCGCGTTTCTCCCGGGGAAACCGCGCATCTCGTATTTACGACGATTGCTGCTCAGACCCGCGAGCAGGCTCTCGACCTCGCGGATCGCTACCGGGACGAAAGAGCTTTTGACCGCATCCTGACACTGGCCTGGACGCACGCGCAAGTGCAGCTTCATCACCTGGGGATCGGTCCCGACGAAGCGCACCTGTTCCAGAGGCTAGCCAACGCCGTGATTTACCCGGAAATTTCGCTGCGCCCGGCTTCGGACCAACTCAGCCGCGCGAGCGTGGACGTGTCCACATTGTGGAGCCTGGGAATTTCGGGTGATTTGCCGATTATTTTGGCGCTCATCGACAATGAGGAGGATGTTGAGACGATCAGGCAACTGTTGCGGGCGCACGAATATTGGCGCATGAAGCAACTGTCCGCGGATCTCGTCATCGTCAATGAAAAACCGCCTTCCTACAACCAGGATTTTCAAGGATCGTTGGAAGCGCTCGTCCATGGAAGTCAACTACGCCTCTCACCGGATTCCGGAAATACGCGGGGACGGATTTTCCTTGTGCGGGGAGATCTGATCAGTCCGCAGACTCGCACGCAACTTCAAAACTTTGCCCGCGTGCTGATTCTTGGCCGTCGCGGCACCTTGTCCGAGCAGATTGGACGATCCCATTCCCAGAGCCGCGAAACTCTGGAGCTGCCCGCGCGGCGGCGAACGCGCGCTGAGGACCGACCTGATACGCCGCTGCCGGACTTGGATCTGGAATTCTTCAACGGCATCGGCGGCTTTGACAAAAATGGGCGCGAGTACGTGACGGTTCTAGGGGAGGGGTTACGCACGCCTGAACCGTGGGTCAACGTGATCGCCAATCCCAACTTTGGGTTTCTAGTCTCGGAATCGGGTTCGAGCTTCACCTGGTCATTGAACAGCCACGAAAATCAGTTAACACCGTGGTCGAACGAACACCTCACCGATCCTTCCGGAGAAGTGATTTACGTGCGCGATGAAGCGACGGGCGAGGTCTGGTGTCCCACGGCCCTGCCGATCAGGGATGAAGCGGCCGTCTATATTGCGCGACATGGGCAAGGCTATAGCCGCTTCCAGCATGAATCGCATGGAGTTGCTCTTGACCTGTTGGAATTTGTCCCTCCCGGAGACTCGATCAAAATCTTCCGCCTTTCGCTGCGGAATAATTCGGGCCGCGCGCGGCGTCTCTCGGTTACGGCCTATGTGGAATGGGTTCTCGGAAGTTCACGGACTGCGTCGGCGCCCTTCATCATCACGGAAATAGATCAGGACTCAGGTGCGCTCTTTGCCCGGAGCGCGTTGAACAATGAATTTGGGGGACGCATCGCCTTTGCAGATCTTGCGGGAAAGCAAATTTCGCATACGGCGGACCGGACGGAGTTTTTAGGAAGGAACGGAACGCCGCAGCGACCCTATGGTCTGGAACTCGGGCGCACGCTCTCTGGAAAAGTTGGCGCCGGCCTTGATCCCTGCGCCGCGTTGCAGGCGCCTGTTGACTTGCGAGCCGGCGGGACTGCTGAAGTGGTGTTCTTTTTGGGACAATCCGAAAACAGAGAACGGGCGCAAGACTTGGTCCGCCAATATCGAACAAAAGATCTGGATCAAGTTCTTCGTGATGTTACGACGCGCTGGGATGAAATCCTCGATGGCGTACAGATTACGACCCCCGATCGAGCCATGGATTTGCTTGTCAATCATTGGCTTCTCTATCAGACCCTCTCCTGCCGCGTTTGGGCCAGGGCGGGGTTTTATCAGTTGAGCGGCGCCTACGGCTTCCGCGACCAACTCCAGGACGTCATGGCCTTGAATACGGCTCGCCGTGAAATCGCACGGGAACATCTTCTGAGGGCCGCGTCCCGCCAATTTGCCGCCGGCGACGTCCAGCATTGGTGGCATCCGCCTTCCGGCCGCGGGGTGCGCACGCGCATTTCCGACGACCGCCTGTGGCTTCCCTATACGGTCATCCAATTCATCGAGGCTACCGGGGACGCGAAAGTGCTGGACGAAGTTGTTTCGTTTTTGGATGGCGACGAGTTGGCCGAGGGACATAGCGAATCGTATTTCCAACCGACTAAATCCGCCGAAAGCGCATCCTTGTTTGAACATTGCGCCCGCGCGCTGGATTGCAGCCTCGGTGTGGGCAACCATGGTCTTCCCCTCATGGGCACGGGAGACTGGAATGACGGCATGAATCGCGTCGGCCAAGGGGGTAAGGGAGAAAGTGTCTGGCTCGGCTGGTTTCTGCATACGATCCTCTGGGAGTTTTCAAAAATTGCGGATGCGCGAGGCGAATTCAAACGAGCGGAAACTTGGAGATTGCAAGTCAGCGCGTTAAAAGCCGCACTCGAGCGTGAGGGATGGGATGGAGGTTGGTATCGCCGCGCGTTTTTTGATGATGGAACTCCCCTGGGCTCTGCTGCAAATTCGGAGTGCCGGATTGACTCCATCGCGCAATCCTGGGGAATGATCAGCGGCGCAGCGGAGCCGGGAAGAGCCGCGCGCGCGATGGCAGCGGTGAATGAACAATTGGTGCGCCGGTCAGACGGTCTGATCTTGCTCCTCACGCCGCCGTTCGACCATACGCCTTTGGATCCCGGCTATATCAAAGGCTACGTCCCCGGCATTCGTGAAAACGGCGGGCAATACACTCATGCCGCAGTGTGGACGCTGATTGCATTCGCGGCGCTCGGGGACGGGGACAAGGCAGGCGAATTGCACCGCATGCTCAACCCGATTTATCATTCGGCTTCCCGCGCGGGCGTGCAGCGTTACAAAGTTGAGCCTTACGTGATGTCAGGAGATGTGTACGGTGAGCCTCCGCACGCGGGTCGTGGGGGATGGACGTGGTACACCGGCTCGGCCGGTTGGTTCTATCGCGCCGGAATTGAATGGATACTTGGATTCCGCGTACGGGGAACCATTCTCAGCATTGATCCCTGCGTTCCCCGGTCCTGGCGGAACTATTCCATCCATTTTCGATATCATTCCGCTTCCTATAAGATCAGGGTGGAAAATCCACGCGGCGTTTCTCGGGGGGTTGCCAGGGTGGAGTTTGACGGCAACGCGGTTCCAGGCCCCGCCAACATTCCACTCGCCGATGATGGTGTCGAGCATCAAATCGTCGTCATTCTTGGCTGATTGCGTCTGACTCCTGCTTCTTAACAGCGCTCTTCAGGGAATCGGTCCGCATTGGCTTTTAGCGGACCGATTCGAGGGACTTCGCGCTATTTTCCTCCGCCCACGACCAGATTGTTTGTGACTGAGAAAACATTCGGCACGCCGTTCGCATAGATACCCGCGGCGTTTTTGTCCGCCTCGTTATCCACATTGCCTTCGAGAGTGACATGGCCGCCCTTGACGATGATGTGAATCGATTGAAACGACCCCAAGCCGTAACGGGAAAGCGTGCCTTGAGAATAAATCGCCCGGTATTCGGCGCGGCGGATCTGATCATCCATGGGAGAAGGAGGCAGCACCTCAATCTGGTCATTGACCTTCTCCACGCCCTCGATGTGCTTGACCGCGTTTTCCGCGTCTATTTTCAGAGTAGGGTTGACTACGGCTCCTGTGAGGGTGACTTCGTCCGCGTGCACGTTGTATTGCAAGATGTCAAAGACGGAGTACCACGGCACCAACATCAATTCGTGGCGCACTTCGCGTTTCAATGATTCGTCGCTGTTTCGAGCGCCCCTGTGGGCTTGCGCATTTTGCTTTGCGGCGAATGCCGCGGTTCCCAGAATTGGCTGGAGCAGCAGAATGAAAAGGATCGTTCTTGTGATTCGCATTGTAGTCCCCTCCGTAAAATTCAAGCCCGAAGCTATCCTGAATATAGGATCGGCAATCAAGATCCGCAATCGAGGGAGAGTCGTATTTCGATGCGCGGGAAGGTAGTAGGACTTAAATTGCAAAATGGCCTGGAAGCGACGGCAGGCGCCAACGTCTATTGAACGAATGGGAAGGAGGGGGAAGGGAACTCTCTTCCCCCTTTTCGGCAGGTTTTAATTATGCGCTCTTGAGGTAGGAGAAGCTTTTTCCAGTAAGGCGACCAAGTGTTGCGCGGAGGACGGAGTTGCCGGCGAAGGACCGAGCACAATTTCACTTGCGCTGATCTTCCGTCCGTAGAGTGCATCGTTGCCCTCATCGTCAGCCCGCAATGAGGCGCCTTCGAGCGAGACGCCG
>Ga0187821_10000126_pt1 | contig 14939 bp, 16 predicted proteins | sample NC_wetland_sal_i_20_FD_132442 | JGI IMG/M metagenome (GOLD analysis project Ga0187821, IMG submission 132442) | Wetland sediment microbial communities from Neuse River Estuary, North Carolina, USA - SourceSoil_1 | ecosystem: Environmental > Aquatic > Freshwater > Wetlands > Sediment | place...
CGTTCTGGTAATCGCCAGGTTAACGCCCCAGGAACGGCGATTTTACCCAATGGAAACAGTGTCACCCACGGCAATACGTCCGCCGGACAGCACCTTGCAGCAGACGCCTCCACGCCACTTCGGTGTCAGCGCTGTCTTAAGTCCCGTATGAGCCTGTTCCATCAGCATGCACGGATCGGTTTCTTGCATGATCTCGAGGATAACGTCACCGATATGGATTTTGCCGCCGATGCTTTGCGGCGCCTCGACTCCGGTCACGAGAAGATTGGCGCGGCGTGTGGTCCACGGCAGTTCGACGCCAAGCTCCCGACACGCATCGTCCCAGCTCTCGCGAAAAAGCACAGTGACTTGCCGGTTGGGTTTGCGGCCGCGCGCATCGCCGTCGATGCCGGCTTCGACCGTAATGTTCGAAGATGCCAACTCCTGCAATGGCGCGCGAAGTTCGTTGACCTTGGCGATGGCCGCGAGCTTTCCTGTCATGGTATTTCGATTACCTCCGGTTCGGGCGTCGAAGAAAACAGTTGTCGACCAGCGCCCACGCGACGATCCATCATCGCGTGTTGATTAACATACCCCCTGTCCGCGATCTCGTGACCATCCACTGATGGCGGTTCGGCCATGAGAAGAACGCTCCTGCACCAAGGCTGGAAGAGCCGCCTCGTTGTCGAATACGGCGGAAGTGGACTTTCCGCGCATCGCCGTGCAGCAGCACGTGATCCTATGAGGCGACAGATCGGTCCGAGCTCGTGGTTGGAGTCGATCTACAGGGTGCCGCCCGAGTGGCAACGGCCGAACGGGGCGGTAGAGCTGTGCCTTTAACTTGCCAATTCATGCGTTTAACCCCTGCATCAGCGAACTACACCTCATCACCGTAATTCTTTTTATTTCCCCGCGTGATCCGGTATAATTGGTGATCACCAGCGAGGGTTCGTGGCATGCGCGGCAAGACGGTGTTGCTCATCATCGGCGGCGGCATCGCGGCATACAAATCCCTCGAGCTCATTCGCCGGCTCAAGGATCGCGGCGCGGCCGTACGAGTCATCCTGACGTCGGCCGGCGCACAATTCGTCACGCCGCTCTCGGCGGCATCGCTTTCGGGCGACAAGGTTTATCAGGACCTTTTCAGCCTCACAGACGAATCCGAGATGGGGCATATTCAACTGTCCCGTTCGGCTGATTTGGTCGTGGTGGCGCCTGCCACCGCCGACCTCATGGCCAAAATCGCTGGCGGACATGCCAACGATCTCGCCTCGACAACGCTTCTCGCAACCGACAAGCGCGTGCTGATGGCGCCGGCGATGAATGTGCGCATGTGGAATCATCCGGCCAACCAGCGGAATCTGAAGACCCTCATTGCGGACGGGGTCCTGTTCGTCGGTCCAAACGAAGGCGACATGGCCTGCGGCGAGTTCGGCGTCGGCCGCATGGCCGAACCAAGCGAAATCGCGGACGCCGTTGAGTCCTATTTCAGCACCGACGCGCGTGCGCTCGATGGCGTCAAGGCTCTGGTAACTGCCGGTCCGACGCAGGAACCGCTCGATCCGGTGCGCTTCATTGCCAATCGCTCGTCGGGCAAACAGGGCTACGCTATCGCAGGCGCACTCGCCCGCGCCGGCGCCAGCACAGTGCTGGTTTCCGGCCCTGTCGAGATCGATCCGCCGTCGGGCGTGCGACTTCTGAAGGTGACGACCGCTCGCGAAATGTTGGCGGCATGCGAAGCAGCGCTTCCCGTCGATGTGGCAGTGTGCACGGCGGCAGTCGCCGACTGGCGACCCGAAATCGCCGCCAACAACAAGATCAAGAAGGAGAAGGATGCCTCAGCCCCGACGCTTCGACTCGTCGAAAACCCCGACATCCTGGCGACGCTTGCCAGACACAAACTGCGTCCCGATCTGTTGATCGGCTTTGCCGCGGAAACCGAGAACGTCGTTGAGTACGCGACGGCAAAACGCCTTAGCAAAGGCAGCGATTGGATCGTCGCGAATGACGTGAGCCCGCACACCGGGATCATGGGCGGCGACAGGAACACTGTCCATCTCATCACCGCCAAAGGTACTGAAAGCTGGCCGGAGCTTGCCAAGTCGGAAGTCGGAGAGCGCCTGGTCGCGCGCATTGCCCAGAGCCTGAAGGGCAAGGCGGCATGAAGGTTTCGATTCAGCGTCTGCCGCATGCCTTGGGAATAACCCTGCCCGCCTACGCCACCGAAGGCTCGGCTGGGATGGATCTGGTCGCAGCAATCGAAAACGACATCGAACTGATTCCGGGTAAGCGCGTCATCGTGCCAACCGGCTTCGCGCTGGAACTTCCGGTCGGGTTCGAAGCTCAAGTCCGGCCCCGCTCCGGCCTCGCCGCCAATCACGGCGTCACGGTGCTGAATACGCCGGGCACGATCGATTCGGACTATCGCGGCGAAGTGAAGATCATCCTGATCAATCTGGGCGAGGCGCCCTTTATTGTGTCGCGGGGGATGCGCATCGCGCAGATGATCGTCGCACGCCACGAACGAGCGACACTCGTCGAGCAACAGTCGCTTTCTGAAACCGCACGCGGCAGTGGTGGACATGGGTCCACCGGGCTGCACTCGCTGAAACAAGCCTGATCCATGTTGAAGCTCTCTCGCAAAACCCTCTTGGCGCTCGAAGCCGTCATCGATATCGCGTTCAATGCGCGACCTGAGCCCGTACAGGCGAAGGAAATCACCGCCCGCCAAGGGGTACCGCAACGCTATCTCGAGCAGGTCATGCAACAGCTTGTTCGCGCGGGCGTACTCAAGGGCGTGCGCGGTCCGCGCGGCGGCTACCGGCTTGCCAAGGAGCGGCGTCGCATTTCGGTGGGCGACGTCGTGCGCGTTGCAGAGAGTCTCGAGGACGAGGAGAGCGAGGCGATCGATCCGCGTTCCGATCTCGGCATCCGCATCGTTTCGCCGTTGATTCAGTCGCTTCAGGACGAAGTGATGGCGAGGCTCGATGCGATTTCCATCGAGGATCTCTGCCAACGCGCGCGCGCGCAGGGCGTAGACTGCGGCAGCGGCAACACTGCCGATTTCACGATCTAGGAGAAGAACATGGAAGCGGGTAAGCCAGGACGTGGACGTATCTATAACTCCATCACCGAAACCATCGGCGATACGCCGCTTGTGCGCCTGGCGCGCCTTCCGAAGGAAGCGGGCGTCAAGGCCGACATCCTTCTGAAGCTTGAATTCTTCAATCCGATTGCCAGCGTCAAGGACCGCATCGGCGTTTCCATGATCGAAGCGCTCGAGAAGCAGGGCATCATCTCGCCGGGCAAGTCCACGCTTGTCGAGCCGACCAGCGGCAACACGGGCATCGCGCTCGCTTTCGTTGCAGCGGCCAAGGGCTACAAGTTGATCCTCGTCATGCCGGAGTCGATGTCGATTGAGCGGCGCAAGATGCTTCTAATCATGGGCGCCGAAGTCGTGTTGACCGAGGCGGCGAAAGGCATGAAAGGCGCCATCGCCAAGGCGCAGGAGATCGTGGCCTCTACGCCGGGGGCGATCATTCCGCAGCAATTCGAGAATCCCGCAAACCCCGACATCCATCGCCGCACGACGGCCGAGGAGATCTGGAACGATACCAAGGGCGGCGTCGACGTCGTGATCTCGGGTGTCGGCACCGGCGGCACGATCACCGGCGTGGGCCAGGTGCTCAAAGCCAAGAAGCCGAGCGTGAAAATGATCGCGCTGGAACCGGAAGATTCGCCGATCCTCTCCGGCGGTCAACCCGGACCGCACAAAATCCAAGGCATCGGCGCGGGCTTCGTTCCCGCGATCCTGGACCGTAAGGTGATCGACGAAGTCATTACCATCTCCAACGAGACGGCCTTCGAGACGGCGCGCAAGGCCGCGCGATTGGAAGGAATCCCGGTCGGCATTTCTTCCGGCGCGGCAATCGCGGCGGCACTGGAAGTCGGTGCGCGGCCCGACATGGCCGGCAAGATGATCGTCACCATCATCCCCTCCTTCGCCGAGCGCTATTTGTCGACGGCCCTGTTCGAAGGGCTCTGACCGCACGCAATGACGAACGACGCGTTCTTCACGCGGGAGGGCGAGAGCTACATTCCCGGACCGGCCTGTCGCGGGCCGTGGAATCCCAACTCGCTGCACGGCCGCGTGATCATCGGATTGATCGGCTTCGAACTCGAGCGGCTGCATGGCGGCGAAGAGTGGATGCCGGTCAGGCTAACGGTTGACATGTATCGCCTGCCCGACTTGTCGCCGATCACCACGATGACACGCATCGTGCGCGGCGGTCGGCGCATCAAGGTCGTGGACTGCGAACTGATGAGCAGCGAAAAGAGCATCGGCCGCGGCACCTGCCAATTCCTGCTGCGCTCGGAGAACGCGCCGGGCATCACCTGGAGCCCGCCAGATTGGAATGCGCCGAAGCCAGATGCTTTGCCCAAGCCACCACCAGGCCAGTTTGGCGAGCGCATGTGGAAGATGCGCAACATCGACGATCCCTTCGACGGCAGAACGAAGCGACGCCGCGCCTGGATGAGCGAGATCCGCGAGCTTGTCGAAGGCTCGCCTCTCACGCCGTTCACGCGCGTCGCGGTCCCGGCCGACTTCACCAGTCCGCTCGCCAATCGCAGCGAGACCGGACTTGGCTACATCAACACCGATGTCACGATCTATCTCCACCGCCTGCCGGTCGGCGAATGGTTAGGTTTCGAAGCAATCAACCATCATGCGAGTGACGGCGTCGCGATCGGCGAAAGTTTTCTCCACGACGTCGAGGGCGCGATCGGCTCGGTCAGTTGCGCCGCGCTGCGCCAGTCACGGTGACAAAATGGGGAGGCCCGGACAAGCCGGGCCGTGACGGTCAGGTCAAAACTCCTTTTTCATGAAGAAGAACTTGTGCCCTGGCGGAAAATCTGCGATCTCGCCGAACAGCGAATAGCCGAGCTTCTCGTAGAGCGGACGCGCCTGAAAACTGAACGTCTCGAGATAGGCACCGCGACAGCCGCGCGACTTCGCATAGTCCTCCGCCGCGCTCACCATGGCGCGCGCGTTGCCCTGGCCGCGCGCCGGCTCGGCGATCCAGACGATGCTGATATGCAGCCAGCCGCCCCAAATCTGGCCGAGGACGCCGCCGAGAACTTCATCGTCAGCGGAGCGCAGATAATATTGCACAGGGTAATACGCCGGCAGACCTGTCGTCGCGATGTTGTAGTTATCGACACCGTTTATGACGAACTGCTTAAGACCGTCATTGTGCGGCTCGAACGAGATGCGCAAGTCGAGCGGCTTCTTCACGGCTTGCCCAACGCTTCGTCGAACAGATCGCGCATCGCGGCCCAGGAACGACGATCCGTCGGCGCGTGATACTTGAAGTTCGGCATATTGAAGGCATCGACTGACTTGTCGGTGAAGCTGTGCCCCGCCTGTCCGTAGACGATGAGCTGATAGTCCGCGCCGCCGTCGTTCATTGAGCGGATGAAGTGCTCGCGTGCCTCCGCAGTGATGAGCGGGTCGAGCTGACCAGCGCAGACGAGGACCTTGGGTTTGACGTGGCGATCATCCTTCTGTGGCAGCGCATTCTGCCCTGTGAGGCCCGGATGAAAAGCGACCACGCAGGCGAGTTCAGGCATCGCGCGGGCAAGTTCGATCACCGTGCCGCCGCCGAAGCAGAACCCGATTGCTGCAAGGCGAGACGTGTCGACGTTAGGCTGCGACTTGAGGACATCGAGACCGGCTCGTGCGCGAGCCCGAAGTTCTGGCGGATTCTGCACGAGCGCACTCATCAACGGCATCGCCTCCTCGATCTTGGTGGCGATCGTGCCGTACATATCGAGGGCGAAAGCCACATAGCCGAGCTCCGCCAGCATCCGGGCGCGTTCCTTTTCATGGTCACGTAAGCCGCCGCCCTGATGGCAGACAAGGATGCCTGGGGCCTTGCGTCCCTTCGAACCGTCGGCGAGATAGCCGGTCAACGCCTTGTCGCCGCTCTTATAGGTGATGTCGTTCGTGCGCATTTTTTCTCTCGAATTTCGGGATCAATTCCCCCGTGACGCCGTCAAGCAGAAACCCTCGTTAGTTTACGAAACTAACCCGCTTTCGTTCGACAACATAATTGTGCTGAGAATTTTTTGTTTTGGTGTCAGCTGAGGTCGGTGAACGGATTGTACGCCACCTCCCATAGATGGCCATCAGGATCGGCGAAGTAGCCCGAATAACCACCCCAGAACACGTCTTGCGGCTTCTTGACCGGCCTCGCTCCCGCCGCGACGGCATGCGCGAACACCGCGTCGGCATCGGTTCTCGACTTTACATTGTGAGCGAGAGTAACGCCGGAAAAGCCGCGACCATCGTCCGGTACCGTTGCATCCTCGGCGAGCTTGTCGCGCGGATAGAGCGAGAGCCACGTCCCGTCGAGTGCGAACATCACGTGCTCTTCGCCCTCCTTATAGTTGACCGCCGTAAACCCAAGAGCGCGATAGAAGGCGAGCGATTTCGCGAAATCGCGAACGCCGAGGGTGACGATGCTGATCTTGGGTTTCATGCGCTACCTCCTCCTTTTGCGGGGCGCGTATGTTCACTATTCGTTCTAGAAAGTCAAAACACACTTTTGTCATGGACCGCAACAGCGGGCCATCCAGGTGACCTGGGCTTCGGCATCTAGAGATAGAACGCCGCTCAACTCGTCGACGCATCCATTGATCCAACTGGTTGGCCCGCTCTCCGGCGGGCCATGGCATGGAGGGTGGGATTACCCACCCGCCTGCTTCAACGCCCTTGCCAACAAGTCCGGACGATCGGTGCAGATGCCATCGAGACCGCGCGCGATCAACATCTTCATTTCGGTCGGTTCGTTCACGGTCCAGGCGCCGACCTTGAGGCCGAGCGATTTCGCCTCGGCCACGGCTGCGTTCGTCGCGTCGGGAAAATAGGGAAACCACCCGTCGCCGCCCGCCGCATGAATCGCGCGCTGGACCGAGCCGCCGAAATTGACCGGGTCGTAACCTGCAGCCCAGGGCGATGTGCCGGTCCGGGCCCAATGGCGCAGCATCTGTTTCATCGCCGTGTCGCCCTTGGCCGGCGGATCGCGCAGGAAATCGAGTTCCAGTGTCGTGAACCAGCAGGCGACGTCCGGCGCAATCTTCTTCACGTGCAACAGCCCCGCCCAGTCGAAGCCGACGAAAATCGTGCGGTCGAGATAGTTCGCGCTGCGCAGTACGGCGACGCTCGCTTCGGCGAGCGCGACAGGATCGGACGACACGTTGCGGTCGAAGAAGGAGGTCTTGAGCTCGACCTGCAACATGAACGGCTTCTTCGACTGACCGGTGACTTCGAGAACTTCCGAGAGTGTCGGAATCTTCTCGCCGTCGATCGGCATCGAGTGCGGTCGCGCCTTGGCGTAGTCGCTTGCCGGATCGTGGCGGCCGATGTCGTAGGTTCCGAGTTGCGCAAGAGTCAGCTCCTTGATGAGCGGCGTCGGCTTCTGGATCCATGTGCCGTTCAGCCGGCAGATTTCAGGCTTCAGCCTGAAGTCGTGAAACACGACGACTTCGCCATCCTTCGAGAGTTGAACATCGAGCTCGGCACCGTCACAGCCACGCGCCACCGCGTCACGAAACGCCGCCAGCGTGTTCTCAGGGTAAAGGCCGGCGCCACCGCGATGGGCGAAGTTCAATGTCGGCATAGTTGTCCTTGGTCCTCACCCTTCTTCAAGCTCAGGATGTGCGTATGAACTAAAATTGTCATCCCCGGCCGAGCGTCAGCGAGGGGAAGGGGACCCAGGCCCACAAACAGCTCTGGTGTGTTGAATCCTGGGTCCCCTTCCCTCGCACCGCTTGCGCGATGCTCGCCGGGGATGACAGGTAGGTAGCTCCGTAAACGGCGAGGAAAATTACGGCGGCCAGAGGCGCGGATTTAGCGGACCGGCCGCGAGTTCGCCGCTCGGAATATCGCCGAGCCAGAATTTCTGATCGAGGCGTCGCGCCTTGGAATCGATCGGACCGACGCGCACACCATCGGCGAAATAGATGATCGTCATCACCGAGCGCAGCAGCGCCGTGCGGTTCTCAGGCGCGCGATGGGGCGTCCAGCCTTTGTGGAACGTCGCGTCGCCAGCCTTCATCGCGCCATGCGTTTCGGTCGGCAGATTCTCGCGCGCGACGAGTTCCGCGAAGTTCTTTTCCGAATCGTCGCCGATGAACCATTTGCCGATTTCGCCGCGCTTGTGCAAACCGGATGCAAAGGTCATCGATCCCACTTCGGGCGGAACATCCACCAGAGGCATCCACATGGTGATGGTGTCGTCGGTGTCGAGCGGCCAATAGTTCTGATCCTGATGCCAGGGCGTGTGGCCGCCGCCCGGCTCCTTGCAAAGCGCCTGGTCGTGATAGAGCCGCACTGCGGGGACGCCGAGAAGATCGGCCGCCGCCTTCGCGAAGCGCGGCGCGAAGACGAAGTCTTTCACGATGTCGTCGGCCTGCCAGATGTTGGTGACTTGCAGGAATGCCTTGCCGTAAGTGCCGCGCTCATCGAGAGGCGCCTGCTTGTCGGCATGGCGCATGACGGCAGCCTCGACGGCCGAACGAAACGCCCCAACTTCGGCCCTGCTCGCCAGTCCGCGCACCACGGCGTGGCCCTTGTCGCGCAGCGACGCGATCGCTTCGGCCGGCATGACGTGCGGGTCGTCGAGCGCGCGCGACATGGTGGGCCTGCACTACTCCGGGCGGCGGTTTTTGCCGATGAAGCCGAACATGTGTCCAGCGACGTTGCGGATCTGGATTTCCTCCGAGCCTTCGGTGATGCGATAGCGGCGATGGTGACGATAGATGTGCTCGAACTGCTTGTGGCGCGAATAGCCCCAGCCGCCATGCACTTGCATCGCCCAGTCGGCCGCGTCGCAGACCAGGCGATTGCCGCGATAGTTGCACATCGACACTTTGTCGGAGAGGTAGAGCTGGATTTCGGGACCCGTCATGCGGTCCATCTCCCAGGCGGTGCGATAGATCAGCCAGCGAGTCATTTCGGCATCGGTCTGCAATTCGACCAGCGGCCACTGGATCGCCTGATTGCGCGACAAGGGCTTGCCGAAGGGCTTTCTCGTATTGGCGTAGTCGATGCTCTCGTTGATGCAGTATTGCGCCGCGCCCACGCCTGAGGCCGCCTGGCGTATGCGGTTCTCGTGCACGAAGTGGCGCGCCAGAACGAGACCGTTGTCGACCGGACCGAACACCGCGCTGTCCGGCACCCACACATTCTTGAACGAGACGCGGGCGTGATCGGTAGGCATGTTGAAGGTCCACATATATTCTTCGATCTTCACACCCGGATCGTTCATCGGAACGATGAGGCAGGTCAGCCCCCTCGCCTCGCCGTCGTTGCCTGAGGTACGGCAGAACACCATGTCGTGCGTCGCGACATGCACCCCGGTGTTCCACATCTTTTCGCCGTTGATGCGCCAGCCATTGCCGTCCTTGACCGCGCGCGTCTCCATCCATGTCGCGTCGGAGCCGTGCTTCGGCTCGGTAAGGCCGAACGCGATCCGCATGCTGCCGTTCAGCATTCCGGGAAGAATCGTCTTCTTCTGCTCTTCGCTGCCAAAGTCGCGCATCATCAGGACTTGCGGGAAGTTTCCGACGACGGACGATTCGTTCTGCAGGTCGTTGTGCAAACCAAGACCCTTGGTCGCGAGATGCTCGCGAATGATCGCCATGGCGAGATTGCCGATGTTCTTGCCGCCGAATTCCTCGGGCAGCGCCAGCCTCAGGAACCCCGCCTTGTCGGCGCGGCGGCGCATCTCGCGCAGCAGATCTTCCCACTCCTTGCGGGGCAAGCCGCCATGCTCGAAATCGGTGCGCGCCCATTCGCGGCGATGATCGAAGAAGCGATCGTTGTCGTCCTGCTTTTGCAGCGGAACGATTTCCTTGTCGATGAAGGCATCGATCTTGGTCAACAGATCCTTGATGTGTTGCGGAATTGTGAAGTCCATGGCCGCGTCTCCGGGAATGATTTTCGCCAACTTAGCGCTCTCCCCGGCGGAAGGTGCAAGCGTTGACGTGTTTGCGCTGCAACAGGGCCGCTAAAAGACACGCGGTGTGTTGACTTCAAGTGCCGGGCAGCGTACCCAAATCGCGCATTCGGAGGGCATAGGGCCCACGAAGCAACCGAGCGAGACTGATGCACAGTTCGATCTGCAAGGTACCTACTGCCGCGCCTTTCGCCCTTCCGGGCGGGGAGACCGCTGCATTTGCTCGCGAGGAGAACGCGCTCTAGGACCGGTCCTATGCGCTGGTTTTGAACCCTCCGAGCCCGGCTCTGGAGGGTTTTTTGTTGCTGACCATTCCGTGCCGGGCTTGGGACTAAAAAAGTAAGTCCGTGTCATGTCCGATGTTGCTGAACTTAATGTCGCCGAAGCCGGAGTGCTCATTCAGGGGCACGGCGGTGACGCGTGGATCGCCGAAATCAGCGAGCTGATGAAGCTCGCCGGTCCGCTCATTTTCACGCAGCTGGCGCAGATGGCGATCATGACAACCGACGTCTTGATGCTGGGCCACATCGGCAAGACCGCCCTTGCCGGCGCCGCGCTCGGCAACACGATGTTCTTCTTCGGCTGGCTGATCGGCACCGGTCCGGGAGCGGCCGTCTCGCCGATGATCGCGCATATCCTGGGAGCGACACCGAACAATCGCGCCGGCGTGCGCGCTGTGACGCGTATGGGCCTTTGGTCGGTCTTGATCATGTCGGTGCCGTTGATCCTTCTGATGTTCTTCACGCGTCAGATCCTGGTCGCGCTCGGCCAGTCGCCGGAGCTTGCCGATGCCGCGGCGCGCTTCGTGGTGCCGCTGTCCTTCGGGCTCCCCTTCACGCTCGGCTTTCAGGTCTTGCGCAACTATTCGACGGCGCTGTCGAAACCGAATGCATCACTCGTCGTCATGCTGATGTCGATCGGCTTCAACGCGTTCGGCGACTATGGTCTCATCTTCGGCCATTTCGGTTTTCCCCGCTGGGGCTTGACTGGCGCTGGTACGGCCAGCGCCTGCTCGCTGGCGTTCAGCTTCTTCGCCATGCTGGTCGTGATCCGCATGACGCCGAAGCTCAGACGCTATCGCGTGTTCCGCCGCTTCCATCGGCCGGACTGGTCCAAGCTGATCGAGCTCTATCGCCTGGGCATGCCGATCGGCATGACCATGATCTTCGAAGCAATGCTGTTCAATTCGGCGACCCTGATCATGGGCACCTTCGGCACCGCGACCGTGGCGGCGCACCAGATCTCGCTGAACGTGCCGTCCATCACCTTCATGGTGCCGCTCGGCGTCGCCATGGCGGCGACGATCCGCGTCGGCCTCGCTGCAGGCGCCGGCGACCGGGAGGCGGTGCGCCGTGCGGGCTGGTCGGCGATCGCGATCGCGACATCGTTCATGGTGATCTGTGCGCTGCTGATCTGGAATTTTCCGCAACAGATCGCGGAGTTCTATTTCGGCGCCGATTTGAAGGCGAACGCCGACGCCATCGCGTTGACGGTGGTGTTCCTGCACGTCGCGGCGGCGTTTCAGATCGTCGACGGCATGCAGGTCTCGGCGGCGCTGTCGCTGCGCGGGCTCAAGGATGCACGCGCGCCGATGTGGATCGCGGGCGCAAGCTACTGGCTGTGCGGGGCACCGGTCGGGCTCTGGCTCGCCTTCGGCGAGCATTTGAAGGGGCTCGGTGTGTGGATGGGGCTGGCGTTCGGCCTGACCGTGGCTGCGGGCCTGTTAACGACGCGCTTTTGGTATCTGTCGCGCGACGCATAGCTGGCGGTGTCGCCTCTCGGGGCGATTTGTTACAGAAGGTTCAACATTCGCGACGTTCATTTCGCGACTGCGAAATGCGCGCGCTTTGGTCCCGGCCCCGCTTTGCTGTACACTCGGAGTCGTCCGAAGGGGATGTGTTATGCGTTTGAGGGTCGTGGGTTGTGCAGTTGCGGCGGCGGTTCTGACCGCACTCCCGACACTTGCGCTTGCGCATCACACAATGATGCCGAACCTCGCAGCGCCTCTTCAGCCTGACAGCGATGCCGGATTCGAAGTCGTCCAAGTCGACCGCGGCGAGGATCTCGCCATTCAATGCGACGGCATTGGGACACCCGGTGCCGATGTCAGCGTCGTCATGGCGCTCGATCCGATCAGCGGAGAAACGCCGACCGGCTTCGACGCGGTGCTGCTGACTGATGAAGTGATCGGCGGCAAGACCGTGCATGTGCGCGTTCCCGACATCGCCGATCTCGTCAACCACACCGTGACATTGAAGGTCTACGTCACGGCGCCTAGCGGCACGACGGCGTGCAACGCCGGGCACATGCGGATCGCCTGACCTCAACCTTGCACTAAATCAACGGCGCGAGCGCGATTGCGCCCAACAGTCCGAGCGCACCGGCGGCAATCCAGATCGCGATACGGACATGACGCGTGCGCGCGACCTGCGCTTGCGCGATCAATAGCGCAGACTCCGGATGCAGCCGCACGCCGCCTTCCGCGAGCATGGCGGATATGATCTCGGCGTTCTTCAGGAGCTGAGGTAGATTCTGCGCCGCACGCCCAAGCGCGCTCATGCCCTCCGCGGCGTCGCGCAGGCGTCCCTCCGGACCCATGCGCTCGATCATCCACTTTTCCACGACCGGACGGCTCGCTTCCCAGATGTCGAAGTCGGGGTCGAGTCCGCGCGCCACGCCTTCGACGACCATCATCGTCTTTTGCAGCAGTACGAGTTGCGGCTGCGCCTGCATGTCGAAACGGCGCGTCGTATCGAAGAGCTGTTGAAGAAGGCGTGCCATCGACACGTCCTTGGCGGAACGGCCGAAGATCGGCTCGCCGATGGCACGAAGCGCTTGTGCGAATGTCTCGACGGGATGATGTGCCGGCACGAAATTCACGTCGTAGTGGATCTGCGCAACGCGGAGGTAGTCGCGCGCCAGGAAACCGGCGAGCGTCTCGGCCAGAAAGCGGCGCATCGGCACATCGAGGCGGCCCATGATGCCGAAATCGACCGCGACCAGGCGGCCCTCGGCATCGACGAAGAGATTTCCCGGATGCATATCGGCGTGAAAGAAGCCGTCGCGCAGCGCCTGCGTGAGGAAACTGCGAATAACCAGATTGGCGATACGTTTGGGATCATGCCCCGCCGCTTCGAGGGCGGCGCGATCTCTGACCGAAATTCCTTCCATCCATTCGCTGGTCAGAACCTGATCTGAGGTGCGACTCCAATCGACGTGCGGAACGCGAAAATCGGGATCGGCGCGCGTGCGCTCCTCCAATTCGGAAGCACCGGCGGCTTCCATGCGCAAATCGAGCTCGATCGCGACCGAGGTCGCCAGCGTGTCAACCATGGCGACCGGGCGAAGTCTTCTCGCTTCGGGCGAAAGGCGTTCGGCGAGGCGTGCGGCAAAGGCAAGGGCCGAGAGGTCCTTGCCGAATTCGACCGCAATTCCCGGACGCAGCACCTTGACCGCGACGCGAACCGGCGGATTGTCCGCAGTCATCCCGTCATGCACCTGCGCGATGGATGCGGCTGCGATGGGCTCCGAGAGTGCACTGAAGACGGTATCGACAGGGCGGCCGAGTGATTGGGCGATCACCTCGCGCGCCTGTGCCATCGGAAACGGCGGCAGCCGGTCCTGCAGTTGCGCCAGGGCAAAGGCGACGTCATCGCCGACGATGTCGGCACGCGTCGCCAGCACCTGACCGAGCTTGATGTAGGCTGGGCCGAGACTTTCCAGCGCCAGAGCCAGCCGCTCACCCGGCGGTGCACTCGCGTTCCCGGCGCGGCCGCTACCCAGAAGACGTCGGGTCAATCGCGCCCAGCCGGGAAGCAACGATTCATACTCTTTCGGAAACAGCGCATCGTTGCGTGCGAGCACGCGCGCGGCATGCCACAGTCGTCTTGCATCCGAGAGCCGGCGAAACATCAGATTTTCCACGCGGAATGCAGGGCCGCCACGCCGGCCGTAAGGTTTCGCACCTTAATGAGCGAGAGCCCCGCTTTTGCAATCATCTTCGCAAACTGGCCCTGCGGTGGAAATCGGCGGATGCTCTCCGCCAGATAGCGATAGGCGTCGGCATCGTGCGCGATCAATTGTCCGAGCCGCGGCAGAACGTTCTTCGAGTAGGATTCGTAGAGTGCATCGAAACCCGGCGCTTCGACACGGCTGAACTCTAGACAGAGAAAGCGTCCGCCGGGTTTCAGGACACGCCGCGCTTCGTCGAGCGCCTTGTCGATATGCGTCACATTGCGGATGCCGAAGGCGATCGTATAGGCGTCCATCGACGCGTCTGGAATGGGCAGCGCTTCCGCATCGCCTGTGAGCCATTCGATGGCCGTCTCGCCTTTTTCCCGTGCACGGCGAAGACCCGCTCTCACCATGTCGTTGTTGATGTCGCAGACCGTGATCCGCGCTTCACCGCCACGGCGGCGGACGCTATCGGCAATGCGAAAGGCGATGTCACCCGTTCCGCCAGCAACGTCGAGCACGTTCCAGCCCGGACGCGGGTTGAGCCACTCGACCATCGCGTCTTTCCACAGCCGATGCACGCCTGCCGACATCAGATCGTTCATCAGGTCGTATTTGCCGGATACTGAGGAAAACACTTCGCGAACGAGACCTTCCTTTTCGGCCTCGGGCACGTCGCGGTTTCCAAAGGAGACAAAGGTTCGGCTATCGGACATCGGCCATCAGTATAAGGTGCGATTCTCGTAACCGATACATGATGTCCAATGCCCGAATTGCCTGAAGTCGAGACGGTGCGAGCCGGTCTTGCTCCCGTACTGGAGGGTCATGCCTTCACGCATGTCGAAATCCGTCGCGGCGATCTGCGCATCCCGTTTCCCAACGACTTCGTGCGGCGACTGACGGGGCGCAAGGTCACGCGACTGTGGCGGAGGGCGAAATACCTGATGGCCGAGTTGGACAGCGGCGAGACCTTCGTCATCCATC
>Ga0187821_10000127_pt1 | contig 14909 bp, 8 predicted proteins | sample NC_wetland_sal_i_20_FD_132442 | JGI IMG/M metagenome (GOLD analysis project Ga0187821, IMG submission 132442) | Wetland sediment microbial communities from Neuse River Estuary, North Carolina, USA - SourceSoil_1 | ecosystem: Environmental > Aquatic > Freshwater > Wetlands > Sediment | place...
AAGGGCATGCAGATCATCGCCGGGTACCTGCGTTCTCAATTTGCGCAGGACAAGCCTCTGTCCCTTGCGGCCAGCATTTGTTTCGAGCAGTCTTACTCGGGCGTGGACGGCGATAGCGCCAGTTCCACGGAAGTTTATGCTCTGCTCTCGGCGCTCTCCGGGCTGCCCATTCGGCAGGACATTGGCGTAACCGGCTCCGTGAATCAACAGGGAGTCATTCAGCCAATCGGAGGCGTGAACGAAAAAGTGGAAGGTTTTTACGACGTGTGTCGCGTGCGGGGCCTAACGGGGACCCAAGGGGTGCTCATCCCTATTGAGAACGTAGAAGATTTGATGTTGCGCGAAGATTTGATTGCGGCGGTGGCGAACGGGATGTTCCACGTGCACCCGATCGCTCATATCGAAGAAGGTATCGAGATTCTGACAGGCATCGAAGCCGGCTTGCGCGATGGCCGCGGTCAATTTCCGCACGATAGCGTGTTTGGACGCGTGGACGAGCGGCTCCGCAAAATGGCGGATACGCTCAAGCAGTTCGAATAGAGTTCGTCGCTACTCCTGCAACCAACCACACTGTGCTTATTGCTGTGATCTTGGCGGTCCCGACGGATTGTTGGCCGCGGCGGGAGCGCTGGCTGGAGCCGGGGCAGCGGCGGGAGCACCAACGGGCGCCGTCGCGCCGCCTGCAAAATTGGCCGCTCCTGAAGGCGCAGGACCACCGGTTTCCTTGGGTGTGGAAAGATAGCCATTCACGCCAGTCTTGGTAACTTCCATGACCACGAGCTCGTAAGGCGCGCGGACGCCACGAACGTAGAACTGCATCGGCTCATCCACGTTGCGGTCTTTCTTGTCGATGGACTTATCGTCCGCGATCACGGTCATGTCAAACTTGTAGTGCTTCGGATCGACGCCATGAAGCACGATTTGAACCGGTCCAACGTGTTGAGGCTGTTTTGATTTGGTGAGCTTGAAATCGTAGATATTGCGGTCGTTGAGGTGTTTGAGAACTTCCAGTTCTTCGCCATTTCGGGCAATTAAGACGCCATGCTGAGTCAGGTCACCGACGGCAGTCGTAAGGGTCTTTTTTGTATCGTCGAGGTCTTTTTTGGTTGCGGCGAGATCGGATTTGGCCCCGGTTAAATCGTTCGTTACCTGCCCGATCTTGGCTGCATCTTCCTGCTGCACCTGGCCGATTTGGGCCACCAGTTTGGCGTCACTGTCTTGCTGCTCCTGCTGTATCTGCTGGGCCATGGTGCGGGCGTGAGCCAATTCCGCCTGCGTAAGCCCAAGTTTCTGCGAGGTCACATCCAACTGCGCGCGAAGCAACGCAACGCGCGAATTTGTCTGCTCCAATTCCTTGCTAAGCACGTCGGCGTGGTTGTTGCTTTGAGCCAGGGCATATTGCAACTGCGTTCGGGAGTTATATCCGATATAGATCAGTGCTCCGACACCGAGGAATAGGACGATGATGACCAGCGGAATCCAACGTGGCGTCGGCGCCGGCTCATACATGTAGCCCTCATTTGAAGGGGGAGCATTCGGCGGGACATTGGGGGTAATACTCATGCCTTCTCTCCTTTAAACTGCGGCAGTTCGCCGCCTCGACTACTTCGCGATTTCAATACAATGGCGATAAACAACGAACAAGTATTGATTATGGCCGACAGCTTTAGGGTTGTCCATGACCGGACCGGCCTAGCACTCAAGTTACTGGGTCGGTGAGAAAAAAGTCCTGATACCGCGGTAAACCCCTCCAGTCGGCGCCACCTTGTTAGATGCGTTATCGACCTCGGCGCGGCCAGCGAGTTTCAACTGTGGTCGTCAGTCCACCACGAGGAGTGAATTCGCCCTTGACAATGCACCACGCCGGCTTCACGGCCGCGACAATATCCCTCAGAATACGGTTGACGGCATTCTCATAGAAGATACCCAAACTCCGGTAAGCGAGCAGATAATGCTTCAAAGCTTTTAGCTCCAAGCAGTAACGGCGGGGTTCATACTCGATGGTGATTGTTCCGTAGTCCGGTAAGCCGGTTTTAGGGCACATGGATGTGTATTCGGGATAGCGAGTGCGGATGGTATAGCCGGGAAATTGATTGGGCCAAGTCTCGAGATCTGGCAACTTAGCCTGAATGCCTGCTTTGGCGTGCTCCTGCGTGTAACCGGGCATCATTCACCTCAGTCGCTCTCAAGAAAAGTCCATATGCTACAATAAATCCGTAGGTTGCGCGTCTGCAGAGGACCTCAGGCCAAGTTGCAACGCAAGAAACCGCGATATAACCAGCTTGAGAGTGGATACGTCTAAAACGACGAGGGAAGTGTCTCTATTGCGCGCCTGCGCCGCCGCAGTTCGAGAGATGGACGGGTTTTAGTAAAGCGAAGCTATGTGGATTGTAAGGGTCGCCCTTAACCGGCCGTATACGTTCATTGTAGTGTCTCTTTTGATTTTGATCCTCAGCGGGGTGGCCATCCTGCAGACCCCGGTGGATATTTTCCCGCCAATCAACATTCCCGTGGTGGGCGTAGTCATTCAATACACGGGACTTTCTCCTCAAGACATGCAGGACCGTCTGGCAAGCGTCCTGGAACGCGGCATGACGAACAATGTCGACAACATCGAACACATCGAATCGCAGTCCTATCATGGCATTACCGTAATCAAGGTTTTTCTTCAGCCGAAAGCCGATCCCTTTGCTGCCATTGCCGAGATAAGCTCGGTTGCCGGAAGTTCTGTTCGTGGGATGCCTGCAGGGACGACACCACCTTACATGCTGGCTTATAGCGCCGCCGATGTTCCCATTTTGCAGATCGGATTGAGCAGCCAGAGTCTTTCTGAGCAGCAGTTGACCGATTTGGGCGTGAATTTCCTGCGGACCAGACTGATCACCATTGAAGGCGCGGAACTGCCAGCGCCCTATGGGGGCAAGAGCCGCCTGGTGACGGTGGATCTAGATCCGCAGAAACTTCTCCAGCGGGGTATTTCCGGTGCAGATGTAGTTAACGCTGTAAATACGCAAAATCTCGTCCAGCCTCAGGGAACCGCCAAGATTGGCGATCGCGAGTACGACATTGAACTGAATAGCAGCGCCAAAAGCATTGACGAATTGAACGATATGCCCGTCAAGGTTGTGAATGGCGCGATGGTTTATTTGAGGGACGTAGCTTACGTCCATGACGGCGCCGCCTTCCAGACCAATGTCTCGCGACGCGACGGGCAGCGGGGCGTTTTGATGGTTGTACTGAAGCATGGGGCAGCTTCGACCCTGGATGTGGTTCGGCGAGTACGCGCCGCAATCCCGAAGGTTGCCGCTACGCTGCCGCCGGAACTGAACATCACTCTGACTGGCGACCAATCTATCTTTGTGAGCGCGGCGATTAACGGCGTACTGCGGGAAGCGGCAATTGCAGCCTGTCTGACGGCAGCTTTAATTCTGCTTTTTTTGGGAAGCTGGCGTAGCACTTTGGTGGTGGCGATCTCCATTCCTTTATCGATATTGACTTCGCTACTGGTGATGAGCCTGCTCGGCGAAACTCTGAACATCATGAGCCTTGGCGGCTTGGCGCTCGCTGTCGGCATCCTGGTGGACGACGCCACGGTCGAAATCGAGAACATCAATCGCCTGCTGCCCGAGGGCATGCCCTTGCGCGATACGATCCTTACGGGCGCTCAGCAAATCGCGGTGCCGGCGTTCGTTGCCACACTCAGCATCTGTATCGTCTTCATCCCCATTTTCTTCCTAAAAGGCGTGCCCGGTTATCTCTTCCGTCCGCTGGCGGAGGCGGTAGTATTTGCCATGCTGGCCTCCTATTTCTTATCTCGCACGCTGGTGCCAACCCTGGTGATGTACTCATTCCGTTCCGAGAGGCGTAAGCGCGAAGCTGCGGCGCGAGATCAGACTCGTGAGGGCTTCTTCCGCCGATTCCACCTTGCATTCGAAGAGAAATTTGAGGCTATGCGGGAGCGCTACGTTGCAGCGTTGGAATGGTGCCTCGCTCACCGCTCGATTTTTGCTATCAGCTTTCTGGGATTCTGCGCTGCGAGCTTGCTCCTGATACCTTTTCTGGGCTCCGATCTTTTCCCCGCAGTGGATGCAGGTCAAATCCGGCTGCACGTGCGAGCTCCCATCGGAACACGCATCGAGGAGACGACCGCTCTGTGTGACAGGATCGAAACCTCGATTCGCAAGCAAATTCCCAAAGCGGAATTAGACAGTATCGTCGATAACATCGGATTCCCGACCAGCGGCACTAATCTCACACTCAGCAATAACGGCGTGATTGGCACTTCGGACGGAGAGATTCTGATTGCGCTGAAGCCGGAGCACCGCATTAAGCCGGTGGATTACATTCGTGATTTGCGCCGAACTCTGCCTAAAGAGTTCCCTGGGACGGAATTCTATTTTCAACCTGCAGACATTGTCAGCCAAGTGCTTAATTTCGGATTGCCCGCCCCCATTGATGTTCAGTTGGCGGGTCCCGATGTGCGCCAGAACTTCAATCTCGCTCGTGAGTTGCTCCCCCGCCTGAAGGCGATCCCGGGGGCGGCCGACGTGCACATCCAACAGGCTTATAACCAACCGCAACTGGATATCGATGTGGACCGCGTCAAAGCCGAACAAGTGGGCATGACGGAATCCACTGTGGCGAGTAACGCCCTGGTTTCCTTAACCAATAGTTTTCAGACTGCTCCCAACTTCTGGGTTAGCCCGCAGGGAGTGACCTACACAATCGCGACGCAGACGCCGCAATACCGCATGGATACCCTGCCGAATCTTCGGGAGATGCCGGTAATTGCGGGGAATGGCCAGAATACACGTACGCAGGAGCAATTGATCGAGAATCTGGCACACATCTCCCGGGAATCCGCGCTTGCCGTAGCTTCCCAATACGACATTCTGCCTGTTGTCGACACTTACATCAGCGCACAGGATCGCGATCTCGGCGGGCTTTCGGCGGATGTCGTGAAGGTAGTGCGGCAATACGAATCCAAGCTTCCACGCGGCACCTCCGTCACTATCAGAGGGCAGATCGATACCATGCAGTCTTCATTCTCCGGTCTCGCTATCGGCTTAATCTTTTCTGTGGTCCTGGTTTACTTGCTGATGGTGGTGAATTTCCAATCGTGGGTCGATCCATTTATTATTATTACGGCATTGCCAGGCGCGCTCAGCGGCATTGTGTGGATGCTATTTTTTACCGGAACCACATTGAACGTGCCCTCGCTCATGGGCACCATCATGTGCATCGGCGTAGCCACCTCCAATAGCATCCTGCTGGTTACATTCGCCGCAGCGCAAATGCAGGAAGGAAAAAATTCATTTCAGGCAGCCATCAGCGCCGGGTTCACACGGCTTCGCCCGGTGCTTATGACCGCTCTCGCCATGATGGTGGGGATGATTCCGATGTCGCTTGGAATTGGGGAGGGCGCCGAACAAAACGCACCGCTTGGCCGCGCGGTTATTGGAGGCCTGCTGGTAGCGACGATATCTACTTTGTTCTTCGTGCCGGTCGTATACAGCTTTATTCGCCGGAAGGGCTATCGGGAACTCTTCGCGGAATAGGAATCCATCGAGAAAACGACAGGAACGAAACAGCTCGCATACACATCATTATGATTGTCTGGTAAATCGAGGAGAAAAACGCTTTCATGAATCCGCAGTTCACGGATACGGAGCAATCCAGCGGACCCGTGCGGGCCCCTAAGATCTCTCCGGCACCGCACCGTGCGTCGCGGTTCTGGCTATATACCATTCCAGCAATTCTTTTGGCTCTCTTCGCCGGCTTAGCGTATTGGAGAGTGCAGTCGCGCAACCGAGTGAGCGCCGAACTGATTCCTGCCACGGGGCAAAGCGAGCAAATGCCCGTGGCCGTAATGCATCCGACGCATTCCAATGCCAAGCGCGAGTTTACGATTCCAGGAGACGTTCAGGCCTATGTAGAAACGCCGATCTACGCCCGGACCGATGGCTATCTAAAACACTGGTATGTAGATATCGGTGGAAGAGTGAAAGAGGGGCAGTTGCTTGCGACGATCGACACACCCGAAATCGATCAGCAGCTCAGGCAGGCAGAAGCGGCGCAATTGCAGGCTCAAGCCAATTTGGATTTGGCCAAGAGCACCGCGGAACGCTGGCACAACCTCCTAAAATCGGACGGCGTCTCGCAGCAGGAAGTAGATACCAATGATGCCGCTTACAAAGCCCGGCAAGCAGATTATGCCGCTGCAGTCGCCAATGTAGACCGCTTGAAATCCATGCAGTCGTTTCAGCAGGTGACGGCGCCCTTTGCAGGAGTCATTACTACACGAGATATCGACATTGGGGCGCTGATCAGCAACGGCACGGCCAAGGAATTATTCAAGCTCGCGCAGATTGACGTCCTGCGCGTCTATGTGAATGTGCCAGAAGGCTATAGCAGCGATATGCAGATCGGATTGCCGGCGGAGTTGCACATCGCCGAATTCCCCAACCGCGTTTTTACGGGGAAGATCGCCCACACTTCTGGTGCGATCGACACCGCTTCTCGTACTCTTCTGACAGAAGTCCAGGTGCTTAATCCCAAAGGCGAATTGATGCCGGGATCCTATGCGGAAGTCACGTTCCGCGTCTCGAGTGCCGAGCCACCGCTGGTTGTACCCTCCAATACGTTGATCTTTCGCTCCGCCGGGCCTCAGGTTGCCGTAGTGGAATCCCAAAACGTAGCGCGGCTTCGAACCGTCAGCATCGGCCGCGATTTTGGCAACAGCCTGGAGATACTGTCTGGGTTGCAACCTAGTGATCTCGTTATTCTTAATCCACCCGATTCCCTTTCGGACGGCGCTCTGGTTTCGCCTCAACAAGCGGCCGAGGTACCGTCGAGCGGACAGGCTGCGCGCCCAAGTCCGGCGCAGCATGCGGCCGGAACTTCAAATTGATGGCCTCATCTAAACCGACCCGTCGCGCCGGGTCCACTTCCGGATTGTGGCGTCTGGCGTTGATCCTAAGTGGCGTGCTCATGCTTAGCGGCTGCGTCGTAGGCCCAAAGTACAACCGTCCTAGCGTGGACGCACCTTCCGCCTGGAAAGAGCCGCCGCCAGAGGGCTGGAAAGCGGCCACGCCCCAAGACGAAATCTCCAAGGGAAACTGGTGGGCCGTTTTCAACGAACCAGAGCTAAACGATCTGGAAACTCAAGCACTCTCGGCCAATCAGAGTCTTCAGGCTGCTGCTCAGCGCGTCATTGAAGCGCGCGCGACCGCGCTGGCCACTCGGTCCAATCTGTTTCCGTTCGTGTCAGGAGGGTTTTCGCCGGGCCGCGCGCGAATTTCCGGAACTCGGCCTTTGCCTCCGGGTTCGGGCGGCGACGTCGCTTTTTCGGCTAATACTTTCAGCTTGCCCGTCCAGGCAAGTTACGAGGTCGACTTGTGGGGACAGATCCGGCACGAGATCGAATCGGCAAATGCCCTGACCCAGAGGAGCGTGGCCGATTACGAAAACGTTTTGCTGCAACTCAAAAGTGATGTCGCGTCAGATTACATCATGGTGCACTACATCGATGAGGAACTAGTCATTCTGCGCAACAACATCGATTTGCAGCAGCACGCCGTGGATCTGGCGAATGTGCGTCACCAGGGAGGCGTGGCCAGTGGGTTAGATGTTTCCGCGGCGGAAACTCTGCTTAATACCACCCAGGCGACCTACGTAGGACTGGGAGTTCAGCGCGCGCAATTTGAACACGCGTTGGCGGTTTTGTTGGGAAAGCCTCCGGCTGAATTCAGCCTGGCACAGAAACCCCTGGAAACTACCCCTCCTGCTCTTCCCGCGGGTTTGCCGTCGGACCTGCTCGAACGGCGTCCCGACGTGGCGGGCGCTGAACGAGTCATGGCTTCGAATAACGCGCAAATCGGCGTGGCTCGAGCCGCTTATTTTCCGAATGTAACGCTGACATTTTCGGCCGGTGGACTGAGTACGTTCCTTGGGCAAATTTTGGATGCGCCCAGCCTGGTTTGGTCGGTTGCGGCGAATGCCTCGCAACCGATTTACACCGGAGGGCGGCTTTCCGCTAATCTTCTGCTTGCCCGGGCGACCTATGACGAGTCTGTGGCCAACTACCGGCAAACGGTCCTGACTGCGTTTCAAGAGGTGGAAGACGACTTGTCCGCTCTCCGCGTGCTCGAGCAGCAGGCCGCCGCATATGACCAAGCAATCCGGTCAGCTCAGGAAACGGTGGACATATCCACCTCTCGATATCGAGAGGGCTTAGCCAACTACCTGGAAGTTATAACCGCGGAGGAAGAGCTGCTGACCAATCAGCGCGTCGCCGACCAGGTTCACGAGCAACGCCTGCTGACCACGATTCAGCTTATCCAGGCTCTTGGCGGGGGCTGGCAGGAGTCCACCATATACACATCCGGTGTGCCTCTGCCCGGCCAAAGCTCGGCCTTGCCGGCGCATTAGCGTGTTGCTCCGGGTGTACCCCCCAATAATTACCATCCAAGCGATGATCTAGCCATTCGGGTAACAAACCTGCCCATCCACTGCATTGTTGTACACATTCGCTGGACAAAGTCTGCAGAATTTGTTACTTCGGGGGGCTGGGGGACGGTATATTCTCAGGGTGTCAAAGCTGCCTTGCATCGATTTACCGGCCAACGGTCCGCGCCCTAAGAAGCAAACAAGCTGCAGCGGCGGTTCTGGCGTTGCGGTCAGCAGGCAAGAGACTGGCCGATAATCGTTGGGCCTGGAAAACGCAATCAATCTAGACTGCCTCGATTGGAGTGATCATGAGCTCTGTCGCACCCGTTCAGGGAACACAAGCAAATGGTGAGTTGGTCCAGATACTGTCGCCGGAAGCGTTAATTCGCCGGCGCCTGGAGGAGGAACGCCAGCGCCTGCAAAAAGAAGCCGGAATCGAGCAGCGCGAAATCCGTCATTTCCATAAGCCGATTGAGCTTCCGTTTACCTCACTGCAGCGCGACCACACCACCATTCTTTTTGGCGGTCTTACATGGAAGCATGAACGCCTGGTCCACGGAGCCCTGGAAAGCCTGGGCTACAAGTGCGAATCCGTGCCTGTACCGAATAAAAAGGCCTTTCAGCTCGGCAAGGAGTACGGAAATAACGGTCAGTGCAATCCGACCTATTTCACCGTTGGAAATCTTGTCCAGTATGTACAAGACCTCGAATCCAAGGGTTTGACGAAAGATGAGATTTGCAACCGGTATGTCTTCTTTACGGCGGGTGCTTGCGGCCCTTGCCGGTTCGGCATGTACGAAGCGGAGTACCGGTTGGCTTTGCGCAATGCCGGCTTTGACAAGTTCCGTGTGCTGCTCTTCCAGCAAAGCGGCGGACTGAATCAAGCCGAGGCTCAAGCGGGCCTGGAAATGAACGTCGATTTCTTCCTGGCCATCCTGAACGCGCTAAACATGGGCGACATCATTAACGACGTGGCCTACCAGATTCGACCCTACGAGGTGAACGCCGGAGAAACCGACCGTGTTCTGGAAGACTCCATGGAGCTTTTGCACGAAGTGATGCGCCGGCAGAAACCCTGGACTTGGCGCGGGCGGGCCGCCAAGCTGCTCAAGAATACGCGCTTCGAGGGAACGAGCGAATATGTAGGCAAATTCCTGCATCAGCTCTTTGGCGACGAAATCATGGCTGCGCTGCGAGAAGTGCGCGACCGCTTTGCTTCAATTCAGATCGACCGCACGCGCGTAAAACCCATCGTGAAGATCACCGGTGAGTTTTGGGCCCAGACTACCGAGGGCGACGGCAATTTCAATATGTTCCGCTTCCTCGAGAAGGAAGGCGCGCAGGTCGTGGTCGAACCGATCGGGACCTGGATCTGCTACCTGATGCACCAGGTGGTTCAGCAGTGCCGCGACGAAAAGGGCCTCAAAGACGGTGCGGTGTTGCCGCCATCGTGGCGGTTGGACAAGCACCTGAAGATCAACTTGACCATGTACAAGAAGATCGCGCAGATCAAGATTGCCGAACAGATCTTCAAGCGCGAATACAACCGGATTATCGATGCGCTTGGCGGCATCGGACATCACCTGGTCGATCAGTACGAATTGCAGCGCCTCGGCCATCCTTATTACAACTCGCGGGCCGCGGGCGGTGAAGGCCATCTGGAAGTGGCCAAGAATATCTACTATTCACACAAGGGGCTGGCGCACATGGTTCTTGCGCTGAAGCCTTTCGGCTGCATGCCTTCGACGCAATCGGACGGCGCTCAGTCCGCCGTCATGTCGCATTACAAAGACATGATCTTCCTGCCCATCGAGACTTCGGGCGAAGGGGACGTCAACGCCCACAGCCGGGTGCAGATGGCTCTCGGCGAGGCCAAGGCCAAGACAAAACTGGAATTCAAAGCCGCTCTCGAATCCACCGGCAGAACGCTCGAGGAGATTCGCGCTTACGTCGAGGAGCATCCGGAATTGAAGTCCCCGATGTACAAGGTGCCCCATTGTGAAGGCATGGTGGGTGCGGCCGCGAATTTCGTGCGCCACGTCGCGGAACTCATGAAGGCCGAGAATAAGCCGATCCAGCGCGCGAGCGCTGCGGCTTAGGTCTGAGGAGAATAATGGGCTGCTCGAGCGGAAGCTGCGGAACCGGAAGCGCCGGAAATGCTGGCGGCGCATTTGTCCCACTGACGAATCTCTCCAAGCCTGTTGTAGCGGCTCCGCCTCCGCTGGTGAAACCGGCGGTGGCTCGCTTGGATCAGGGCGTGCGTCTCATGGTCGGCCTTGACGTTGGCTCAACCACGGTTAAGGCCGTAGTAGTAAATCCCACCAACGACCAGATTCTGTGGCGGGATTATCAGCGCCACGATACCAAGCAGCCCGAGAAGGTGCTCGAATTCCTGAAACGGATGGAGAGCGAAGTCGGAATCGCCCACGGCCTTACGCGCATCTTCGTTACGGGCAGTGGCGGCGGGGGCATTGCGCCCCTAATTGGCGCAAAGTTTGTGCAGGAAGTGAATGCTGTTGCGCTGGCCGTCGAGAAGCTTTATCCGCAATGCGGTTCCGTAGTCGAACTGGGCGGGCAAGACGCAAAAATCATCATCTTCAAAGAAGATCCTGCCACCGGCCGCAAAAAGAAAATCCCTTCGATGAATGACAAGTGCGCGGGCGGCACGGGCGCCGTGATAGACAAAATCAACGCCAAGCTGCGCATCCCGTCCGAGCAACTCTGCGAGATGGGCTACGTCGGACTGAAGCTGCATCCTGTGGCCGGAAAGTGCGGAGTCTTCGCTGAAACGGATATCAACGGTCTGCAAAAGACCGGTGTGCCAGGCGACGAGTTGATGGCTTCGCTTTTTGAGGCCATCGTGCAGCAAAATCTCGCCGTGCTCACCCGCGGCAATACGCTGCGACCCCAGGTGTTGCTGCTCGGCGGTCCAAACACCTACATCCGGGGCATGAAAGAGTGCTGGAAAACAAATATCCCGAAGATTTGGGAAGAGCGCAAGTTCCCGCTTCCGGACGGCGTTGACCCCGCCTCTCTCATTCTGGTTCCTGAGAATGCTCAATATTTCGCGGCGCTCGGTTCGGTGGAATTTGGCAAAGACGAGGACGAAGCGATCGGCCTTTACCGCGGCGTTGAAAATCTGGAATGGTACATGAACGTTGGGCGGCTGGAAGAGAAGCAGAAAAAGGGCGGCAGCGGCTTAAGCAAGGACGAGGCAGAGCTTCAGGCGTTCAAAGAACGATATAAGCCCAAGAAATTTGTGCCGGCGAAGTTCCAGCCCGGGCAGGTGGTCGAGGGCTTCATGGGGATCGACGGCGGCTCCACTTCGACGAAAGCCGTACTGCTTGACAAAGACAAGCGCATCCTTGTGAAGTGTTATCAGCTCTCGAAGGGCAATCCCATCGAAGACACCATGGACATGTTCCGCAATCTGCGACAGCAGGTTGAGGAACAGGGCGCGACGCTGCGCATCATGGGCCTGGGTACGACAGGTTACGCCAAAGATATTCTTAGAGACGTGCTCAACGCCGACGCGGCCATCGTGGAAACGGTGGCCCACACGGAAGCATCGTTGCATTTCTATCCGCACGCCGATGTGATCTGCGACGTAGGTGGCCAGGATATCAAGCTCATCATCCTGCAGGACGGCCGCGTAAAAGATTTCAAGTTGAATACGCAATGTTCGGCTGGCAATGGATACTTCCTGCAGTCCACGTGCACCGGATTCGGCTATGAAGTGACGCAATTCGCGGACCTGGCATTCAATGCCAAGGCCATGCCGATGTTTGGATATGGCTGCGCCGTCTTCATGCAGTCGGACATTGTAGATTTCCAGAGGCAGGGCTGGAAGCCCGAAGAAATTTTGGCTGGATTGGCAAACGTACTGCCGAAAAACATCTGGCTGTACGTCTCGCAGATTCCCAATCTTGCTTCGCTCGGCCGCACCTTTGTCTTACAGGGCGGCACACAGCACAACCTGGCCGCCGTCAAGTCGCAGGTCGACTTCATCGAGTCGCGCTTCCGCGACAAAGGCGTGAAGCCGAACGTCATCGTGCACGAACATTGCGGAGAATCCGGAGCGATCGGCGCCGCTATCGAGGCCAATCGGCTATGGAGAATGGGCCGCCAGACCAGCTTCATTGGAATGGAAGCTGTCGAGAAGATCAGTTACATCACACATCGCAACGAGGATACGCGCTGCTATTTCTGCAAGAACAAGTGCCTGCGCACGTTTATCGACGTCAAGCTGATGCCGGGCGTGCCGGTGGAAAATATTGGCTTCAAGACTTCCAAGATTCCGATCGCCGAAGGCACCAAGCGCCTGATCGTCAATAATAGTTGCGATCGCGGGTTGGTTGAAGACGTGAATGCCATGCGCGAAATCAAGAAAGGCATGGATTCGGTCAAAGACGCGAATCCCAATATGGCCGAAGTCGCGGCCAAGATGGTTTTCAAGTCTTTCAAACCGGCCGCCGTGGCTGACCCGCTCCCGCGCTACGTGCTTACGGCGGGGCAAAAAGCGCGGGCCGCTGCCATGAAGCGGCGCGCCAGCCTGCGTATTGGCATCCCGCGCGTCTTGAATCAGTACACGTGCAATCCGATGTTCAGCGCCTACTTTGAGTCGCTGGGCATTCCGGCTGAGAACTTGGTCTATTCCGACTACACCACCGAGGAACTCTATAAAGCAGGCGCCAAGCGCGGCTCGATCGATCCTTGCTTCCCATCCAAGGTGGGTATCCCGCACGTCCACAATTTGCTTTACGTACACCACAAGAAGAGGCCGCTGGACGTCATCTTCTTTCCCATGATCGACGACCTGCCGTCGGATTTGGTGAATGCGCAGAGCCATCGCGCTTGCCCAACCGTAACCGCTACGCCGGCGGCAACGAAAGCCGCGTTCATAAAGGAAAGCGATCTCTTCACGGAGATGGGTGTCAAATTCCTGGACCCGCTGATCAACTGCGGCAAGGCCGTGCTTTTCGAACGCCAGATGTTCGAAACCTTCCGCGAGCTTCTGGGGCTTTCGCCCGAGGAGAATCAGCGCGCCTCGCAAGAAGCGATGAAAGCCATGGATCAGTTTACCGAGGGCATTCTTCGCAAGCAGGGGCGCGAAATCTTGAGGAAGCTCGAAGCGGAGGACGGAATTGGCATCGTCCTGCTGGCGCGGCCCTATCACAACGATCCTGGACTCAACCACGACATCCTCGAGGAATTCCAAAAGCTGGGATACCCGGTGTTGACGCAGGCCTCGCTGCCGATCGATGACGAAATCATCTGGCGGCTTTTTGGCGAAGAAGTGCGCGCCGGAATGATCACGCATCCCATGGACATCACGGACGCCTGGAAGAATTCCTACAGCGAAAATACAAGCCAGAAGGTATGGGCGGCAAAATATACGGCCCGGCATCCGAATCTTGTTGCGCTCGAGCTATCCAGCTTCAAGTGCGGCCATGACGCGCCGATCTATACGACCGTGGAAGAGACGGTGACGAAGTCCGGCACGCCTTATTTCTCCTTCAAGGACATCGACGAAAATAAGCCCAGCGGCTCGATTCGCATCCGCGTTGAGACGATTGCCTATTTCCTGAAGCGCTATCGTGAAGACATGATCGCCAGAACGCGCAAGGAGTCGGAGATCGATATCAAGCTAGCGGAATTCGAGGCCAAGTTGCGTGCGGAATTAGGTATGCCGGCGGCCATGCCTGCGGGAGAATCCGCCGGGATGGAACGCGAAGAACTTCAGGCGGTTTAGTCCAGCATCGAAAGTGATTACAGCATGGCTCTCGCCATCGAATCCGACAAAGTCATGTTTGAAATTTACCGCGAGCCCGAATTAGGCAGGCTCTACCGTGTCGTTTATTTCACCGAGTTAGACGAGCACAATAAAGAAAAAGAGATCAATGACGCTATGCGCGGCGAGCATATCTTTGACGGCTATTTGCGCAACTACACTAAAGCAGAAGGCAAACGCATCCTTGCCGGAATCCTGGAGCGGCTGAATTCGGGCGAAACCATCGGCCCGGAGGATATTAAGCGCGAACTGAAGCCGTTCATGGCCTGAGCTCTCGCGGACATGTATACAATCTTGCGCATATCTCTACGACTCGCATGAAGTTCACTACTCGCGCCCGCCGCACGCTGCGCTTCGTCAACACCAGGCTGAAGGAATGGCGCATGATCGCCTGGGGTTTGCTCAACACCGATCATCCGGTCCTGGCGCACGTGATTCCGATCCGGCGCTGCAATCTTTCCTGCACCTATTGCAACGAATTCGACGATTTCTCGAAGCCGGTTCCTATCGAGGAAATGCTGCGAAGAATCGACCGCCTGGCGGAATTGGGAACGACTATCATTACGCAGAGCGGCGGCGAACCCTTGTTGCACCCCGGTCTCGACCGCATCATCGCGCGTGTGCGCAGCCACGGAATACTGGCCGGAATGATCACCAATGGCTACCTTCT
>Ga0187821_10000128_pt1 | contig 14878 bp, 12 predicted proteins | sample NC_wetland_sal_i_20_FD_132442 | JGI IMG/M metagenome (GOLD analysis project Ga0187821, IMG submission 132442) | Wetland sediment microbial communities from Neuse River Estuary, North Carolina, USA - SourceSoil_1 | ecosystem: Environmental > Aquatic > Freshwater > Wetlands > Sediment | place...
CCGACGGCCGTGCTCTGCCATGGCCCGATTTCACTGCTCTCAGCTCTTCCCAATTCCAAGGAGTTCGTCGCCGCACTCGCGGCTGGCGATGCCGCTGGCGCGGCAGCGAAGGCGAAAGATTGGATCTATGCCGGATATAAGATGACGATCTTTTCGACAGCGGAGGAGCAGCAGCGGGAGCCGCTTGAGATTCACGGTAAGGTTCTCTTCTACCCGGACTTTGCCTTGCGCACTGCAGGCGGTGAAGTAAGTGCGGTTGCTCCGTGGGGGGGCTACGCTCTTCAGGATCGGGAGTTGATCTCAGGTCAGAACCCGTTCTCTGACGAAGCGCTTCTGAAACTTCTTCTAACGGCACTCAACGGAAGAAGAAGTAAGGGAGCTGGCGCATCCTCCGATTGATCGGGTCTTCGCTACTAACACAGCCATAACCTACATCAACCGCCGATGCGAATGCTTCCTCGCGCAGGATGGAGGGTTACCCCTGGATGGAAAGGCGTCGGAAATCGCGATACCAAAGTATCGCGCAATACCTTGGTCCAATTGTTTTTCCATTCCTCGCCAGGCTTAGTCGGCAGCAGGTATGGACACCGAAGAACCAGAATCCGCATCTGAACGAAGGAGGATTGTATGCCTCAGAAAGCCAGTGCCGTAACGCGGGCTCAGCAAAGCGATGTCCAGGCTCATCAACCCGGGCAGGACGTTTTCAAAAGCATCTTGTCCGAAGACATCGATTGGAAACCGTTCCCGGCGTTCCCACCAGCCGTGCGGCTGGCAGTCCTCGTGGGTCAACCGTCCGCGCCCGGCCCTTACACGATCAGGGTCAAAGCGCCGCACGGCGAGAAGTTGATGCCTCACAAGCACCCGGAGGATCGGGTGTATACCGTGATTTCCGGCATCTTTTATATCGGATTGGGTGATGAATTCGACGCCAGCAAGTTGCAAGCCTATCCACCCGGTGCGGTGATCATTCTCCCTGGCAACACTTCCCATTTTCACTGGGCGAAATCCAGCGAGTACGTCACGCAAGTGACGGCGATGGGGCCGCTCGGACTGGATTATGTGAGCGCAAAAGACGATCCGCGAAACAACAAGTTGTAGGAGGGACTCAAGAGCTTGTGTGAGAATTCGGTTTTGGATCATGTAGCGCCCGCCTTCAGGCGGACATCTGCTGATTTCGAAGTGCCCGCCTGAAGGCGGGCGCTACAAAAACGCGTCGATTTTAAGTTCTCACGCGGACTGCGCAGCGCTTCAAGAAAAGCAGATGGACAACCCAAAAACCAGAGAATGTCACAACACAGCGAAAGGAGAAACGACGATGGCGACGACAAAACACGCGGCGATGCCGAGCCTGATGAAGGTGGTTCGGATCGCGCAGTACGGCGGCTCGGAACAACTGAAATACGAGGAAGCACCGATGCCGCAGATCGGCCCGGGCCAGGTGCTCGCGAAAGTGCACTACGCGTGCCTGAACCCCATCGATTGGAAAATCCGCGAAGGGTCCTTGAAGGAAGCCCGCCCGGCGAACTTTCCGTTGACGCTTGGGCAGGATTTCGCGGGAGAGATCGTAATCGGTGACGGCGAATCGGGCCATTTCCGTACAGGTGAGCGGGTGTTCGGGTTCGGCGAAGGGACGTATGCGGAGTTCACAGCGGCAGCGATTACGTACATCGCCGCGATTCCCGAAAAAATGGATTTCGCGGTGGCGGCGGCGCTGCCGACGTCGGGGCTGACGGCCCTGCAGGCAATTCGCGACTGTGTGCAGCCGAAGCCGGGAACCCGGATTCTGATCCACGGCGCGGCGGGCGGCGTAGGCTCGTTTGCAACCCAGATCGCCAAACGATGGGGCGCGCAGGTAATCGGGACAGCTACGGGTGAAGACCTGGTGTACCTGCGCTCACTGGGTCACGTGCAGGTAGTGGACTTCAAGCAGGAGCGCTTCGAAAGCGTGGGGCTAGTGGATGCAGTGCTGGACCTGATCGGCGGCGAGACGGCCACGCGCTCCTTCGCGATCGTGAAGAAGGGCGGCGTGATCGTTTCGACGGTGGGCGCGGCAAACGCGGAGCTGGCGGCGCGGGCGGGGATTCGCGGCGTGAACCTGGTGTCAAAGGGAAACGCGGCGGACCTATCGGAGATCGCGGCCCTTGTAGAACGCGGCGACGTGAAGCCACGGATGGGCGAGGTGTTTCGTCTGGAGCAAGCGCGTGAGGCGCAGGATGCCAGTCAGCGAGGCCGGGCCAAAGGCAAAATTCTGCTAAGGGTAGCGTGAGCAGGGACAGTCGCACGCGGGCGCGAACTTCGCGCCTCTGAACGACGTGCCTGTCGGTCTGCCAGTGCTGCCGTAGACACGAGGAAAGGAACATCTCATGAACCACCCAACTTTTTATCGAACAATAGAAATCGGCGGCCTTTCCATCTTCTACAGAGAAGCGGGTCCGAAAGATGCGCCCACGATTCTTCTCCTGCACGGGCTCCCATCGTCGTCTCGAATGTTCGAACCACTTTTCACCCGACTGTCCGATCGCTTCCACCTCGTTGCGCCCGATTATCCCGGGTTTGGGCACAGTGACTGGCCCGACCCAAAAAAATTTGCATACACGTTTGATCACGTTGCGGAAATCATGGATCGCTTTACCGAAGCGCTCGGCCTCACGAGCTACACGCTGTACATGCAGGATTATGGCGGTCCGGTCGGGTTCCGCATGGCCCTCAATCATCCGGCGCGCATCGAGGCGCTGATCGTTCAGGACGCGGTGGCCCACAACGAGGGATTGGGAGCAAATTGGAATCCGCGGCGCATCTTCTGGGCCGATCGCGCTGCAAACGAGAACATGCTTCGAGCAAACCTGCTTTCGCTGGAAACGACGCGGACACGGCATGTCGGTAATGATCCAAACGTGGAGCGCTACGATCCCGATCTATGGGCTGACGAATTCGCATTTCTCAGCAAGCCAGTCCAAGACGACATTCAGAGCGATCTCTTCTACGATTATCGAACGAACGTCGGCGCTTATCCTAAATGGCAAGCGTGGATGCGCGAGAAACAGCCGCGCCTGCTCGTTCTGTGGGGCAAGTATGAGCTCTCATTTGACCCCTCGGAGCCGGAGGCGTATCGCCGCGATGTGCCGAATGCTGAAGTGCATATCGTTGATGGAGGGCATTTCGCGCTAGACACCGCCGCCGATGAGATTGCCGCACTGGTCCAAAGCTTCGTCAGATCTTCTCGTCAAGCAGCGGCATCGCATTGGGCGGGATGAAGCTGAGTTGAGGGGGCCGATGACACAACTGTCTATTGGATTCGCACTTTTAAACGAAGAGCTATATTTGTCGGGCAAGCAAACAGCAATCATAACCGAAGCAGCGGGGGGATTGGCACGGCTTTAGTCGCAGGCTTTCTCGAAGAAGGAAGCTGGCGCGATGCACGAAAATAAAAAGGTTCTAGCCGGACGTTGGACTTCAATGGGGAACGAATGCCCAAATTGCTTTCAGTAAATGTCGGTCTACCACGCGACGTGATGTGGAACGGCAAAACTGTCCGAACCGCAGTCTGGAAATCTCCGGTGACGGGGCGGCGAATGGTGCGCAAGCTCGATATCGATGGCGATGCGCAAGGCGATCTGGCTGGCCACGGAGGGGAGCAGCGCGCCGTTTTTGTTTATCAGATCGAATCCTATAAGTACTGGGAGAGTTTGCTCGGACGAAAGGATTTCACCTTCGGCCAGTTCGGAGAAAACTTCACAGTTCAGGGACTTTCTGATAACGAGGTCTGTATCGGCGATCGGTACCGCATTGGTAACGCAATTCTTGAAGTGACGCAGCCGCGTGTGACCTGCTACCGCGTCGGCATTCGCACGAATGAACCTCGGATGCCGGCTCTGCTCGTGGAACATCACAGACCAGGATTCTACTTTCGCGTGTTGCAGGAAGGAGAAGTTGGGGCGGGCGACGACATTGTAAAAATCACTGACGGTCCAGAGCGGCTCAGCGTGGCCGACGTTGATGCCCTATTGTATTTGCCGGGACATTCTCGCGAACAATTGGAACGAGCGCTACGGATTCCTGCACTCAGCAAGGGTTGGCAGTCTTCTTTCCAAGCGATACTCGCGCAAGAGTCGAGCCCGAAACCAGGCCAGGGAAATCCGGGACTCGCGTATGAGGAACAGGCGCCAGCATGGTCCGGATTTCGGCAGATGCGAGTCGCGCGCATCCAAAAGGAAAGCGACAGCGTAACTTCCCTCATTCTGGAGCCAGTTGATGGGCAGCCTCTTCCTGTCTTCCAGGCAGGTCAATTTGTGGTTTTGCGGCTGCTCGTCGATCCGGGCAAATCGGCCGTTCTTCGCAGCTATTCGTTGTCTGATCTGCCCGCAGCCAATCATTTCCGCATCAGCGTCAAAAACGAATTGAATGGGATTGGAAGTTCATTTCTTTGCGACCGTGCGCGTGAAGGCGACGTATTGGATGTTAGTGCACCGCGAGGAAGCTTTACTCTGCGCTCTGGCCAGAATCCCGTGGTTCTGCTGAGCGCTGGAGTGGGCGCAACGCCCGTGATGTCCATGCTGCACTCGCTCGCTGCTGAAGAATCGCGACGAGAGATCTGGTGGATCTATGGAGCGCGCAATCGTGCTGAGCATCCATTCGCGGATGAATCGCGTTCGTTACTGAAACAGCTCTCTCGCGGGCGAGGATACATTGTGTACAGCAGGCCCGCTGCGATCGACCAAGTCGGTGCAGACTTCGATGTTTTCGGGCACATTGACACAGCATTGCTGGAGAAAATCGGAGTGGCACAGAATAGTGACTTCTATCTGTGTGGCCCAACTTCATTCTTGGAGAACATGCGCGATGGACTTAAAAGCTGGGGTGTACCCGCCGGGAATACACACTCGGAAGTCTTCGGTACTCTGGAGGCTATTACCCCTGGCATGGCGCCGGCTGTTCACATTCCCCACCTGCCACCTGGGCCGCCCGGACCCGGCCCCTCAGTCTCATTCGCGCGCAGCGGGATTACCGCCGCTTGGGATCCGAAATTCGCAAGCTTGCTTGAACTGGCGGAAGCATGCGACGTTCCAGTCAGATGGTCGTGCCGGTCTGGAGTCTGTCATACCTGCATGACGGGTCTGATTGACGGATCGATTATTTATAATCCTGAGCCTCTGGAGACGCCGGCTCCCGGAAACGTGCTCGTATGTTGTTCCCAGCCAGACGCGGGTGTCACTCTGGATCTTTGAAAGAAATGGGAGGAGTCGAAGCATGCGTGCTGATATCGTGCCCGGAGCTATTTTCCCCGACTACGAGCTGCCCGATCATACGGACACGCCGCGCAAACTCAGCGAAATCCAGGGCGACGACCCGATGATTCTCACGCTCGCGCGCGGCCACTACTGCCCGAAGGAGCACCAGCAGCATCTGGAACTCGCCGCGTTCTACCCGAAGATCGCGGTGGCTTACACTCAGATCGCCACAATTGCCACCGACGATCACCACACGATTCAGGAGTTTCGTGCGTCGGTCGGAGCGCAGTGGCCCTTCCTTTCCGACCCGGAGCGAAAGGTTCAGAAGGACCTCGACATCCAGGAGTACACGGACCCTGAGCACAATCCGATGATTCCGCATACGTTCGTGCTCAAACCGGGCCTCGTGATCCACCGCATCTATAACGGCTACTGGTTCTGGGGGCGTCCATCGGTCATCGATCTTTGGCATGATCTGCGCGCTGTGACGAGCGAAATCCGCCCAGACTGGGATCTGAGTACTCCCGGACTTCGCGAGGTATGGAATGCGGGCGAACTGTCGCGTTTTCACGGGTGGAATAAGCGTGGCGCCGCGAAGGCGCCGTCCGCAGGGCAGAAAGATTGACGATGACAGCCTGAGATGAGCCCTGCCCCTGGGAGGAAATTTTCTTGTGGCAAACGCGACTCTAACCTGCAGGGTTTCTCCTTTCCGAGCATCTGATTCAGGAATAAGGCACTGGCAAAGGGGGGCAAAACAGTTTGAACTTAAATCTCAAGGAGGAATCAAATGGCTAAGCTCAAATCCACACCAAATGAAAACGAAATCTCCCGTGATCGTCTCGCGGAGTTGTTGAACGAAGACCTCTCCCGCGAATATCAAGCTATCATCGGTTACGTTGTCTATTCCCAGGTGCTCAGCGGCGCCCAATATATGGACATCGCCGCGCAGCTTGAAATCCACGCCAAGCAGGAGCTCGATCACGCTCTGATTCTCTCGCGACAGATCGACTATCTTGGCAAAATGCCTTCGGTCACTCCCAAGCCGGTGCGCACCTCGAAGAATGCGAAAGATATGCTGCGCTATGATCTCGATAACGAAAACGAAACCATCCGAAACTACCGCGATCGCATCCCGCAGTGTGAGGCTCTCGGAGAATATGCCATGGCAGAACAGATTCGCCAGATCCTGATGCAGGAACAAGACCATCAAATTGATTTAGCCACTGCCCTCGGCGAAGAAGTTCCAGATCTCGGCGGTGGCCCGAAAGGACGCGCGTTGCGCAATCGTCGCTAGCGCCTCTCACATCAACAAAGAGAACGATGGGTGGAGGCCGACTGAAGATCCTGACGGTGCCGATGGGTTCTAGTGCGTCTAAGGTGATGGGTATATCAAATTGATGGAGGAAATCATGTCACGAGGATCGCGAAGAGTTGTCCGCCATGCGTGACAAATGAAATTGAAGAGGCAACATCGATCTCAACTGAATGGAGTAGTCCGATGAATCCATCGAAGGTCAAGAATGAGAGCGGCACGAATACGACTTGGAAAGCCCCGCACCCGGCGGAACACGGCCGGATCGATGCTGCGCAGGTCAATCATTTGCCCGAGACCGCCTTCGCGTTCCCGCGTTCGCGCAAAGAGCCGATGACGGACGCGTCGCATGTTCGCAACGCCATCGCCAGATTCGATCAGGTAGAGGACGTCAGCGATGAGGAACGCGATCTGGCGTTCGCCAACATCAAGGTAGCTGCCGAACATTTCGGCATCAGAATGAAGGAAACGAGTTGGCGCCAACTCGGCACCCGAAGATGACTGACGGGCTGAACATTTACGACGCGAGGTTACAAAGTGAAAATTAATCCAGCCGCGGGGAAGCCGGCGGATCCCTCCATATTGGTGAATGTGCCAAAACTTGTGACCGCGTATTACTCCCTGCAACCTGACCCGAGTGACCGCAGGCAGCAGGTTGTCTTCGGTACGTCTGGTCATCGCGGATCTGCCTTCGATGGGGCGTTCAACGAGTGGCACATCCTCGCAATCACTCAGGCGATCTGCGACTACCGCAAAGAGCAGAAAATTGAAGGGCCTCTATTTCTGGGCATGGACACTCATGCGCTTTCTGAACCTGCATTTGCAAGTGCTTTGGAAGTGCTCGCAGCGAATGACGTCGAAGTAATGATTTCGGAGGGGAGCGCGTACACGCCGACTCCGGTCGTCTCTCGCGCGATCCTGCGTTACAACAGGGGAAAGCAGACGGGGTTCGCTGACGGCATCGTGATCACCCCTTCCCACAATCCTCCCGACGACGGTGGTTTCAAGTACGACCCTCCACACGGTGGACCGGCCGATTCGGGGGTAACGTCATGGATCGAATCGAGAGCCAACGAATTTATCCAGACCGCCCTCGGCGGCGTAAAACGAATGCTATTCGCGCAAGCCCTTTGCGCCTCGACAACCCATAGACACGATTACCTGCACGCCTATGTCGAGGATCTTGAAAGTGTCATCGATATGGCGGCGATCCGGGACGCCAACGTGAACCTGGGCGTGGATCCGCTCGGAGGCGCTGGCGTCGATTATTGGCCGCGCATCGCGGAACGATACGGCCTCAACCTGACGGTTGTGAACGAATCCGTTGATCCAACGTTTCGATTCATGACCGTCGATTGGGACGGCAAAATTCGCATGGATCCCTCGTCTCCTTTCGCCATGCAGCGCCTGATCGGATTGAAAGATAAATTCGACATTGCGTTTGCCTCCGATACCGACCACGATCGCCATGGCATCGTCACCAGAGGAAGCGGCTTGCTCCCTCCGAACCATTACATTTCGGTTTGTATTAGCTACTTGTTTGCTAGCCGCAAGAACTTGGGGCGGGACGTTGCGGTCGGCAAAACGGTAGTGAGCAGTAGCATGATTGACCGCGTGAGCGCGCAAGCGGAACGCCGCCTTTATGAAGTTCCGGTTGGCTTCAAATGGTTCGTCGACGGTCTGCTGACTGGGCAACTTGGCTTCGCGGGAGAAGAAAGTGCGGGCTCTTCCTTTCTCCGCCGCGACGGCAGCGTGTGGACTACTGACAAGGACGGAATCATCCCCTGCCTGCTCTCCGCGGAAATCACGGCTCGTCTGGGAAAAGATCCGGGGGAAGTCTACCGAGAACTTACTCGGGACCTCGGCGATCCGGCTTATGAGCGCATAGAGGCTTCCGCCACGCCTGAACAAAAATCCGCGCTTGCCCGGTTGTCGCCAGCCGATATTAAAGTTTCCGAAGTTGGCGGCGAAAAAGTTGAGCGGATTCTGACGGCCGCTCCTGGGGACGGCCAGCCAATCGGCGGAGTGAAGGTGGTTGCAAAGAATGGCTGGTTCGCCGCGCGCCCCTCGGGTACGGAAGATATTTACAAGATTTACGCGGAGAGTTTCCTGGGCCAGGATCATCTGCGCCGTATCCAGGAGGAAGCACATACAATTGTGTCGGATACACTCGCACGGAGCGCCCGGACAGCGGCCAGCAGCTAAGCGGCGCAAAGCATCGGGAAGGAGCCAGTTATGAGTAGCCCAGCGTACAGCAATCGTCGCTCGGACTCAGCGACCTTGGACGCTCTCACGGCGCTAGCTCTAGATCTGCGCTGGTCATTCAACCACGCCGCGGACAAACTCTGGAGACAGTTGGACCCTGAACTCTGGGAACTCACCCACAATCCGTGGGTTGTTTTGCAGACGGTTTCCCGGGCGAAGTTGCAGAGCGTTACGAGTGATCCGTCCTTCCAGTCGTTAGTGGCCGACATCCACCGCCAGAAAACTGCGGACGACGAGTCCGACGGGTGGTTTCAAAAAGCTTATCCACATTCCGCCCTCTCAGCGGTTGCCTATTTCTCGATGGAATTTATGTTGAGCGAGGCGCTGCCGATTTATTCTGGCGGGCTGGGAAACGTGGCCGGCGATCAACTGAAGACAGCGAGCAATTTGGGCGTTCCTGTCACGGCAGTAAGTCTCCTCTACCAACAAGGATACTTCCGGCAGGAAATCGATGCGCAGGGACGCCAGCAAGCACTGTATCCATTCAATGACCCGGGACAACTGCCCATCCAACCGGTGCGCGATTCCAATGGGGAATGGTTACGTCTTTCAATCGATCTCCCCGGCTCAAAACTCTGGATTCGCACCTGGCAGGCCCAAGTGGGCAGGGCGAAATTATACCTACTTGATACAAACGATCCGGCCAATATTCCAGCCTACCGAGGAATTACTACGGAACTCTATGGAGGCGGACCTGAATTGCGCTTGAAGCAGGAGATGGTTTTGGGAATTGGGGGCTGGCGACTGCTGCGCGCCCTCGGCTTGCAGCCCGAAGTTTGCCACCTCAACGAGGGCCACGCGGCGTTCGCGGTGTTGGAGCGAGCCCGCTCCTATATGGCGGACACAAATAAGCGATTCGATTTGGCGCTTACGATCACGCGTGCCGGAAATCTTTTCACCACCCACACTCCAGTCGAGGCGGGATTTGACCGTTTCGATCCCGGACTGATGGGATGGTACTTCAAAAAGTATGCCGAAGATGGTCTATCACTTCCGATTCAAGATCTCCTGGCGCTGGGGCGAGGAGACCGCGGCGATTCGTCCGAACCTTTTAATATGGCTTACCTCGCGCTTCGAGGAAGCGGCGCCGTCAACGGGGTCAGCCGATTGCACGGTCAGGTGAGTCGCCGGATCTTCCAGAACTTATTTCCGAGGTGGCCAGAGATCGAAGTTCCAGTCACATATGTGACAAACGGTGTACACACGCCTACGTGGGACTCCGCCGAATCGGATCGGCTGTGGGAAGCCACGTGCGGAAAAGGACGCTGGAATGATGCGCTGTCGAAGGTGGAGCAGGATATTCGAAAGGCTGACGATCTGGATCTCTGGCAGCTTCGGACCTACGACCGCAGCGCGCTGGTGGATTACGTTCGCAAACTGCATGTCCGGCAGATAGCAAGCCGCGGCGCTTCTTCCGAGGAACTTTCCCAAGCCACGCAGATCCTTAATAGCGATTCGTTGACTCTGGGCTTTGCCCGCCGCTTCGCTTCCTACAAGCGTCCCAACCTTCTGTTGCGCGATCCACAGCGGCTCGTAGACATTCTGAACAATCGGGAACATCCTGTGCAGCTGGTACTTGCTGGGAAAGCACATCCGCAGGACCTCGAAGGTCAAGGGATGATTCGACAATGGGTCGAGTTCTCTCATCGGCCGGAAGTGAGGTCTCGAGTCGTCTTCCTGAGTGACTACGATCTGATCATGGCAGAACAACTGGTTCAGGGCGTGGATGTTTGGGTGAACACGCCGCGACGGCCCTGGGAAGCGAGTGGCACGAGCGGCATGAAAGTCCTTGTGAATGGCGGGCTGAATCTCTCGGAGCTGGATGGCTGGTGGGCGGAGGCATATTCGCCGGAGGTTGGCTGGGCTTTAGGCGACGGACGCGAACACGGTTCTGACTCGTCCTGGGACGCGTCAGAAGCCGAAGCCCTTTACGGATTACTCGAGCGAGAGATTGTTCCCGAATTCTATTCGCGCGATGATCGAGGAATTCCGCGCAAATGGGTTGCTCGCATGCGCGAAAGCATGTGCAAATTGACTCCTCTTTTTTCCGCTAATCGCGTTGTCCGACAGTACACGGAGCGGCATTACTTGCCGGCTGCGTCGGCTTACACGCAGCGTGCCGCGAATCACGGATCTCTGGGCAACGAGCTGCAGAATTGGCGAGCGCAGCTCGCGAAGCATTGGACCACGGTGCGATTTGGCTCCGCGACGGTTGAACAGGAAGGCGCGCAATTCCTCTTCCAGGTTCAGGTTTTCCTTGGCGATCTCAATCCCGAATTCGTAGCCGTGGAGCTGTACGCGGAAGGCCTGAACGATCACGCCCCTTCGCGGCATCCGATGAACCGCGGCGAGCGCCATGTCGGTTCGTCAAACGGCTTCACGTACACCGCTCGCATTCCGGCGGCTCGCCCTGCCGCTGACTACACGCCGCGTTTGATCCCCCAACTTGGGGGCGCAATCGTGCCCTTGGAGGCTGCTTACATTCTGTGGAATGATTCACCCTCCTGGCGATCATGAAACGCAAATCGTTTCCGATTTTCGCCCTTTTCGTGCGGCGAACCCGCGCAGTGCGCGGTGTGAGGCGGTTTAATGATTCACATATTGCACAAGAGAGTCAGACTTCGGGAACACCGGCCTCACCAGCAGAGGTTGTGCACGAACCGGACACGAATGAAAATATTTCAGCACATTCGAGTTATCTTTGGGCGAAAAGCAGATTCCCCGATCTGTTGGAAACGTCAGCAGTTAGAAGTAATGGAAGGAGCGGTTGGAGTCGGGGTAGGTGCGCCCAAGGCATTGGGAATCTATGGAAGTGTTGGAGCGAGTGGAAGGTACAGAAACATTGATGCAAGCAACATAACTAATCTGAACTGTTCAGTCGATTCGTCAAATCGCCTGCCTCGTGTGCAGGAGTGCCAAGGCGGGAGAATCCTGTTGATGAAGATGCTCTTTTCAGTCGGTTAGAAAGATTTAACCAGGTCTGCCGATGGCGCGGCCATTGTTGTTTCGTTCCTGTTGACATGCTCCTGGCGTCCGGTCTAAATGCTTATTCCGAGGTCGTGCTGCGGTGCCGACAAGAATGTCATCCATCCAGGGGCCCTCGGGGTACGTACTGGTGCCCCTGCGGGAAAACGCGGACTTTACCCTTTACCGCGGCCGAAAGCACAACGACCCCTCTCCAGTCTTGGCGATCGCACCTTCTACAGAACAGCCGTCGCCTCAAAGTATCAAGCGGCTGGAGCACGAATACTCGTTCGCAGCCAATCTCCATCCCGCGTGGGCGGCCAAGACTCTGGCCATTACTCGTCACGTCCGGCAGCCGATGGAAATTGGACCGTTCCTTCGATTCTGCGTGGCGTTGTCTGGCGCAATTGGTCAGCTACACGGACTGGAGCTGATTCACAAGGACAGGAGAGCATGAGCGGTGTACGGGTGCTCGTAGGCACACAAAAATGCGCCTTCGTTCTAACGTCAGATGGCAAGCGACAACGTTGGGAGCTCAGCAGCCCTCATTTTGTCGGCTGGGAGATTGACCATCTAACGGGTTCGATTGCTGATCCGAATCGACTTTATGCCTCGCAATACAACAGCTGGTTTGGTCAGCTGATCCAGCGCTCCAATGACGGCGGCGAGACTTGGGAACCGGTAGGCAACAGATTCGTCCTCGAGGGCGACATCGGTAATTACGAAGGCTATGACGGAACGCCCCAACCTTGGGAGTTCAAGCGGATTTGGCATCTCGAACCCTCACTCACTGATCCAGATACCATCTACGCAGGGGCCGAAGACGCGGCTTTATTCCGCTCGACTGACGGCGGACAGAACTGGGAGGAATTCCGCGGGTTGCGCGCCCACCACTCGGCTCGGCGCTGGCAACCGGGTCGGACTGCGATGTGCCTGCACACGATCCTCCTGGATCCGACCAACGCCCGCAGGTTCTTCATCGCAGTCATGGCTGCGGGCGTGTTCCGGACCGACGATGCCGGCGAGACGTGGTGCCCCATCAACCGCGGACTCAAGTCCCAATACATCGCGGACCCGAACGCCGAGGTTGGCCATTGCGTTCATAGCATCAAGATGCATCGCACGCGCCCGCAAGTGCTGTTCATGCAGAAGCACTGGGATGTCATGCGGAGCGACAACGCGGGAGAGTCCTGGCAGGAAGTAAGTGGAAATTTGCCGTCAGATTTCGGGTTCGCTATAGACGTTCACGCCCACGAACCAGAGACGATCTATGTCGTTCCTATCAAGAGCGAGTCGGAGCACTTTCCGCCCGAGGCGAAGCTCCGAGTTTACCGTAGCCGCACGGGCGGATACGAGTGGGAGCCGCTTACCAAAGGCTTGCCGCAAAACGATTGCTACGCGAACGTATTGCGTGGAGCAATGGGAGTCGACTCGCTCGATCCATGCGGCATCTATTTCGGAACCACCGGCGGGGAAGTCTACGCCTCGGCCGACGGCGGAGACACCTGGATGCTGATAGCACAACGACTTCCGCGCATCCTATCCGTGGAGGTCCAAACGCTACCATGATCCGACTCATACTCCCGGCACAATTGCGCGCCCTGGCGCGCGTCGGCAGCGAGGTCGAACTTTGTATCCAAGGCCAAGCCACGCAACGCTCAGTGCTCGACGCACTCGAGGCGCAGCATCCCGCACTGCGCGGGCTGCTCCGCGACCACGTCTCACAACGCCGGCGTCCGCTCTTGCGGTTCTTCGCCTGCCAGGAGGACCTCTCGCAGGAGCCCCTGGATGCTCCTCTGCCCCAAGCGGTCACCTCAGGGGCGGAGCCCCTTATTGTGGTAGCAGCAATTGCAGGTGGTTAGAGGCCAACGATGCTGCGAATTTCCTCCGCCATCCACAGTCTCAGGACGTATAGGAGAGTCTTGTGACTCCCCAGGACAGAAAGCAGAAAGGCAACATCCTCGTCATTGACGACGAGCCTGCCAATCTCGATTTACTTACGACGATCCTGACGGAACAGGGTTACGCGGTATGCGCTGCAAAAGACGGGAAGTCGGGAGTACAACTCGTAAAAAGCAGATTGCCGGATTTGGTGCTGGTGGACATTAGCATGCAAGGCATGAATGGCTACCAGGTTTGCGCGAGTTTGAAGAACGATCCGGCCACCCGAAACGTTCCTCTGATTCTCATCGTTCCGATATCCCATACGATCAATCAGCCAAAAGCGATGCTTAGCGGCTCAGTCGATTACATCGCCAGTCCCTTTGATGCGACGGAAGTTTTGTGGCGTGTCGAGACCCATATTTCCCTGCACCGCCTGCGGGCGAATTTGGAATCTGCAATTCGCGGGCGCACCACAAAGCAGACCGTGACCTGCGAGGAATTAGAGAGGGCGCTGCGGGAGACGCTCGCCCTGACTCGGATTACTGGACGCAAACATGCAGAAGAGAAGCTCCGAGAACGGGAAACTGAGTTGCGACAGGTATTGGATTTCGCGCCTCAACACATCGCCGTATTGGGACCCGAGGGGAATCGGCTGTTTGCTAACCAAGCTTCCCTCGACTATTACGGCCTCACTCTGGAAAGTTGGCGGGGCTGCGACTCCAGCAGATTCCTGCATCCAGATGACTTAGAATGCATGGCGACTGTAGCTCAACACACTGAATTATCAAACAAGTCCGGCGAAGTTCGTTTATTAAGGAAGGATGGGACGTATCGGTGGTTTCTAATCCGCCGCAATGCCCTGCTAGATGGACGGGGCAACCTCCTGCGGTGGTATGTCGCGGCGACGGATATTGAGGATCGCAAGCAAGCTGAAGAAAGACTTCAGACCGAGAACGTTGCTCTGCGCGAAGAAATCGATAAAGCGTCGATGTTCGAGGAGATAGTAGGAAATTCTCCTCCTCTGCAAACCGTACTTTCTCGCGTGGCGAAGGTTGCTCCCACTGAATCCACGGTTCTCGTCACCGGCGAAACAGGGACTGGAAAAGAACTCGTTGCCCGCGCCATCCATAGGCTGTCCCGGCGCTCTCAACGGGCTTTCGTCACCATGAACTGCGCCGCAGTGCCACGCGACTTGATCGCCTCAGAACTTTTCGGGCACGAGAAA
>Ga0187821_10000129_pt1 | contig 14871 bp, 13 predicted proteins | sample NC_wetland_sal_i_20_FD_132442 | JGI IMG/M metagenome (GOLD analysis project Ga0187821, IMG submission 132442) | Wetland sediment microbial communities from Neuse River Estuary, North Carolina, USA - SourceSoil_1 | ecosystem: Environmental > Aquatic > Freshwater > Wetlands > Sediment | place...
CGGGGTCACGCTCGCCTCGATCACGGGCCTCGAGCCCTACGGCATCGACATCGATCCGGGGACCGGCTCCTGCTGGGTCTCGGATCTTCGCTCCAATCGCGTCCTCGAGATCAGCCGCGCGGGAGCGATCCTCCGATCCTCACCCCTCCTCCAGACCCCCTACGCGGTCCGCGTCACCACCCCCTGAGGTTCCCGTCTCGCCGCGTGGCATGGGAGTTGCGGACTCCCCGCCACGGATCCCCGATCGTCGGCCGGTCGTCGCGGCAGCGGGAACTCGGGATCCGCGACCGGGGGAAGCAGATAGAACCGGTCCCGGCCTTCGTGGCGCGCTCGGCGCGAAACTTGCCGTCGCAACGATGCGTCATCGAGATTCGGGTCGCGGGGATTGCAGTCTGCAATCGAGGAGGACCGCCGGATGCCACGCACGCGCCAGGGAAAGGTTGCAACGCTGGACGCCACCTACGATGTCGCACGTCATGTCCCGGGCTACCGGGGGTACCAGGAACCGTCCCTGCGCCGTGAAGACGATCGGCGCTTCCGCTCGAGCGTCGCCGAGCTCCTGAACGGCGAGGCCCATCGGCTCGAGAGGATCGAGAGCAAGCAGTTCCGGGACGACTTCTCCGATCTCCTGGAGGAGCTGGACGGAGACGCGCGCAAGCTGGAGTTCCTGGCGGAGTCGATCGTGCTGGTGGAGCACGTCCAGCGCGCGTTCGGCGATGACGTGATCGAGGCGGTCGGCCGGCTCGACCGCGACATCGTGGAGCGGATCGAGCGGCTCCACTGTCTCGTGCACGAGCTGGAGAAGGCCTACGAGCACGACGAGCAGTTCGAGATGAACCTGGCGGAGCTTCGCGAGCTGACCGAGGCGATCGCCGACCTGGTCGAGCAGCGGAACGTCGCGTTGACGCGCTGACACGTCGTCCCCGGGGCGTGCCGTTGCGGATCCCGCCGCGTCACGGTACTATGGCCTCGATCCCTCCCGGCCGACATCGTCCCGAGGCTTCGCTCTTGACCCGGCTGCTCTACTACGAAGATTCCTCGATCCGCCAATTCGACGGCACGGTGGTGCAATCCCAGGAGCGGGACGGCGCGCTCTGGGCCGAGCTGGATCAGACCGCCTTCTACCCGGGCGGGGGCGGACAGCCGCCCGATCGGGGCCGGCTCGGCTCCGTCCCGGTGACCGATGCGCGGGAGGAGGAAGGGCGCGTCTGGCACCGGATCGAGGGCGCTCTCGCCCCCGGCGACCGCGTTCAGGGGGTCCTCGATTGGATCCGCCGCTTCGACCACATGCAGCAGCACACCGGCCAGCACATCCTCTCCCAGGCGTTTCTCGAGGTTGCCTCCGCGGAGACACGCTCCTTCCACCTGGGCGAGGAGGAGGTGTCCATCGACGTGGCTCATCCCGGCCCCGATCCGGAGCTCCTTCGTCGAGTCGAGGAGCGCGCGAATCAGGTGGTCTGGGAGGACCGGGACGTCGTGGTGCACCGGGTTCCGCGCGAGGAGGTCGGACGGTTCCCGCTCCGTAAGGTTCCCGAGGTGGAAGGGATCGTGCGCGTCGTGGAGGTGGCCGGGTTCGACTGGTCGGCCTGCGGGGGGACCCACGTGCGCCGGAGCGGTCAGGTCGGCATCATCACGATCCTCTCCACCGAGAAATACAAGGGCGGGACCCGCGTGGCGTTCGTCTGCGGGGGCCGCTCCCTGCGCCGTCAGCGGGAGCGGATGCTCCTCCTGCGAGACCTTTCGCTCGCCTTCACGGCAGGAGAGCTGGATCTCCCGAAGGCGGTGGCGCGTCTGAAGGAAGAGCGGGACCGTCTGGACCGGCGCATGAGAGCTCTGCTCAAGACGGAGCTCGAGCGCGAGGCCGCGGCGCTGGTCGAGGCGGCGCCCCGAGGCGCCCTGGGACCGGTGGTGGCGCGCCACTTCCCGGACCGCGAGCCCTCCGAGATCGGCACGCTGGCGGCGCTGGTGGCGGCGCGGGGCGGCATCGCCCTCCTCGCGGCCGGAACGGACACGCCGAGGGCGCACTTTTCCGCGCCAGCGGGTACAATAGCGGTAGGCGATCTCCTGGGGGGCCTTTGCCGCGAATTCGGCGGAAAAGGGGGCGGCCGGCCCGAATCGGCCCAGGGGGCGATCCCGGCGCAGGCCGTCCAGGCCGCGCTCCAGGCCGCGGAAACGGCCGCGCTCGCCGGAGCTAGGGAAGGGAAAACCGGATGACGTTGGGGACCTGGGAAACCGATTCCACGCGCTCGGTCCGCGCCCGCGCGGGCCGCTTCGCGCTCCTCGCGGCGCTCTCGCTGGGCGCGCTCGCCTTGCCCGCGCCGTCCTCCGCGCAGTACTTCGGCCAGAACAAGGTCCAGTACAAGAATTTTCACTGGTCGGTGCTCAAGACCGAGCACTTCGACATCCACTACTACATCGGCGAAGACGAAGCGGTGGAGGACGCGGCCGTCATGGCCGAGCGCGCCTACCGCAGGCTGAGCCGTGTCCTCGACCACCAGATCAAGGCGAAGATTCCGCTCGTCCTCTACGCGTCGCACACCGATTTCGAGCAGACCAACATCACCCCCGAGCTCCTGGGCGTGGGCACCGGGGGCGTGACCGAGTTTCTCAAGCGGCGCGTGTTCCTTCCGTTCACCGGCTCCTACGCGGAGCTGGATCACGTCCTGACCCACGAGCTGGTCCATGCCTTCCAGGTCGACATCCTGTTCGGGGACCGCCAGAGCCTCGTGGGGAACCCCTTCTCGTCCTCTCCTCCGGGCTGGTTCATGGAGGGCATGGCCGAGTACCTCTCGATCGCCGAGATCGACAACAACACCAAGATGTGGCTCCGCGACGCTTCGCTCGAGGGCTACCTGATCCCGATCAACGTGCTCGACTATGTCGGCGACATCCGGGTCTACCGCTTCGGCCAGTCCATCTTCCAGTTCATCGCCGACACCTACGGCATCCAGAAGATCGGCGAGATATTGAAACGGACGCGGCGGATGGGAAGCGTCGACCGGGCCCTCGAATCCGCGACGGGGCTCTCGATCGAGGTGCTCTCGAAGAAATGGATGGAGGCGGTCCGGAAGGAATACCTGCCGCAGATCGCCGAGCACGACAAGCCCGACCAGATCGCCTCGCGTCTCACCGACGCCCAGCGCGACATGTCGAATTTCAACGTGGCGCCCTCGGTCTCGCCGAGCGGGACGCAGATGGTCTTCATCTCCGATCGCAGCATGTACAACGACGTGTATCTCGCCTCCGCGCTCAATGGAAAGATCTTCAAGAAGCTCGTCGAGGGGGAGCGGACCGGAAGCTTCGAGACGCTGCGGTTCTTCAACACGTCGATCGCGTGGTCCTCGGACGAGAGCCGGATCGCGCTGCCCGCGAAGATCGGGGGCCAGGACGCGATCTACGTCATCGAGATTCCCTCCGGAAAGGTGAAGGCGAAGCTCAAGTTCGGGCTCGACGCCATCTACTCGCCCACGTGGTCGCCGGACGGCAGGGAGCTCGCCTTCGTGGGGATCAAGGGCGGGCACTCCAAGCTCTACATCTGCGATTCGGACGGCAGGAATCTGCGCGAGATCTTCGGAGGAAAGTACGCGGTGCGGGATCCCGCCTGGTCCCCGGACGGGAGCCGCATCGTGCTCGCCACCGACGAGGGGCCCGAGACCGACGTGAAGCGGCTGATCTTCGGCAAGCTGAGCATTTCCATCCTCGATGTCGCGAGCGGGACCGTGACGGTGCTCCCGAACCAGCGGGGGACGAATATCTCCCCGCAGTGGGGCCCCGGCGGCTCCTCGATCGTCTTCGTATCGGATCGCTTCGGAATTCCGAACATCTTCCGGCAGGATCTGGGGACGGGTGAGACGGTCCGGCTCTCGAACCTCCTCTGCGGGGTCTCGGGGATCACCGCGGAGAGCCCCTGCATCTCGCTCTCGCGCGATGGGAAGAGGCTCGTGTTCTCGGCCTTCACGCGCGGCGGCTGGGACATCTATTCCATCCGCGACGTCCCGAAATTCCTGGCCTCGCCTCCGGTGCTCGCCTCGCCCTCGATCCCGGCGGAGGGACCGCTCCTGGCCCAGGCGGGGCTCACGGAGGAGGTCTCCGACGCCGAGCGCGTCCCGCTCGATCCTCCGGCGGCCCCGATGGGTCCGCCCGGTCCCGCGGCGCGGGATTCGGCGTCGACCTCGGCCCTGTTCGCGGCCTCGCGCGCTCCCGGCGGTCCGGATTCCACCCGCGCCGCCTGGACGGACACCGCGCGGGTCGCCGCGCCCGACACCACCCTTGCCCTCTACGTGCGGCAGGTGTATCGCGAGCCGCTGGTGGACAGCACCACCTTCCGGCACGCGCCCTACCGGCCGAAGTTCTCGCGGGACTACGTCTCGGGCGGGGCGTTCTTCGCCTCGAACATCGGATTCGCGGGGTCATCGGTGATGTCCTTCAGCGACGTGCTGGGGAACCACAACATCCTGGTCTCGCTGAACCTGTTCGGGGACATCGCGAACTCGGACATCCTCCTCGCCTATTCGAACCTGGCGCACCGTACGAACTACACCATCGCCGCCTATCAGTACCGGGCCGACCTCCTCCTCCTGTCGTCCCCCTCGTCGGATCAGGTCGAGAGCCAGGTCTATCGGGGCGGAGCGTTCCTGATGTCCCGCCCCTTCAGCCGGTTCCGGCGGATCGAGTACGGGGTGGAAGCGGCGGCGCTGGACAAGGGCGTGCTCCTCTACGACTACGATCTCGGGACGGTGTCGCAGCAGGTCGCGGACAAGACGTATCTCTACGCCGCGCCCAACATCGGGCTCGTCGCCGACAACGCGCTCTACGGGTCCACCGGACCGATCAACGGGGGCCGGTCGAGCTACACCGCGGAGCACGCCTTCGGCGACCTGTCGTACACGACCCTCATGATGGACTGGCGGCGCTACACCAACATTCACCACGACTATGCCTTCGCGCAGCGCGTCATCGCCGGCACGAGCTTCGGGCGCGATCCGCGCCTGTTCCGATTCGGCGGCGCGTTCACCTTCCGCGGCGCCGACTACGGGGATCTGACCGGCTCGAGCGTGCTCCTCAGCAATCTCGAGTTCCGGTTCCCCCTCATCGAGCAGCTTCGATTCGGATGGCCGGGGCGGTTCTCGCTGGGCGGCATCAACGGCGTGTTCTTCATGGACGCGGCCAGCTCCTGGCAGAAGGACGGCAGCCCCCGGTTCTTCTCGAGCATCGGCGGATTGCACTCGAACGATCTGCTCTTCGCCTTCGGAGCCGGCGCTCGCATCAATCTCGGCTATTTCATCCTTCGCTACGACTACGGGCGCGCCACCAACTTCCAGCACCCCACGGGCTCCTCGCACCACTTCGTGACGCTCGGCGCGGACTTCTGATCCATTAGGCCATGACGCCGGCCGACTGGGACGTCGCGGTCTTCAGGGCCATCCACCACGGAATGCACCATCCGTGGCTCGATCCCATCATGATGGCGCTGACGGATCCCGGCCCGTGGAAATTCCCGCTCCTGGGTCTCGTGGCCGTGCTGTTCCTCCTGCGCGGGCGGCGCGCCTGGATCGGCCTGGTCATCCTGTGCCTCACGATCGCGGCCGCGGACCAGCTGAGCAGCCACATCCTGAAACCCCTCTTCAAGCGCATCCGGCCCTCGACCGCCCTCACCGACTCCGTGCCCCTCTTCGGGAGGCGGACCTCGTATTCCTTCCCCTCGACGCATGCGGCCAACTTCTTCTCCGCGGCGCCCGTCGTGTCGGCGGTGTTCCCGCAGGTCGCGATCGCCGCGTACGTGGTGGCGGGGGCCGTGTGCCTTTCGAGAATTTACGTGGGGGATCACTATCCGTCCGACGTGCTCGGAGGCACGGTGCTCGGATTGCTCCTCGGCTTTCTGGGGAGGCGGGCCTACCGCCGCGCGATTCGCACCCTCCGGGCGGACGGCGTCACGGCGCCAGGCGAGCGAGCGCCCAGTGGCGGCCCGTGACTCCTCGGTCGCGACGGTGGGAGTAGAAGGAACCCTCCTCGCACGAGGTGCATTCCGGGGCGGCGTGGATGGCGGATTGGGGGACCCCGGCGCTCAGGAGCGAGAGCGCGATCGCGCGCGGCAGATCGAGGGCGATGCCGTCCTCGTGGGGCTGCCGGGCCTCGCTCGGAAACTCGCGCGCCACTTCCGGACCGACGGGGTAACAGCACGCATGGATGCAGGGACCGATCACGGCCACGACCTCGGAGGCGGGCGTCCCGCGCCCGCCGAGGAGACGGACCGCATGAGTGGCGATTCCATCGCGGGCGCCGCGCCAGCCCGAGTGGAGGAGCGCGCCTCGTGCGCCGTCTCTCGCGACGAGGAACACCGGAGCGCAGTCGGCCACGGAGATCGCGCTCCAGGGGTCCCCGGCCTCGAGGAGAAAGCCGTCCGCGTCGGTGGACGCTTCCCTCGGGGTCACGACGAGGGCGCCGTGGACCTGCCGGACGCGGAGCGGGCCCGTCTCCGGAATCCCGAGCGCGCGGAAGAGGAGAGACTGGTTTCGAAGCACGTCCTCTTTCTCGTCTCCGACCCCCAGCCCCAGGTTGAGCGATGCGTACGGGCCGCGGCTCACCCCTCCCCGGCGCGTCGGAACGCCGAACCACGCCGAGGGCGGCAGGATCCCCGCGGCGGGGCGCCACGGCCTGATTTCCTCGCGCACGGTGTCGGCGGTCATGCCCCGGAGCGTGCCCGCTTTCGGCGCGCGGCGCAAGCGGCCGCCGTCCTCGTCCTCCTCCACGCGGGGTGCGCGCGGATCCCCAAGGCGAGCTCGGGGACGGCCGCCCGGGACCGCTTTCTCGCCACGTACGCCGCGCCGCACGGGGCGGCGCGCGGCGTGGGATCCATCTCGATGCGGCGGGGAAGCGAGGGCCGGGGGGGCGCCAGGGTCCGATGGGGGGCCGCCGCCGAGAGCATCGCCGTGGTGGGGTACGTGGGCCCCGCGCGGGTCCTCGACGCCTTCCTCCAGGGAGACTCGCTCTTTCTCGTGATCCGGCGCTCCGGAAGCGGCGTCGCCGGCGCCCTCTCGGGGGAAGAAGGGATCGACGGCCGGCTCCTACGATTCGTGGCCACGCCCTGGGATTTCAGCCCGGCCGGGGTGCGGGGCGCCGTGGAGCGCGCGACCGTGCGGGAATCGGGCGGCGGATGGCGGCTCGACGGATCCCTCGCCGCGGAGAGCCGGGAGGACGCGTATCGGTTCGCGCTCGAGCTTTCCCCCCGTGGCGAGCCCCGCGCGCTCTCGATCCGCCGGGAGGGAGAGGGGCGCGACCTGATCGGGATGCGCTACGGTCCGGAACGCAACTATACGGCCGGACGCATTCCAAGCTGGATCGAGTGGTCGTTCTCTGGCAGCGTGGTGACGCTGAAGGTGGAGGATCACGCGCCGGCCGACCCCGCGAAGATCCGGTATGGGACGAGAGTCGAGGCCGGATGGACGATTCTCCCGCTCGACGATCCCGGCGGACGCTCGTTCGTGCGCTGGCTCCTGGGCCTCTCGGAAGGGGGAACGGAACGATGAACGCCACCCTGCGGATTCTCCCGCGCGCCCTCCTTCTGGCGGCGGTCGCCGCGACGGCGTGGGGGGCGCGGGCCGCCGCCCCGCCGCGGGAAGAGGTCGAGGCCATGCTGGCGCGCCTGCTCCGCGCTCCCGAATCACGCTCCCGCGTGTTCCTCACGCGGAGCGATCCCTTCGGAGGCCCGGGGGAACGCACGGCGGGGCGCCTCTGGTTTCTGCCCGGCCGCGGACTCAGGTTCCACTCCGAAGAGCGCGGCGGCGAGGACATCGTCGTGGACCACGAGCGAGGGGTGTTCCTGGTCTACCGTCCCACGGAGGGCGTCCTCTACCGCGCGGAGTGGGAGCGCGCGCCCGCGCGGATGCGGCAGCTGGTCCTCACGCCCGAGAAGCTCCTCGACGCGGACTACAGCGCGGCTCGGGAGCGCAGGCTCCAGGGGGGCGCGTGGCGCGAGGGATTTCGCCTGCATCGCGCCTCGCGCGGCGACTCGCTCCCGGAGGTATCGGTGTGGCTGGCGGCGGACCCGGCGACCGGGCTTCCTCGCTGGGTGAGCGCGGGGGGCGAGGAGGATTCCCTCGAGGTGGAGTTCCGCTCCATCACCATCCTCTCCAGAGCGGACCCGCGCGATCTCGTCCTGAACCTGCCGCGGAGCGTGCGGACCGAGCCGCTCGACCCGCGCGATCTCCTTCCCGGAGGGGAATCCCGTTGACCCTCCGTGGATCGCGGCGTAGGGTGCGGGGGCGTGCCACGGATGGCTGAAGTCGCTTGAGGCTCGCGCACAATCCGCGGTGACGGCCGGCTCGTAACCCGAGGGATCGCACCTGAGTCGCGGACTCGTCGTCTATATCGTCTTCGTCGTCGCCGCCGGCGCGGCGGTCCTCGCGTCGGCGTTCCCCGAGTTCCGCACCGTCACCCCGATCCACATCGCCGCGTGGATTCTGGTCAGCCTCCTCGCCGAGAGTCTCTGGCTGTCCACCATCACGGGCAAGGCCATGGAGAGCATGGCCTCCACCGTGGACCTGAGCCTCCTCGTCCTGCTCGGATACCGCCCCGCCGTGTGGATCGTGGCGATCGCGTTCGCCATCGCCAACGTGATCTTCTCGCGCCGGTCCTGGTACAAGGCCCTCTTCAACGCCGGACAGAACGCGGTCGCGCTCGCGGCCGGCGGCCTCGTCTATTCGCTTCTCGGCGGGGTGCCTCTGGCGAGCCGGGAAGGGCCCCACACCGAGACGCTCGGCGTCACGCTCATCGCGCCCTGGGTCGCGGCCTCCATCGTCTACTTCGTCGTGAACACGATGCTCGTGGCGGGCGCCGTGGCCCTGAGCGCCCGGCGAAAGCTCCTGAAAACGTGGCGCGAGGAGTACATCTATTACAACTCGCTCATCTCCTCGGCGGCGCTCTTCTTTCTCTCGCCCCTCATCGTCGTCTCCTACATGGCGATCGGGTTCTATGGACTCATCTTCTTCTTCGTCCCGCTGCTCCTCATCAAGGAGGCCAGCGCCAAGTACATCGCCCTCGAGCGCGCGAAGGACGAGCTGATCAGCTCCGAGCGCCTCGCGGCGAAGGGCGAAATGGCCGCGGAGATCGGCCACGAGCTAAACAACTCGCTCGCGGCCATCTCGGCCCGGGCGCAGTTCTTCCTCATGGGCGTGGGCACCATGACGCCGCAGAAGGCCCAGGAGAACGCCCAGGTCATCTTCGAGCAGGCGCGCACGATGACCGTGCTCACCAAGGGGCTCATGGATTTCTCGCACAAGGAGGTTCGGAAGCAGCCCACCAAGCTGAATGACCTCATCCGGCGCACGGTCGAGTTCGTCACCCCGCAGAACAAGTACGAGCGGATCGAGTTCAGCCTGGACCTATCGCCGGACGTCCCGGAGCTGAGCCTGGACCCGGGGCAGGTGCAGCAGGTCTTCATGAATCTGTTCAGCAACGCGGCCGACGCGCTGCAGGGCTCGAAGGCTCCGCCTCGGATCACCGTCCGCACGCGGCTGAAGCAGGCGGCCGATCAGGTGGAGCTGGCGGTCGAGGACAACGGCCCCGGCCTTCCCGCGGAGGCCATGCGCCGGCTCTTCGAGCCCTCCTTCACCACGAAGGCCGAGGGGCACGGAATCGGACTGCCCGCCAGCTACCGCATCATCCAGAACCATGGTGGGAAGATCGCGGCGCAGAACATTCCGGGCTCGGGGGCCCGGTTCACGATCACGCTGCCGCGGCGGGACGGGCTGTAGCGGCCGTCAGCGGTCGAGAGCGCTCACGATCGCGACCCCGGCGAGCGCGCCCGCGAGATCCGCCGCGAGGTCCTTCCAGCTCGCGCCGCGTCCCATGCGCCGTGGCTTGAGCGCCGCGTCGTACGCCTCTTTCAAGAGCCCGACGCCGAACGTCCCGGCGATCGAGGTCCGGCGGCTCTGACCCTCCACGCGCAGGGAGGCCGCGATCGCGAGCGAGCCTGCGAAGTGGAGCTCCTTGTCCGCGGCGAGCCAGGGACCCTGATCGGCGGAGGAGAGGAGCAGGGGCGAGGCGGCCGCCGGGCCGCACCCGAGCGCCGCCGCGAGGAGGAGCAACCCTGCCGCGAGCCTGCGATTCCGCTGCATGGCCGCATGATACCATCCCGCCGATGACCCTGACCCGCCTGTCCTCCTCCCAGGTTCCCGATCCGATCCAGGACCTCCTGCGCTCGCTCCAGGAGGCGGGGCATCGCGCGTACGTGGTCGGCGGCGCCGTCCGCGAGCTCCTCCTCGGCGAGAAGCCGTCCCCGCAAGATTGGGACATCGGGACCAGCGCCACGCCGGAGGAGATCCTTCGTCTCCACCCCAAGGCGATCGCTACGGGCGCCCGCTTCGGAACGATCACGGTTCCGACCGGGGCGGGCCCGTGCGAGGTCACCACGTTCCGGGTGGAATCGGAGTACCGGGACGCCCGGCGCCCGGAGCGCGTGACGTTCGTGCGCGAGCTGGAGGAGGACTTGAAGCGGCGCGACTTCACGGTCAACGCGATCGCCTGGGATCCCCGGAGCGGCCGCCTCGTGGACCCCACCGGCGGCATGCCCGACCTGGAGGCGCGGCTCCTGCGGGCCGTGGGGGATCCGAGGGAGCGCTTCCGCGAGGACGGCTTGAGGCCCATCCGCGCGGCCCGGTTCGCGGCCACCCTCGAGTTCGCGCTCGAGGGGGAGACCGCGCGCGCCCTGACCGACGCGCGGGAGGTCGTGGGCCGCGTTGCGGCGGAGCGGGTGCAGGACGAGCTCGTGAAGATGCTCCGGGCCCGGGAGCCCTCGGTCGGATTCGAGGTGCTGCGGGAATCGGGGCTCCTGGACATCTGGCTCCCCGAGGTCCACGCGACGATCGCGGTGGCGCAGAACCGTTACCACGCGTTCGACGTCTACTACCACACCATCTACACGTGCGACGCGGCGCCCGTGGAAAAGCCCGTCGTTCGGCTCGCGGCGCTCTTCCACGACGTCGGGAAGCCGGCGACCCGGGTGGAGAAGGAGGACGGGGAGGCCACGTTCTACAACCACCAATTCGTCGGCGAGCGGATGGCGAGGGAAGCGATGGAGCGCCTGCGCTTCAGCAGGGATTGGACCGAGCGGGTCGCCCACCTGGTGCGCGAGCACATGTTCGACTACCGCCCCGAATGGAGCGACGCCGCCGTGCGCCGGTTCATCCGGAGCGTCGGCGTGGACGCCATCGCGGATCTCTTCGATCTCAGGATCGCGGACAACATCGGGAACGGGCTGAAGACCGGGTTCCCGCATTACCTCGAGGAGATGCGCGAGCGCGTCGAGGCGATCCTCGAGGCCGAGGAGGCGCTCTCCGTGCGCGATCTCGCCGTGGACGGGAAGGACGTCATGACCGTCCTCGGCGTGGCTCCGGGTCCCCGGGTCGGTGAAATCCTGAGCCAGCTCCTCGAGGAGGTGCTGGAGAACCCCGCCCTGAACCGCCGGGAGACGCTTCTGGAGCGGATCCGGACGGGGTTTTCGGTTGACACCCCGGGCTCCCGGGACCTAGGCTGACCGCCGATTCACATAGAAACCTTGCGCCAGGGAGTCCATTGACCGCTCGCAGACAAGCGCCAGAAGTGCTTCCGGCGGAAGCACCGACGCTGGAGGCTATCCGGAGCCCGATCGCGGAGCCGTTCGAGCGGTTTCAAACCGAGCTCGATGACGCGTTCCTCTGCGACGTCGGGCTCGTCGGTACGGTCGGCGCGCACCTGCACCGCGCGTACGGCAAGCGGTTCCGCCCCACGCTCGTCCTCCTGGCCGCGAAGGGATTCGGCCGCGTCACGGAGGAAGCCATCTCCGGTGCGGTGGTGGTCGAGTTGATCCACACGGCCACGTTGATCCACGACGACAGCGTGGACAAGAGCCTTCTCCGGCGCGGACTCCCCACCGTGAACAGCGCGTTCAACAACGATACCGCCATCCTCATGGGCGATTACCTGTACTCGAAGGCGTTCTCGATCATGGTGACCAAGCGGATGTACGAGGCCATGGATCTTCTGGCCGAGGCGACCCACCGCATGAGCCAGGGAGAGCTGCGTCAGATCGAGCAGAAGAACCGCCTGGACCTGACCGAGCAGGAATACATGCGCGTGATCGACGAGAAGACCGCCTGCCTCATGTCCGCCGGCTGCGAGCTGGGGGCCAACGAGGGCGGCGCGGACGCGAAGCGCCGCGCGTCGCTCCACCGTTTCGGGCGCGCCCTGGGCCTCGCGTTCCAGATCACCGACGATGTCTTCGACTACCTCGGGGCCGAGACGGTCACCGGGAAGGCGATGGGGAACGATCTCGAGGGCGGGAAGATCACGCTGCCTCTCATCAATGCCCTCCGCGAGGCGCCCGAGCGCGAGCGCCGCGAGATGGAGGATCTCATCCGGTCGCGCGATTTCCGGAACGGCCACTGGTCCGACGTGGTCCGGTTCGTGACCGTGCACGGCGGGGTGGCGTACAGCCAGCAGACCAGCGCCAAGCTGGCCGAGCGCGCCGAGGAGGAGCTCGAGGCCGTTCCCGATCTCGAGATCCGGGAGTCCCTCCAGTCCGCCGTCCGCTACGCGGTCACGCGCGAGCGTTGAGCCCGCTTCCCGCTCTGAACCTTCCCGCCCAGAACCTGGCGCGCGAAGCCGCGCGCCTCACTCTGACGAAGCGGGCCGAGGACGTGGTGATCCTGGACCTTCGCGATCTCGCGGGCGTGTGCGACTACTTCGTGCTCGCCACGGGCCAATCCGAGGTCCAGACCCGCGCGATCGCCGACGCGGTGGACGAGGGGATGCGCGCGCGGGGCATCCGCCCGTGGCACGTCGAGGGGTACGAGGCGCGCCGCTGGATCCTCCTCGATTACGTCGACTTCGTGGTGCACGTGTTCCACACGCGCGCCCGCGAGTACTACCTCCTGGACAAACTCTGGGGCGATGCCCGTCGAGAAACCGTGGCCGATTGAGGCCTACCTGGCCGAGCGCCTGGCCGAGGCGATCGGGCGGGCGGGTCTCACGCTGCCGGAGGGCGCGCGGATCGACGTCGAGGTTCCGCGGGAGCCCGAGCACGGGGACTGGGCCACACCCGTCGCGCTGACCCTCGCGAAGACCGCGCGCCGGCCGCCGCGCCAGATCGCGGAGGTGCTCCGCGGCGCGCTCGAGACCGAGCCCGACGTGGTGAGCGGGGTGGAGATCGCGGGGGCGGGATTCCTCAACTTCCGGCTCGCTCCGGCGTGGCTGGTCTCGAACCTGAGCCGCATCCTGAGCGCGCCCGACACCTACGGCCGCTCCGCCGTGGGCCGCGGGGAGAAGATCCTCATCGAGTACGTGAGCGCGAACCCGACCGGTCCGCTCAACGTCGTGAACGCGCGCGCGGCCAGCATCGGCGACGCGCTGATCCGGATCCTGAATGCCGCCGGCTACGAGGCGCGGGGCGAGTTCTACGCGAACGACTGGGGCCTCCAGGCCGAGCTCTTCGGGGCTTCGATCGAATCGCGCTTCGCGTCGCTCGTGGGTGCGCCGGCCGCGCCGATTCCGGAGCAGGGCTACGCCGGCTCCTACGTGACCGACGTGGCGGCCACCGTCGCGGAAGCGGAGGGGCGCTCGTGGCTCGAGCTCCCGGAGCGCGAGAGGCGGCTCCGCTTCGCGGGTTGGGGGATCGACCGGATGCTCGAGCGGCAGAAGCGTGATCTGGAGCGCTTCGGCGCGCGGATGGACCGGTGGTTCCGGGAGAGCGAGCTCCATCAGGGCGGCGCGGTCGAGAGAGCCCGGGCGCGCCTCGTGGAGCGCGGGCTGACCGACACGCGGGACGGCGCGCTCTGGTTCCGGTCCACCGCATTCGGGGATCAGGAGGACCGGGTGATCGTGCGGACGAACGGCGAGCCGACGTATTTCCTCGCCGACGCGGCCTACCATCACGACAAGTTCTCGCGCGGGTTCGACCGGCTGATCGACCTTCTGGGGCCGGACCATCACGGGCACGTCCAGAGGATGCAGGGTGTGATCGAGGCGCTGGGCTGGCCCAGGGACCGCTTCGAGGTGATCCTGATCCAGTGGGTGCGGCTCCTCCGCGGCGGGGAGCCGGTGAAGATGTCGAAGCGCGCGGGCGAGTTCGTGACCCTGGAGGACCTCGTGCAGGAGGTCGGCGTGGACGCGGCGCGGTTCTTCTTTCTCATGCGCCGCGCCGAGAGCCCCCTCGATTTCGACCTGGAGCTGGCGGTGAAGCGGAGCGAGGACAATCCCGTCTACTACGTCCAGTATGCGCACGCGAGAATCGCGCACGTGCTCGATTACGCGCGGCAGCAGGGGGTGCCCGAGCCGGGCCTCGAATCGGTGCGGGCGGATCTCCTCCACGAGGCGGAAACGCTGACGCTGCTGCGCGGGCTCGCGGGATTTCCCTCCCTGGTAGCGGCCACCGCGGGGCATCGGGAGCCCCATCGTATTCCGATGTACCTCAAGGAGTTGGCGGCCAAGTTTCACTCATTTTATCACCAGCATCGCGTGGTCGGGCCGGACGCTGCCGTCACGGCGGCCCGGCTCCTCCTCACACGGGCCACCGGCATCGTCTTCCGCCGCGGGCTCGACCTCCTCGGCGTGAGCGCGCCGGAGTCGATGTAGCCATGGCCATCGCGGTCGTCGGCTCGCTCGGCCTCGACACCATCGAAACACCCGCGGGACGCGCGGAGGAAGTGCTCGGCGGATCGGCCGCGTACTTCGCCCTCGCCGCGCGGCATTTCCTGCCCGTGTCCCTGGTGGCGGTGGTGGGCACCGACTTTCCCGCCGACGCGAGAAAGCAGCTCGAGCATCCGGACGTGGACCTCTCGGGGCTCGAGGTGCAGGAGGGGAAGACCTTCCGGTGGGAGGGGGTCTACAGCCGCGATA
>Ga0187821_10000130_pt1 | contig 14858 bp, 15 predicted proteins | sample NC_wetland_sal_i_20_FD_132442 | JGI IMG/M metagenome (GOLD analysis project Ga0187821, IMG submission 132442) | Wetland sediment microbial communities from Neuse River Estuary, North Carolina, USA - SourceSoil_1 | ecosystem: Environmental > Aquatic > Freshwater > Wetlands > Sediment | place...
CATGATGGTGGACGGGAAGCTGCAATCGCACGTGGTGCGGTTCAACGAAGTGCTGACGGAAGTGACGATTCCCGCGCGGAAGGCCGGCTTCAAGGCGTCATTCGAAAAGCTGCGGCCACGCGGTGTGTGGGATTTCTCGATGGCCTCGCTGGCGCTGGGCCTGCAGCTGAACGGCAAGCAGGTGCAGGACGCCAGGGTCGTTTTCGGCGGCATCGCGGGCAAGCCGTGGCGAGAGAAGACCGTCGAGGACTTCCTGAAGGGGAAGACGGTCAGCACCGACGTAATCAACCAGGCGATGGCCCAGGCACTGCAGAACGCAGCGCCGTTGAAGTACAACGCAACGAAGATCGACATGGCCAAGGGCCTGCTGGCCTCTGGTCTCGAACGCCTCACGGCTTAGACACAATATCCAGTGCAGGGATGGCTGCAAGGTAGCCATCCCTCGTCATATCAAGTTGGTCGCGAGGAGAATTGCGATGAGATTTCGCACAGCCGTAGCGGTTACTTTCGCATTCGCATTGATCGCCTCCGTGAGTATGAGTGCGAGAGCCGCCGACAAGATTACTTATGCCTATTTTCAGCGCCCGGTCGAACTGCCCGGAGGGAAAATCCTACCGCAGGGTGAGTATGCACTGAAGGTTGTGGACGAAACCTCGACAGCTAAGGTTGTGCAGATTCTACTGGCGCTGCAGGGCGGGACCATTGGCGTTGAGAGCCCGTACAATGGCAACAAGCAAATGGCGGTCGCAGCCACGTTGGTCGCGGTGCCAGATTACAAAGGCCGCCGAACGCGCGGTACAGTGACATTTTGGCCGACACGTGACGGCGCTACGGCTGCGCTACGAGGCGTGAACTTTCCCCTGGACCAGGAGGGCTTACTTTTCGTTTACCCGAAGGCCCGCGCGGCAGAGTTAGCCAAGGTCGCCAACCAGCCCGTGCCATCCATGGCGGAGAGCGCCGGCACCGACGTGGGAGTGATTAAGAACGTGGCGCTCAAGGCCACAACGGCGAATGGCGAGGAGGACATCACCCAGGCGTTCGGCACCCCAGGCAACCGGCCCGCAGAAGCTGAGGAGCAGCCGAGCGGAGTCCACTATCCTCCAGGCTGCGTCTACGAAACGGGCGAAGTGAGCTGTCAGTTCCGTTCAACCGAGGCCCGCGACTAGGCCTGGCATAAGTGGGCCCATGCACTGACCACAGCGCTGGTATCTCCTGTGACGAGTTTCCATCCTGCCCAGTGGCAAAACGTAACGGCTGCCGGTTCCACAGAGTTCCTTCAAACCCTAGAACGTGAGCTTCAGACCCAGCTGAATCTCGCGCGGGCCGCCACTCCCGATCACTGGATTGCTCTTGGCCACGTCGGGCGTCTGGGTCGACTGACCGAAGGTATTCGGTGCGCCGAGATTGAGCCCGACGCCCGCATACTGCGTGCGGTTCAAGAGATTGAAGGCTTCGGCTCGGAACTGAGCGGTGAAACGCTCCCGAATTTTCCAGTCTTTTGTGACGGAAGCATTTAAACCGCGGAAGCCCTTGCCCCGCAGTCCGTTCCTGCTCATGAGCCCGAAGGTTCCCTGGGCTCCCGGAACGATTGCGGAACCATTCACCATGTAGCATCCAATCTTGGCCAGCTGCGCTAAACCGTTGTAGCCGTTCGATGTCGTCAGAGATGTCGTGCTTTGAACAGGAACGGTGCTGTTGTTCGCGATATTCCACAAACCGCCGTTTGAGGTGCTGCCAGCTTGGGCTGCCGCAATACACGCTGCCGGCATGTTCGCCACAAAAGCGGGAGTCCCGACAATGGAACCGGCAGTGCTGTTTGCGACGGTCGTACAGTTCGCTTGCTTCGCGAAAGAGCTGCCAGACACACCGAAGCACGGCATAAGCCCCGCCCCTCCGATGATTTGATTGATGGGAGTCGCCGTTCCGTAGAGCGTCCAACGATCGAGATTGGTTCCGGTGCCGCTGATGTCATCGGTACTGTCAATGGCGTTCAGCGGCAGCGCGCTTAGGATGTTCACGGAGCTGTTCACGGACCAGCCCTGGAGCATCTGCGCGAAGAATTTTCGGCCGGGAATTTCATAAGTCGCCGTCAGGCTCAAGTGGTTTCGAGCGTCCGTTGCCAGACTGCCGTACTCGCACTTCGGGCAGCCGGTGTTCGAGATCAAGCCGCTCGTCTCGCCGCCTGAATCGACACCCAGAGCATGCGCAAACGTATAACCGATCGTGTAGGTGAGGCCATGCGTCGGCCGCTGGTTCAGGTAGATCTGTAACCCCGCGTAGTTATCGCTGATGGCATTCTGATTCGAAAGAATCTGGGAGAACCATGGGAAGCACTGGCTAGGATTTGGGCCTGTGCCAGGTCCGCCCTGGGATGCGGGGCAATTGGCATAGTATGGACGCTTGGTTTGCTCGAAACTCGTGGTGCCTGGCGCCGGCTGATTCAGATCCATCAGCTCTGCAATAGATGATGCGTGCGTTCCTACGTAGCCGACGTCCAAAGAGAGCGTGTGGGTCAGAGCGTGTTGAATATTCAGGTTCCACGTTATAGCTCGGGGAAGGTGAAAATTGGTGTTGGCGCCGTATCCTGTGCAGGTTGAAGGATTCACTGGGTTCGCACCTCCAGCTCCTGTCGGCGTTCCAGTAGGGTTCACGGAACCCAAACCGTCGCCGCACTGGAACAAGCTGGTGTTGAACAACGTCGTCCCGACGCCCCAAGGAAGCGTTTCGCTGGTAATGATCGTCCCGTTGCTCACCGCTGTCGGGGAGACCAGCATGTTCGTGATGTTGCCAACCGTATTCACTCCGTGAGTTTGTTCCGCCGTGCCGTTCCCATAGATCAAAGTGGCCCCCGTGGGCATGGCGCTCATATCGTCGCTTTGCGCGGTGATCCAGCCCATCAGTTTCGGAACAACGTAAGCGACGCCTACGCTTGAACGAACTGTTGTTGTTCCGCGTCCTGTGACGTCCCATGCGATGCCCAGGTGCGGCGAAAAGTCCGACTGAGATGGCCAAAGCTGGTTGCTTTGGGTCATTCCCGAAAGTTGCGACGGCGCGAAATTGGCCAGCTGTCCGTTGTCATCTCGATTCGGGGTCTCCAGCTCCCAACGCAGTCCGAGATTCAATGTTAGTCTCGGCAGAACCCGCCAATCATCCTGAGCGAAGAGTGCGATCATGTCCCAGCGCACGGTGCGGATCGGATTGCCAAGTTTGATGGTCTCCGAACTCGGGAACCCGGCGAGGAAGGACTCCAGGGGGGTAGCGCCGGAGAAGGCTGCGGCACCGGACGCACCGAACGTTACAGTACCCTTCTGCTGATCCTGGACCTTCACGCCATTGAAGCTCGGAAAACGAGCGTCCACGCCGAACTTGAACTGGTGCGTGCCGTGCGTATAAGAAACGTTGTCGCTCGCCTGGTAGTCGGTTTCGAGGCTGAGGCGATTATTCCCGAAGCTCAAGGTTGCCAGCCTGTTGATTTTAATCGTCGGCATTCCGCATACGCCGGTGCCTGTGCTGAAACCGTATGCAGTGGAGTAATTCGGGGCTCCGAATTGTCCCCCTTGTGAGTTCAGGCCAAGGGGATCGTTCGTGGCGCCGTTCGCAGAGCAATCCGCCATCGAAACGGGGCGAGAGGCGTGATCCCATCCAACCCTGACTTCGTTCAGCCAGGTGGAATTCGGCGTCCAGATCTCCACCAGTCGAGCCATTTGGCTGCGGACCGCGAGAACCTCGTCCCAGTATGGCTGCGTAACGGCGGTCGAGGCGTCCGCAAATTCGTGGTAACGGCCGAAGAAATAAGATCCGTTCAGGCTGTGGCGATCGTTGATGTGGTAATCGACCTTGCCGACAAAATTGTCGGAGCCACCGTACTGCGGGAAACTGCAATTCGCCGAGTTCGGATTTCCGCTAACAACCGTGCAGCCGCTTGAGGAGGAGTACAAGCTGCCAGCCTGTAGGGGGTTTGTCGTGCAATCGCCAACGGTAGCGGCGGTGGTTTTGCCCGCATAACTTGCGGCCGTACCGCACCCGACGATATTCAGACTGAGTTGATTCGGTGTCATAGCGTGAGATTCCAAATCAGCGATCGCGGCAGGAATCCCCAGACTGGTGCTGCTGACGCTGGCGCTCTGGCTCGGAACAATATTGTTCAGCGCGAAGTCATTCGTGACGTCCAGCCGCACGCTCTCGTACCCGCTAAAGAAAAAGATCTTGTCCTTCTTAAAAGGGCCGCCGACCGACCCGCCAAATTGTTCGAAACTCGTAGGCGGCCGGGCCGCTGCATAATTGTTCTTGGCATCCAGATCCTGGTCGCGCCCGAAGGCGAATGCGCTTCCGTGTATAGCGTTCGTGCCGGATTTCAGGGCAACGTTCAAAGTCACGCCAGGGTTCCAGCCGTACTCAGCTTTGGGATTTGAGACCAGCGCGACTTCTTGCACTGCGTCTAAAGGGATGATTGTGGTATCGCCCGCTTCTCCGGGGGCATTCGCAGTACTCTGGTCGGAATACATGGCCTGATCGTATAAGCCATCCACCATGAAATTCGCCCAATTCGTGCCCCCGCCGTTAACTGACGTGTTACTCGTTCCTTCACCCGGCTGGGTCATGATTCCCGGGACAAAAGCGACCATCCAGCGATAGTTGCGGCCGTTCAGCGGGACGTTAGTGATCATGTTGTTCTCGAGCGTCCCACCGGTTTGCGCGTTGGTCGTATTGATCATCGGAAGCGCCTCGGTCACCGTGACCGTCTGGTTCTGCTGGCCGGGTTGCAGCGTGACGTCAACGCGAACGTCGCCGCCCGCGCCGACCTGGATGTTTTGCCGGTCAAGCGTCTGGAAACCCATGAACTCAGCACGCACCGAATAAATGCCGGGATTTAGGTTCGGCGCTGCGTATTGACCAGAGGAGTCGGTGCTCAGCGCTCGTGCCGCGCCCGTCGCCATCTCGGTGACTGTGACCTTAGCGCCAGAAACAGCTCCGCCGCTTTGGTCAGTAACTGCTCCTGAAATACGTCCTGTGTTCAGTTGCGCCAATGCCGGGAAAGAAAGCAGAAGGACTCCAAGGAACGAATGTAGGACTCGCATCGCCCCTCCCGTTTCAGATCAGCGGAAATTTTGAACTACACCCCAGGTCCCAGGAAGACTCCGACTGGCGGCTTCTTAGCACAGCTTTCTGGTTAGGGCAAGTCAAATCGGAGCGGTTAGGGCGGAAAAACTCGCAGTCGGCGAAATGATGTTCACCTAAACAAAAATTTGGGTGCGTTCCGATTCGATCGGAACGCACCCGGTGGACTCGAATTTCTCTAGCTTAGAACAGAAGCTTGAGTCCCAACTGCACTTGACGAGGACCGCCGCTGAACGACGCGCCCCCGCCTTGGATAACATTTGGTGTGCCGGTTGCGGCGCCGAACAGGTTCGGGCTGCCGAGGTTCACGCCTTGGCCGGCGTACATCGTACGGTTGAAGAGGTTGTAGAACTCGGCCCGGAATTGGGCGCTATACCGCTCTTTCAGCTTCCATTCTTTGCTGATCGCGAGGTTCACGAGGCTTTCACCCGGCCCCCGGAGTTCATCGCGAAGCAGGTTGCCATAGGTCCCCTGCGCCGGAGGAACAATCGCCGAACCATTCACCATGTAGCAGCCTATGGCGGCGAGCTGGTAAAGCGGTAGACCGTTTTTGGTGTTGGCGTTGTTCGGGTCCGAACCCGGGAAACTGGGTTCCTGCGTAGCGCCCTGGATGCATGCCGCTGGCATATTCTGCCAGGGTGCATTGGAAGGCCCAGCAAGGACTTGGATGCAAGGAGCGCTCTTGAGAGAGCTGGTCGTGACGCCAGAGACGCCGTAGCACGGAATGGTTCCGGCGCGGCCGAAGATCTTGTTGAAGGGATCGGCCGAGCCATAGAGGCTCCAGGTGTCGGACACGGACGTACCGTTGGAAACGCCTGTCCCGGTCAGGTCGTCCTTTGTGTCAACGGGAGATTGCGAAAGCGAACTCTCATAAACCCAGGAGCCGTGAACTCCCCAGCCCTGCAGCATCTGGCCGGGTGACTTGATGCCTGGGAGGTCGTATGTAAAGTTGATAGCGAGATGATGCGCCGGATCGTTGTTCCCACCGTATTGGTTCACCGGGTTGTAGATGTTCTGGATGGCTTGAGTCTCGAGATTTCTGTTCAAAGTGTAAGCCGCGGTGAAAGCGAGCCCACGAGCTGGACGCTCCACAAGATACATCTGCAGCGAATGATAAGTGTCGCTGAGACCGCCGTAACCGTAGGTAATTGTAGAGAACCAGGGAAACACACCGGTCGTTGGATTGCTGTAGACCGAGCGTGCCTGTTCTTGTGTTGAATTAGCCAAGCTGGTGTCGTTCGTTGGCTGAGCCTGGTTCAAATTGTTGCTCGTCTGCAAATCGGTCGACCTCGACCCGACGTAGCCGATATCCAACGAGAGATTGTTGGTGAAGGCATGTTGAAAGTTCACATTCCAGAAAATGTACTTGTAATACTCCAAGTTCGGGTCTACGGCGTACATTTTGCACAAAGCTGGATTCTTTACAGCTGGATTCCCAGGCGCCGTCTGGAGCTGACCGTTGCCGCAGGACTCAGGAAGTGGTGATGGGAAAAGCGGCGTCGTGGCGCTGTTCACGCTGTTTGAAGGCCATGGAATAAAGTTGCTGACCACCACACCTTTCGTAGCCCCGCTACCGGTGTTCGGCTGCAGGTTCTCCTGCGAAGACCTCCCGCTGCCGGGTGAACTGACGAAGGTGCCATCGGGATGAAAAAGGTTTTCTCCTGTCGGAGCCGTGGTTAAATCGATGGTGCCCGACCCGGCAATGAAGTTCATCAGCGTTGGCAGGCCATAGGCAAGGCCGGCTCCAGCTCGGAGCGTCGTCTTGCCCTTGCCAGTGAGATCCCAAGCAAAACCAAAATGCGGCAGGGTTTTGTAGTGGGTGTTCCAAGCGGTTCTTTCGGCAATAACTCCTGTGGGATCCGAGGAGCCGATCAGGGGATTGAAATTGCCCATGCTAGCGTCCGGAATCGTCATCGGTGTCACAATCTCTTCACGGACACCAAGGTTCAATGTGAGCCGCGGGACAATGCGCCAGTCATCCTGGGCGAACACGGCGATTAGTTTTTCACTGATATCGCGCGACAGGCTTCCACCGCGAATCGCTTCTGAACTAGCTACGCCTTCCAGAAAACTTTCGAGCGAGGTAGCTCCGGTGAAAGCTGCCGAGCCAGATTGACCGAAGTTGATCACGCCCGATTGCTGGTCCTGAACCTTAGCGCCGACGAAGTCGATCGCGCGAACTTCTGTTCCGAACTTGAATTGATGTGTGCCGCGTGTGTAAGAAAGTGCGTCGTTGCCCTGAATGTCCGTCTCGGTATGAGCCTTGTTATTGCTGAAGCCCAGTTGGGCGCTTACAGGATTAGCGAGAATGATCGTCGGGAAGCCGCAACCCGGGGCGCCGGAAAGCAACCCGTACTGCGTGACATAATCGGGACCGCCGAAATGTCCAGCGGTGGAGTTGAGTCCGAGCGAGTCACTGAACGGGTCGAGGCCATTCGAGCACTCCGTTCGGCTCGTAGGTCTGGCCTGCTGATCGATTCCCCAACGAGCCTCATTCAGCAAGGATGAAGTCGGCGTCCAGATCCATTCCACCCGGCCCATCTGCGCCTTCACGCCGAGGATTTCTTCCCAATAGTTCTGAGCGATTTTGGCGGCGGAATTCGCTGCGGCATTTTCCACATAATAGCCCTTGGCAAATAGGCCGTTGAGCGAATGGTGGTCATTAACGTGATAATCGAGTTTCGCGAGTCCGTTATCTGATCGTCCGTCGTTGGGGAGCACGCCAATGTTTGGATTGGCCCATAACCCTGGTGCTCCGAACTGATTCGCTGAGCACGCGCCTGAAGCCACCACCGCCGCACCGGTTGTCATGGAGTTGTTGAGTTTAGACAGGTCGCAACCCGCAATGTTCAAGCTGAGCCTGTTCAGCGCTGGCAGTCCGGTGAGTCCGAAACCGTTGGTGTGGGTCGCGTCCGCGTGGCTAATGATATCTGCGATTGAGTCAGGAATGCTCAACCCATTGACTCCACCAGTCGTGAGGGTGGGCGGAGTCTCCGAAACGTTAGACGTCAAGCTCTCGCGGAACGCCTCGTAGCCCATGAAGTAGAAGAGCTTGTCCTTCTTGATGGGGCCGCCGAGCGTCCCGCCGTACTGCTCGTATTCGACGGGATCGGCGGTCGCGGAAGACGAGAACGGGTTGCGTGCATAAAGCGCCGAGGTGCGGCCGTAGGCGTAAGCATCGCCGTGCATGTTGTTGGTGCCAGACTTCAAGCCAACGTTGGCGGTCACGCCGGGAATCCACCCGTATTCGGCCTTCGGATTCACGACCATGTTGACCTCTTGAATCGCGTCCAGAGGGAGAATGGTCGTGTCGCCGCCTTCGCTGGTCCCGCCGAAGGTTAGCTCGGCCACGAAGTAGGATTGGTCCGCCACTCCGTCGAGAAGCGTGTTGCTGCCGTGGCCATCATTAGTGCCGTTGGCATCAATGTTGCCAGTGCCTTCGCCCGGCGCAACCGTCACGCCTGGGACCATTGCCTGCTGCCAGCGGTAGTTGCGGCCGTTGACCGGCAGATCGTTCAGTACCTTGTTCTCAATCACTCCGCCGGTCTGCGCGTTAGTCGTGTTGATAACCGGAATCGATTCGGTGACGGTAATCGTCTGTGTCTGCTCGCCCGGCTGCAGTGTGACGTCGACGCGAACGTCGGAACCGACTCCGACGTCGACGTTCTGCCGTTCGAACGTCTGAAAGCCCATGAACTCCACGCGCACCGTATAGGTGCCAGGAGTCAGGTTCGGTGCCGCATAATTTCCGGCAGCGTCCGCGATCAACGGCCGCGTCTCGCCTCTCGCGACGTCGACGATAGACACCTTGGCGCCGCCGATGGCGCCACCGGTCTGATCGGTTACTGCGCCGGAAATACGGCCCGTGTTCAGTTGGGCGCTGGCGGGAAGAGAAAGAATTAGTACCGCCGCGATTGCCAACAAGGAGAGACCGATTCCAAAAGCGATTCGATACACACCAGGCTTCATTGAACACCTCCGCTTGCTTGAATGGCGACCACACACCCTTTGATCTGTAGGGTACGACCCCAACGATGATGGCGAAATAGCATAGCCAGCGGGTGAATGTCAAAACAATTCTCAGGCTCTCGGCGCAAGATGAGAGTGAACCGTTACATCGAGGGCGGGGAACGGAACGAAGCGAATCTAGGTGAATGCGAAAGAATGAGACCGATTGAAAGTGGCTTCCGGCGAGTTGGTGATGATGGACAGCGCGCCTTTACACTCGCCGAGGGCGGTCCGGCATGCCATCTGATGGCTCTATTTGTGCTTCCCGCGTCCCGATCATCCAATGATTTATCTTGATGCCCGTATTCGTCTGGGTGGGCCAAAGTCCTTGCGTGACTGCTATGGCGCCGACCACAACAGCGATCCGTCGCTTCCAAACATATTGATGGACGCTGCGGTAGTTTGGCGTGCTACCCCGCCCGTCTCCAACGGGGCGCTCCCGAACACGGCACTGTATCCCTCCGCGTCGAAGACGCTAACCGACGGGTGGCCGAGGCTCAACCCGAAGCCCACACGAGGCGTGGCCTTCTCGTCATTGATAACGAAGGCTGGCTCGCCGCGCTCCAGGCCCATGTCCTCGCGCACGATACCTTTCTCGTCGTTTAGAATGAGGAACGGCTGACTGTGCTCCAGACCGAGATCGATTCGCGAGGCTCCTTTCGCATCATCGAGCAGAATATCTGGGCCCAAATCTCCCTTGCCGGCGAGCTCCAACTTATGGGGAGTTAGCAACAGTTCCTCGTTGCCTTTCCCATCGACGAAGCGCAGGACCGGGCTCGGTTCGGTGCCCGGCGCACCCGCTTCGAGCACCAATTCTGCTCGTTTTGTTCCGCTAGCGTCCTGAAGGACGAACTCTTGCGCCTGGAGTTTGCTGCCGCCTGGGCGGGCCTGCCCCATGACGAGGACGCAGGCGCTTGCCAGGAGGCAGGCCAATCCTGCTCGCTTCATTCTTCGGTTTTCGTTTTCGACTCTCTCCAGGCGTGCGACAACTGCAGTCATGTCATCCATCATTGGCTCCTCGGTTCAATCGGTTGGCAAAATTAATCTGAAATCCTCGCAATTTCAAGGGTTTGCCAACCAGCGCGGGAATGAAGTAGTCCGCGAGTCTCGTGTTCAGCTCGAATCGGCGGATCGTCTGTTCTGAGCGCCCGTAAAGATTTGGGAAATGCAGTCGAGTCCCCAGCATTGGTACTGGCTGCTCAGAACGGCACTGTCGCCGCGGACTGAAGCTCCCGCGACCTAGGATTTTCTTGGACACCGAATTGTGATGAGAATGAGTCAGAGATCACAAGGAGGTGTGCATGAGCAAAGAAAGAGAACCAGCTTCGGGAGCCCTGGAGGGAGCCCGCAGGGCGACCGGAGGGGCTCCCGAAGAGCGGCGCGACGGGCGGGGCCGTTGGTCGGCAAAACGCAAATTTGCAGCGGTTCTTCGGTTACTGCGTGGGGAAGACCTGGAAACCATCTCGCGCGAACTGGGCGTGACTGCCGCAACCCTGTCCGGCTGGCGGGATCAGTTTCTGGAGGGTGGTGCAGCAAACTTGAAAGTCCGGGAAGCCGACGTGGACAACGAAGAAACGCAGCGTCTGAAATCGTTGGTCGCCGATCTGAGCCGCGTTTCGGCTTTGTAAAGGCGCCTGTTAGCCGCCAACGTCAGGCGGCCACACGCTGATTCACGTTAATGCTGTTAGCGGTTTGTACCGCCAGCGTCTCGGCGCGCTCCTTCAGACCCAGCAGCATACGACGCGTCATCGGGAACGCCGCTGGCTCCATCACAAAGATAGCGAGCAGCCATGTCCAAATGGTCAACGGGCGAACGCTGCTGCGCGACACGAGACGTGTTCGTTTCTCGTCGATCGGATACAAGCCAAACTGCCACACCCAATCGAAACCCCACTTATTTCTTATGTCCAGTATGAGCGCTCGATTGGGCTCAATCGCGCCCACAGGATATCCTTGGCCTCGCGGAAGCGGAATCTTGTCACCCACGGCCAAGTGCTGAAACTCGGGTAGAATGCGAGTAGCACTCGGACGATCCAGAAAGCCGAAGAGGCGGTCGAGCCAATCGTAGCTATAGAGCCCGCCACGTTGATACCCCATCTGCACTAGCCAGGGCCAAATGTGTTCAGGCTGCGCCCTGACCGTTGTTGCCATCGTGTACACAAATGTGGGGTGGACAATGAGGCCATCGCCCGCCATGACACGCGCCAAATCAGACGGCGCACTACCCCATCGCGCCATCCAACTCCTGATCGGAAACCAATACAGAAGCGCAAGCGCGAGAATCACGAAGGATGTAAAAGTGTGCTTAGCATCGCTCCTCCTTTGAGACTTACTTTCGCGAAGAGCGAGGAACATCGCAGTGACAGGGGACACGCTTCATGAGGGCTTACGGTCACCAGTCGACGAGAATTGGACGATCACGGCTGAATTTCATCCAAAAAATAGGGTACAAAGAGTATGGATTCAAAGCGTAGAGAAAGGTAAGGTTCGCGCCCTACGTTGGATTTGCCCATCGCCTTCCGCTGGGGCCGCTGGCTTGCCGCCTAGGCAATGCGGCCCCAAGATTTCAGAGCCGATTCCGAAGCGCCTTTCACGGGAGTTGGAGAACGAAGTAAGCCACCGTCCCAAGAAGCAGCGTGACGATGATAAAAGCATAGAATGCGACCGACCGCCGTTCGAGCACGGTCACGTCGCTTTCTAGAGGTTGGCCATACGGCTGATGGGCAAGAGACAGAGCCGCCAACAGAGCGACTGCCACCGCTGCCGTCTGCCCAATCCGAATGGTTAGCGCCCCGTTTCTCGGAAGCCCGATCTTGGTGGGTCCTAGCAGAACGTCCGCGAACCACCCGGCGACCAGGATCCGTTCCCAATCTCTGGCAATAAGATAAAGCGCTATGAGGCACGCATATAGCGTCGCACTGACAATAGTTACGACCCACGCAGTGAAAACATCCGAAAGAAATGGCGGTTGAAAGGGCACGAGTCCGCCGTGACGAGCGTACAGAAAAAGCGACCGAATACTTAGCGCGAAAAGAAAGCCGGCGACAGAAGCGACAAATATTGCGCAACGTCTTGTACGGATCAATGGCATACACAACACTCAGTTGACGGTTAGCCCACCGCAGCAATGCTTGTACTTCTTCCTGGATCCGCAAGGGCATAAATCGTTTCTTTCAAACTTGACCTGCAGCGGCGCTTCGGTCCGTGTATTCGAACCACGATTCGCGGGCTCTCTGAAGTAGGCATAGGCTTCGACCAGCCCGCCTGTCATCAAGCTGATTATTTTTGAGCGCTGCTCGTCGTCAATCGGCTCGGGACGCATCTCCGGATCCGGATCATGCTCGTGGCACAGCATGAGCATTGGAATCATGCATCCGCCGTAATCGTCGTCAGCCAGCAAATTACTCCAAGCGCGATGGCTGAGGTGCGTTCCGCGCATGAACCCGCGAGCCCAGTCATTGCCGCGCATGACGCCGCTCTCATCTTTCAGCAAAAGCGGTAGGTGCACCCTGCCCTTTGAAAGGGCTCCCGCGATAGCATTCCAGTGCCGGATGAGAAGGCCCAGGATTTCGTTCGCTTCGGTCACAGAGTTGAATGCAAGTGTTTCGCCGCCAAATAGCTCGCGCATGTATTCGCTAGGCATAACAATTTCGGGGCATGCGATCAGAGAAGAGAAAAAACCGTCGACTTCTTCGATGTTCATGGCCCTTCCGCCCGTGTAGCTTCTCAGGAATTCATCGAGGCGCTCCAACTCAGGTCGGGTCAGAGGGCCATGTTGTGCGACAGTGCTCATTTCTGTCGATAATACCATCGAGTATCACGGACTCCTGCCTCAGCAACGGACGTAACGACGTAGAGGGTCTGCGATTCAGGCGAAGTACTGCGCGTTGGCGTGCCGGGCCGGGTCGAGCGGCATCGCCATCGCGCGGCGACTGACGGCTCCTGGGCGTACGGGCGAGTCACTCTGGTGCACGGGTGAGCGTTGGTGTATAAGGAGCCCATTCTGGAACGCGCCGCGCGCGAAAGACCGCCGATAAGGAGGCGTCATGGCAAGTGTGAGTGAGTTACTGGATCGCTTTGTTCAGTCGTTTAACGAAAGCCGATTCGAGGAAACTGAGCAGGACTTCGCACCTGGGGCCTACGGTGAGGAGGTCGGCACAGGCCGGCGCTTCACTCCACAGGAAGGAACTGCGAACGCTCGTGCCTGGAAGCAAGCATTCCCCGACGCACAAGGCACGATCACGCGCCAGATAATCGACGGCAAGAATGGCGCAGCAGAGATCGTGTGGCGTGGAACGAATAGCGGATCATTGATGGGGCAGCCGCCGACCGGCAAATCCGTCACCGTTCGTGCCGTTTTGGTCATTGAAACCAACGGCAGCAAAATCACAAGATCGTCTCACTACATTGATGTGGCGGGCATGATGGCCCAACTGGGCGTTGCGCCTGGCGCTGCCGCCGCAGGGCGGTAGCCAGCCACTGGACGGGCCTGGGGTAGCATGCAAAGCATTGGGGAGCCAGGAGTTTGTCACGGTCAGAATCGTACCATTCAAAGTGACGTAGATGTTGTAGCCCTTCGCATTTAAGGCCCAGCGAGGCGTCATCATTCGCGAGCGACACGGCAACCAAGTAACTAGCTCCAACTGGAGTGGGTATGCCGTGACGGGAGCCAAAGGTTCCATCACCAACGCCGCCGGTTCGTGGATCGTCCCTTCCCTGAACCGCGGATCCACCGTACAGCGGTGGAGTGTTGCCGCTGGCCGACTTCAACACCTCTTACTTTGGGGTGGATTCCACAGGCGTGGCTGGAACCAACTCTGCCAAGATCAGCAGTGTCAGCGGGGCTGTCGGTTCCTTCAATCCCTCGACCGTCTTAGACATCACAATGACGGCCGACAATGGCACCGTCAAAGCGCTGCCGTCGGCGCTCTCCACAGACCAAACCAGCTTCAGCGACGCGTGGTACAGCCCAGGCCCCTGAAGATTTAGTTGATCCACTTCCCGGAAAGCCGACGATCGGTTCGCAGAACCCCCTCGGTTGATCCCCAGATAAAGTGTCCGTAAACGCCTCGGATGCCGCGGTTCGGTTGGTGCGTCGCTCGGCTTATACCGTTTGAGAGCATCTCTTTCAGCGGTCGCAATAATTGACCGAACGGTTTACGTATTTGGAGGCGTCGCGGCTAGTCGTACCGTCGCTGGTCATGCAGCCTTCTTGTTGTTTTTCCGGACCAGCGTGACTTTTTTCCGCCGCTCCGCCCAACGCTTTTTCATCATCTCCGATAGCCGCCTCCGGCCCTCTGCGGTTAGATGGTGACGGCGCCTCTTAGGCACTCGAACAGATCCGGAAATGCTGCTCTTGGCGGAGCTGATCCCTTGCAGAGCCACGATGGCTCGATCGATGCGATCCCGCTCACTTCTTAGCTCTGACAAGATTCTTCCTAGGTCCATAATTTACTCCTTGATTCCCTTGGTGGCTCGTATAGGACAAGGTTCTGTCGGTCACGTTTGGGCGAGCGTCATCATCTCACAGTCGGAAGCCGAATACTTAGCGGTGGTTGTGTTCACCGGGGGAGCAAACGCCTATGCTAGTCAAATCGAGGCTTTTTATAGAACGAAGCTGCTGTCCCGCTAAAGTAATCCGAGATGGTCTGGATACTTGGCTTGCAACGAGCTAACCAGAACCTCAAACTCTGGTAGTCCTCGTAAGTTCCTTAGATATGGGTCCTTAAGGA
>Ga0187821_10000133_pt1 | contig 14761 bp, 15 predicted proteins | sample NC_wetland_sal_i_20_FD_132442 | JGI IMG/M metagenome (GOLD analysis project Ga0187821, IMG submission 132442) | Wetland sediment microbial communities from Neuse River Estuary, North Carolina, USA - SourceSoil_1 | ecosystem: Environmental > Aquatic > Freshwater > Wetlands > Sediment | place...
ATCGATTGCCGCCTATTCCGGGATTTCACGAATCCAAATGCATATCAATTGGAAACTTACTGGAATTCACAAGACGATCTGACTCGGCATGTGCGCTCAGCAGTGTACAAGAAGCTGCTTTTCTTGATGGAAATGGGCGCGGAACCACCGACCATCGAATTTCATGAGGTTTGCCAAACTCGGGGGCTGGAATTCATTCAAACCGTTCGCCAAGCTTAGCTCATGCAGAGAACGGCGGCTGTTTTTCTTTGACCTCGTGGTGAGCCTGAGTCAAGCGCCCAGTTTATGTGGGCTTGTTCACTACAACCGCGCAAGAAATCTGCAGCTTCACTTCGGAAGCCGCCATTTCTTCAACAAACCCGCTTATGTTGGCAGGCCTCACTTTCCTCGGACATTTCGGAGATTCTACGAAATGCCGGAGCGCCTCTCCGGATCCCTGGGGTGGAGAGTGGACAATTTGCAGCATAAGAATTTGTTGAGCATAGACTTCTCTTCCGTTTGCAAAAGATTTTCATCTGGAGCAAATCGTGCTGCAAGAAACGGGAGTCGGCTATGGCCCGGCGTTAGCCTGAAATCTTCTCCTGGATTGCACGGCACGCCGGCGAGGAGGAATTCTATGAGGCAATGCGTTCTGTTACTCCTGAGTGGAGCCGCCCTCTTGTCAGGCTGTGCCACGAAAAACTATGTTCGTGAAAACGTTGTCCCCTTGCAGAACAAATTGGATCAAGTCTCCCAACAAGTCAGCCAACAAGGCACGGAGCTCCAGCAGACTCGGCAAGATGTGGAAAAGAATTCAACGGCAATCAGCGCTACGGAAGAGAAGGCCACCGCAGCCGATCAGCGCGCCACCGACGCTTTAAGTGGGGTGAAACAGAATCAGCAGGAAATCAGCCAGCTTCGCAAAGCGGTCGCCAATATCGATGATTATAGAGTAATTGACCAGGCTACGGTCCTCTTTCCGATCAACAGCGCCAGGCTCCAGGACGAAGATAAACAGCGTCTCGATCATCTCGTCTCCAACACGAATTCGCTCAAGCGCTACTTCCTTGCTATCGCAGGTTACACCGACCAGACGGGTTCTGCCGCCTACAACATCGCGCTGAGCAAACGCCGAGCCGATGCCGTAGTCCTGTATTTGGCAAGCCAGCGCAATGTGCCTTTCTACCAGATGCGCACCATCGGCTTCGGCGAGGATCAACTTGTGGACGACGGAGCCTCATCAGAAGCCCGAGCGATGAGCCGTCGTGTCGAGGTCAGGATCTACAGCGCCGACGATGCCAAGACTGCTGCTGCCAACCCGAACTGAAGGACCTGGTTCGCGGCCAATGCTTCAGCTCAATCGCAAAGAACAAAGCTGGAATTTAATAATTCGAAAGGTAGTGATGAGCCTACGACCCCAGACGTGCTTGATCATCGCACTCCTCGTTTCTTCAACAGGGTGGCCAGCTTTCGCGCAATCTGTTCAGTTTGTCCCGGAGACGGATACCTACCTCAAGCTGAATTCCGTCCTGCGCGCATATCTGCAGGCCAAGGACGACCGAGACGAAGGGGCATCCGACCAACTCAGTATCGGTCCCAGCCTGCAGTTCTATGTCAAGCCATTACTTAAACTGAAAAACATTACAACATTCGACTTGGACGATTCCAAACCAAGAGCCTTGGTTTTCGAATCCGGATACCGCTCTGTCACGGCGCCGGGTGCATTGCCAATCAACCGAATGGAAGACGTGCTTACTCTCCACTTTCCTCTGAAGGCAGGATTTCTTATTTCGGACAGGAACCGGGCGGATCTCGACTGGACGAGCGAATCATTTACCTGGCGCTATCGAAATAAGCTGACGCTCGAACGCACAGTCGCTGTCCATTCCTATCACTTCATTCCTTACGTTGCCGCCGAGCCCTATTACGTGGAGAAGTACCACAAATGGAGCACAACCGATCTATATGCCGGCGGCTTGTTCCCCGTAGGAGGACATGTTCAGTTTAATGCGTATTACGAACACGAAAACAATACCGGCAAACGGCCAAATCAACAGGTGAATGACATTGGCCTTGCCCTCTATCTCTTTTTTTCATTGGAGGCAAAGAAATGAAGATTCAATCCATGACAAAGCTGACACGCTGCAATCTCCCGTGAGCCCAGCTGGTATGGGCGATTTCGAGCAGGGATCAGATTTGCCGGCTTCGACAGGACTTACGGCAAACAAGTGCGCCTTTCACTCTATATCCAATCACGTTGGCGCGATCTGCGACGAACAAGCCGAGGCCGATAAACGAGCGAGCCAGAGGGAATGAAGGAAACAAATCTGGCCATGCTCCCGCGAAAAAGGAGTCCGTCATGCGTTACTTAAAGCCCTGGTTCAAGATTCTTGTCTCGATCCTAACATTATCGGCATCTTCCTATCTTTGGGCGCAGGATCCGGGTTGGCCTCGCCAAATTGTCAAACCCGGCGGAACTCTCATCATCTATCAGCCGCAGGTGGATAACTGGAATAATTTCACCGACATTACTTGGCGGCAGGCGTTTCAACTCACTCCCTCAGGGGGTAAACAAATCGTCGGCGCCGCAACGTTTGAAGGCTCAACGGAAGTGAATACGGACACTCACATGGTTTTCATGTCAAACCTGAGAGTCCTGAACACTTATTTTCCGTCGCAGGACCCGGCAAGTTCGGCGCAATTGGGGCAGCTGTTCAGAACGTTCCTGCCCGCGACCGTGAACATTTCGCTGGAGCGGGTAGTCGCCTACACCCCCAAACCTCAGTCGGTGAAGACAGTTCCACTTAATAACGACCCTCCATTTATATTTGTCAGCAATACGCCGGCGATTCTCCTCGGTGTCGATGGCGACCCGGTCCTCGCTGACCTGCCGCATACGGATCTGAAGTTTGTGGTCAACACACTCTGGCCATTGTTCTTCGACAAATCAAATTCTCAATACTTCTTGCTGGTGAACAATATTTGGCTAGGCGCCACCGACCTGCATGGGCCATGGTCACGCGCAACCAAGCTATCTCGCGATTTCGACAAGGTGCCTGACTCAGGCAAATTCACCGAAGTCAAGAAAGCAATTCCGCCTCCGCAGGTGTCCAGCCCAATCATTCCGAAAGTGTTCTATGCCACAGTGCCGGCGGAAGTCATTTTGTTCGATGGCCAACCCACCTACACGCCGATTCCCGGGACACAGCTTTTGTACGCGAATAACACCGACAGTCCCCTCTTCGTCTATAACACCACGCAAACTTATTACTACCTCGCAGCGGGCCGCTGGTTCAGCGCTCAAAACCTCGCGGGACCCTGGATATTTGCCTCATTAAATCTGCCCCCCGATTTTGCCAACATTCCTCTATCCAGCCCAGCGAGCGCGATCCTCGCTTCCGTGCCTGGTACATCGGAGGCAAAAGACGCAGTGTTGATCGCCCAAATTCCGACAACCATGGTCATAAATCCTTCAACCGCGGCTGCTCAGGCAAAAGTCAACTACACTGGATCTCCGCAATTCGCGCCCATTCCAGGCACAAGCCTTCAATATGCGACAAATACAGCGGACAAAGTGATTCAGGTAGGTGATGTTTATTATTTGTGCCTGCAGGGAGTTTGGTTCATGTCCGCTACGCCTCAAGGACCGTGGACCACTGCCGCTTCTGTCCCACAAGAAATTTATACAATCCCGCCGAGCTCCCCCGTGTACAACGTAACCTACGTAACACAGGTCACGAACTCAGCCGGCAATGTCGAGTCCAGCTACACGGCTGGCTATCTCGGCGCATTCGTTACGGGCGCCGCAGTCGGAGCCATCGTGGCCAGCGGCACCGGTTACTACTACCCGCCCTACATCGGATATCCAGTGGGTGGATATCCCATTTACCATCCCTACGCTACTCCGTACGGGGCGTATGGCGCATACGGCAGCGCCTCCTACTATCACACGGGAACAGGCGCTTACGGCGTTTCACAGACCGCGTATGGAGCATACGGATCGGCGACTCGTTCCGCATCCTACAACCCCTACACCGGAACGGCTTCGCGGTCAGCTTCCGTCTCGACGCCCTACGGCAAGCAGAGCGTTGGCCAGGCGTACAACCCCTACACCGGGACATACGGCGCAACCCATCAAGGGTCGAGCCCAACCGCACAATGGGGCCAATCCTACGTTTCGAATGGAAGCCATTCCGCCACCACTCAGCACTACACGAATTCGCAAGGGACTGCAGCGTCCATGCAGACTGCCTCAGGCGGTAAGGCCGCTGGCGCGAGTACAGCCTACGGGAACACGGCCGCTGCCAAGACCTCAAACGGCGACATGTACGCCGGCCATGATGGAAACGTTTATAAAAACACTGGATCAGGCTGGGAAAAGTCCAACGGCAGCGGTAGCTGGAGCAGCGTGAACACTCAACAGAACCAGCAGAAGGCGGAACAAAGTTCGCAGAATTATGACCAACAGCACTCAAACAGCCAGGCCAGCTCTCAGATGCACGCACAGAACGCGAGCCAAACTCGTTCCGAAAGCGGCGGGTCCTCGGAAAACCTGGACTCCGAGAAGCAAAACCGAGACAGCGGCTCAATGCAGAGTCACAACTTCGGAAGCGGTGCTCACAGTGAGGGCGGATTCGGCGGTGGCGGCAGGAGTTGGGGCGGTGGAGAAAGAAGTTTTGGCGGGCGTCGGCGATAGCACTAGTCTAAGTGACTTTGAGAAGAGAAGCCGGTGATCCCATGGAAGCCCTTCACAGATTTATCGAGCTGGGGGCTACCGGCATAGATGCGATGGCTGTCGCCTTAATCGTGGGTACTTTTTTGTGGGCGACCGTTCGCTTCTTCGTGCAAGCCGGCCAGCACTCTGCTAACGCCTACCCGCGGTACAAAGCTTTCTTGGGCAGAGCTTTGTCGCTCGGGTTGGAGTTTCTCGTTGCCGCAGACGTGATACGCACAGTGGGCGTGGATCCAACTTTACGAAACATCGCAATCTTGGGCGCGATCATCGTGATCCGGACCGCACTGAGTTGGTCCCTCGTAGTGGAGATGGAGGGCCGCTGGCCCTGGCAACCTGCCACTGACGAAAGGTCTGAAATAAAAGCATGAGAGTAAAAAAAGTCGCGGGCAAATTGGTTTTTGAGTCCTAACTAGAGGCACGAAATGGCGGAGCAAACTCCGAAATATCAGAGACGAATTGCTTTCTTAAACCCCCAACAGCAAGACAGCTACACACAAGGTCGTTGGAAGTATGAGGGTTAAGAGCCTTCACTCGCGATCCCCCTTTGGAGGCGATTTTGCAGGACATTGGTTGGCTAAGAATGGGGAAGAGTCGGTTCAACTTTTTCGCGAAAGGATACTGACATGCCACCGACTAAAGTCGTTCTGTCCAGGCTGTACTTGCGAGTTCTTGCGAGTTTGTTGATTGCCGGCGCGCTCATCCTTAGTGCCACCCGCGGTTTTTCGCAGAGCAGGGAAAAATCAGAGACCATCGAAGCCAGTTCCATGGGGACTGGAACTCAAATGGGCCAGATGTTTGGGATCACCGTGATCCTGTATGAATACTCGACGCCGGAGGACCGGCAAATCCTGATGCAGGCCTTCGAAAAGGGTAAGAACCAGGGATTGGTCAACGCCTTGAGCAAGATGAGAGCCGTGGGGCATATCGCAATCACTGGAACACTCGGCTATGACCTCAGCTACGTCCGGATGGTACCAACTCCGACGGGCCGGAAAATCCGTTTCGTTACGAATCGTCCGATTACCTTCGCCGAAGCTTGGACAGACTCGAGTTCCCAAAGCTATAACCTAACCGGCGGCGAATTCGACATCAACGACAGCGATAAGAGCAAGAGCACAGGGGTCTTGTACCCGCTAGCCCAGCTTGCGATTGACAAGCAAGGGCAATTGCAATTCGAGCTCAATCAGAACGCATGGACGCTGGTCGACGTTCTGGATTGGAAAGGAACACCTGGCGTCAATTAACGGGGAAAGTACCATGAGGGCTGCTTCAGCGGTAACACTTCCGAAGAACAGGGGTGGGTCGCTCATTGGTCTCGGCAAGCACCTGATTGATCTATTTTACTTACATATAGTGTGGATAAGAAAGGTAACCGTCCATGAAGAAAAATATATTGATAGCGGTTATATTTTTGACAGCGCCTTGCTCACTGTTTGCTCAAAGCAAAGTGGATAAGCGTCTGGCAAATTCAGCCACTGCCCTTCAGGCAATCCTGGAAGGTGACAACGGCTTGCCGAAGAGTGTGCTCAATCAAGCCGTTTGTGTACTCATCTATCCAGGGGTAAAGAAAGTTGCCCTTGGCATTGGAGACAGCTACGGGCGTGGCGAGCTAATTTGTCGCAAAGACGCCAAGATGAATGGCACCTGGAGCGCTCCGGCAATGTATTCCCTCGATCAGGGAAGTGTGGGCTTGCAACTCGGTTCTACAGAAACCGATTTTGTTCTGGTGGTCATGAATCAGAAGGGAGCAGATCAGATTTTGTCAGGAAAGACCAAACTCGGTGCGAATGCAGCGGCCGCCGCTGGTCCCACAGGGGCCCAAGCCAGCACGTATAATGCGCAAGCCATGAATGTCGACGTTTTAACATATACCCGTTCGAAGGGACTATTTGCAGGTGTGTCTCTCGAGGGCGCAACGATGGATACCGATAACGACGCCAACCGCGCTCTCTATGGCAAGGACATCAGCGCACAGAACATCGTACAGGGAACCGAGCCGATTGTGTCTGCTGCCAAGCCATTGATCAGCTTGCTTGACAAGACTTCGCCATCCCGCACTTAGACTCATGCGAGACAAGATAATTCCCCTGAACTGAATCCAAACATAGGAAGGGGCGCCGGTGCGCTCTACGTTCCGGGTGTTACAGCGGCACCCATGTGCGCATATATCCGCCGTCGTCCCAGACCCCTTCAGATGACCTGTCAATTCTGACAGTTCCGCGAATCTTCCTCATCGGCTACAAAGCCAGCCACTATGTCATGGACGGACTTATGCGGAATTAGCGGTGTGAGGTGGGGCTTGAGCCCTCCCACGCTGAACTCTCCCATTCTCGAGGACAGTTTTGAATCCGGGCACCTGCCTAATCTTGATAAGCCGCAGAAAATCGAAACGCAAAGGACGCCGTTTACCAGCCTGGAATTGTTTCAATGGGGACGAATTCAAACTGAATCGATTAAACATCCTCTGCAATCTGAGAGATACAAATCTGAATCGCCCTTAACGTCGACTCCTCCGTGATACTTGTCTCGCGTGAATTGCGCCTAGTCAATCTGGAGAAATTCATTCGATCTGCCAAAGTGCGCGAAACGTGAAGATTCAGTGTGAGTGTTTCACTATCAAGTAATTATAATATCACTGAATATAACTTCCCTTCTTTGGCTGTCAGTTCTGCCAGTTGTGCGGATGCTTCCCCGAGACTACAAATCTGCGTGGTAGAGGATGAATAAGCTCGTTTGACACTTGTAATCAAATGCGAATTCCGTTCCGCATCGTCATGTTGGCCGGCTCCTTACTCTTGGGCTTATGCGCCGCGCTCCCTCACGGGACTAGGGCCGAGCCACAGAATTCGCAGATCCAGCAAGAACAATCCGTCGTCGAAGCGGCGCGGCGCAGTCGCGAACTGAAGAAAAATGCCGCAACGCCGGCACGGGTGATTACCAACGACGATCTGGAAATGGTGCGGGCGAAAAGCGATCGGGAAGGGTTCAACGCTGGCGTTCCACCTGCCCGGCAGAACGAGGCAGCCAACACTCGTGAAGTAGTCATGCCAGAGGTGCCCAAGCAGTCTGCCACTCTGAGCAGATATGATTCAGGATCGAAAGGCAAGGAATCAGAAGAGATTGCTGCTGAGGATGCGGAAATCGCCAAGTTGAAAGATCAGCTCGCCTCGGCGGAAAACTCACTGTTCTGGCAAAAACGTGCGCTTTTGCTCGATCAAAACACAGTCTATTCAAACGCCACATACACGACAACGCTGGTTGGCCAGACTGAGCTCGACACCGCGCAGTTGAAGATTGATCAAAAGCAGCGGGAAGTTTACAGCTTGCAAGGACCACTTGCCGACTTGGAATGGCGGCGATGGCGCCGATTGCAAGCAAGTGGTCCCGAAAATGGTTCAGCGGGTGATAGCTACAAATCTGTACCGCCGTCAGCTCTGGTTCTTCCACAACCGTAGCACGGTCAGAGGTAGATTCGCAGGTTGGCATGACTACCTCCGTGCCAACCTGGAGGTGGAGACAAGCGAAGGCCGTTTGTTATGTGCGGAAGGTAAATTGTGGCGGAAGTTATGAGGCACAGAGGATAGCGGCATGGCTACACGTAGCAAAGCCGTGAGTCTGCCCAAATTGGCCGAATTGCCCGCCGGGTGAGCGGCTCATGCTTCCATTCGTCCCGACGGTCTGAAGGAGATACCGACATCGACTGGAGTGATTTCAATGATCGCGCAAAAGATGAAAAAAATATTGTCCATTGCGCTTAGCCTTGTTCTCACTGTCGTTTCGTCGCAGCTACTCTATGGATTCCAAGATCAATCTCCAGGAACTTACAATGGAAGTCCAACAGACACCACTCTCCAGAGCCCGGCAGAACTTCAGGCGTTGGTAGCGCCCATCGCACTGTATCCAGATTCGTTGGTGGCTCAGGTCCTTACTGCCGCCACGTTTCCGGACCAGGTTGCGATTGCAGACTACTGGCTCCAGCAGAACAGCGGCCTGGAAGGGCATGCCCTCATGCAGCAAGTCGACAAACAATCGTGGAATCCAAGCGTGAAAGCGCTCACGGAATTCCCCTCGGTGTTAGGTGACTTGGCGAAGAATCTTACTTGGACATCCTCCCTGGGAGAGGCTTATCACAACCAACAGGCTGACGTAATGACGGCCATCCAGACACTGCGTGCGCAAGCAAAAGCAGCAGGAAACCTCAAGTCCAATGCCCAAATTTCAGTAGTGCAACAGTCTCCACAAGTGATTGTCATCCAACCCACCAATCCACAGGTTGTATATGTTCCGCAGTACAACCCCGCGTTGATTTACGGCACTCCTTATGTGGTTCCCGGATATACCCCAGGCTACGTTGCTGCCGCAGGAGTAATTGGCTTCGGGGCTGGGGTCGCGGTAGGGGCGCTGATGAGCGGTGGTTGTTGCAGTTGGGGGTATAGCAGTTGGAACTGCGGTTGGCATGGCACGGCAGTCGTGTATCACGGTGGCGCGTATTACGGCAATTCTGCCTGGCACGGTGGCTACTACAACGGTGGCTACCACAATGGCTACGGCTACAACAACGCCTATAACCACTCGAACGTCGCGAATAATTACAGGAACAACGGCAACACCTATAACAGAAATGTAAGCGGAAACACGGTGAATGTGAACAAACAGAATGCTCAGAACTTCAATCGCTCCTCAGCTTCTGACTCGTGGGCACAACATAGTGATTGGAGCGGTTCACACTCAGACGCTTTCAGCGGCTTGAGTGGTCACTCCGGAGGGTTTGGAGGCTCGGGAGGCTGGTCGTCGATGGCCGAAAGCGACCGCGGATGGGGAAGCATGCATTCGAGCGGCTTCAGCGGTGGGCGATTCGGCGGAGGCGGATTCGGTGGTGGTGGATTTGGCGGTTTCCGCGGCGGTGGCCGGCGCTAGGGTCCGCCGGCATCCTGTCGCGAAGCGGGATGAAACATGACTTCGGAGGATTGTGTATGCGCTCCACAAATTCCAACAAAAATATACGGTCTGCACAGTTCGCGATGTTCGGGGCGCTATTCATTCTGATTCTCTCCCTGGTCTCATGCAAAAAGGTTGGGAGCGCCTCAGCTGAAAAGAAAACTGTTCAAAAGACGTTTGCGACGCCCGCGGACGCAGGCACCGCATTTTTACAAGCGGCGCAATCCGGCGACCAGAATGCCTTGCTGGCGATCTTTGGTCCAGAGGGCAAAGAGACCCTGTTTTCTGGGGATGCGGTAAAAGACAAGGACAATCTACAAGACTTCGTCGCCGCTTATAACCAAATGCACCGCTGGCGCGAAATCAAAGCCGGCGGCGAGATCCTGTATACAGGGGCAGACAATTATCCATTTCCAGTTCCTCTGGCACAAAATCCCTCCGGCCAATGGTACTTTGACACCGCGGCAGGCAAGGACGAGATTCTTGCGCGGCGTATCGGCAGGGACGAGTTGACCGCCATCGCCGCGTGTCAGGGAGTTGCCGACGCTGAGCAGAAATACTTTGCCGAGAAGCACGATGGCGACAAACCGGGACAATATACTCAGAAATTCATCAGCGATGATGGCACCCAAGACGGCTTGTACTGGCCAGCCCCAGCGGGCCAGGCCCCCAGCCCTTTCGAGATGGTTCGCGACTTCGCCAAGGCCGCAGGTTACACCAACTCGGGCGATAAACCGCAACCGTACAACGGCTACTACTTCCGAATCCTCACCAAGCAGGGTGACAACGCACCAGGCGGCGCGAAGGACTTCGTCGTGAATGGAAAGATGACCGGTGGCTTTGCTGCGCTGGCTTATCCCGCGGAATACCGGAATTCGGGAATCATGACTTTTATCATCGGGAAGGACGGCATTGTCTATCAGAAAGATTTGGGTGACGGGACCACGGAAATCGCGGCAGGGCTGTCCGAATACAACCCCGGTGATGGATGGAATCCGGCAATCTAGTTTCCACTTCGACATGCCGCGGTGGAATCTATATCTGCATGCGAGCAACTCCGGTCCGTTTCACGAACCGGGTTGGATCTTATGACTCTAAAAATGTTGGGGCGATGCGATGACTATGCGCGTCCTGCGGGTGCAACACTGCCGCGTGCGGGCGCGATTGGAGGCGTCAAATGACAGCAGCAAGTGCATCCGAAAGATTGAGCGGCGGAGGAATGATCGTCAAGAAATCGAGGGGTTGGTTCATGGCCATGGCTGTGGTGTTTATGCTTCTGGGGATTTTGGCAATTATTGAACCAGGAGTTGCGGGCTTGGCGGCAACGATTCTCGTTGGCTGGGTGCTGATGTTTGGCGGTGTAGCACATTTGGTTTCCGCATTCACGGGAGGCGGAATAGGGCGTGTAATCTGGCAGTCCCTGATCGGATTTGTCTACATCGTGGGCGGATTGTACTTTGTGACGCATCCGTTACTTGGATTGGGAAGCTTGACGCTGCTTCTCGCCGGCGTCCTCCTGGCGGAAGCAGTATTCGAAACTATCGCCTATTTCCGGTTGCGGAGTGCCCACGGCACAGGCTGGCTGCTGGTCAATGCGCTGATCGCGCTGTTGTTGAGCGGGATCATATGGTCCGGCTGGCCATCGAGTTCAGTGTGGGCGATCGGAACGTTGTTGGGCGTGAAGTTGCTCATGACCGGCGCCTCGCGCCTGGCTTTTGGTCTAACGTCCAGAAAGTATTAAACTCCACGGAGCGGTCGTGCGTTTGGTCGGGGTCGTATGTAAAGATCATTTCCCGCTCGCTCCCTTTGCATGTGTTGTTCGAATGTGGAATTCAACATGGGGCTTGGCCAAAGAACACTTTGGCCAACGTGAACACTGATTGAGAATCAATCACCCATTTTCAATTTGCTCTGCGTATTCACAATATTCTTCAGCCATTCGTTAGCGAACTGAATTCCGAACACTGCTTTCTCACGAATCAATCTCAAGTACATTCTGAGCGCTGTAATGCGGAGATTAGCTCGACTTGGCCGCTAGGAGGGCTTCCAAACCGTGTCGATCAGTCCACTCTCCCACGGAAGCGCGCAGAGTTGATACGGGTCAAATGGGTAGGCGTTAAGTTGGCTGCATACAATCGCGGAAACCACCTTTGGTACATACGGCGCCACCCTCCAGGGTCCCTTGGCATTTGGAGACATGAGCCAAACGTCCTGCGCGATAAGATAGAAATTATTTCCAAAGTTGATGACCTCTTGAGGGGTGTTCGTGGCATAGGAGATCGACGTCTCCTGGATCGGCACGAATTTCGGTTGTCCGATGTAGCGCACTCCAGCGTGGGCCGCTACCGCCCTGGCTTTCTTCGTGACTGACTGCTTGATCTCCAGGCCGCCCTCTTGTTGCGCAGCATGGATTGGCACCGCAAGACAATCGGCGCTAAGCAGTAGACATGCAATCGCGATGATCCTGTTTATGATTTTCATGGTTTATCTCGCCAAGCCCAATGGAGTCCTTCGACATTACCAACACTTTCCTGCCATATTTTCTGGGCCAAGAATTGCGAATTCCTTGGATCGGCTTTCATTAAACGAGTCCGGCCAGCTCGACGATCTCGATTCTAAACACGCGGCCACGCCTTCCGCATTACAGTGAAAAGAAATGCAGTCGTGAGGCCAAACATAATGCAGCCGTTCAAGGCTTCCAGGGCCCCCATCATTTGCCAGCCTGGCTCCAGGTGGAGATTTTCATGACCGTAAGTCGTGATGGCATTCAGGGAATACAACATTGCGGACTTGTTGTCCGGCAGCGCCCCCAGTAAACGGAAAGCGGCTGCCCATATGCCGCCTTCGAACGCATGCAATATAATGACGAAAAGTACCGTCCCTCCCACGACGAAGATCGAAGCAGACGAAAGCTCCGAGGACTGTAAAGAACTCCTTGGTGTCGATATAATTTTCTTGTTGATGAGTCCGAGGCCATAGACGTGGATGATCACATTCAACACAATCAGTGGCAGACCCCACACCCAATCAGAGGCCCAATTGTTGGCAAGCTCCGCTGGCATTGACGAACTCTCTAACGCGTCCTCCCCCAAGGAGACTGCATTGGTCTCCTGACTTTGGGCTTGGTAGGCGAGACAGTGTTTTCTGAACTATAAGCATTCCGTCCAAGTTGGCATGGAGGAGCTGGATCGCTCGCGCCGCACAGAAAGCGCCATTAACCCGCAGTGAGCGGGCGATCCCCCTTGTTGAACCATGCAACGCTGGACCCATACGCCCCGTTTTCCTGATCTGACTCGTAAGCGCTTGTTTCTGTTTTGCTTGTGAAACGATTTTGATGTTCTGAGGACAGTGGTGCTGGCCTGCCTGCCCTGACATTTCGTAGTTTCCCTAATATTTCGGAGTCCCTCTGAAAGGAATTGCGTTTCGATGGAGAGGGATGACGGAGTGAGGAACCTCGGCTTCGAATGGCAGCAGTCAAACGATAAACGCGTTCCCGCGCATTCTCTCACTGGTAGGGACCTCATTGAATGCTAGACGCAAAAACTCTTACTCCTGTCAGATGTAACAGTTGTGAGCTCAGTTTTTCTTCCTTACTCTCTCAGCCAGTGCGAGTTCTCCGTCGTTTTGCGTAAGTCTTGCTGGTGGCAGCCGGCCACATTTGTGGGAGACACGTAATGAACCTGCCAAGTTTTCCGAATGTTGACCTGTTCTCAGCAGGTATCAATGCTCTCAACGGCGTGCTGGTCGCCCGTCATCCTTCGCACGATCGCGGATACACGATGGCGGGATTGCTGATCATGGCCTTCTTCGGAGGCATTGGCGGCGGCGTATCGCGCGACGTTCTGCTCGCTGACATCCCGTCTCCAATCAAGGATCCCGCCTATCTTCTCGTGTGCGTTCTGATGGGATTGTTGGGGCTGGCGATTTATCGTTACGCGGACTCAAAGGAGGAGCGGTTCCGAACGAGGACTCTGGCTTTTTTCAAGTCTTTCACGCTGCCCTGGTTTGCGATCCTGGGCGCTCACAAGGCGCTCGAACACAATCTGGGGATCTTCTCCGCGATCGTCATCGGGCTGATTGCCACCACCGCGGGCGGCGTGTTCATCGATGTTTTTTCGGGAGTCACGCCCGAGATCGTGCGGCCATGCGAGCACATTGTCACGACGGCGGTATTGGCGAGCACGGTCTACACGTTGCTCGCGATGATGCAAAATGCGACCCTCACCTTCTTCCCGGTTACGCTGATCGCGGTGCTGGTTTCTTTCACTTTCCGCGTGTTTGCTGTCCGGGAACATTGGCCGCAGATCGTGCCGGCCGCCGCGCCCACCGCTGGCCCCGTTGCTCGCGCGTGAAGACTTTCTGAAAAATACAGGCGGCTCGTTCTGGATCTATCGCCATAGGGCTCAGCGCAATGGAAGGGGATGTTATGGATCACATGTGGGCACGTTTCGTAAGTCAAATGATCGCCCGCGTCAGCGGGCCGATGAAGTTCAGACTTGTCTTACAGCCGGCCATGGCGGCGTTCTTCGCGATTCGCTCGGGGCTGGCAGATGCCCGGGCTGGCAAGCCGCCGTATTTCTGGGGTCTTATATCGGATTCCGGCCAACGCGAGGACATGATGAAGGACGGGTGGAAGAGTGTCGGTAGAGTGTTCATTCTCGCGCTCGTGCTGGACGTTGTGTATCAGATTATTGAATTGCATTTCGTTTATGTGGGCGAAGCGATCATTGTCGCCTTCGTCCTTGCGATCCTGCCGTACCTTATTCTGCGCGGACTGGTGACGCGAATCGCTCGAAGGAATCGTGTGCGGCATCAACACGCCCAATCAACTCCCCTTGGCAGTTCGTAGCAATGGGATAGCTAGACGTTTGACGGAGGATCTGAGCCAAATGGACCCTTCTACGCCACTTGCCGGAAAAATGAGAAGTGGTCCAATGAGTCTTGTTGAACCGTCGCCAAGAGATCGGGGAACGGTCCTTGCTGAAAAGCGAACCGATCTGGCCATACACCGCACGATAATCGCCGCGGAAAGAACTCTGATGGCGTGGATCCGAACCGCAATTTCCATGATCGGATTTGGTTTCAGCATTTACAAGTTCTTCCAATACC
>Ga0187821_10000134_pt1 | contig 14756 bp, 16 predicted proteins | sample NC_wetland_sal_i_20_FD_132442 | JGI IMG/M metagenome (GOLD analysis project Ga0187821, IMG submission 132442) | Wetland sediment microbial communities from Neuse River Estuary, North Carolina, USA - SourceSoil_1 | ecosystem: Environmental > Aquatic > Freshwater > Wetlands > Sediment | place...
ACTCTCGATTTTCTTCACGCCGCCCAGACAGTGATTCGAGATCTCGGTCGAAGCTGGAATTCAAATCTGTTCATCGCCGGTTTTTCGCAAGGTGGACATGCCGCGGCATTGATCCAACGCGAACTGGAGCTCCATTCCGATCCGGCTTTGCAGGTACGCGCAGGCGCCGGCATCGCGGGCGTGTATGACATGTCGGGTGTTGAGTTTCCCTTTCTCTTGGCAGGGGGCACGAGCAAGTATTCGGCCTACCTTGAAGACTTCGCGGTATCCTACGCGACGCACTATCACGAACGCCTCGACAGCTTGCTGAGGCCGCAATATGCGCAAAGTGCGCGCATGCTTCTCGACGGTGATCATAACGGTGCATTTCTCAAACAGCTTCCATCCGATCCGCGCAGTCTCTTTACCTCGGAATTTCTTGCTGCCTACGAAAACAAGCAGCCTCATTGGTTCACGACGGACATGCAAAAGAACGACGTCTTTGCCTGGCCGCCGCGAGCGCCTTTTCGTGCCTACTATGGCGACAAGGACATCGATGCCACGCCGGGAAACACGAAAATTTTCGCAAGCGAAGCAACCCGCATGGGCGGCCATGTACAGGCCGTCGACGTCGGCGCGGTGGACCATCGAGGAACGGCCTATCTCGCCGTGCCGATGATTCGCTCGTGGTTCGACGAAATCAGCGCGGCTTCGTCCGCAGGTCCTTGAGCGCGCCTACTGGTTCGGCTGGAAGTCGGGGAAGCGCAGCACGATGCGCTTCTGCGGACCGGTTCCCATTCGGAATGGTGCGTTGACCGGCCTGGCGGAGGAATTGTCGATCGCGGCATCGACGCGATATTCGCCCGGAGCGCCCCGCAACAACACCCAGGCGCCCGGGCAGTCGAGCGAAGCGACAGTATCGGCACCGCGGCTGATCCTGACAGTAGCACCTGAAAGATATTGCGCGCCGCCGTTCGAGAACTCGATGCGGATCGGGTAGCTCAGCCATTGCGGATCATCTTTCGTCTCGCCGATGCCGGTGCAAACGGTTTCCAGGCCGTTCATCTGAACCGGCTTGTCCATCGCCATCGGATCGGCAGAAGCCGAGCTGGAGGCCGCAGCCGCCAGAGCCAAAATTGCGAACGAAACGGACCTGGACATGGTTCTTTCTCCCTGATTGCGGCGAGATCATAGGCGGACGCTGTGACGAAATCGCGGTCTTTTGGAGGTTTTCCGCGCTTATGCACTGCGTAAAGGCGTCACCCGCGGCAGGAAGACCACTGCGTCGACCTGAAGCAAAAGTGAGGTCTCGATCAGCGCGTTGTACATATGAGCGACTACGCATGGCGGGCGAAAAAGTTCCGGCGCATCGGGCGGAAAGAACAGAAGGGGTGCCTCGTGGCGCGCGAGCAAGGCGTTCAAGCTGTGTGCCGGAAAGTCGGCCTTGCGTGGGAGGTTGGCAAGTGGCTGACTGTCTTCGCCGGCGCCATAGATCAACCAAACCGAGAACACAGCCTCCTTCTCTTCCTGCACGAGCCAGTGACCAAGCGACGAGGTCAGGCCGCCGCCAGGACCGACGCCGCCAGCCTTGATCGAGTTATCGTCCTTCGCCAGATGCAGTGCATGCGCCATCAGGACGATTTTGCCGTCAGGAAATCTTGAACCCGCTTGTCTGACGCGTCGCTTCATCGCGTTCTCCCGAAACGCCATGCCCGGACGCACGGCGTCGTAGCTCTGCGCGGAATACGTCATCGCGATGTATTCGAGGCTCTCGCTCAGCGCCTGCACCGATTCGCCGATCTCGCGCGGCCAGTCCCGTGGCAAGAGGCGAAGGGCTCGGCGAAGCCGATCAGCTTCAGCGCCGATAGACTCACTGGGAACGCGGCGCAAGGCTTCGAGAAACGGATGAGACTTTGGCGCAGTGGTCGGAATGTGTTCGAGGATATCTTCGTACGAGCCGCCAGGAAGGCCGTCGATATCGATGCCTGCGAGATGGACCTGAACTGCGTTGCGCGCAGCTTCGCTGCGCAGGCCGCGATAAAATCGTTTCTGCTCGCTCAGAAATTCCTCGGTCGGATAGGACTTGGACTTGAGGATTCCGCCGGGCCTGTCGTCTCGATCGCTCCGCAAATGTGCGGTGTAGCCGAAGGACGGAAGACGCTGGAGCTCGCGTTCATCGCCCGACCTGAGATAGCGGTCGACGCGAATGCCGTCGCTATGGCCGAGCTCCTCGAGGAAACACGACCAGCCTGCCGGTATCAGCACTCGCGAAAGAAGAAGACGAAAATCGCTCTTTTCGTGGACGAAATGATTCGTTTCGCCGAGCATGACGACTCTCGCGCCGCCAAGCCGCCGGCGCAGGGGCTCAAGTCGCGACAGTTCACACAACGTGCCGTCAAATGTAGCGGGCAAGAAGATCGCTCGAGTTCTAATGAAGCCCTCGAGCTCCGAAGCGTTCACGAAAAGCGTTCCCACGCCGCCTGGCGCGAGACGTTCAGAGCGCTTGCGATGTCGGCCCAACTCACCTCGCGTTTGCGTAGAATGTCGACGGTCTGCTGCACACGGTCGCGAACCTCGCGATACATCTGGTCCTGCGCGGACAGGATCCTAAGGAACTTCTCCGTCGGCATGTCCTCCCACTTCTGCATCGTCACGGGCTTGTCCGGCGTCGCATCGGGCGTCTCGGCGATGATCTTCGCGCACAGAGCCACACACTCGTCGCAAATATGAACCGCCGGTCCGGCGATGAGCTTTTTCACGTCGTGCTGCGACTTCCGGCAGAACGAGCAATAGAGCGTGTCGCTCTGCGCGCTTGGATTGGCGCTCACTGGCAACTCCTGTCAGGTCTACCCTGACAGTCAAGTTCTACTTGACAGAAATGTCAAGCTTTGCCTGACAAGGTAAAGCTGCAATGTTCCCGCCGATTTTTCTTGCACGCCATCTGAGGGGAACCCATGAAGACTTCGATTTGCGCAGTTGCGGTCGGCGTCGCATTTGCGCTGGCGAGTGGTTCACCGGTGCATGCGGCAGCTTCCAAGGCGCGGGCAATTGCGCATCTCATCGGTCGTGACGGTCACCCGGTCGGAACCGCAAACTTCATCGCGACGTCGCATGGCGTTCTCATCGAACTGGACCTCAAGGGACTTCCGCCGGGAGCGCACGCCATCCACATCCACACATCGGGCAACTGCAATGCGAAGGTCGCATTCACCTCGGCGGGTCCCGACCTCAGCTTCGAACCGACCAAGCTGCACGGCTTTCTGGCGCCGCACGGGCCGCATCCCGGCGATCTGCCGAACGAATTCGCCGCCAATGACGGGACGCTTCACGCTTCGGTGATCAGCAATGCCTTCTCGCTCGGCAACGGCAAGAAAACGATCTTCGACCGCGATGGCGCTTCGATCATTCTGCATGCAAAAGCCGACGATTACGTCAGCCAGCCCGCCGGAAATTCCGGCGACCGCATTGCCTGCGGCGTGATCGAACGTACCGTCGCGCCGGGCGCGCGCAAAGGCGCCAAGCGCAAAGCGCATAAGTGAAGCGATTGGATTCGTGCATGATCCGCGTCGACTTGTGGAGTGACGAATCATGCTCGTGCTTCATCAGATGCAGATGTCGGGCAATTGCTACAAGGTGCGCCTCACCGCGCGCCAGCTGGGTGTGCCCATTGCGTTGAAGGAATATCCGCTTCATGGCGGGGAGACGCGCAAGCCAGCCTTTCTCGCCAAGAATCCGAACGGTCGTGTACCGATGCTCGAATTCGAAGACGGACGCACGTTGCCGGAGTCCGACGCCATCATCTGGTATCTCGCCGAGGGCACGAAGCTTGCGCCGGAAAGCAGATGGGAACGCGCGCAGGCCTTGCAATGGATGTTTTTCGAGCAATACAGCCACGAGCCCTATATCGCGGTAGCGCGTTTCTGGCTCAAATATGCGGCCAAGGAAGAGTTCGCGAAAAAGCAGCACCTGGTCGGGGAATGGCGCGACAAAGGCAATGCGGCGCTCGGCGTCATGAACACGCATTTGAAAACGCACGATTGGTTCGGCGGTGCGCGCTACTCCATCGCCGATATCGCTTTGTACGGCTACACCCATTCGGCGGCCGACGGCGGATTTGAACTTTCGCAATATCCGGCAGTCGCGACATGGCTGGCGCGCGTCGCCGCGCAACCCGGACATGTTGCGCTCGATGAGAGCTGGTAACTTGTCAAAGGCCGTCAATCTCAAGATTGCCTGAACCGAGAACACAGGAGTTTGTCGAGCGGCGCGGGAAATATTCCGCGCCCTTCGGCTTTGTGGGTCCTCCTCGCTAACGCCCGCGGGACATGGCATTGTTTCGCACGTGCACAAAGGACCTCGCGTGGGCGACGAAGGACACAATTTCGATCCGCAACTGGACGCAGACGCGCTGCGACGCGCTTTGACGGCGCTTGCGCACGCGGCACCCGACAAGGCGAGTTTGCGCAAGGATGCGCTTGCGTTGATCAAGAACGCGTTCTTGGACGCCCGCGCCAAGGTGAAGACCGCCGTTGAGTCGGGAACAACGAACGGGCTGACCGCTGCGCGCGCGCTTTCGGCGCTGCAGGACGCGACCATCCAGGTGATCTACGATTTTGCCACCAAGCACTTCTACTATGCGCAAAATCCGACCGACGCCGAGCGCATTGCCGTCATTGCGACCGGCGGCTATGGCCGCGGCGAACTCGCGCCAGGATCCGACATTGATCTCCTTTTCGTGCGTCCCTTCAAGCAGACGCCATGGGGCGAGAGCGTCATCGAATTCATCCTCTACATGCTCTGGGATCTTGGTTTGAAGGTGGGCCATGCGACGCGCTCGCTCGGCGAATGCGTGCGCCTTTCCAAGCAGGACAGCACTATTCGCACGGCGATCCTCGAAGCCCGTTATTTGTGGGGCGACGAAAAGCTGTACGAGGAACTGCGGCGGAAATTTTGGAGCGAGGTCGCGACGGGGAGCGGCCAGGACTTCGTCGAGGCCAAGCTTGACGAACGCCGAGAACGCCACCGGCGCCAGGGCGAAAGCCGTTATCTCGTCGAGCCCAACATCAAGGAAGGCAAGGGCGGACTGCGCGATCTGCAGACGCTCTACTGGATCGGAAAATATCTCTATCACGTGGACGATGCCGCCGCGCTCGTCCAGCACAACGTCTTCACCAAAGACGAATACAAGACGTTTCAGAAGGCCGAAGCGTTCCTCTGGGACGTGCGCGTGCGTCTGCACTATCTGGTCGGCCGCGCAGAAGAGCGGCTGTCTTTCGACGTCCAGCCGGAACTGGCAAAGGCCATGCATTTCGCCGACGACAATCCGCGCCGCGCCGTCGAAGCCTTCATGAAGACATATTTTCTGGTGGCGAAGGACGTCGGCGATCTGACGCGCATATTCTGTGCCGCGCTCGAAGACCAGAACAAGAAACGCCGGCCGACACTTGCCAGCATGCTCCCCGGCTTTCTCAAGCCGCGCACAGGAAACGAAGATTTCTTCGTCGAGAACGGGCGGTTGAACGCGCGCAGCAGCATTTTTCGCAGCGATCCGGTCAATATGATCCGGATTTTTCACATTGCCGACGCCAAGAGCGTCGATGTTCATCCCGATGCGCTACGAACCATCACGCGCTCGCTCGATGCGATCAGCGACGACGTTCGCCGCGACCCGGAGGCGAACCGGCTGTTCCTCGAGATCCTGTCGTCGCGCAACAATCCGGAACGCGCGCTCAGGCTGATGAACGAAGCCGGCGTCTTCGGCCGCTTCGTGCCGGAATTCGGCCGCGTGGTGGGCTTGATGCAATTCAACATGTACCACCACTACACCGTCGATGAGCATCTCATCCGCGCGATTGGCTACGTCGCATCCATCGACCGAGGCGAACATAAGAGCGAGCACCCGCTTTCAACCGACATCATCAAGCGCATCAAGCAGCGCGAAGCTCTGTATGTCGCCATGCTTCTGCACGACATTGCCAAGGGGCTTCCGGGGGATCATTCCGAAGTCGGCGCTGCGATTGCCAACAGCCTGTGTCCGCGCCTTGGCCTGAAACCCGAAGACACGGCCGCAGTCATGTGGCTCGTGAAAAACCACCTTGTCATGAGCGACGCAGCGCAGAAGCGCGATATCAGCGACCCCAAGACCGTGAAGGATTTCGTTGGCGAGGTTCAGACCCCGGAAATGTTGCGCCTCCTCCTCGTCCTGACAGTGGCAGACATTGCTGCGGTCGGTCCCGGCGTGTGGAACGGCTGGAAAGGTCAACTGCTGCGCGAACTCTACTATGAAGCGGAGAGCGTGATGTCCGGGGGCGACGCGATGCCGGCGCGCGCGGCACGCGTGCAGCATGCCAAGGCTGCGCTTGAACAACGCATCGCCGATCTCCCGAGCGACGCACGCGAACGCGCGCTCACACGTCACTATGACAGCTACTGGCTTGCCTTCGACGAGAGCGCGCATGAGCGGCACGCGCGCCTCATGGCCGAAGCCGACGCCAAGGGCGAGCTATTCTCGCTCGCCGCGGAGAGCAACGCCTTCCGCAGCATCACCGAAATTGTGCTCTACACGCCGGACCATCCGGGTTTGTTCTCCCAATTGGCGGGCGCGGTTTCGATTTCGGGCGGCACCATCGTGGATGCGAAGGCCTTCACGACCAGCGACGGCTTCGCGCTCGACGTTTTCTCCGTGCAGGATGCCGAGGGCGGTACCTTCGGCGATGCGGCGCGCGTGGAGCGCCTGCGCCTATCGATCGAAAGAACCCTGCGCGGCGAGGTTTATCCGCGACGCGCCATCGCCCAGCGCCCGACCAAGCGCCGCTCTACCGCCTTTCGCGTAACGCCCAGGATCAACTTCGACAATGAGGCGTCGGCAAGTGCGACAGTCGTCGAGGTCGAGGGTCTGGACCGTCCTGGCCTGCTCTACGAGGTGACGGATGCGCTCTTCCAATCGGGTCTTTCGATCTCCTCGGCCATGGTGTCGACCTATGGCGAACGCGCGGTGGACGTGTTCTATGTGCGCGACGGTTTCGGACACAAGATCCGCCATGCCGAACGGCTGAACGCCATCCATGCCAAGCTTCTGAAAGCATTGGAGCCCGGGACCCTTGAAGCGGTGGCAGCTGCCGGGGCATAACCGCGCTCCTTTGTCTCAAAGACCTCCCATGACCGAAGCGCCCACGCACAAGCCACTCGTCTTCTCCGGAATGCAGCCGACCAACACGTTGCATCTGGGCAACTATCTTGGCGCGCTCAAGAACTGGGTGCGGATGCAGGACGAAATGGCTTGTCTGTTCTGCGTCGTCGATATGCACGCGCTCACCGACGATGCCGGCTATCGCAAGCCGGCCGACGTGACGCATTCGAGCTATGAAGTCGCAGCCGCCTATATCGCGGCTGGCATCGATCCATCGCGCTCGCCGATCTTCAATCAGTCGCGTGTACCGCAACACGCCGAGCTAGCCTGGATCCTCAACTGCGTCGCGCGCGTCGGCTGGCTCGACCGCATGACCCAGTTCAAAGAAAAGTCCGGCAAGAACCGGGAGCGCGCTTCCGTCGGCCTCTACACCTATCCCGTGCTGATGGCGGCGGACATTCTCGTCTACAAGGCGACGCACGTTCCCGTCGGCGAGGACCAGAAGCAGCATCTCGAGCTGACACGCGACATTGCGCAGAAATTCAACAACGACTATGGCGTGCCGGGCTTCTTCCCGCTTCCCGAGCCCGTCATCACCGGGCCTGCGACTCGCGTGATGAGCTTGCGCGACGGTTTGAAGAAGATGTCGAAGTCGGAAGAGTCCGACAATTCACGCATCAATCTGACGGATGACGCGGACACGATTGCGCAGAAGATTCGCCGCGCCAAGACCGATCCGCATCCGATGCCGGGCAACCACAACGAGTTCAAGGGCCGTCCCGAGGCGGAGAACCTGATCAATATCTTTGCTGCCCTCTCGGACCAGAAGGCAGACGTGGTGATGAAGCGGTTCGCGGGCGCGCAATTCTCGACTTTCAAGAACGAGCTGGCCGAGCTTGCCGTCGCCAAACTCAGCCCCATCACCAAAGAGATGCGCCGCTTGATGGCCGACACCGCGGAAATCGACAAAATCCTGAAAGCGAGCGCCGAGAAGGTCGAGGCCCTCGCGGAGCCGGTTCTCAGAGACGTGAAAAGACTCGTCGGCTATGTCGGCTAGTCGTCCGACTTTCCGACCGGCGCGTTTGGAGAGACGCCGTAGCTGAACATGATGTCGTGCGTGCGCGGTTGCAGATGCTGGCCGCCGTCGACGACGATCGTGTCGCCGGTGATCGACGGCACCTTGATCAGAAAACTCAGAGCCTCGGCGATGTCTTCTGGCGAACTGCCGGTGCCGAGGAGCGTCTTGGCGTGCGCTGCCCTGAATCCTTCTTCGCTTTGCTCGCCGCTGCGCAGCGTCAGTCCGGGGGCAATACCGCAAACACGAGTAGCCGGCGCCATCGCCAGCGCGAGAAGACGCGTCGCCGCTTCGAGTGCCGCCTTGGTCAAGGTGTAAGAGAGAAAATCCGGGTTGAGATTGAACACCTTCTGATCGAGCACATTGACGATCAGGCCCTTGCAGCCATCACGCAATTGCATGCGAAAATCTCTCGCGAGCAGGACCGGAGCATGATGGTTCACCGCAAACAACTTTTCCAAGTTCGCGCGGGTGACGTTCGACACGTCGTCATACTCAAACGCCGATGCATTGTTCACCAAGAGAGAGCAAAATCCCAACTTCGCATTGGCGCTGCCGAACAACTCGACGAACGAATCGAGTTCTCCGATATCTCCCGCCACAGTTGCGGCCCGGCCCCCAGCCGCATTGATCTCGCTCGCCAGCGCTTCGGCGGAAGCCGCAGAGCGATTATAGTGGATCGCGACCGGCCAACCATCGGCGGCGAGCCGCTTGACGAGTGTCGCGCCGATGCGCGCTCCGCCGCCAGTTACCAAAGCATAGCCAGTGCGATCGGGAGAACCGGTCACGGCCGCACGCGATAGATTTCAACGCCGGCGCCGCCGGCTTCGTTGTAGATGTCGGGCTTGAAGATCGAGACGCGGCACGCCACCACGCGCTTGTCGCGAAAGCAGAGCTTCACCAGCTCCTCGAGCAGCGATTCGATGAACACGGTGTGCTTGCGGCGAGGCCATTTGCGCAAGGCATCGCGCACATAGTCATAATCGACGACTGACGACACCTTCTTGGTACGACTGGACGGTGGACGCGCATACATCTCTACATTGATCACGATGCGTTGCGGCTTTTCGGGATGCCTTTCCCAAGGATGGAGACCGAGCCTGACCTCGGTGACGAGGTCCTTGATCATCATGCGGACATAGCCGTTCTGCGTTGACCACGCAGGTTCCGCGGGCGGCGATGCGGCAACTTTCTTCATGTGCCGAGCTTTAGCATTCGCGGCCAAACGGGTACAACTGCGTCTCCCTCCGAGGCACCATGTCCGGTCCCAACGTCTCACGTCTGCCGATTGCCAATGCGGTTTTGGCCATCCGTCATGTCTTCATCCGCAACCTGGAGGTCCTGGCGCATATCGGCGTGCATGGCCACGAACAGGGGAAGATGCAGCCCGTGCGGATCAATGTGGATCTGGCAGTGGAGGATAAAGCCGACCTCGCCGATAAGCTCGAACTGGTTGTCGACTATGACGCCATCACAAAGAAAATCCGCGCCATCCTGGCAGCAGGTCATATCAATCTCGCCGAGACCCTGGCCGAACGCATTGCGAAAGCGTGTTTCGAAGATCCCCGCGTGAAGACTGCTCGTATCCGCGTCGAAAAGCTGCATGCGTTGCCGGGCGCTGAATCCGGCGGAGTCGAAATCGAGCGGCAGAGGCCGTAGAGTCGCGGTTCATGACCATACCCGATCTCTTGCTCGCTTTCCTGGCAGCGGCGGTCGCACTGGCAGGCTTTACGGGCATCGTCGCGCTGATCGATCGCGGCGCGGCCGAGGTTTCGCCGGAGCTCGCTTCGTTCCGCCTGCGCTTCCTGATCCTGACGGCGCTCAGTACCATCGTCCTGTCTGTCACACCGCTGCTTGCGATTGCGCTCATCGGCGAGAGCCAGACCCTCTGGCGCATCGCCTGCGCTCTGCAAGCGATCTGGGGCATATGCTACATGGTTCGCACCATGATGCTCCGGCGGACGTTTCGGGGCGAGGCCGCACGCGGCATTCGAGTCGGACAGTTCTATGCGATGACGGCGGTAGGCGCGGCGGCACAGGCGATTCTGCTGGCCGGTGTTTTTGCTTATCTTCCCGCGCCGGCAAGCTATGCGATCGGCGTGTTCTGGTTTCTGCTGATGGTGGCCGTTTTTTTCATGCGGCTTGTCTTCATGTTGGACGAGTCGCTCAGGAATGCCGAAAGGCATCGTTAGACGTGCCGGCCATTGCCTGCGCCGGCGGCGACAATTTGATATCATACCGAGCAAATGGATTCCGATCAGACATCATCCGCTGACGTGCAACCGCCGCTCAAGGGCGTCGAACGTATCTCCGCGTATCTGAAGACGCTGCCCGACGCGCCCGGCGTCTATCGCATGTTGGATGCCAAGGGCGACGCGCTCTATGTCGGCAAAGCCAAGAACCTGAAGAAGCGCGTCGCGGCTTACGCCAGCGGCAGGCCGCATGCCGAACGGCTGACGCGCATGATCCAGGAAACGGCCGAGATGCTGTTCGTCACGACGGCGTCTGAGACCGAAGCCCTGCTTCTCGAATCGAACCTGATCAAGCGGCTGAAGCCGCGCTACAACGTTTCCTATCGCGACGACAAAAGCTTCCCCAATATTCTGCTGCGCCAGGACCATGACTTTCCGCAACTCCTGAAACATCGCGGCGCCAAGACGACCAAAGGTGTCTATTTCGGACCCTTTGCCAGCGCCGGCGCGGTCGGGCGCACGCTCAACACGCTGCAGCGCGCCTTTCTGTTGCGCTCCTGTTCGGATTCTGTGTTCGAGTCGCGCACGCGGCCGTGTCTGCTCTTCCAGATCAAGCGCTGCAGTGCGCCCTGCGTGGGTCGCATCGACCAGCAAGGCTATGCGGAGTTGGTACGCGAGGCCGAACTCTTTCTCACCGGCAAGAGCCGCACGGTGCAGGATCGCATGGTCAAAGAGATGAACAAGGCGGCGACCGATCTCGACTACGAAGCCGCGGCGCGTCTGCGCGATCGCATCCGCGCCATGAGCCATGTTCAGCTCAACCAAGGCATCAATCCTTCGACCTTTTCCGACGCCGACGTGTTTGCCGCCTTCAATCAGGGCGGAGAGACCTGCATCCAGGTCTTCTTCTTCCGTGCCGGCCAGAACTGGGGGAACAAGCCCTATTTCCCGCGCCATCCGCGCGAGATGCCGACCAGCGAAGTGCTCGAAGCCTTTGTCGGCCAGTTCTACGACGAGCGCACGGCGCCGACGCTCGTTCTCCTTTCCGAGCGTATCGAAAATGCCGGTCTCATCGGCGAGGCACTGACGCTGCGGGCGGAGAGGAAGGTCGAGCTTCTGGCGCCGCAGCGTGGCGAGAAGCGCGACATCGTCGAGATGGCGCTCACCAATGCGCGCGAGCAGCTTGGCCGCAGACTGGCGGAGAATTCGGCGCAGCGTGAATTGCTCGATGGTGTTGCGGACCTGTTCGGGCTCGATGCCCCGCCCAAGCGCATCGAGGTCTATGACAACTCCCACATCATGGGGACGAACGCGCTGGGCGGGATGATCGTCGCTGGCGCAGAAGGATTCGAGAAAGGCGAGTATCGCAAATTCAACATCAAGTCGACCGATCTCACGCCCGGCGACGACTATGCGATGATGCGCGAGGTGCTGACCCGCCGCTTTTCGCGTCTGGTCAAGGAAGGCGAGGACCCGAAATCGAAGTGGCCCGATCTCGTCCTGATCGACGGCGGACCCGGGCAGCTCTCGGTCGCCTGCCAGGTGTTCGCCGATCTTGGTGTCGAGGACGTCACGCTCGTCGGCATCTCGAAGGGACCCGATCGCGACGCGGGCCGTGAGCACTTTTACATGCCGGGCAAGGAACCGTTCCGCCTCGATCCCAAGAGTCCGGTTCTTTATTATCTGCAGCGGTTGCGCGATGAGGCGCATCGCTTTGCCATAGGCAGCCATCGCAAAAAGCGCAGCAAGGCGCTGGGAGCCAATCCCTTGGACGAAATCGCCGGTATCGGCGCTGCGCGCAAGAAGGCCTTGCTGCAGCACTTCGGATCGGCGCGGGCGGTGGCAGCGGCCGGCACGTCCGACATCGCGGCGGTGTCTGGCGTGAGCAGCGCCATGGCGAAGAAAATCTACGACTTCTTCCATCCCGGCGGCTGAAATCCGCGGCAGATCGCCTCCCGCGCCAGCAAAGAATCGGCGCTGCAAACCGAGCGCGATTTGCTCTAAGTTCCTTGCATGTTCCAGATTCCCAACACGCTGACATTGTTGCGCATCCTTCTGGTGCCGGTGTTCGCGATCGCGTTCGTGATGCCGGGCGAAGCCGCGCGGCTGACCGCGTTCGTGGTATTTTGCATTGCGGGCCTGAGCGACGCGCTGGACGGATTTGCCGCCCGCAAGCTCAACGCCGGCACCGATTTCGGTCGCATGCTCGACCCGATTGCCGACAAGATCCTTGTCGGCGTGGCTCTGATGATGCTGGTCGCGGAGGGCCAGGTGCGCCAGTTCAATCTCACTCCGGGCCTCCCCAGTCTTCTGAAGCTGGTGCCGGCCTTGATCATTCTGGCGCGCGAGATACTCGTATCGGGCTTGCGCGAATTTCTCGCCGGCGTTTCCGTGAGCGTGCCGGTCTCGAGCATCGCCAAGCTCAAGACCACCATCCAGATGGTGGCGATCGGCGCGATGATCCTGGGTCCGATCGCCGATCGCTGGGTGCCCGGTTCGCTGGCCCTGGCATATATCGCGCTCTGGGTTGCCGCGGCACTCACCGTCTATACCGGCTACTCCTATTTCCGCGCGGGCCTCGCCTATACCCGCAAGCGTCGCGAGAGGGTCGCGTGAACGTCCTCTATTTCGCCTGGGTGCGGCAGAAGATCGGACACAGCGAAGAGACGATCGCGCATACGCCGGAGCTGCGCACAGTAGGCGATCTCGCGAGCATGCTTGCTGCGCGGGGCGGCGGCTATGCCGAAGCATTCGCCGACCGCAAACGACTGCGGGCAGCGGTCAACCAGATCCATGCCGGCTTCGACGCCGCAATCGCAGCCGGCGACGAAATCGCCTTCTTCCCGCCGGTGACGGGCGGATGAGCCAGAACATCCACATCCAGGTGGAGGACTTCGACGTCTCCGAGGAAATCGAAGCGTTGACGCGCGAGCGGCCGGCAGCGACGGGCGCGGTCGCGACCTTTACCGGCTATGTGCGCAGCGACGACGGGCTCAGCGCGCTGACGCTCGAGCACTATCCCGGCATGACGGAACGCGAGATTGCGCGCATCGCGAGCGAAGCTGCCAAGCGTTGGCCACTTTCCGGCGTGACGATCATTCATCGCGTTGGCCGGCTGAAGGTCGGAGAGCGCATCGTTCTCGTCGCAGTGGCATCGTCCCATCGCGCGGCCGCGTTCGCGGCCTGCGAATTCCTGATGGACTATCTCAAGACCAAAGCGCCTTTCTGGAAGCAGGAAGAACGCGGCGGTGACGCCCAGTGGGTCGAAGCCAAATCCTCCGACGATGCGGCTGCGGAGCGCTGGCGCAAATCATGAATTTCCTCTGGGTGGTTTTCACCGTCGTCGCGGCGGCTGGCCAGACGGCGCGCAATGCCATGCAGCGCGAGTTGACCCAGAGCCTCGGCGCCGTGGGCGCGACCCATGTTCGTTTCCTGTTCGGATTTCCCTTCGCGCTTCTGTTCCTGCTCGGCGTTGCAGTATTCACCGGAGCGTCGTTGCCCCATCCGACGGCACCGTTCTGGTTCTGGATCGTGTCCGGAGCGCTGACGCAGATCGGTGGCACCGCGCTGATGCTGTTGACGATGACCGAGCGCTCCTTCGTCGTCACCGTCGCCTATCTCAAGACCGAGCCCTTGTTCGTCGCCGCTCTCGGACTTCTGTTTCTGCACGATCCGCTGACGCCCGGCATGGCTCTGGCGATCGTGATCGCCACCTTTGGCGTGGTGTTGATCTCGCTCCGCCGCGGTGCCGAGAATGCGGGCGGATTGCGCCCCGCCCTGCTCGGTCTTGCCGCGGGCGGCTTGTTCGCGATCTCGGCCATCGGCTATCGCGGCGGCATTCTGGCGTTGCACGCGCCGGGCTATCTCATGCCCGCGACGTTCGCGCTCGCCACCGGGCTCGTGGTGCAAGCCTTCGTGCTGACGAGCTACCTCGCGGCTACCAGTCCCAGAGTGCTGATAGCCATCGCCAGGCTGTGGCGCCCCTCTCTCTTCGCAGGCTTCATGGGTTCGGCCGCCTCGGAGTTCTGGTTCCTCGCCTTCGCGCTCGCGACCGCGGCCAGCGTGCGCACGCTGGGATTGATCGATGTGCTCTTCGCGCAACTGGTCAGCCATGTCCTGTTCAGGCAGAAAACGACGGTACGCGAGGCGGCGGGGATCGTTCTGCTTGTCGCGGGCGCGGTCCTGCTGGTCTACTCGCACCCCTGACGACGGAGAAGACGCATGCTCGAACGGACCATCGACATCGCGACCAGGGACGGCGCGACGACGACCTTCATCGTGCATCCCGAACGCGGCGGACCGCACCCGGTCATCTTCTTCTACATGGATGCGCCGGCGATCCGAGAGGAACTGCGCGACATGGCGCGGCGTTTCGCGAGCG
>Ga0187821_10000135_pt1 | contig 14750 bp, 9 predicted proteins | sample NC_wetland_sal_i_20_FD_132442 | JGI IMG/M metagenome (GOLD analysis project Ga0187821, IMG submission 132442) | Wetland sediment microbial communities from Neuse River Estuary, North Carolina, USA - SourceSoil_1 | ecosystem: Environmental > Aquatic > Freshwater > Wetlands > Sediment | place...
GTGTCTTGAGCTCTCAGTCTGTACCGATCCTGCCGATACTTGGCTTTCCCACGCCGTTGGGGAGGGCTTGCCTGGCCGTGAAGACATCCTCGTCGTGCACTACCCCGTTGAGAGGCGCAAACGGATCGGCGTTACGAGTATCCGACCAAATTGGATGCGCTTCATTATCCACAATGGAAAGGCCACTGTAATCGCCGTTAAATCCGGCTTGAATGCCATCCGGAGGTGGAAATGTCGGTGACAGGACCTCGAAGTTGAATGGCGTAAACGGTGCAGTGCCGCCGGCCAAGACGTAGTCGGAATTGGCCTGCTGTACGCCGGGTTGCGTCGGTGCGAAACCAGTTGGAGGAGTGTTATTTTCGTTGGGCACCCGCTCACTGCGAAAATAGCTCACGCCGACATGGTCATAGCCACTGGCTCCCTGAGCGACGACATCATCGGCGGGAAAGTAGTGATCGAGACCAATGTCGGGATTGACCGTCCCCAGCGCCGCCCACGTGAAACCGCCATCCGTAGAACTGGCCAGCTGGATGTCAAACTCCTGCCGCCGGTAATCCTGCCAGACGGCAAAAAGCCTCCCAGTCTGCCGGTTAACGGCGATCCGAGGGAAGTCATTCGTGCGGATCCATGGACCCGGAACGCACTCCTCCGGCCCGCGGCCAAAGTCGCACGCCGGCTCGCCAACGGCGATATCATCACCGACCTTTGCGGGAGTCCCGCAGTTCAGGTGGGCGGTTCCCGCAGGCGAGCTGCCGCTTGGCTTGCAGTGCACGGCGAGCTGTTGAGCATTTGGATTGTTGGCGGCAGTGTTGCCGTTATTGAATACGACCGCCACATCGCCATTCGGCAGCACGACGGGATCCGAACCCTGATCGAAATCGCAGTCGCTTACGCTGCGCGTGGGATCGAAGGCATTCCCGAAGAAACACAGCGCTGCAGAATTGCCGCTGATTTCCTCCGGAGTTGACCAGTGCACTCCGTGATCGGTGGACATCGAACCAAAAATAGGTGAGCTGCAATATCCACCATTGGCACCGCACCCAAATCGGAAAACGGTCCACGTTGCGTAGACGTTGTCCCTGTTCGGGCTGCTAGGAAAAATGTCAGCCGCAGTGAAGGGCTTGTCATGGCTTACGTTTGGATTGTTATCCTCAACCACGATGAAGCTACGGCCCGCAGAGTCGATGTTCAAGAAGAATGAGCCCTGAGCCCCGAGGGGCGATTGCACCACATAGAGCATGGAGGCGTTCGAATTCACGTCGAGCGCCACGCAACTAAAAAAGCCCCTTCCTTGGGAGTCGAACGCTGGCCCTGGGTCGCTCGCGAAATCATAGGTGTGAAGTGTTCCAGGTCCCCCTAGGATGGTGTGTCGATTTGGGTCGGATGGGATGGGTTCTAGCCCGGCTGGATTGTTGAGCCTCTGGCGGAACGGCGGCAGCATATCGCCCCAGGTTTGGCCGCCATCAGTGGACCATGAGATGCCGCACTGATTGAAACCCGCGCGGCTGTCATTTTGGCCCGCAAGCAGATTATTGTGACTGGCTGGATTGAAGATAATCTTCTCCTCAGCTTGCCGGCGGAAGCTACAGTCCTGGTTAACCCGGGTATTGCCGTCATGCGTACCTAAACGCTCGCTGCAGCCAAGCGTGTCCGCAGACTGGCCGCTCCTGGCAAAGCTGAGTGCATTAAAGTTTGGGGTAGCCTCTCCAAAGCGCCCCTCGGCTGCCTCAAGCGCCTGCCGGGCGGCAACGATTGTCCCATTCGAGATAAAGGGCATCTTTTTGGTCAAAGGCGCGTTCGTCACGAAGTTGAAAGTTACCGGCAATTCTGCTGCTTTCAGTTTGCCGGTCGCCACATCGTGCAACGTGTTCCGAGTCGGTTCTTGTCCGAATGCGAGCCCGCCTGAAAGGAGGGCCAGCATGGATGCGAAAGCTGTTCCCAGCAGCAACACTCTTTTCATTGGTATTCTCCGTTCGAAAGAATTGGAACGAAAACGATTGAAGCGGGAGTCTGTGCCCGGCTCAACGCGAATTACGAAAAGGCAGGGACCAGGAAATCTGAGCGTCGATTCGAGCGCGGGCATTCTGCTGTCGGTTTCTGGTGGTGTCAATTGGCATTCTGGTAATGAGGTATCTCACGTATTGCGCCACGATGGCGCTGCGATGGGAGAGAACGTCTGGTGACACTTTGTCGGCGGGTTGACGCTCCTAATTGCTTCCCCTATACTCACGTTTTGTTTCCCGCAGGGGCTCTTTTTCCGGCTCAGACTTACGGTAATGAACACGGAAGTAGGGGCGTAACTGTCTCCTGCACGCCGGTTGTTTCATCAATTGCGGCGCGCTAATAGTCGCGCTGAGCATGGCGACGGAAACCGATAGGACCTATGGCCGAGGCTACATGCCGGCGTGAACTCGACTTAGAGATTCCCGCCCCAGAAGTGCAGAAGGCGATCGAACGGGTGGCACGTGAGTTTGCGCGTGTAGCACGTGTGCCGGGTTTTCGTCCCGGCAAAGCCCCGATTCCTCTCATTCGGCGCCGCTTCGCAGACGACATCAAAGGCGAAGTACTGCAGTCGCTCGTCCCCGAACAAATCGACAAGGCTGTGAAGGACCAGAAACTCGTTCCCATCACGCAGCCGCAGGTCGATCATGTGGATTACGCGGAGGACCGTCCCCTCAAATTTCGCGCCAGCTTCGAAGTGCTGCCTGAATTCGAGCTCGGCGCCTATAAGGGCGTGCAAGTAGAAGTCGAGAAAGCCGAAGTAAGCGACGCCGACGTCGATAAGACGCTCGAATCCATGCGCGAACGGGCTGCTACTTTTATTCCTGTGGAGGATCGCGCTCTAGAAAGCGGCGACTATGCGCAACTCAAGCTGGTGGGAACGCCGTTGGGCGGTGGCGAGCCCCTTAAGGCAGACAACGTCCTCTGCCATCTCGGCGCCGAGGAGACCCTAGAAGCCTTCACGCAAAATCTGGTCGGCGCAAAGCCGGCCGAACAACGCCGCTTTGAAGTCGAATACCCTGGGGACTACCCGGATCGGAAGCTTGCGGGCAAGAAGTTCGTCTACAGCGCTGACGTCGTCGCAGTCAAACAAAAGAAATTGCCCGACCTGAACGACGAATTTGCCAAGGACGTAAGCGACGCAAAAACGCTGGAGGAGCTCCGCGGGAAAATTCGCCAGAATCTCGAAAAAGAACTTGAGGCGCACCACGCCGCCGCCGTCCGCGAGGCCGTGCTGGCTAAAATCGTGGCAGCTCACGACTTTCCGGTTCCCGAAGCGCTCGTGGAAAACCAAATGGACGTTCGTTTGGAACGCGCGGTGCGGAGCTTGGCAGCGCAGGGAGTTGATCCACGAGCCGTGAATGTGGATTGGGTAGCAATGCGGCGGCGGCAACATCCTCGCGCCATTGAGGACGTGAAAGCCGAGTTGCTGCTTGATCGCATCGCCTCAGCGGAAAATATCGACGTGACGGACGAAGAAATGGACCAGGAAATTTCCAGGATTGCGGAGCGCAGTGGCGAATCCGCACCGGCGATCCGCGCTAGCTTGACAAAGCAGGGGGCGCTGGATAGGATGAGGTCGAAGCTCCGCAGCGAAAAAACTCTCGAGTGGCTCCAAAATAATTCTGAAGTAAAAACTCGGGAGCCGGAGCGGTCCTGACCGGTCTCTTCCTGCAACTTCCCTACTATCGATGACACATGCAGACGATACGAGTCCACGCGCCACGACGCTCATCCCCATGGTGGTCGAGCAGACTACCCGAGGCGAGCGGGCCTATGACATTTATTCGCGGCTGCTCAAAGATCACATTCTATTTATCGGAACGCCCATCGACGACCATGTCGCCAATCTCGTGACTGCTCAACTGCTTTTCCTGGAAGCCGAAGATCCGGAGCGCGATATCCAGCTTTATATCAATTCGCCCGGGGGCTCGATCACGGCGGGGATGGCCATCTACGATACGATGCAATACGTTCGGCCGGATGTGGTCACCACCTGTGTGGGACAGGCGGCGTCGATTGCCTCTGTGTTGCTGTGCGCGGGAGCTCCGAAAAAGCGGTTTTCGCTTCCCAATTCGCGTATTTTGATCCACCAGCCCTGGATGTCAGGCCTCTCAGGACAAGCCACCGATATCGACATTCATGCTAAAGAGATTTTGCGTATGCGTTCGGTGATCAATCAAATTTACTCCAATCACTGCGGCCAGCCAGTTTCGAAAATTGAGAAGGATGTAGAGCGCGATTTTATAATGTCGCCTCAACAGGCCAAGGACTATGGCTTGATCGACGAGATTATCCACAAGCATCGGTAGTGCGTACCTAACAGTTAGTAGCGAGATTGCTTTGGCGATGCCGCAGATAGGGAAAACGTTCTAATATAGTGACGGGTCTTGTCCCACCAGGGGAGGCCGTTGGAGGCCGACAGCCGTGAGAAAACTTAGCTCGGACGAACCACTGCGCTGTTCGTTCTGCCATAAAACGCAAGAGCAAGTTGAGAAGCTCATCAGCTCGCCGTCGGATTACCCGCGCGCCTATATCTGCAATGAATGCGTGGGCGTTTGCCAGCAGATTCTCGAAGAGGAAAAGCGTGAGCAGGCCGGACCCATCAATCGGCGCCTGCCCCGGCCGCCGGAGATCAAATCCTTCCTCGATGGTTACGTCATCGGTCAGGACAAAACCAAGAAGAAGCTCGCAGTCGCCGTCTACAATCATTACAAGCGCATCTTCCTGAATCATCAGCCAGGCGACGTCGAGCTCACCAAGTCCAACATCTTACTGATCGGCCCCACTGGCACGGGCAAAACGTTATTGGCGCAGACGCTCTCTCGCATGCTCGATGTGCCCTTTGCCATCGTCGACGCCACTACACTGACTGAAGCAGGTTACGTGGGTGAGGACGTCGAAAACATCATTTTGAAGCTGCTGCAAAACGCCGATGGCGATGTGACCAAGGCCCAGCAGGGTATCATCTATATCGATGAAATTGACAAGATCTCCAAGAAAGACGAAAACCCTTCGATCACTCGCGATGTTTCCGGCGAAGGCGTGCAGCAAGCTTTGCTCAAGATCCTGGAGGGCACGGTTGCCAATGTTCCTCCACAGGGCGGTCGCAAGCATCCGCACCAGGAATTCACGCCCGTTGATACAACAAACATCCTGTTCATCTGTGGCGGGGCCTTCGTAGGCTTGGAAAAGATCGTGGAGCGGCGCGTCGGCCAAAAATCCCTTGGCTTCCATACGGACGCGCAACCGACGACCACCAATCGCCGCAATGTGGAACTGCTCGAACAAGCTCAGCCAACGGACTTGATCCGCTACGGCCTGATTCCAGAATTTGTGGGCAGGCTACCGGTCGTCGGTGTTCTGGGCGATCTGGATAAGGCTGCGCTGATGCGCATCCTGACCGAGCCGAAGAACGCCCTTATCCGCCAATATCAGCGGCTATTTGAATTTGAAAATGTCCGGCTGCGCTTTGCCGATGATGCGCTGGAGACGGTCGCCGATTTGGCCTTGCAACGTAAGGTTGGCGCCAGAGGATTGCGGATGATTCTCGAAGATTTGATGCTCGATCTCATGTACAACCTGCCGGCGCAGCGCAAGGTGCGCGAATTCTCCGTAACCGCAGAAATGGTACGCAGTCGCGAAATCAACTGGAACCTGCTGGAAAAAGCCGGATAAGTTGGGATAATAAGTAGTGGCCCTTCCACCAATCAAAAATCAATGTTTACCCGAGAGAAGAGTGAAATGAAGCGTGTGCCGATGATGCCGGTGAGGGATATGGTCATCTTCCCTCAAATGATGCAGCCCTTTATCGTCGGGCGCGAAGCCTCCGTGCGGGCGTTGGAAGAGGCTTTGGCAGGAGAAAAGAAGATCTTCCTGGCCACTCAGCACGACGCCTCGGTTGACGATCCCAAACCTGAAGAGATTTTTACCGTCGGCACCCTGGCCAATATCGTGCAAAGCGTGAAGCTGCCCGACGGCAATATTCGTGTTCTCGTCGAAGGAGTCGAGCGCGCCAAAATTGTACAGCTTACGAGCGAAGAGGGCTTTTATCGCGCTACCTTGAAGCTCCTGCCTGGGCGTGCCGAACCCTCTCCTCAGATCGATCAAGCCGTTCGCCGCGTCAACGGCCTATTTGAGCAGTACGTGAAGCTTTCCCAGAGTCTGAACTACGACACCATGATTGCTGCGGCCAAGGTCGAAGATCCCGCCAAGCTCTCCGATACCATCGCCGCCAATTTGCAGATACCCGTCGAAGAAAAACAGGAACTGCTCGAAAACTTCGACGTGCTGGACCGTCTGAATCGCGTGGCGGAAGTCCTGGAAAGTGAGATCGAAAAGCTCAACGTCGATCGCAACATCAATACGCGCGTGAAGCGGCAAATGGAGCGCGCGCAAAAAGAGTATTACCTGAACGAGAAGCTCAAGGCCATACACAAAGAGCTCGGCCGCGGCGAAAAGAGCGAGCTCGATGACCTCAAGAAAAAGATCGAAGCGGCTGGTATGCAGAAAGACGTTCAAGAAAAGGCCATGCAGGAACTGAAGCGGCTGGAAATGATGCCGCCGATGTCCGCAGAGTCGACCGTAAGCCGCAGTTATCTGGACTGGCTCCTGGCCGTGCCGTGGAAGAAGAAGTCGAAAGAAATTCGCGACATCGGCGTCGCCGAGAAGATTCTAGAAGAAGATCATTACGGGCTGGAGAAGGTCAAGGAGCGCATTCTCGAATACCTTGCAGTGCGCCAGTTGGTTAAGAATCCTCGCGGGTCGATTCTCTGCCTCGTAGGCCCTCCAGGCGTGGGCAAGACTTCCCTTGCGATGTCCATCGGCCGCGCGACCGGACGCAAGTTCGTGCGAGTCTCTCTGGGCGGCGTTCGGGATGAGGCCGAGATTCGCGGCCATCGCCGCACCTATATCGGAGCCCTCCCAGGTCAGATCATCCAGATGATGAAGAAGGCGGGAACCGTCAATCCGGTATTCGTCCTCGATGAAGTCGACAAAATGTCCATGGATTTCCGCGGCGATCCTTCCGCGGCGCTGATGGAAGTGCTCGACCCCGAGCTGAATCATGCTTTCACGGATCATTACCTGGATGTGGAGTACGACCTTTCGCGCGTGATGTTCATCTGCACGGCTAACGTGCTGCACACCATCCCTCAGCCTCTGCAGGATCGTATGGAGGTTTTGCGGCTGGCGGGCTATACCGAAATCGAAAAGCGCGAAATCGCCAAGCGTTTCCTGCTCAAAAAGCAGCGCGAAGGTACGGGCCTGACCGAAGAGAACCTGCAATTTTCCGACGATGCGCTCAACTACATCATCCGGCATTACACCCAGGAAGCTGGCGTCCGCAATTTGGAGCGCGAAATCGCCAATATATGTCGCAAGGTTTCACGGCGCGTGGTCAAGGAAGGCCGGGATCAGGTCAAGATCGAGGTAACACCGGCGAATGTGAACGAGTTCCTTGGCGTCATTAAGTTCCGCGAGCTCTGGGCCGAGAAGAAAAATGAAGTGGGTCTCTCCACCGGCTTGGCTTGGACGGAAGTCGGCGGCCAGGTATTGACCACCGAAGCGGGATTGATGCACGGCAAGGGCCGGCTCACCCTCACCGGCAAGCTCGGCGATGTTATGCAGGAATCTGCCCAGGCGGCCATGAGTTATGTACGCTCGCGCACCGGCGCTTTCGGCCTGCCGCACGATTTCTATCGCCATCTCGATATTCACGTGCACGTGCCTGAGGGCGCCATTCCCAAAGATGGCCCGTCGGCGGGCATCACGATTGCCACAGCCATCGTGAGCGCGTTGACGCACATTCCCGTTCGCTGCGATGTGGCCATGACCGGCGAGATCACGCTCCGAGGCAAAGTTCTGCCCATTGGCGGGGTCAAAGAGAAGGTGATGGCTGCGCACCGCCTGGGAATTCGCACGGTGCTCCTCCCCAAAGACAACGAAAAAGATCTCGCGGACATTCCCGCCGATATCCAGTCGACTTTGGCGATTAAGTTTGTGGAAACCATGGATGAGGTTTTAGGTCTGGCATTGGAACGGCCGCTTCAACCGTCAGCGCTTCCTGCTGTTCCGGAAGTGCCGACCAAGTTCGAAGCGGAAGCAGAGCAAGATCAGGAATTAACCAACTGAGGGAGACCCTCGGGCGTGCTTTCGGTCGAGGGATAGACAACTGATTCTGCCCGGGAGTGACCCGCCCCTGTTTGGTTCCTGTTCGACATCTAGAAGAAAAAACGTTGCTTCGTAATTTAAGTGTGGGTTCCGCCGTATGACGACGGCGCATTCTCAGTATGCCGCCGCCCGCTGCGAATCTCCCTACATATGGGGCCGTGGAATTTCCGGCGCCAGCTAAGGTCAAGGAATGATTACAATGAGCATCAGTCTCGCAGAACTGAAGGAAAAAAATATCACCGATCTGGCCAAGATCGCCAAAGACTTGGCCATCCCCGGCGCCAGTGGAATGCGCAAACAGGAATTGATCTTCCAGATCCTGCGCGCGCAGACCGAGAAAAACGGCCTCATCTTTAGCGAAGGCGTGTTGGAATGCCTTCCGGACGGCTTCGGCTTCCTGCGCGCCCCGGAATACAATTACTTGCCCGGCCCGGACGACATTTACGTCTCGCCCTCGCAGATTCGCAAATTCGACCTGCGCACTGGCGACACCGTCTCGGGACAAGTGCGGCCGCCGAAAGATGGCGAGCGCTATTTCGCGCTGATCAAAGTGGAAGCGGTCAACTTCGAGGATCCCGAGGTAGCGCGGAACAAAATCTTCTTCGACAATCTCACGCCGCTCTATCCCCAGGGCCGGCTGAAGATGGAGACCACGAAGGAGAATCTCACTGGCCGTGTTCTCGACCTGCTTTGTCCGGTCGGCAAAGGCCAGCGCGGCCTGATCGTGGCCCCTCCGCGCACCGGCAAAACCATGATGCTGCAGTCGGTGGCGAATTCCGTCACCGCCAATCATCCGGAAGTCGCCCTGATCGTGCTACTGATCGATGAGCGCCCGGAAGAAGTCACGGATATGCAGCGAACAGTGAAGGGCGAGGTCATCAGCTCCACTTTCGATGAGCCACCGCAGCGCCATATTCAGGTGGCCGAAATGGTTCTGGAAAAGGCCAAGCGCCTGGTGGAACACAAACGCGACGTGGTCATTCTGCTCGATTCCGTCACGCGACTGGCGCGCGCGTACAACGCGGTCACGCCCCCTTCGGGCAAAGTGCTTTCGGGCGGTATCGACGCCAATGCCCTTCAGCGCCCGCGCCGTTTTTTCGCCGCCGCGCGTAACGTGGAGGAGGGCGGATCGCTCACCATCATGGCCACCGCTTTGATCGATACCGGGAGCCGCATGGACGACGTAATCTTCGAAGAGTTCAAGGGCACCGGCAACATGGAAATCAATCTCGACCGCCGCCTGGTGGATAAGCGGATCTTTCCAGCTATCGACATCAATCGCTCCGGCACGCGAAAGGAAGAATTGCTGCTTCCTGCGGACGAATTGAACCGCGTTTGGGTGCTGCGAAAAGTCCTTAACCCTCTATCGCCCGTTGAGGCTATGGAACTGCTCCTGGGCAGGCTCTCCAAGACAAAATCCAACGCCGAATTTCTCGCTTCGATGTCCAATCCGAGCTAAGACGTTTTCTCACCCGAGATCGCGCGGTCAACTCCGAGGATTGTCATGCCGAGGAGCCGAAGCGTACGCTATTGGTTTCTATCGTAGTCGAGCGACTGCCCGACGAGGAATCTGCCTTCTCTCACGGGGGGGTGTAATGCAGGATGCTTGAAGTTCGCTCCAACTTTGCAGCGAAAGGAAGCTAAGCCTGCCGAGCTTCTGCCTTCGCAGCCGCTTCGCGTTCGCGCACCAGAAAAACGATCAGCCGCGCTGTCTCTTCTGGGCTCATCGCCGTGTTATCCACCAGAACGGCATCCGGTGCCCGAACGAGCGGCGAAACCGCTCTTTCGCGGTCGCGCCGGTCACGCTGCCGTACCTCTTCGAGAACTTCGGAAAGCTCCAACCGTTCGCCCTTTTGTTCATGTTGCAGCCGCCGTCGTTCCGCGCGGACTTCTACTGAAGCATCCAGGAAGATTTTTAGGTCGGCGTCAGGAAATACGACGGTGCCGATATCGCGGCCTTCCATCACAACCCCGCCGCCACCCGCGGCCCGCCTTTGTTCCGCTACCAGCACGGTCCGAACCCCGGCGATAACGGCAATTTTAGAGGCCGCCTGCGCCACCGCCGCCGAGCGAATGTGTTCTGTTACATCCGTGCCGTCCACAAGCACTCGAAAAGTACCATCGTCGCTCACCAGATCTATACGCGTCGCCCGGGCCAGCGCCGCGAGCCTCTCTTCGGCGTCTAGAGGCACATGGTCGCGCAGCGCCTTCCAGGCCACTGCGCGATACATCGCGCCGCTATCCAGATAGATGTACCCCAGCAGTTCCGCTACCCGTCGCGCGACGGTGCTCTTGCCCGACCCGACTGGGCCGTCAATCGCAATGATCAGTTTCTGCATAGTTAAGCAGCTTGACGTCAGATGCGCTTGAATGCGCGCTCAATCTCGCGCAGCGAATATCGAAGGATCACCGGCCGCCCATGCGGACAGCTCATCGGCGATTCTGTTTTTGCGAGCTCGGCTAGCAGCCATTCCATCTTGGTTTGATCCAGAGGCATATTCACCTTGATCGCTGCATGGCAAGCCGTGGACGCCGCGATCTGCGACTGCAACGAATCGATCGAGATCGCCTGGTGCTCGCGCTCAATGCCATCCAGGATTTCTGCGAGCAGGCGCTCGGCGTCCGAGTTCGGCACGCCTGCCGGCGTGGCCTGAATGGCCACGCTCTGCGGCCCCATCGGGTTCACGTCGAACCCATTAGCGGAGAGCTCTTCACCGATCTGCTCGAGGATTGCACGCTGCCGTGGCGTGAGGTCCACCACAATCGGCACGAGCAAGCGCTGGCCGGTCAGGAACCCTTCACGCCGCGAACGCAAATGCTGTTCGAAAAGCACGCGTTCATGCGCCACGTGCTGGTCGATGATCCACAAGCCTTCGGAATTAACCGCCACGATGAAACTCGAGTTCACCTGCCCCAGCGGCTTCAGCTCTCCTAGGCAAATTGCGCTCGCCTGTGCTTCCATTGCCTGCGGCGCATGCTGCGGAGCACCGTGGAAGCGATCTTCGAGTTGCTGGCCAATACCTATGGCTGAGTGGGGCCCAGCGGCTTCGAACGCAAGCCGCTGCGTCTCCGGCAGCACTGGTGCTTGCGTCAACGCGAATGCGTCGGTCGCGCTCGGATAGGAATCAGACAAAGGCAATGCCGCGCGAGGAGGCGCCATGGGCGCCGGAGCCGCCGCGGTCGCTGCACCGGACAGGCCGACGCTTGGCGCCATAGTTCGCGCAGGCACGGCAAAGCTCGCGATCGGCCGCGCTTTCGAAAGCGCCTGTCGGATGGACTCCCGAGCGAAATCATGCACGCATTGGGAATGCCGGAAGCGTACTTCGATCTTTGCGGGATGGACGTTTACATCCACTTCGCCGCTTGGCAAATCGATAAACAGCAGCGCCATGGGAAATGCATCTGCGGGCAGAATATTTCGATACGCTTCGTGAATGGCGTGCAGCAGCAGCCGGTCGCGCACCAGCCTGCGATTCACAAAAACGTAGATGCCATTGCGGTTCGCTCGCTGCACTTCGGGCCGTGAAACGAAACCTCGAACCGTAAGCTCTTCCGCGCGCCCGCTCTCGTCGAGCGCTGGTTCGGTAATCGCCGCGCGGATGGGAGCGGAAACGGGCGCGATCTCGATCATCTCCTCGAGCGCCTGCCGTCCAAAAAGCTGATACACGCGATCCGCCAGCGTCGCCACGGGCGGAACGTTCATAATCTCCTGAGTGGGTGTTTTCAGCGCGAACTGTTTATCGGGATTGGCGAGGGCGTAGTGCGTGACGAGAGAAGCCACGTGCCCCAGTTCCGTCGTGTCCGACTTCAGAAATTTTCTGCGTGCGGGAACGCAATAAAAGAGATCGGCCACGCTTACCGAAGTGCCCGCGGGCAGCCCCGCGGGCTTCACCCCCACCAACTTCCCTCCGGCAAATTCCACCCGAGTGCCCTGTTCTTCGCCGCCGATGGATGTTTCCAATAGCAGGCGCGAAACGGACGCAATCGAGGGCAAGGCCTCGCCCCGGAACCCTAGCGTCGCGATCGAGAGCAGATCGTCCGAAGTGCGTAGCTTCGAAGTGGCGTGGCGCTCGAACGCCAGTAGCGCGTCATCATGGCTCATGCCGCATCCGTCGTCCACGACGCGAATCATGCGCTTGCCGCCCGATTCCACTTCGATGCGCACGGAGCGCGCGCCCGCGTCCAGCGCGTTTTCGAGCAGCTCCTTTACCACCGATGCCGGACGCTCCACCACCTCGCCCGCGGCAATGCGATTGGCCACAGCTTCCGGCAATATGCGTATCCGGCTCATGCCTTTTCCATTTTATCGCCCAGGTCCCCGCTACGCAGCGAGCGCACACTCATCAGCAAGCCGCGTAACCTGGGATCTCCTTACTTCGTTTCGTGGGTCGGAGGTTAGCTCCGGCAATTTCCACTTCACTATTTGGAGGCCTTAGCCCCTGAAGCCGCCTCGCCCGAAGCAGCTTCGCGTTCGGGCCGAACTGCAATCCCCAATTCCTCGAGTTGCTCTGGCTCGACTTCGGCCGGCGCATCCGCCATCAAATCTTGCGCCGCGGTGGTTTTCGGGAACGCAATCACCTCACGAATCGACTTCTCGCCTGCCAGCAGCGCCACAACGCGATCGAGCCCTAGGGCAATTCCGCCATGTGGCGGCGTACCATAAGTCAGCGCATCCAGAAAAAAACCGAAGCGCTGCCGCCGCTGTTCTTCGTTCAGTCCCAAGAGCGCGAAGACGCGCGCCTGCAGTTCCTGGCTGTGGATCCGGATGCTGCCTGAGCCCAATTCCGAGCCATTGAGCACCAGGTCGTAGCCTTTCGAACGCACTTCCTGCGGCGCCGATTCGAGCTTGTGAACATCTTCTTCCCGGATTCCGGTGAACGGGTGCTGTGCCGCAGCCCAGCGTTTCTCGCTGATGCTCCATTCGAAAAGCGGAAAGCCCGTGAGCCACAGAAATTCCCAGCGATTTTTCGGCACCAGATTGAGACGATCGGCTAGCGTCAGCCGCAATTGGCCGGCAATCAGCGCCGCCGCGTCCGTTCCAGGAATCTGCTCGGCAGCCGAAACCGCCACGATCAAATCCCCTGCCTTGGCGCCCGTGGCCGCAACGAGGTTTTGCACTCCCGCTGCGCCAAGCGTCTTCTCCAGCGGAGAACTCACCCCTTCCGCCGCCACTTTGATCGTGTAAAGCCCCCGCGCTCCCAATCCCTTGGCCTGTTCGCCCAATTCGTCGAGCTGCTTGCGCGAAAAAGCCGCCGCGCCCGTCGCTACCAAGGCGTGCACGTTGCCATCCAAATGAAATTTCTCTCGCACGCCCGCGAAATGCTCCGTCACGTCCTGCAACTCCATCCCAAATCGCAGGTCCGGCTTATCGATTCCGTACCGCCGGATGGCCTCGCGATACTCCATGTGCCGAAACGGAGCTTTGGCTTCGATGCCCGCCGCGGCGCACGCCCGCACCATCACCTGTTCGATCACGCCGAAGATCGTTTCCTGCGTGGGGAAAGACATCTCCAGATCGAGCTGCGTGAATTCGGGCTGGCGGTCGGCGCGCAAGTCTTCATCCCGAAAGCAGCGCACCAGCTGAAAATAGCGGTCGAGCCCCCCGATCATCAGCAATTGCTTGAACATCTGCGGCGATTGCGGCAAGGCATAGAACTGCCCGTGATGAACGCGGCTGGGCACCAGGTAATCGCGCGCGCCCTCAGGAGTCGAGCGCGTCAGCATAGGCGTCTCGATTTCGTAAAACCCGACTTCATTCAGCGTCCGCCGAATCTCAAGGAAAATTTTGTGCCGGAGAGCGATGTTCCGCTGCAAGTGCGAGCGCCGTAGATCGAGATAACGATAACGCAGGCGAGTCTCCTCGCTGGCGCTCACTTCGTCCTCCACCACAAATGGCGGCGTTTTCGCCGTGTTCAGAATGCGCAGCTCCGAAGCGAATACCTCGACCTCGCCGCTGGCGAGTTCAGGATTCGGCTTCTGCCGACGAGCCACGCGCCCGCGCACCGCCATCACGTATTCCGCGCGCAATTCCTCCGCGCGCGCATGGGCCGCCGGCGCCATCTCTTTGTTAAACACAATCTGCGCGATTCCGCCTCGGTCGCGCAGATCGATAAAAATAATGTTGCCCAGATCGCGCCGCCGGTGCACCCATCCCATCAGCGTCACTTCTTTGTCGGTATCGGCCGCGCGCAAATCACCCGCGTACTGCGTGCGCTTCCAATCGCCCAGCAGATCAAGCGTCGCCATTACGCCGTCCTCGATTTCGTCAGGTACTCGAGCAAATCCGCCTCCGCAAGCTTCTTCTGTTCGCCGTCGGCGAGGCGCTTCACCGTAAATTGCCCCGCGGCCAATTCGTCTTCGCCCAAAATCACCGCAAACCGCGCCCCCAGCCGGTCCGCCAGGTTCAACGATTTTCCGAACTTCATCTCCTGCGCCGGCAACTCCACGGAGAGATTATGCTCGCGCAGTTTTCCCGCCAGCGCCACCGCAGCAGGATACGACGGAACGCCCATCCAGGCGATGTACGCATCGAGAGCGCATTTCGCCGCCGCCCCCTGCTCTTGCAAGGAAAGGATCAA
>Ga0187821_10000136_pt1 | contig 14736 bp, 10 predicted proteins | sample NC_wetland_sal_i_20_FD_132442 | JGI IMG/M metagenome (GOLD analysis project Ga0187821, IMG submission 132442) | Wetland sediment microbial communities from Neuse River Estuary, North Carolina, USA - SourceSoil_1 | ecosystem: Environmental > Aquatic > Freshwater > Wetlands > Sediment | place...
TGGTTGTCCGGATACAAAGCCATGCGCCCGGTGAGGGGATTGGTGATCTGTTCCGTGGTCAGGCGGAATGGGTTATCCCAAGTCATCGACTGCGTGTCGTTTTGAAAAAACGATCCAATGAAGGCGGCCTGAACGGCCCAGGCGTGCGTTCCGTAGTCGGCGCCGATTCGCAACAAGTTGTTGAAGTAATTGATCGGCTCAGGAAGTTCCACTCCGTATCCAGAGCTGGCGCTGGCGCTCGGGCTGGAGTTCATAATCAAGCCGATGGGCCGCGAACCTCTTTCACTTTCGCGCAGGAACGACCCGTTCACATTCAGTTTCGCCGTGGCGTTGTAGGAGAAAAGAGCCGTTCCCGCCCTGCGCAGGATGGAAGGCGTAATGAAATTGAAGTCCGTCACGACTCCCACGCCCGCGCTGGCTCCGGTCCCGGCGATCAGCGAAGGAAGGTTGGCGGCGGTGCTGGCCTGCAGCTGGGCGCGAATCGCCGCCGGAAAGCTCCACACTCCCGGAGCAGATTGCGTGAACATCGTGCGGGCCGTGCTGCTGTAGATGTGCGGAATCTCGTCATAGCGGAACTGGATCTTGAACTTGCTGTATTGTCCGAACGTGGCCAAGTAACTCTGATCCCGGTAAAGCGTCCTCTGCGACTTCACCGTCAGATAGGTGTTCGAGCCAAGAACATCGTCGTAGTGCAAATCCATGCGGGTGATGACGAAGCCATTGCGCATATCCCGATATTCGTTGAATTTTGAATTGCTCAGCCCGGGATTGAAAGCAGAACCGCAGCCCAGGCACTGGCCGGTCTGCAAATCCGGGCGGCCATAAACTTCGCCCTGGGAATAGCGGACACCGAAATCAACGGTGCCGTAGATCGCTTCCTTGTCCTCCTCCGGATCCTTGTCTTTGTCCTGTGCCAAAAGGCCGGCCGGGAGCAGGAATGCCAGAATCGACAATGCAGAGAACAATTTTGAATTCATCGCTGTTTGCTCTCTCCCTAACGCAGAAACGCGTTGCCTGACGGATGATTCGAGCCGTGAATGTAGGAGTGGCAATTGGTGCAGCCGCGGTTGAAATTTTTGATGGAACCGAGGGGCTGCGCCTGGGTGGGGTGACGGCTGCTGTCATGGCAGGAATCGCACACGCGAGGCATGCGCACTTTGAGCAGTTCCGGGTTGTTGCTGCCGTGGGGTTCGTGGCAATTCGCGCAGTTCTCCATGACCGGCGGGTGCTCCCAGAGGAAAGGACCGCGGCGTTCCGTGTGGCAGCTCAGGCAATTCTCGTTAATGGTGCTTTGAATGAGCTGGCTGGGATTCGGCGAACCGTGCGGATTATGGCAACTGGTACAGGTCACTTTGCCTTCGCGGTAAGGCATGTGCGAGGAGCGTTGCAATTGCGCGCGCCGCATTTCATGGCATTGCAAACACACTTCGGGCTGAGATTTCTTCAAACCGTTGTTTTCCGAAAGCGGGGCGTTGAAGCGGGTATCGGAGGATATCGCGACGCGCAACTCCTGCTTTACCTGGTGGCAGGTCACGCAGGCCAAGCCTCGCGACTCATGCGGGCTGCCCTTCCAGAACAAGTGGTCGCCGCGCGAATGGCACATCTCGCAGGCAGCATTTTGCTCGGCAACGGAGTTTGTCGAATCCTTGCCGAAACGAATGGGAATCGTGTCTTTGCCGCCGCCGGCTTCGACGTGCGCCCGGCCGGGCCCATGACAGGCCTCGCAACCGCGAGCTTCCTCGGGTGTCCGCGGATGGGCCATGGCTTTGCCCATCACCGTATCCTTGAAGCGGCGCTCCTCGTCCGCGTGGCACGCAATGCAGGTTTCGCTCCCGACGTAGTCCCCATCCCCGCCGCCCGATCCCTTCTGCGGATTGGCAGGCGGGCTCACGCGGGCTGGGTCCGAAGGCGGGACGGCCTTGTCTTTGGGGCGGCCGTCGGCTATTAAAGCGGAACTCAAGATCACGGCCAGACTCGCCACAAGGACGAGAGAACCGTTCCAACGATTCATTAGCGCCTCCAGTAGATTCGTCTCACTTTAGGCGCAACGCTCCGCGCGAAAGCGAGGCATCGTCAAGGACCGATACGCCTGCCGGTGTATTGGAAAACGCGCTTCTGCAATCAAATGTGAAATCGACCTCAAACTTTCAACACATCGGCACAAAAAGGAATTTGATCAGTACAGGAAGGGGGAGGCCTAATTCTCTTGCAACAACTGTTCTAACCCACGCTTGTCCTTGAGGGTGACACTCGATCCCTTGATTTGCAATAGATTTCTTTTCTTGAAGTCCGCAAAGAGTCGCGTCACGGTTTCCCGGGAAGCGCCAATCATCTGCGCGATCTCTTCATGGGTCAGTGTGAGGCTGAATTTGATTGCTCCGTTGTCGGACGGATGGTGCGCGCTCCAATCCAAAATAAACCGAGCCAGCTTCTCCTTCGCCGAGTGCGAGAGTCCGATGGTGCGCATTTCCGCAAACGCCGTCTGATAGGTTTCGCTGAGTTCCTGGGCCACGCGAAGGGCGGCTTCGCCGTGTTCGCGCAGGAAATTCAGAAAATCAGCATGACTGATGAAATTGGCTTGCGAAGGCTCGATCACGTCCGCGGTCACCTCGAAGGGCCGCCCCGAAATCGTGGCTGCCAATCCCAGCAGATCGCCCGGCTCGGAAATACGAAGAATGAGCGTCCGGCCGTCGGAGGAAGAGGTCGACAGCTTGACGTGTCCGGCGCACAGAATGAACACGCCTCGCGCGGGTTGCCCCTCCACAAAAAGCGTGGCCCCTTTCGGATACGTGGCCGAGGAAGTGATCTCCGAAAGGCGTTGCAGCGCAGCAGGAGGCAAGTTGCAGAAGAGCCGGGATTCCTTGTGAGGGCAAGTAACGCAGTTCTCGACAATCTGCAGCCCGTACGGAGAACGCATAGAAATTCCTGTCCCCATTGTACGCTCCCTTCCTCGAGTCACGAAGTGGAACCTGCCGACCAGCGGTGTTTGTTCTTCGTCCATCACGAATCACCGCGTTCAGCATGACTCTTTCGCGGCCGATTGACCGTGATGTCCGTCACTCGATACCGTGACCCCGGTCACATTCCCACGCGACTCATCTATTCATAATTATGACGATGGTGAAGGAGGTAAGACGATGCCGCAAGACGATCGAAATACCCTGGAAGTTCTGAAGGCAGAGCTGAACTTTGTGAAAAAGGGCGGTTACGGCCGGTCGCCTCGAGAGCCTTGGTGCGCCCAATTGGTTTTTGAAGACTCACCAACCTGCATGAATTATGACACGAAGGAAAACCGAACCCCGTGCGCCGAATGTTTGTTAATGCAATTTGTGCCTGACGATAGGCGCGGCGAGAAAGTGCCGTGCCGGCACATTCCTTTGACTTCCTACGGCGACACTTTGCTCCACCTGTATCGAGGCGGGACGGAACAAGAGATCGAAGAGGCATTGACGATCTGGTTGGAGAAAGAGATTGCAAAGCTCGATAGCGAGGAAAAAACAGCGACGCCTTCAGCTTAGCCCAACTAAGGCGCGGTGGCACGAAGCGTCGTGCACGCCGGCAACGTCATCCTCAAAGGAAAGGAGGCCTGCTATGGTCTTAAATCTTCGGCCAAAATGCGCGAACCCGAGTTGCGCGGCATCGTTCGACTGGCTTGCGGGAGGAAAACTTTTCCGGTTTCCGCGCGAACACCAGGGGCATGCTCCCACAGAAGGAAAAGATGCCGGCGCAAGCGGCTCACGCCACATAGGCCATTTCTGGCTCTGCGAGCGGTGCTCGAACGTCTATACGCTTCACTACGAGCCCGGCCGGGGAGTCGCGATTCTGCCGCTGTGGCCTGAATTGCCCGCAGCGAAGAACAATATGCACTTGCCTGCCTCCTGAGTCCTCGCTGGCAAAGGAAAGGCAAGGATCGCATCCGGCGGCCGCCATCCAACCCAATCGTACGACAAGTACGGCCGCCGGCCTTCCTTTTTTCGTGACACGCGATTCGTGGGTCGTGATCCGTGAAAACCCAAACCCGCCGCCATTTGGATTTAGCAATCCTTCAGATTGAACCAATGCTCTGAACGCCGAATCTCGCTTCAGAGCTTTCCTAGACGCAAACGGAGCGAGTGGATTTTTTCCGCCCGCTCCGAATACGGCTGCTTTGGTCTTCTTTCGTTTAGGGCTTAATGGCGACTTTGATTACCCCGTCCAGCCGACCGCCAAACAGCTTGTAGGCGTCGACAATCTTGTCCAGGGCAAAAGTGTGCGTGATTAGCGGAACCAGGTCCAGGCGGCCGTGGCGCACCAGTTCGATCAACCTGCGCATCCGCTCTTTTCCGCCGGGGCAAAGCGTCGTAATGATCTTCTGATTGGCCAATCCGGCGGCGAACGGCTCGGCAGGGATCGCGAGTTTGCCCGAGTACACACCGAGGCTTGAAAGCGTTCCGCCGGCCCGAATCACGCGCAGTGCGTTTTCGAACGTAGCCTGAGTCCCCAGGGCCTCGATCGCCACATCCACGCCTTTGCCGCCCGTCAGGCGCTTGATTTCCGCCACCACGTCCACTTCGTTTTGGTTCAGGACAATGTCGGCGCCCATCCGCTTGGACATGCGCGTTCGAACGGGATCAGATTCCACGGCAATAATCAGGCTCGCGCCCTTCAGTTTTGCGCCCGCCGTCGCACACAGACCGATGGGACCTTGAGCAAACACTGCAGCCGTATCGCCGATTTGCAGATTCGCACTCTCCGCCGCGGAAATGCCGGTGGAAGCGATGTCCGCCAGAAGCACGACCTGTTCATCGGTCAGTTCATCGGGAATCTTAGCCAGATTGGCCTGGGCGCTCGGAACCAAGAGATATTCCGCCTGGGCGCCGTTAATAGTGTTGCCGAACTTCCAGCCGCCGATGGGGCCGCCGCATTGCGCGAGGTCGCCGCCGAGGCAGTATTCGCATTGTCCGCACGGGGTGATTGCACCGACCAGAACACGGTCGCCAACCTCATATCCGGTGATGCCCACGCCCAGTTCGTGGATGACCCCGACGGGCTCGTGGCCGATCACTAGACCGGGGCGCACGGGGTACTCACCTTTTAGAATGTGCAAGTCCGTCCCGCAAATGGTCGTTAGCGTAACTCGAATGACCGCCTCGCCCGGGCCGGGCCTGGGGATCGGGACTTGCTCGATAGCAATTTGATTGGGACCTCGAAAAACCAAGGCTCTCATCGTCGCTGTGGACTTTTTCCCCGCGGGAACCGATGGAGAAAGTACTGTAGACATGATGGCCTCCTCTCAATTCATCCCCAATATTGCAGATGGACAACTGTTCGTATGTGATTCCTATCACAAGCAGGTGTGCGATATATGCCTAGAAAACTCCACGTGTCAGAGAGCTACAACTGAAGCGCGACGTGAACTGCGCTCAAGTCGGAATTTTTCACGACCTCAAATCCGGAGCGCGCGACGAGCGCCCGCATGGCCATATTCTCCGGAAGCATCGTCGCTGTTATCTTTTCCAATTTTTCATCGCGCCCGACTTGGATCAATCGTCTAAGCAGCTCAGATCCCAGGCCGCAATGCTGGAAGGGGTCGGCCACCAGCACGGCGACTTCCGCCTCGCTGGTTCCAGGCGTTCGAGTCAGCCGGCCCACCGCTACGATTTCGTTTTCCGTGCCTCCCGGAATCGCACGCTCCGCCACCAGCGCCATTTCCCGGTCGTAATCGATGAAGCATTTCCTTAACAACCGGGCGTGCGCGACTCTAGAACTAAGTTTATCCAAGTGGAAAAATCGCAAGTACACGCTGCGATCCGAAAGCGTCTCGTGAAATTTGGCCATCGCGGGTTCGTCCTCGGGGCGGATCGGCCGGATCAACGCTTGCATTCCGTTTTTCGCCTTCCACGGTGAAACGTACCGCACGGGGTACGGCCGGATGGCCGAACGCGGAAGGCGGTCCTCCGCTACGGCCGGGTCCTGCAAAACGATCCGCGCATCGAGGGCAATCACACGCTCGGGCGTAGCGACCAAGGGATTGATATCCACTTCCTTGATCCATCTTTGTTCGACCACCATCCTGCTGAAGCGGATCAGTGTGTTTTCGAGCGCGGCCATGTCCACGGGCGCGCGGCCCCGCACTCCTTGCAGGGCGCGGTAAATTTTCGTTTGCTCCATCAAGCGCACGGCTAGCGTGGAATTTAGCGGCGGCAGCGCCAGCGCGCGGTCTCCATATACCTCCACCATTTGGCCGCCGGAGCCAAACAGGATAACGGGGCCGAATTGCGCGTCCACGCTACTGCCCAGTATGAGTTCGTACCCGTCGAGCTTCACCATGGGTTGCACGGTCACGCCGAAAAAATCTGCGGCTCCAGCCTTTTCCCGCACTGACCGTTCAATTTCACCATAAGCCTGCGCGACGTCTTCCCTGCTTTGAAGATTCAGTTTCACGCCGCCCACATCGGACTTGTGCGTGATCGTTTCCGAGTTGAGTTTCAGCGCCACGGGAAATCCGATGGCTTCTGCGCATTCGCCTGCCTGGGATGCATTCGACGCAAGCCTCGTTTCGACGGTCGTGATTCCGTACAGCGCGATTACTTGCTTTGATTCCGCCTCAGTTAAAATCGTTCGGCCCGCAGCGCGAATCTTTTCGAGAAACGATTCCGCCTGCGACTGCGCCTGCCCGAAAGAATCCGCCGCATCGCTCAATACAGGAGTTTCGTACAGGCCACGGAGGTTGTACGTATATTTCCACATGTAGGTGAAAGCTCGCGCCGCCGTGTCCGGATACGAAAATGTGGGAATATTCGCCGCATTCAAAATTGCAATACCCTCAGCGACGGATCTTCCGCCCATCCAGCTTGCCAGCACGGGCTTGCCGTGCACGCTGGCATGCGCTTTCAGGCTCTCGGCGACATGGGCGGGGTCCGTCATTCCCTGCGGCGCGAGGATGACTAATAGTCCGTCGCTGTTTGGATCCCTTGCCGCGATTTCGAGAGCCTTCGAGTAGCGCTCCGGACTCGCGTCTCCGAGAATGTCGATGGGATTCCCGTGGCTCCAGTGCGCGGGAAGCAGCGCATTGAGCGATTCCATGGTCGAATCGGAGAGCGGCGCGAGTTCGCCCCCAACGGACAGCAGCCGATCCGTTGCGATAACGCCTGGCCCGCCCGCATTGGTGAGAATCATCAATTTCGGGCCGCGCGGCCGCGATTGTTTGCTGAGAACTTCAGCCATGTAAAACAAATCCGAGACGCTTGACACGCGCAGGACCCCGCACCGCCGCAAGGCCGCATCGAACACTTCGTCGCTCCCGGTCAGCGCTCCCGTGTGGGAGCTGGCGGCCTTGGAGGCCGCCGGCGTGCGCCCCGCTTTAATCACGATGATGGGTTTGCGCAGCGCGACCTCGCGCGCCGCGGACAGAAACGATCGCGCGTCGCCGACGGACTCCATGTACAGCAGAATGCTTCCGGTCGATGGGTCGTCTCCAAAATAATCGATCAGATCGCCCCAGCCCACGTCGAGCATCGATCCGGTCGAAACGATCGCGCTGAAACCGACCTGCTCTTGAAAGCTCCAATCCAGGATGGCCGTCAGCAGCGCGCCGCTCTGGCTCAAGAATGCGACGTTGCCGGGGCGCGCGATATCTTGCGCGAATGTCGCGTTGAATCCTACGTGCGGATTCATGACGCCAAGGCAATTGGGGCCGAGTAAGCGCGTCGTTCCCCGACGCAATTGCTTCTGAATCTCTAGCTCGAGTGCAGTGCCTTCCTGTCCTCGTTCCTTGAACCCCGCGGAGATCACTACCGCTGCGCGAACCCCGGCATCCACGCACTCGCCAACGATACCGGGCACGGTCCGCGCGGGTGTCACGATCACGGCAAGGTCAATTTTTTCCGGGATGTCACCGATCTTGGGGTAAGCGCGAAGCCCGAGTAATTCCGTGTGGTTCGGATTGACGGGATAAATGCGTCCGCGAAAGGCGGGGATCCGCAACCGCTCCAGCACGATGCGGCCCACGCTCTCTCCCCGATCCGTCGCGCCGATCACGGCGACGGATTTCGGAGTGAACATGCTATCGAGTGCGGAACGCGCCTCACCCGAGTGCGATTCCGGTTCATTCATTGCCGCCGAGCCTTTTCATCCGCAGAGATCGCATCCAAAAATCTATTGCGAGAGGAATCATACGAAAGGCGTGGATTACATGCACGCTCAGAAATCGGTCATTTGGCGGAACGGCAAAGCGGTGCGAACTGCATTCAGAACGGCGGCCAAATCAATGATTTCCTGCGCGATGGCGCCCTCAATGGGCGGAAGATATCCATACGCGGCGGCCACCATTCCAATGACGCTGAGGCCCATTCCACCCACCGCGCTCAGGAGGGCAATCGACCGCATGCGCCGTCCAATGTGCAATAGCTCATCCACTTTTTCCAGGGAGGCATCCAAAATGACGGCGTCGGCAGCTTCAGCAGTGATATCGCTGCTCATTCCGAAAGCAACTCCCGCCGTCGCAGCCAGCATGGCCGGCGCGTCGTTGATCCCATCGCCAACAAACAGGGTGCTCGCCGCAGCGGTTTCCTGCCGGACAATCGACACTTTTTCTTCCGGACTTTTCGCCGAATGGACTTCTCGAATCCCCATCAGATCGGCAAGATAGCGGACTTCGGAATCTCGGTCGCCTGAAACCAGAAGGACACGATTGACTCGATGCCGCGGCCTGAGGTGCTCCACGAAGCTGCGCCCGCCGGCTCGCGGAACATCGCGAAACCGGAACGTGGCGGCGTATTCGCTGTCCAGAAACACGACACATTCCAGGCCGGCCGCAATCTCGGGAAGCGGCGCACCCAAATCGGCAACTTTCTTGCGCCCGGTGATCCACACTTGATGCCCGCCGACCACGCCAAGTAAGCCTTCGCCCTGGCTCTCGCTCACTTTCAAGACGGGATCGAGCGGAAGGTTCGCTCGCGAAGCGGCTTCCAGAATCGCCCGCGCCAGCGGGTGCTTGGAATATCGCTCCAGGCTCGCCGCCGCGCGAAGGACATCGCTCTCATTGACTCCAGACGCGCAAATTACTTCTGTCAGCGCCGGGCGGCCGTACGTAAGAGTTCCGGTCTTGTCGAAAATCAGCGTTGTGCATTTCCCCACCTGTTCCAGCACGGCTTGATTCTTGATGATGATGCTGCGCCGCGCCGAGAGCGAAATCGCTCCGATGATCGCAACCGGTATGGCCAACAAGAGCGGGCAAGGTGTAGCAATCACAAGAACGGCCAGAAATCGGTGGGATTCCCCGCTCGCTGCCCATGAACCTATCGCGATCGCAACCGCCAGAGGCGTGTACCACGCGCCCAGCATGTCCCCCAAGCGCCGCAGCCTCGGCCTGTGCGCCTGCGTCTCCTCCATGACGCGCATGATTCGCGCATATCGCGAATCGATCGGGAGCTTCGTCGCGCGAATGGCAAGCGCGCTTTCGCCGTTGACCGCGCCGGAAATCACTGCGGCGCCCTCCGCCTTTGACGTTTCATACGGCTCACCGGTCAGATACGCTTCATTCATCCTTCCCTGGCCCTCCACGACCACTCCGTCCACCGGACAAATTTCGTGAGGAAAAATGACGAGCACGTCTCCGATCGCAATTTCCGCTGCTTTGATATCAACGATTCCCGTCTCCGTTTTCCGGTGCGCTGTTTCCGGCATCCGCTTCGAGAGCGCCTCCAACACTGACGAGGCTCGCCGAGTGGCGTACTCTTCAAGAACTGTTCCCCCCGAAAGCATCAAGACCACGATCGACCCGACCAGAAATTGCCCCATGAGCGCCGAAGCAACAATCGAAATGCCGGCCAATAGGTCGGAGCCAAACTCGCGAGCCATGCTTTTCTGAATGAGGCGAAAAACAAGAGGCAGGCCACCGAAAACGAGGACAAAATAGAGCGGGAAAAATTGCGCCAAACCATGACTGCCAAAACCAAACCGCAAGACGAGGTGTGTGGCAATACCGGCTACCGCAACGGCCGCTATCAGAACGTCCCGGCGGAATTGCCCATCGGCAGTCGCAATAGAAGAAGGCCGGGATTGAGGGGAGCCACTCGGGCTCATCTTGTTGGACTCCGCCTCAACCCCGGGTACATCCGCCGCAATCGGCGCTTGGACCACATCCGCCTCGATCGTCCCTCACGCGCGCACGGTCAGAACCGGGCACTGCGCGTTTGCAACCACTTCATGCGCAATCGACCGCAGCAAATGCGTTGTGGCCCCGACTCCGCCTTGCGGACCGCGCACGCCGAGGACGATCAGGTCGGCGCCAAGAGCAATGGCAACCTCCATGATCTTCTCCGCCTCCGGCCCTTGCTCCACCCTGCATTTCGGCTCGCACCAGAGTTCGGCTTCCGCCGGCACCAGGGATTGCAGACGGCGCAGCGTCGACTCAACGTATTGTCCCGCATGCACGAGTTCGCCAGCTTCGGGTTTGCCGGTAACGTTGAGCAGCGTCAGATTCGACTGATGCTCCTGCGCCATGGACACCGCGAACGGCAGCGCGGCAAGGGACTCGGACGAAAAATCCGTCGCGAAGAGGATCTCTTTCATCGCCAGTCGGCGCTCCGTATTCAGCGAAACGCGAGGCCCCACGGTAAGCACTGGGCACGAAGCCTTCCGGAAGATCTCTTCCGCCGCCGATCCGAGGAGCGCGCGGCTGACGCCCTTGCGTCCATGCGTGCCCATCACAATCAGATCCGTCTTCTGCTTATCCACAATTTCACTCATGACAGGCCACAGATCTCCTTCGGCTACGGTTACTTCATGAGGCACGGTTGTCAGCATTTCGTGCAATTGTTTTGCTTCAAATTTAGCTTGTTCTTCGGCGGCTTCAATGACCTGCGGCATAGCCTCCGGACCGACGATCGGATACGTCGCCGGGAACCGGACATGCAAGCCATGTACCTTGGCGCCGTATTGGTTTGCCAGGCCAATCGCATAGGGCAAGGCAGCTTCCGCAGAAGGAGAAAAATCCGTCGCAAAGAGAATGTTCTTCAGAGCGATTCGAGCTTTGGCAGCGACAGCGTTCATAAGGCACCTCCTTTAGTCCCATGTATATGCCGAATCGGGAAGGCTGGATGTGATTGCTGTCACTTTGGAAGGTGAGGCCGGTCACTTTCCCGATTGCCCTGGTGAGCGATGCTTTAGCCAGAAATCAAGCCGGCTTGGGCAAGGAGGGGGCGGATGCGAAATCTCCAGAAAATGCGGCGGATCGCGTCGGAGTCGCCCCTTCCTAACCTCCGGCCCCAACGAACCTCCCGCTCTCGGTGCGGAAGGGAGATCTCCCATGCTGCGTGAAATGATCCCATCATTGCCGCCTGCTGAATTGAACTGTTCACCTGGACCGCGCTCCGTGTGGGTATATTACCCGCAAGAGTTGTTGCAACGCCCCGTGGCCGAGTCAGGCCTCTGCCCGGAGCACATTCAGGAAGACGCGGGATTACTCGCTCACCCATGCACAGTGGCAAAGAGCAAGCTGACGGAAAAGAAGGAAAATGAAAAAGATGCGCCTTCCAACCATGCCCACTCGCTTTTCCAGGAATTGTTTTTTTTCTGCACGATCAAGAACGTGGGTGATGTTCCCGGGATGGGCTGCATTTACGTTGAAACGGTGGTGGACCGGGATTCCGGTTTTGCATTTGCAAAAGTCTATTCCGCAAGAAACGCGATGAACGCCGTCGATATTCTCGCGAGCCGTGTTATGCCCTTCTTCGAGCGTCAAGGAGTCGCAATCGGATCGATTTATACTCGAAAAGCAAGCGAATATTGCGGCTTGCCTCCCGTGCACCCCTTTGAGACTTTTCTTGCCACGTCTCACATCCAACATCTGCGAATGGACATGTCCCCCCAGTCCGACAAGTATCTTTGCGAGCAATTCTACGGTTTCCTTTTGAAAGAGTTTTTTCCGGCGGCCCTCCGAAGAACATTTCGACTGTCGCTGGATGAATTGCAGAAAGAGCTGGATGCTTTTGTCGAAGCGTACAACACCATGCAAATGAAGCATAAAAATCAATTGAAGAGTATGCCCCGCCCCTCCGCGAATTTCCCTGTTGACCTCTGATCTGGTTGTGATATTCCTTTGCCCTGTCTTTTTAAGCGAACACCACAGTTTTGAAATCCGGCAGGGCGAGCCCTGTTTGCAGCATGGTGCGCCTGACATGCGCGCTTCGCGAAGGTCGCATCGCGCGCGAAAGGACTATCGGAATGTTTGAGCAGATCCTTGACCCTACCGGACACGTGTGGCTCAGCGTGTTGATTTCCCTTATTCCGCTGATCGCCCTCCTGTTCATGTTGGCGGCCCTTCGCATGACGGCCTGGCTGGCCTCGATCCTCGTGGGCGTCATCACCATCCCGATTGGAATCTATGTCTGGCACGCGCCGGTCGCCGGAACGCTCAAATCCTACCTGTATGGCGGATTGACGGGCTTTTGGGTGATCGACTGGATTACGTTCTGGGGCCTGATTATTTTCAACACGCTCGTGCTGACCGGGAATTTCGAACGGTTCAAGAACTGGATGATCCACCATGCCACGGCAGACATTCGAATTCAGACCATCATGCTGGCGTGGGCTTTTGGAGCGCTCCTCGAAGGGCTGGTCGGTTTCGGATTTCCGTGGGCGGTGGTGGTGCCGATTCTTGTCGGACTAGGAATCACCGACCTGGACGCGATTCGCGTCGCCGCTCTGGCGAACAATGCCCCGGTTTCCTACGGAGCGCTGGGAGCGCCGATCCTCGGGTTGGCGCTGGTAACCGGGCTCGATATGTACGCCTTGTCCGCTTCCATAGGGAATATTGTGGCCATTCTTGCGCTTCTGCCCCCGTGGATCCTGATTTACCTGGTCAGCGGATCGGAAGGTGTGGCCGAGGCCTGGCCACTGGCGATCGTTGGATCGCTTTCGTATGTCCTGGGGCAATGGCCGGTTGCCCACTATCTGGGCCCATACTTGCCGGACTTAAGCGGGGCGTTGGTCTCTTTCTGGGTCCTGTTTATTTTTGTGAAGATGTGGCGGCCGAAGACGATTCGCGGATTCGGCGGCAAGCCTCTCCCTTCCTCTGCTGCCGCGGCTTCCTTATCCGTCGAGATGGGCTCGGTGCGTGAAGCGCTTTACGCGTGGCTTCCCTATATTGTGCTGATTCTGGTGGTAGTCGGATGGACCAATCCAAAGTCGCCGCTTCCGGGCCTAAGTTTTCTCAAACTCGTCGTATCGGCGAAATCGTCGGTAACGCATGGCACACTCTCGTCGACTTTCAATTTTAATCCGCTCAGCGGCGGCACGTCGACACTGGCATCCTGGCTTATAATTTTGCTATTCCTGCGGCCCAGCGGCCAGCAACTGAAGCAAGTTTTTTCGCGCACGTTCAAGCAAATGTGGGGCGCATTGCTCGTGGCGTTTTTTATTTTTGCGCTCGCTTACGTTTTTGTCTTTACCGGGATGGCGAACTCGCTGGCCTTCGGTCTTTCCAAAATCGGCGTGTTTTTCGTGGTCCTGGCGCCCGTTCTGGGCTGGATTGGCGTGGCCCTTTCCGGCAGCAACACGTCCACAAACGCCATGTTTGGTCCTGTGCAAGCCATGACAGGGAGATTGCTGAATCTCCCGGTTTTAATGTTGCCCTCTTTCAATTCAGTTGGATCGGAAGTGGGCAAACCGATCGCGCCCCAAACCGCCAGCGTGGGCGTTTCGACCAGCAAACTTGTGCGCAGCGAAGGCCAGGTCATCCGCCACAATATGGGCTGGACGCTCATCCTCCTTGCCTATCTGATCCTGATCAGCGTGCTTTTCTATTATTTCTTCCCGAACTCGATGTCACTGTAGGACAGGCTTCAGCCTGTCTGTTTTTCTAGTCCGCGAAGCAAAACCGACAGGCTGAAGCCCGTCCTACCAAAACCTCTGTGCCAAACTGGAATTTCGAGAGAAATTACTAGACGTGTTGGGGATTTGCGCTCATTCATCTGTCGTGAAATGACGATTCGTCATCCGTGGGGCGCTGCAGTGGTTTCCTCTCAGAACGGGCGGGATCTACGGCCCGAAGTGGTGAGGGAACTTGAAACACGGTTGCTGTCTGGCAATAGCGCTTCTGCTTTCACCGCATGCGCGGGCCCAACAAACCGAAAAAGTTCAGCCAGCGGTGACGGTTCGCAATGCGATTCTTTCCAAACCATTGAGTGTTCCGCGAGAAGTGGCAGCGGCGTCACGCGATTTTGTCATGTTTCGCGACCCACAATGGAGCTGTCTGACGATCGCGCAAATTGGCGCAGCCTCTGCGGACGCGGTAACAAGCCTGAACAATCTTCATAACTGCCCTACTTGCTCGGAGACCGGCCCGTCAAGATTTTTCGTGGGCCAGCACCCGGACGCGCATAAGTACATCATCGGGGGCGCCATTGAAATCGGCATCGAAGCCGTAACGGCTCACTATTTTCGGAACCACGGCCCCGCGCACAAATGGTATTGGAAGGCTCTTTGGGCAGTGCCTCAATCCTTTTCACTCTACGAACACACCCGGGCGGCACAGCGTAACGCCGCGCTTAACCTGGGGTGTTCTTCGTCAATTTCTTTTTGCAAGTAGATCCGACGTCACGGAAGGATGGGCGGAACATAAGGAAACGTTCGCGCAAAGAGCCACATGAAAAAGAGCACCAAGACGAAGTTCACCATGAAATACAGCATTCCGTATCCGATCAAATCGCGTGCCTTCACTTTCAGCAAGCCCAGAAGAGGAAGCATCCAGAA
>Ga0187821_10000137_pt1 | contig 14718 bp, 11 predicted proteins | sample NC_wetland_sal_i_20_FD_132442 | JGI IMG/M metagenome (GOLD analysis project Ga0187821, IMG submission 132442) | Wetland sediment microbial communities from Neuse River Estuary, North Carolina, USA - SourceSoil_1 | ecosystem: Environmental > Aquatic > Freshwater > Wetlands > Sediment | place...
CCCTGATGCACGAATGACGTAGGGCTTGTCTTCGCTGGCCGATAGGCTCGGGGCGCTCGGCAGCTCGACCGTGAATACTGCGCCGCCGCCTTGTCGCGTTCCCACGGAAACTTCGCCGCCGTGTTGGTGCACTATTCCGTACAGAATCGAAAGGCCAAGGCCCGTACCTTGCCCGGCTGGCTTGGTGGTGAAGAATGGATCGAAGATTCGCAGCACCACCTCCGGAGGAACGCCCGGCCCATCATCGGCGAGCTCTAGCGCCACCCGATCGGCAGAAATCCGCATCGTCCGAATCCAAATGTGACCGCTCTCCTTCACTTGGCAAATCGCCTGTTCCGCGTTCAGAATCAGATTGAGCAGCGCCTGCTGAATCTGTGCCGCATCCGCGATTGCCTCGGGCAGGTTTTCATCCAGGTCAAGTTCAACGCAGATATTCTGCAATCGCAGCTCATACGCACGGATCTGCACCGTGCGCTCTACGACTTCGTTCAAGTTCACCCGCTCGCGCTCGCCCTTGGTGCTCCGCGCGAAAAGCAATAAATTTCGGGCAATGCGTCTCGCGCGATCACCCTGTTCCAAAATGTACTGAGCCTCTGCCTCCCACTCGAAACCTCTAGTCCTTTGCTGCACCAGCTGGGCGTAACCGAAAATACTGGTGAGCGCATTGTTAAGTTCGTGTGCGATACCGGAAACCATCTGTCCCAATGCTGCAAGCCGCTCGTTATGAAACAAGCGCGATTCCAGTTGACGGCTGCTCGTATTGTCTCGATAGACTTCCAGCCATCCCAGTGGCTGCTTGTAAGGATCGAGCACAGGGCGCGCGTAGCGTTCCAGGATCTTTTTCTCGGGTTGTATCAGTTCCAGTTGATCCCAGCAGGGTTCGGCGCTACGAAACCGCTGCCGCCATCGCCCTGCGACGCTATCGGCGTGAGCAAATTGGGGCGCCACCCTTTCCACCAACTGCTCGAGACCGCTCAACTCACGGAGCCTCTCAACTTCTATCCCCAGAATTTTGGCGAACCGGTCATTAATGGCCCACAGTTCGCCTCCTGTACCGAACAGCAGGATCCCGCATTCAACTGATTCGAGCAGTGCAGCCAGCACAGCTTCGGCGCGAGCATGTGTCGACGCTGAGGGTGCTTCTTCTCGGCTGGGCACACCGGCACTGGAAATCTTTTCCGACGGGCGAAAATCGTGCGGCGCAGGATGTCGCATTCGTCACCGGCTGGGCCGGCATTCTCCGGCTATCGAGATGTTTCCATGATCCAGCCGACGAGAGCCACGGCACCGAACATCCGCAGGATTTCAGCGGCTAAACTTATAGCGCCGGAGCATAGCCAGGTTTTTGTACGGATCACGAAAGCCTCCCGCGCAATCTCCTGCACAGGCGTCGCCAACTCGACGAAAAACATTTTCATAGAATGAGCAGGTTGGAGCTTTAGCGTGCCGTTACATACCGGTTGGAATTCCCAGTCCGATACGCAACGGGCAACTCAGGTGCCCGGAAGGGAATGTGCACCGTTCTCGTACAGCAATCAGAGTAAGGAGGCCCCGGAAATTGGCAGTTAATTGGGAGCGTTTTCGGGGCCGTATTGTTTGAGCTTGCGATACAACGTGGTTTTGCCAATGCCTAGCAACCTTGCGGCCGCTAACTTATCTCCGTTAGTTTCCTTCAAGGCCCGCAAGATGAAGCGGCGTTCCATCTCAACAATTGTGGTTAGCTCGGTGGACTCGAGTGGTTTGTCATTCGAATTCTGCTGCAGATTAGAAGGAAGATCAGCCATGTGCAGGATCGGGCCGGAGCCTAACGCCAGGGCACGCTCCACGGCATTTTCCAACTCACGCACGTTTCCCGGCCAGTCGTAGGCCATCAGCCGCCGCATGGCGTCTTCAGAAATAGTACGGATAGGCCGCTGAGGGTCGCTGAATTTTTCCAGAAAAGAATTGACCAGCAGCGGAATATCACTCTTGCGCTCCCGCAGTGGAGGTAATTTGATTTGGAGGACGTTCAGCCGGAAATACAGGTCTTGCCGGAAGCCTCCCGTGCGAATCGCCGACTCCAGATCGCGGTTAGTCGCAGCGATGATGCGCAAGTCAATGCGCACGCGTTCGGTGGCTCCAACGGGCCGGACCTCGCGTTCCTGTAAAGCCCGCAGTAATTTCGCCTGCAAATCCACCGGAAGATCCCCGATTTCGTCGAGGAAAACAGTTCCTCCGTTACCCGACTCCAGCAATCCCGTCCGAGCATGCTGGGCCCCCGTAAACGCACCTTTCACGTAGCCAAATAGTTCTGACTCGATCAGCGTCGGCACCAGCCCCGAACAATCCACCGGAACGAACGGGTTATTCTTCCTTACTCCCAGAAAATGGATGGATTGCGCCACTAACTCCTTGCCCGTTCCGCTTTCCCCCAGGATCAGTACTGGATAGTTGTGGTGGCTGGCCTTCTCTATCGTCTTGTAGACGCGCTGCATTTTCGCCGAGACGCCTATCAGGCCGCCAAAACCAGGCCGCGTACGCAATTGCTCTCGCAGAACCCGATTTTCGTGGTCCAGTTCGACACTCTGAACCATTCGCTCGATCTTGGCACGCAGTTCCGCCACGTGAAAAGGCTTGGTTACATAATCTCGAGCTCCGAGTTGTGTGGCCGCCACAGCGTTTTCTATGCTTCCGTACTGGGTCAACAGCATCACCGAAGTACTCGGTTGGTTCGAGCCGATATGCTTCAAAAGCTCGATTCCGCCAATTTCCGGTACTCGGAGATCGGTGACCACTATGTCGATGGGTAACTGCTCCAATATCTCAATGGCCTCACTGGTTGTGGAGGCTGTGCGCACTTCCAAACCCATTTCCGAGGCTATATCACGGCACAATTTCCGTGTTCCGTCATCGTCGTCTACGATCAGAATGGACAATCCAGCGGAGCTGGTCTTGAGATTATCGGACTTGGGTTCAATGTCCATGGAACGCTGCTTCCAAAATGAGCAAGAGCTGTGCCAAAACGACGCAGCAAAACGTTTAAAACAGAATCACTTGCCGTAGCTCAAGATACCGTGTAGCGCGACGTTTATACCGAATCGGGAACCATGTCAATAAATAACAGACCCGTAGCGCTGCAAGTCCTGAAGCCTGAATTCGCTACGGGAATGGGAACGGTCTGTGAGCCGATTTGGGAATACGCGGAATTCGATGACTAGAAGGGCCAGCTACTGAAGCTCAGCTTGATGACAAATCCGTTGCGATCACTGGAGTTCCTTAGGTTCAACATATAGCGATAGCCGATATCGACTGCCAATTCCGGCAGAATGTAAACCCGCGCGCCCCAGATGCCATCGACCGGATCACGAGCTCCAAACGTCATGTTGGGCGTTGCTGCTGCCGCGAACACCAGGCCATTGTACTCGTTCATGAACTGGATACGTTTTGCTGGAAACAGAATGAAGCCGCTGCCGACGTGCAGTTGGTCAGCCTGGGTGAAATCCCTGGATCCGCCCGCACGCGGATCGCGTGTGATCTCATAACCGAAATTGCCTACCAGCGTAATCAGATTAAAGAAATTACGGCTGGCCGCCACCAGAATCAAATCGTCGAAGGCACCGGTCTGAGTGCCATTCCCAAGCAGACGAGTTAACGCATAGCGGGTCGGAATGATAGCGTCATTGCGAACGGAAAGGCTCAGGCGGGCGCCGGCATCCTCGGAGAGCAACCCGAATTTGACGCCGAGTGTTACGTTGCCCGGACCGGAATCATTTCGAGCAGCAAATGGATAATCCTCAACATAAGCCGGGCGCTGCCCGGGTCCAAGGGTTCGGTATATCGTGCTATCAAATTGCGGAAAGGCGTTTACGACTGGAGGTGTTAGCAAGCTCAGCTCGTTGGGACTTCCAATGTGCGTCGCCACCTCCGGCTGAAAACCACCGTAAAAGTTGAGCCATTTCCGAAATCCCCACCCAACCGTCAGTCCGTAGCTCGATACACGTACGCTCCCCGGCATCCGCGAGAAACGATTGGCATAGGCTGAGAATGACCACCCTGATTCCAGCAATTCGCCTGTTTCGAGCGTGAAAAGTCCCAGGGTGCCGTTCGTCGTGGGCATTGGATTCAACTCCGCATTGGGGAGCCCAGTTGTGCCGGTTGGCTGCTCCTGTGCCACGGCCGAAATTACGGTCAGGAGCATCATCCCAAGAGTTGCCACGAGCACCCGGCGGTGACGGATAGCGCAGGAGGGCCTCCCGCTCCGCAGATTTGGGACACAACTTATGAACATGAAAACAGAGTTGGAGGCATCAATTGAAATGGCGGCTCGTTCGCGAGGGCGTAAAGAAAGAGCCAAAAAAGCGGCCACAGTATAATGCACAGGAGTACGCGAGACGATGGGAATTTCCAAATAACTCAAAATAAAACAACTATGCGCGGTTCGCTATCGAATGCATCGAGCAAACGGACGCCGGATTCTGGAGCAGGTCCTCCGGTCGTTTCAGTCCGGCGCCGTGGCCTCGACCATGCCTCGTTGACTTGGCATTCCCGCTTTCGGCTGGTAGATTCAATCCATACCAGCGAAAGGAATTATGCACACAGATCAAAATAAATCGACTGATCGCGTGCTGATCGTCGAAGACGAAGAAAACGCGCGTCGCGGCTACGAGGCCCTGCTGCAAAAATGGGGGTTGGACGTCATGGGCGTCCCAAGCGCGGAAGACGCTCTGGCCCGGTTCTCCGATTATCATCCTTCGGTCCTGATTGCGGACGTCGAGCTCCCCGGTATGGACGGTTTGAGCCTGCTCGAGCGGCTTGGCGATGAACTCGCCTCGGTTCCAGCGATCATCATCACTGGGAAAGGCAGCGAAGAACGCGCCGTGGCCGCAATAGAAGCAGGCGCCTTCTGGTACATCGAAAAACCACTCAAAGGGGCGGTGCTGCGGGCGCTACTCAACCGCGCTCTCGGCAAAGCCCGCGATCAACAGCAAGTTGCTGCTTTGAGGCGGCAGTTGCGAGAGGCAGGGCGCATCGGCGAACTCGTCGGGGCGGCTAAACCCATGCAGGAGGTGATGCGTTTAGTCGAGCAGGTCGCTCCTTCATCGGCGTCCGTGCTGATTACCGGCGAAACGGGCTCCGGGAAGGAAATCCTCGCACGTACTCTGCATCAGCTTTCACCGCGCAACGACCGGCCCTTTATAGCTATCAATTGTTCCGCCATTCCGGAATCACTGATGGAGAGCGAGATATTTGGACATGAACGCGGCGCTTTCACCGGCGCCGCGGAGCGCCGCATCGGCTGTTTTGAACTTGCGGACGGCGGCACACTGCTCCTGGACGAGATTGGCGAAATGCCCGCGCCCACGCAGGCCAAATTGCTACGCGTCCTTGAAGACAGGAAGGTGCGACGACTAGGCAGCAAGGTGGAAACGCCCGTGGACGTGCGCGTCCTGGCGGCTACGAACAAGGATCCCGAGCAGGCGGTGGCGCACGGACAGCTCCGCCAGGACCTCTATTTTCGCCTGAATGTTTTTCACATTCATCTACCGGCCTTGCGCGATCGCAAGGAGGATCTCCCTTTGCTGGTTGAGCACGTTCTGCACGACCTCAATGCCAAACACAGCCGTCAGGTTCGAGGCGTGAATGCCGAAGTCAGCGAGCTTTTTCACAGTTATGCATGGCCGGGGAACGTCCGAGAATTGCGCAACGTGCTCGAACGCGCCGTCATAGTGTGTGACCGGGACCTCATTGGGCGCAGCCATCTTCCGGCGGACTTTGGCCGCACTCACGCAACAACCGCCTCCGAGCTCTCCTCTCTGCGTTTCCCTCTGGGCACAACTGTGGACGCTATGGAGCGCGAGCTCATCCTGCAGACGCTCGCGGCTACGAATAACAAGACACGTGCGGCGGAACTTCTCGGAATTAGCCTGAAGACACTGCATAATAAGCTGAAAGAATACGAAGCGGACCGGGTAGAGAACCGCTGAGCTCCGATGCGCCTGCGTTTGAAAACCAAAATCACTTTGACCATTGCGTTGCTTGTATTGACAGTGGTCGGTGTGACTTCTTGGCTGCACGTGATGACTTTGACCCGCCAGGTAATCGAGCAAGCCGAGGGCCGCGCCAACTTGGTCGCGCAGCAGGTCTTTTTCCAGGCTCAGAATGCACTGGCTGAGGCGGCGAGTGAAGGGCGGGTTCCATCTTCGAATCGTCCTGACGACGTACGAGAATACGTACGCAACACCCTGGACCAGAACGCCGCGCTTACTTCCTTGATCGATGCCGAGGTGGGCAATTCTTTTCTGGTGTATGAGGTAACCATCGTCGATCGCGATGGAATCGCCCTGATCTCGAGCGATGCTTCACTTCCCGGACGCCAAGTGCTTCCTCGTCCACCACTCAGCCAACTCGTGGGGGCTGGCTTCATCCAACAGCTTCGTTTGATCTATGGCGCGCCGCAAGCCTACGACGTTTCCGATCCGTTCAAACTCGGCCCTTCCGGACGTCAAGTGCCGTTTGGCGAAATTCGCGTAGCCTTGCACACGGGTCTTCTGGCCATTGAGATAACACCGGCGCTGCGCTCGGCCGTCTTTTTTGCGCTCATTTCCGTGCTGGCTTCCGTGCTTCTGGCGGCCGTGGTGAGCACGGCAATACTTGCGCCGGTGGAACGCATCTCGGCTCAATTGGACCGCATCTCACGAGGCGAATTCGATCAAAAGCCTCTTGAGCGTGGAGACGAATTCGGCCAAGTGAGCACCAAAATCAGCCAGATCGGATTGCAGTTGCGCGGCGTGCGCGAAATCTTCAGCACGCTGCGCGAGAATCTGGATCAGATTCTCGGCGGCCTTGAAGACGGCCTGCTGCTCTTTACGCGCGATGGCCGCGCCGTGATGGTCAGCCCCGCGGTCGAAAATTTCCTGGGTTCGCCCGCTGACGAGTTGCTGGGCCGCAAGGCAAGCGAAATCTTTCCTCCAAGCCACCCTTTGCGCTCCGCTCTGATTCTCGCTGAAGACGAATTTGAACCTGTCGCCGCTGCAGAGGTCGATGTTCCCTCCTCTGATCCCAGTCTGCCGCCCCAGCGCATCGGCGTCAGCGTGCAAGTGATCAATGAACGAGGCACGCGCATGGGCGCACTCGTCACTTTGCGTGACCTGGAATCCCTGGAAACCATCAGCCGGCAATTGCAAGTTTCCGAGCGCCTCGCTGCGCTCGGGCGCGTTACTGCCGGCGTGGCCCACGAAGTTAAAAATCCACTCAATTCCATGCGGCTCTGGCTTGAAAATCTCAAGGAGCATCTGCCGGCCGGCGATGGCGTGCCGCGGCAAGCCGTGGCCGTCCTGGATAGCGAAATCGACCGGCTGGATTCGGTGGTCAAACGCTTCCTGGATTTCATGCGCTCGCAGGAGTTACGGCTCGAGGAAACGCAGCTCGACGAACTGCTGGATGAAGTCAGCGGAATTGCCCGGCCCCAGATGGAACGCGCTCACGTGCAGCTCGAAAAACAGTATGCCGATCTCCCGCCCGTGCGTGTCGATCGGCCACTTCTCACGCAAGCCCTGCTCAATCTGGTTTTTAATGCCATTCAGGCGATGCCCGCCGGCGGGACCCTAACGCTTGGACTGGAACGACGCGGGGAGTCTGCGGAAATTCGAATCGAGGATACCGGACAGGGCATCCCTCCGGAAAATCGTGCTCGCGTCTTTCAGTTGTTCTTCACCACCCGGCCTGGCGGCAGCGGCATTGGTCTTGCCAGCGCCTATAAAGCGATACAATTACACGACGGTTCCATCGATTTTGATTCTCAAGTGGGACGAGGAACGACTTTTCGCATCGAATTACCGCTGGCGCGCCCTGTGGAGCCCGCAGCCTCGCGCTTGCGGGAAACGAATGGCGCGCTGGCACGGAACGCATGATGAAGCTGCACCGGAACATTCTCTTCGCTGTGTTGTGCCTCGCCGCCGCCGGCCTTTGTGGCTGCCGCCGGAATATTGTCCGCGCCGCTCCACCTTCCGTGGCTACTCCCCCGGCTGCAGAACCTTTTCCTCAGCCGAGCGTGGTCCCTCAACAGCCGCCGGTGGCTTCCGCCGAGCCGCCCGAGGTTAAATCGCCAACGCAACCGGTCCCAGCTGTGGCGGACCAGCCGCGTCCACGCGCGCCCGTTGAAGCTGAAGCGGCGGCACCGAAGGCTGAACCTGAGCCGGAGCCAATCCAGATTGCCCCCCAGCTTTCAGCAAAGGCCCAGGCCGCCGCTGTCCGCATTACTACCGACGATATCCGGTTAGCCGAACGGAATTTGCAAGTCGCTTATGGCCGCCAGCTCAACGCTGCGCAAAACGACCTCGTCGAGAAGATCGCCGGATTCCTCGCACAGGCCCATGAAGCGATACGGGCCGGAGACTGGGTCCGTGCCCAAAACCTCGCTCAAAAGGCCCAAGTTCTGTCTGTCGAACTGGTCAAATCTATCTAGTCCTGCCGCGTTGATCCGCCCATATTGAGGGCTTCTGCTTCTTGCTAGAATGGAAAAATGCCCTCGCATGAGGCCATTATTATCGGGGCCGGTCTGGTTGGTTCAGCCATCGCCCTGCGTCTCGCGCAAGAGGGCCTTCGTGTGGCCCTCATAGAGAAAAATAAGCCAGGCCGCGAGGCCTCCTGGGCTGGTGCTGGTATGCTTTCCCCTGCGCCCGACGCTCCCGCATCGATCCCCCTGGTGCCGCTTGGCCGGGCCAGCCTGAACCTCTATCCTCAATTCATCGCGGAGATCGAGGAAATCTCTGGACGCCGCACCGGCTATCGGAGCGACGGCGCCATCGAACTGCTCTTCTCAGCCGAGGCTGAACGCGAGCTCAGTACGCTCATTGCTCTCCATCACGCTCTGGGACTTCCTACCGAGCCGCTTTCTGTCGACGAAGCAATCAAACTAGAGCCTGGGTTGACGGCTCGCGCACGAGCAGCGGCCTACCTGCCCTACGAAGCTTGTGTGGATAATCGCGCGCTTGTGGAAGCGCTGCTGGCCGCAGCTTTGATTTCCGGAGTCGAGCTGCTTCCAGCCACGCCGGTCCGCGCAATAGTGATCGATCAGGGGCGCTGCACGGGCGTGCGAACTGAGGACGGAACTCTATTTAGTGCGCAGGACGTGATCGTTGCGGCGGGTGCTTTTTCAGGTCTCCTCGAAGGGATCGTTCCACCGTTGTCCACGCGCCCCATTCGCGGACAGATGGTGGCCCTCCAATCTCAGAGCCCGATTCGGCATGTGGTGCGTTGCGAACACGGTTACATCGTGCCGCGTGATTCCGGCACGCCTCAGCGATTGGTCACCGGCAGCACTCTGGAGGATACTGGATTCGATAAGTCCGTCACGGCCCGCGGCACCGAGAAGATTCTCACCGTAGCACAGGAAATGGTTCCTACGCTTTCGAATGCTGAAATTGTGGAACTCTGGTGCGGTCTGCGTCCCGATACGCCTGATCATCTTCCCTTATTGGGGCCTGCTGGGGTAGACGGGTTAACTATTGCCACGGGCCACTTTCGCAATGGCATCTTGCTTACGCCCATCAGCGCGAAGCTCGTGCGCGAATTGATCGTGGAACAGCGCGTCTCGATGGATTGGGACATCTTTAATCCGTTGCGATTTGCAGAAGGGAAAAGCGCTGCTAACGGAGACAATTCTTCATCGGGCGGTCAAGTGTCGGGTAATCAGGCCGGCAGCAAATTCGCTCACAAATAGAGCGATTAGCGTTCACTACACTTACAGTTTCAACAACGCGGCTAAAAGGGAAAACTCCTTGCCGGCTGCCGGCTAGGGGGACCGGGTAAGGTGGTAGCGCGGCCCGGCTCCGTGAAATTAATCTTTGTCGGATCAAGGTAGAGAGGGCGGTCCAACATGATATCCACGCTGCTGCCGCGCGGCAGTTGGACTTCAGGCCCTCGCGTCATAAGCACACCGGCGAGGCCCGCGGCGGCACCGATGCCGGCACCAATTCCCACGCCTTCTGCTCCGGCGGCAATCGCGCCGATTCCGGCTCCGGCGCCAGTTGTCTTCATCACAGTGCCGGCGTCGGCGCCCTTATCCCTATCCTTGTTGATTTGGCCTTCCTTGGTCGCATATTCACCGCCGCCCGTGTCCGCGTTAGTCGGTACGGCGTCGAATTTCACGGTATAGCCATTCGTCATGATTAACGTCGTAAGGTGAATGCGAATCTCAGCGCCACCTTTTCCCTTCGGCGCGCGTTTTGCCTCCGTGATTTCCCCCTGCACATACGACCCCACGGGAATTACGATCCGATCGTTAACGACCACTGGAAACGTTGTCTCCATATAGACTGGCTGGCCGGGCTGCGCGCTTCGAGAGGTAATCCCGCTGTGAAGCACGAGCGGTAAATATGTTCCTGCGGGCACCACGATTTGCGCGGGCGCAGTATTGGCCGCCGAGCCATTTGCGGCCGTTGCAGAGTTTGGGGCTGAGCTATTTTGTGTCGCTTGTTCCGGCTTCGTTTGATCGGGCGCCGATTGCTGGCTGGTATCGTTCGCAAAAACCGGAAACGCAATGAGTATACCGCCGAGCATCAGTGGAGCAAATTTTCGCAGGTCGATTCCGGAGCTCATAAGCGTCCTCCGACGGGTATCCCGCTAAGATGCCTTTCAGGAACACGGAGGAGCCCAGTATACGCCTGGGACCCCGCCGTTGTGCCATGCCTAACTTCCGAGTGTTACGTCTTGCGGTCGAGGCCGAGCGACGGGGCCACGTCGCGCATGGCAGCGATGCAAGTGGCGATGTGGTCTTCAATTGGAACGCCGAGTTCCTGAGCGCCGTGCACAAGATCTTCACGGCTGACACCGCGGGCGAAAGCTTTGTCCTTCATCTTGCGCTTCACGGAGTCGGCCTCGACTTCGAATATAGTCTTGCCAGGCTTGACTAGCGAACAGGCGGTGAGAAAACCAGCCATTTCGTCGCAGGCAAACAGTACTCGATCGAGCGGACTTTCGCGGTCGACGCCGGTGTAATCGGCATGGGCGAGGATGGCGTGCAGCATTTCCTCGGGATAGCCACGCTCGCGCAGGATTCTGATACCAGATGACGGGTGCCCCTCGCTCGAGTCGTGCTCCTGATTGGGCCAGCGTTCGTAATCGAAATCGTGCAATAGCGCGGCGAGGCCCCAGAGTTCCTCATCAGCACCGGATTTGCGGGCGTAGGCGCGCACACACGCCTCCACTGCAAGGGCGTGTTTGCGCAAACTCTCGTTTTTGGTGAATTCACAAAGCAGGTTCCAGGCTTCATTTCGACTGGGCATCATGGCCCACATTTTATTTTGTCCCGCGAGGGATTGCACGGGGCGATACAGCCCTGAGGAACACACACAGAGAAACGGACTCAGACCGTGCGTCGCATGGCCTTTAGGTCCTAACAAGGCGAATATCGGGAGAAAGCCGTACCTTTCTAAGGCGCAACAGTAGTTTTACTTACGAAAGAGTACAGAAAATACTTGACAACAGGTAGCCCCCACCCGCAATATCCCTGACGCGCCAGCTTCTGCCTTCCCCCTGAAGACGCTTAACGTCCTCCAAATCCGCATGCCGGAATCGCGTTTTATGAGGAGCCGCCGGTGTCGGAAAACAACAGCAACGGGCACAACAAGGAACTAGACATGGACCGTGAAGTAATCCGTTGTAAGAGCTGCGGCCTGGTTCAATACCGTACGAACTCAGGAAATTGCCGCCGCTGTGTGCGCATGCTGCCCCCGAAGGTGGAATTTCTGGTTCCGCCGCCGGTGGCACAAGAACTCCCAGGGGATGACCGCCAACTATTCGAGAAGTGGCCGAATCGCGAGACGGTGGAGAACATCGGCCATCGCATTCGGCAGTTGCGGGAATCTCGCGGGATGACGCAGAGCCAGCTTCAGGCAAGATCGCGAGTATCGCGCTCGTATCTCTCGCGTATTGAAAGCGGGCAGATGACCCCCAGCTTGGGAACGCTGGAGAAGATCTCCGAAGCCCTTGGCGTAGGCCTCAATCGCTTCTTTATTCCGGAATCGAACGGCGAAGCGCTGCTAGAGGATCCGTTCATTCAGGGATTGCGGCCTTTCCTGCGCCAGCTGGACTGGGAGCAGTGGCAAGGCATACTGAAGAGGCTTCAGGCCATCAGCGACCACGTCTCCACCAGCGGCCAGATGCGTACCATGCCGCCGGTGGCGCCGAAGCCGCTGGTGCCGCTGGCACGCCGGCCGCAACCGGCGGTCATGGGCCGCCGCTAAGCCTACCGGCTGAAACGGCTCAAGCAGGCGGTTCGCTCCGCCTGTAGGGTTTTATTCCGACACCGAAATTCAACGGTGCGCCGATTCCGTTCTTACACGGAGCCGGCGCACCGTTTTTGTTTGAGCCTGATATTGTCCCGAGGGGACGGACGGTCACGCAAAGCGGACTTTCACGTCGGGGCGTCTCTCAAGATGCACGGAGTCGATAAAGCGCACCTGACGCTCTTCCAGGTTCATCACCAAGGAGTGAGTACGGATTCCGTCGCCGAAAAAGCGCACGCCTCGAAGTAAGCTACCGTCCGTGACGCCGGTGCAAGCGAAGATGATCTGGCGGCCCGGTGCGAGATCTTCGGTTTCGTAGATGCGCTTGGGATCACTGATGCCCATCTTGGCCAGGCGCTCTTTGTGTTCGGGCTTGCTGACTACTAGGCGCGCCAGGATTTCGCCATTCAGGCACCGCAGCGCGGCGGCAGTTATGACACCTTCAGGCGCGCCCCCCGTTCCCATAACGGCGTGAACGCCCGCGCCGACCACGGCAGCGGAGATCCCTGCGGAAAGATCGCCGTCGCTAATGAGGCGGATGCGGGCGCCCGTGGCGCGGATATCTTCGATGAGCTTCTCGTGGCGGGGCCGATCGAGGACGATGACGACGAGGTCCTCTTTGTCGCGGTTGAGGCGCCGGGCAATGGCGCGGATATTATCGATCACCGGCGCGTCAAGGTCGACCGCCCCCTTACAACTCGGCCCGACCACAATTTTTTCCATATATAGATCGGGGGCGTGAAGCAAGCCGCCCTTTTCGCTGGCCGCCAGGACGGTAATCGCATTCGGGGCGCCGGTGGCGCAGAGGTTGGTGCCCTCGAGTGGATCGACTGCAATATCCACGGCGGGATAGTTGAAGTTTTGGTTGTGGGCGGCGGCGCCGACTTTTTCGCCGATGAAGAGCATGGGCGCTTCATCGCGTTCGCCCTCCCCAATGACCACCGTGCCGTCCATCGGGACATGATCCATCGTTTGGCGCATGGTTTCGGTAGCGGCCTGATCGGCCTTATGACGATCGCCGGTTCCCATGGTTCGTGCAGACGCGATCGCCGCCTGCTCCACCACTCGCAGGAGTTCCAGACTGAGTTGAATTTGCATGCCTGTTCTTGTTGTGTTGGCCATAGTCAAAGGGCCTAATGATAATCAACTCGCCGCGGATGGCAAAGCACGTTTGTTAAACATGTTTGCTAGACGAAGGCGGAGAGGCCGGTGATGTGCTCGCCGATGATGAGGCGATGAATGTCGTGCGTGCCCTCGTAAGTGGAGACCGATTCGAGGTTATTCATGTGGCGCATCACACCATAGTCGTCGACAATGCCGTTGGCGCCCAGAATGTCGCGCGCCTTGCGCGCCGTTTCGAGAGCCATCCAGACGTTATTCATTTTCAGCATCGAAACCCGCTCCGGTGCTGCGCGATCCTCGTCCTTGAGCCTGCCGACGTGGAGAGCCATCAGTTGTGCTTTGCTGATTTCCGTGATCATCCACACGAGCTTATCCTGCACGAGTTGATGAGCGGCGATTGGCTTATTTTCAAACTGGCGGCGCGTCTTGGCGTATTCGAGAGCTGTGTGATAGCAAGCCATGGCCGCGCCGATCGCGCCCCAGCCGATACCGTAACGCGCTTGTGTAAGACAGGAAAGCGGGCCGCGCAGGCCTTCGACGCCCGGCAACATATTGTCCGCGGGGATTTCGCAGTCGGTGAACGAAAGGCCCGAAGTGATCGAGGCCCGCAGCGATAACTTGCCGTGCACGTCCCACGACTTAAATCCGGGCGTGCCCTTTTCCACGAGAAAGCCGCGAATGCGGCCCTCTTCATTCTTGGCCCAAACCAGCGCGACATCAGCGAGCGAGCCGTTGGTAATCCACATTTTTTCGCCGTTCAGCACGTACGATCGGCCACGGCGCACCGCGCGCGTGAGCATGCCGCTGGGATTCGAGCCGAATTGCGGCTCCGTCAGTCCGAAACACCCGATGGCTTTTGCGCTGTGCAGAGCCGGGAGCCATTTTTCCTTCTGCTCGGAAGAGCCGAAGGCGTGTATGGGATACATCACGAGAGCGCTTTGCACGGAAACGAAGCTGCGCAGGCCCGAATCGCCGCGTTCGAGTTCTTGCATGACCTGGCCGTAAGCGACGTTGGACATGCCGGCACAGCCGTAGCCGCTCAGATTGGCGCCGAAAAATCCCAGTTCGGCCATTTGCGGCACCAAGTTCAATGGGAAAGTGCCTTCGCGATTGTGCTTCTCGATGATGGGCAGGACTTCGTGATCGACGAATTCGCGCGCGGTCTGGCGCACCAACCGTTCGTCGTCATTCAGCAGGGAATCAATTTCCAGGAAATCGACACCGGGGAAACCGGGCATGTCAGCTCCGCGGACAAAACATGGATTGTACACCTTCGCCAGGCACACGATGTGGGCGGCTCGATCGCAACCGGCGCGATTGACACGAGGAG
>Ga0187821_10000138_pt1 | contig 14703 bp, 13 predicted proteins | sample NC_wetland_sal_i_20_FD_132442 | JGI IMG/M metagenome (GOLD analysis project Ga0187821, IMG submission 132442) | Wetland sediment microbial communities from Neuse River Estuary, North Carolina, USA - SourceSoil_1 | ecosystem: Environmental > Aquatic > Freshwater > Wetlands > Sediment | place...
CCGCCACATTACTTCCTTCCACAAACTCAGCCCGATTTTTTCCGCCACCCGCCGCGAAGGCAGATTCTCCGGCCGGATCAGCGAGATAAGCCGTTCCGCGCCGAGCCGCTCGAACCCATAATCGCGGCAAGCCGCAGCGGCTTCCGGCGCCAGCCCTCGCCCCCACAGATCGCGGCGCAGGTGATAACCGATTTCGATTTCGTCCACTCCATCCACTGTCTGCCGGGTCAGGCCGCAATCGCCCACAACCTCTCCGCTGGATTTCAAAACCATGGCCCAGAGCCCGTGACCATCGTCCCGGTAGCGCCGCCGGTTGCGCTCAATCCACGACTCGACGCCGGCCCGATCTCGCGGCTCGGGATAGAAGCGCATGGTCTCAGGATCGGAAATCACCGCCGCCAGCGCATCGGCGTCGCCCGGAATAAACTCCCGCAGCAGCAATCGGCCGGTCTCAAGAATCTGCATGTGTAGTGTGGCGCGGGCGCCCTCGCCCGCGGCTTTTGACGTTGACTTGGCGACCTTCGCTTTGACTGCCGGCCTTCGCGGGCGAGGGCGCCCGCGCCACACCGACTCCCGAATATAATCTCTCAGTCATGCCGACCGCGACCAAGGGGACTGAAAAGAAGATCGAATCACTGCGGGATAAAATCCGCCATCACGAATATCTTTATTACGTACTCGACGACCCCGAGATTTCCGATGCCGAATTCGATCAGCTCATGATCGAACTCAAGAAGCTCGAGACCGCGCACCCCGAACTGATCACTCCGGATTCTCCCACCCAGCGCGTCGGCGGCAAGCCCCGGGAAGGCTTCCTGAAGGCGCCGCACTCGTCTCCCATGCTCTCGCTCGAGAACACTTACAACGAAGAAGACCTGCGCAACTGGGAGCGGCGCGTGCACGAACTCAGCGGACGCGATGACATCGACTACGTCTGCGAACTTAAGCTCGACGGCATGTCCCTGGCACTGCACTATGAGAACGGCAAACTGGTCCGCGGCATTACTAGGGGAGATGGAAGCATCGGCGAAGACGTCACCCTGAACGTGCGGACAGTCCGCTCCATCCCACTCTCCATTCCGCTGGACAAACTGAAAAAAGCCGGCATCCCCGCCGATTTCGAAGTGCGCGGCGAAATGCTCATGCCCATCGCCGCCTTCAAAAAAATGAACGAAGAACGGGAGCGGAAGGGCCTGGCAACTTTTGCCAACCCGCGCAACGCCACCGCCGGCACTGTCCGCCAACTTGAGCCCAGCATCACCGCCGAGCGCCGGCTGGATTTTTTCGCCTACGCCCTGCTGCAGAACGGACGCACCTTTTTTAACCGGCACTGGGACACCCTGGACGCCCTCGACGCCGCCGGCTTCAAGGTCAATAAAAGCCGCAAGCTGGCAAAAACCTTCGACCAGATCTGGACATTCATCGAACAGGAAGAATCCAGGCGCGAGAAGCTCCCTTACGAGATCGACGGGATCGTCATCAAAGTAGACCGCACCGCCCTGCAGAATGAACTGGGTTACACCGGCAAGGCCCCGCGCTGGGCCATCGCCTACAAATACGCCGCGCGCGGCGGCATCACTAAAATCGAAGACATCCTGGTGCAAGTCGGGCGCACCGGAAAACTCACGCCCGTGGCCGCGCTGAAGCCGGTCCCCATCGGAGGGACAACCGTCAGCCGCGCCACCCTGCACAACATGGACGAAATCGACCGCCTGGGCGTGAAGATCGGTGACTGGGTGGAAGTCGAGCGCGGCGGCGACGTGATCCCCAAAGTCACGCGGGTCATCGAAGACAAAGACCATCCCCGCGGCCACAAATCGTTTCACATGCCGGAACGATGCCCGGTGTGCGGAGGCCACGTCGTCCGCACCGAAGGCGAAGCCGATCACCGCTGCGTCAACGCCAACTGCCCGGCCAAGCTGCGCGAGACCATCCTGCACTTCGCTTCCCGCGGCGTCATGAATATCGACGGCCTGGGCGATGCGCTGGTCACCCAGCTCACCGACCGTAAGCTGGTAAAGAACGTCGCCGACATCTACAAGCTGACCAAGGATAATCTGCTGTCCCTTGAACGCATGGGCGATAAATCCGCCCAGAATGTGCTCGACGAAATCGAATCGTCAAAGAAGCTGCCGCTGGAGCGTGTGATCTACGGCCTGGGCATTCGCATGGTGGGCGAGCGCACGGCGCAATTCCTGGCCGAGCACTTCGGGTCGATGGACGCGCTGATGCAAGCCGGCGAAGAAGAACTGCAGGAAGTCAATGAAGTCGGTCCGCGCATCGCCGAAAGCATTGTGGAATTTTTTCAGGAGCCAAAAAACCGCGCGCTGGTAAAACAGCTGCAGGATCTGGGTTTGCGGTTGACCGGGAAAAGAAAAGAACGCGGCACCAAGCTGGCCGGCAAAACTTTCGTGCTCACCGGAACCCTGGCCCATTTCACCCGCGACGAAGCCAAGAAGATGATTGAAGACGCCGGCGGACGTGTCTCCGGCTCGGTCAGCAAGAAGACAGATTTTGTAGTGGCGGGAGAAGAAGCCGGTTCCAAACTGGATAAGGCCAAAGAGCTGGGAGTGAAAGTAATCGGCGAAAAAGAAATGCAGGAACTGCTGAGCTAACAACCTCTGCATGTGTGGGACCGGGTCTCCGACCCGGTCAGGCGGTGCGAAGCACCGCAGCATCGCCACGATTCACGGAACCGCAGCCCTTCGGGCCGCCCGACCAGGTCGGAGACCCGGTCCCACACCAACGACGGCTGCCCTACTCGCTCCAGCGCCGGAACAGCAGCGCGCCATTGGTCCCGCCGAATCCAAACGAATTCGACATGGCATATTCCACCACCGCCTTGCGCGCAGTGTTGGGAACGTAATCCAGGTCGCAGTCAGGTCCGGGGTTCTCCAGGTTGATGGTGGGAGGCAGAACCTGGTCGCGCAGCGCCAGCAGGGTAATTCCGGCTTCCAGCCCACCCGCGCCACCCAGCAGATGTCCGGTCATGGACTTGGTCGAACTTACCGCCAGCTTGTAGGCGTGCTCGGCAAAGGCCCGCTTGATGGCAACGGTTTCAAGCTTGTCGCCAATATCGGTCGAAGTCCCATGCGCGTTGATGTACTGGACCTGCTCGGGCTGCACCTTGGCGTCTCTCAAGGTGTTGAGCATGACGCGGTAGGCGCCGTCGCCATTTTCCGCCGGCTGGGTGATGTGGAAAGCGTCTCCGCTCATGCCATAGCCGATGACTTCCGCCATGATGCGGGCCCCGCGGCGACGGGCGAACTCCAATTCCTCGAGCACGAGAATGCCGGCGCCCTCGCCAATCACAAATCCGTCGCGCCCCGAATCCCAGGGCCGGCTGGCCCTTTCGGGGTCGTCGTTCCTGGTCGAGAGCGCGCGCATGGCGGCAAACCCGCCGACGCCCATGGGGGTGATGGCGGCTTCGGTGCCGCCGGCGATCATCACGTCAGCGTCGCAGCGGGCGATGATCTTAAAAGCGTCTCCGATGGAATGAGCGCTCGAGGTGCACGCGGTGCAGGTGGCCTCGTTGGGACCGCGGGCGTGATACCGGATGCTGACGTGTCCGGCGGCCAGGTTGACGATCGCCGCCGGAATGAAAAACGGGGAAATCTTGCGCGGCCCGCCGCTCAACAGGCTGATGTGCTCGCGTTCGATCACGTCGAATCCGCCAATTCCAGATCCGATGTGCACTCCCACCCGCTCGGAAATCTCGGGCGTCACTTCCAGCCCGGAAGCTTTCATGGCCTCATCCGCCGCCGCCAGGGCCAGGTGGATGAAGCGTCCCATCTTTTTCAGCTCTTTTTTTTCGATGAATTGCAGCGGATCGAAATTCTTCACTTCAGCGGCGATCTGGCAGGCAAACTTCGGCAGGTCTTCTTCCTTGAATGAACCCTGCTTGACCGCCTCGCTGATGCGGGCCACGCCGCTTTTGCCCGCGAGCAGGTTCTTCCACACCTCTTCCGCGGTATTCCCCACCCCGCAGATCAGGCCGATTCCGGTGACTACGACCCTACGTCCCAACTACTTCCCGCCTTTCGACTGCTTGCCGATGTAATCGATGGCGTCCTGCACGGTGCGGATTTTCTCCGCCGCTTCGTCGGGGATTTCGATCTCGAAGGCCTCCTCGAAGGCCATCACCAGTTCCACCGTGTCGAGCGAGTCGGCGCCGAGGTCGTCCACGAAAGACGCGTTCGATGTGACTTCGCCCTCGTCCACGCCCAGCTGCTCCACGATGATCTGTTTCACTTTGTCGTCAACGGCTGCCATTGGGTTTTCCTCGCCTGGAATGTTCACTGCAGCGGCGTGCTGCCGCAGCGGTGGCAACTCTCCCCGGGCTCGCGCGGCAACCTCCGCAGCGCTGCATGGAGCTCGTGGGCTTCCCTTACTTGCTTACTTTCGCGTGCTTATCGATGTAGGCGATGGCATCCTGGACGGTGCGGAGTTTCTCGGCATCCTCGTCCGGGATTTCCACTCCGAAATGCTCCTCCAGGGCCATGACCAGTTCGACCTGGTCGAGTGAGTCCGCGCCCAGATCATCCACGAAAGATGCGCTGGGGGTGACTTCGTTTTCATCCACACCCAACTGCTCGGAGATGATCTGTTTCACCTTCTCCACAATCTCTTTCTTTTCTTCGGCAGCCATATAAATCCCACCTCCTGAAAGTTTAAAAGGGAACGAGTAGTGTACTGGCCTGTGCGAATTGATGTAAAGCCGCTTTGATGTAAATGAAGAGAGTAGCGGCCCCGGCAGCCCGGCGAATCGCCCACAAGAATCCTACTGCGGGCGCTGGAAGGGGTCAACGCCGCCACCACAAGCCACCCGGCGACAGCCGCCCCGGCTGCCCGGCCAAACCACTTGCAACTTGAAACTGGAAACTTGAAACTGCCTGCATGCGTGCCGTTGTCCAACGTGTAAGCCGCGCCCGAGTCATCGTACAGGGAGAAATCGTGGGCGAGATCGACCGCGGACTGCTGGTGCTGGTCGGAATCGGCAGCGCCGACACCGAATCCGGCGCCGACTACCTGGCCGACAAGATCGCCGGCCTCCGTATCTTCGAAGATGCGCAGGGAAAGATGAACCTGAGTCTGGCCGGCGTGGGCGGCAGCGTGCTCGCGGTTTCTCAATTCACCTTGTATGGCGATGTGCGGCATGGCCGCCGGCCATCGTTCGACGACGCCGCTCCGCCGGAGAAAGCGCGCGTCCTTTACGAATATTTTGTGGAGCGCATCCGCGCTGCCGGCCTGCGCTGCGAAACCGGTAGGTTCCAGGAGATGATGCAGGTTGAACTGGTCAACGACGGCCCCGTGACTATCCTGCTGGATTCATCGAAAGCTTTCTAGAGAATGCTTCCGCGCCGGCTCTCGCAGGTTGCACGTTTTCCAGGATTTCCAGCACGTCGTTCCAATTGTCGGCGCGCAGGTCTGCCGCTTCCTTCACGTTGTGCGGGGCGGTAAACAGAATTCCCGTGCCCCGGAAGCCCTTGAAATGGCGCGACCGGTCGTCGATCAGAACGTCGGCGTTGACGATGTTCTTGTCCCCGCAGAACACGATCCGGCTGGGCGGAATAAAGGGGAAATGCCTCTCCAGCCACAGGAACTTGTCCGCGAACGAGCCCGGGACTTCCATGGCGGCGCTGGTGATGAAGATGTCATGGTTGCGGGACAACTCCAGCAGCGCTTCCCGGCTGCCGGCCACCAGTTCAATGTCGGCGAAGAACCCGTCGGCGTGAGGAATCGCATTGAAATCTGCCCGCCGTTCGGCCGGAATCACCGTGCCCAGTCCCTTTTCGGCAACCATCTCAGGGGTAAGGTTTGCTCCCACGCGCTGGTTGTAATGGCGCAGGTGCTTGCCGAAAGCGTCAGCGATGACTTCATCCATGTCCACTGCGATGCGCAATCGCCGCCGTCCCGCATCGAGCTTTCTGGCCGGCGGATTCGCTTTCAGAACAATCGACACCAGAACGAGCACGGCCGCCAGCGCGTTTGCCCACACCACCGCCGCGGCATGCACCCGGACCCCGTAGACCAGCCAGAGCAGCACTCCCGTGAGATAAAGAAACAGCATGAAATAGGAAAGGTCTTCGCCGCCCTGCTTTCGCAGCTTCACGATTTGCGGGACAAACGCTCCGGTAGTACAAATCGCAGCCACAATCCCTAAATAGGCCGTTACCGACATGCTGATACCTCGCTTCTAATACTAGTAGATGACCGCGGGCGCTGATTCGTCCAATGAAATGTTTGGAAGCCTGTGATAACTTATTATTATGGCACTCGAAACCGAAGAACTAGCCTCTTTCGCCGTGCTCGCCGAACAACTGCATTTCGGCCGCGCGGCGGCACGCCTCCACATTTCCCAGCCCGCATTGAGCAAGCGCATACGGAGCCTGGAAGACAGAGTGGGCGGGCCGCTGCTGGTGCGCAACCGGCGCGGGGTTGCGCTGACTCCAGCCGGTGCCATGTTCTATAAAGAGGCCCGCAGGATTGTCCGCGACGTCGACGTTGCTTTCGAGGCGGCCCGCGGGGCCACCAGCGGCGAACTGGGAAAGTTGCGTCTGGGGGTGGGCATGTCCACCGTGCACAGTCTGGTTCCCCGCGCCCTGCTCAAGTTCCGTGAAAGCTCTCCGGGCGTGGAAATCGAGATCGCGGACATGCCCACGCTCAGCCAGGTCGAGGCCCTGATCGCCGGCCGTCTCGATGTCGGATTCGTTCGCCTGCCGGTGAAGCATCCTCTGGTCGCGGTGCGGAAAGTACTGACCGAGCGCCTCACCATCGCTACCGCGGAAAAATTTGCCGGCCCGCTGACCATGAAGGGCATTCAGGAGCAGCCTTTCATTCTCATCGATCGCAGCGTCTCCGCCACCTATCACGATCACTGCATAAGCCTGTGCGACCGCTCCGGATTCACTCCGAGAATCGTTTATGAACCCAATGACATGTTCACGATTCTCAACCTGGTCAGCGCCGGCATCGGGGTTTCACTGGTGCCCCGGGCGGCGCGCGCGATGCATGTCAGCGGAGTCAAGTTCGCGCCCGTGCACAGCAATTACGCGGAGTGGGACATCGGAATGGCCTGGAACCGGAAATTGGAGTCGGAAATTATTCGCAAGTTCGCGGACGCGTTATCCGTCTGAGCGGCTAGCTCGTGGCCAGGTCCGCGATCCGCACCGCATCCGCGCACGCGCGTACATCGTGGGTGCGGATGATGTGGGCGCCCTTCATGATGGCCACGGTTTCTGCCGCCAGGGTTCCGAACTGCCGCTCCGCGACTCCGGCATCGTTTCCGTTGTGGGCCAGGGCGCGGCCGATGAAGGACTTGCGCGATACCCCGGCCAGCAGCGGGAAGCGTAGCTGATGGAATTCCTCGAAACGCCTGAGCAGGGGATAGTTCTCTTCGCGATTCTTGCCAAAACCGAAGCCGGGATCGATCACCATGCGCTCGCGTTTCATGCCTGCGATCACGGCGGCGTCGGCGCGTTCCCGCAATTCGCGCTTGACCGACGTTACCACGTCCGACAGCGGCGGCAATGTCCGCCACTCCGCGGGACGTCCGCGCATGTGCATCAGCACCGCCCCACACTTCAGTTCAGCCAGCGTCTTCCGCATTTGCGGGTCCCAGAGAAACCCGCTGACGTCGTTGACGATTTCCGCTCCCGCTTTCACGGCGGCCCGCGCCACAGCTGCTTTGTAGGTATCCACCGAGACAATCGCCTTGGAGTTCTTTTGCTTTATCCCCGAAATTACGGGGATCACGCGCTCCAGTTCTTCCTTCTCGCTGACGGCGTCGCCAGGTTCGTTGGCAGAAACCACTTTCGCCCCCGGCCGCGTGGACTCTCCGCCCACGTCGATGATGTCGGCGCCGTCGTGCAGCAGTTTGAGCGCATACTCCACGGCGCGGTCGCGATCGAAATTGACGCCGCCGTCGGAAAATGAGTCGGGAGTGACGTTGACCACGCCCATGATCAGGGTCCGTTTCCCCAACTGCAACGCGCGGGACCCGATCTGCCACTCGAAGACTGGACGCATGGCAGCGATTCTAAACCCTGGCGCAGGTGTGGGGCGGGCGCCCTCGCCCGCCGCGGTCGACTTTGACCTTCGCGGCGCCAATGACTCTCGCAGCCCTGCCTCGGATCCAATTCCCGGCCAAAATCAACTTCAAAGGCGGCGGACAAGAGTGTCCGCCCCACACATGCACTTATCGAAAGCAGCGCGATCGCCGTTGTACAATTCATTCACGATGCACCGCACGCGCCGGTTTTCGCGTTTCGCTCTGGGCCTGTTGCTGCTCACGCAACTGCACGCCGCGTCGCATAAGCCGCTCGACAAGCGGATTGGCGCGATCCTCGAATCGAGCGATCTGACCCGCGGATTCTGGGGCATCGAGGTGGTTTCGCTCTCCACCGGGAAAGAGCTTTACGCCCGCGACGCGGACAAGTTATTCACACCCGCCTCCAACACCAAACTGTTCACCACGGCGGCGGCGCTGGCCCTGATCGGCCCGGACTACACCTTCCAGACCACGGTCGAAACCAACGGCACGCTCGACACCCACGGCCGCCTCACCGGGGACCTGGTGCTGGTGGGGCGGGGCGATCCTAACCTCTCCGGCCGCGAACTGCCCTACGCTCTGCATACCGAACGCAACGATCATCCCATTCGGGTGCTCGAGCAACTGGCCGACACGCTGGCGCAAAAAGGCGTGAAGTACGTGGACGGCGACATCATCGCCGACGACTCCTACTTCGCTTTCGAGCGCTACGGCGAGGGTTGGACGCAGGACGATCTGGTGTGGGCCGACGGCGCCCCTGTTTCCGCGCTCACTATCAATGACAATGTAATTTTCGTGAACATCCTGCCTGCCGATCGCGCCGGCGATCGTGCTTTCGTCAGCATCACGCCTTTCGCCGGCTACTATCGCATCGACAACCGCATCATGACCACGCCCGCGGGCACGGGCCGGAAAATATTTATCAATCGTGAGCCCGGCGCTACCGTGCTGACACTTTGGGGCAATATGCCGCTGGGCGACCCAGGCGCCAACGAGGCGCTCGCCATCGAAGATCCGGCGGAGTTTGCCGCCGAACTGTTCCGCCAACTGTTGGAAATGCGCGGCATCGCCGTGTATGGCAAGCAGAAAACGCGGCATACCGAACTGTCGAGTCTTTCTACTTTGACGGTCACGGCGTCCGCGGCCGCGCGGGGCGGCGACGAACCCTCGCGCGCGTTTCAGAACCAGCCCCTGGTGCTGGCCAGCTATCAATCCAAACCGCTGATTGAAGATGTGCGGGTCATCAATAAGGTCAGCCAGAATCTGCATGCGGAAATTCTGCTCCGCCTGCTGGGCCGCGAAAAAGGAACGGCGGGAACGGTCGAGGGCGGCCTCGAAGTGCTAAGGGGATTTTTGAACCAGGCCGGGATCACAGGCGATCAGTATGCGTTCTACGATGGCTCCGGGCTGTCGCGGCAAAACCTGGTGACGCCTCGGACCGTGGTCCAGTTGCTGCGCTACGCCGACTCCCAGCCCTGGGGGCCCAGTTTCCGCGATACCTTGCCCCTGTCCGGCACCGACGGGTCTCTCTCCAACCGTTTCAAGGACGTGGACCAGGGACGCATCCACGCTAAAACCGGCTCGCTGGGCGGGGTCAAGACGCTGTCCGGATATGCCACCACCAATCACGGCGACAGGATCGCATTTTCCATCTTGTCGAACAATTTCAACCTGCCCGACAAGCGCATCAATGAAACCATCGACAACATCGTCGCTGAAATCCTCAACGACGATAAACCCAAAAAATGAATATGGGATTGTGTGGTCGCGGGCGACTCGCCCGCGAAAAGTGTCCACCATCCAATCACTTTTATGGGCAATGACGTCATCCGAAAAAGTCGCGGGCGAGTCGCCCGCGGCCACACGAACAACTCACCGCGCCATGCGCCTGGATTGCCTGCTGCGCAGGCTGCGGGCGCCGCCCGGGCCGGTGCCGGTAGGGGGCTTGCGCATCCCATCCAGCAGGTCTTTTAAGACCACGGCGTTGTTGTGCAGCTCGTTTTTAGAGGCGAACAGGAGCGTAAGATTCTTTTTCCGGTGGGCCAGGCGGTACAGTTCGTTGAGAGCCTCGGCCGCCGCGGGCAATCCCAGTTCCTTGAGGTAACGCTTGCGGAAGGTCAGCCAGCTGTCGGGCCGGGCGTGAAACCACTGGCGCAGTTCGTCCGAAGGCGCGAGGTCGCGCAGCCAGACGTGGAGCGCGGCCTGGGTTTTACTGAGTCCGCGCGGCCACAGGCGGTCGACCAGAACGCGATATCCATCGCCGCGCGCGGGCTTCTCGTAGACTCGTTTGACGGTAACGCGTTTGCCGCCGGCGGCCATGGATCGTCCTCTGCTATTGTACTTCGGCGGCGGAGTTAGCAGTGCTGAGCAATTGGCAATTAGCAATTGGCACTTAGCAATTAGCACTTAGCAATTAGCCAATGCCCATGGGCCATGGCTAATTGCTAAGTGCTCTTGAGGCACCAATGGAATCTTCTCGCTCGATGTCTAGCGGTCGCTCGGCTCTTGCAACCTGGCTGGTTCTTGTACTCGGCGCGATCGCTCTGATCGCGTGCAGTGGCTGCGATGTGCAGCGCCGCAAGAGCGATGCGGAACTGGGATTGAACCCGCAGCAGGCCGCGGGACGGCGGATCTATGATCAATATTGCGATCGCTGCCATGAACCCTACTCGTCCCGCGACAAAAAAGGGCGCAGCTTGCACGGAGTCTTCAAGAAAAAGTTCCTGTCCGAGAGCGGCATGCCGGCCAATGACGAGCGTGTGGGCGAGATGATCATCACCGGCCGCAACATGATGCCGGCCTTCGGCCAGGCACTGTCGCAAGCGCAACTACAAGACTTGCTGGCCTATCTGCACACCTTGTAAATCATGCCAGACCCTGCAAGCTGTCACAGTTTGACTTCGTCCCGGTGAGCGAGTAGATTTTTCCAACTACAGCAGTCTGTTCTTTCACAACTTCTTTGGTTCGCGCACCCTCGTCGTTCCTGACGAGGAGGGAAGCGGGTGAAAATCCCGCGCTGCCGCGCAACTGTAAGCGAGGAAATCGCAGCCGGTCACTGGGGAAACCCGGGAAGGCCGGCCGCATTCGTCGGACATCGAGAAATATGTCCTTACTCGCAAGCCAGGAGACCGGCGTGAACCGTCCCCACCAACCCCTTTCGCGTGACAAAGGAGGAGTGCATGCGGTTCTTCGGAATTCTCGTCTCTTTGGTGTTCCTGCTGGCGGCGGCTTCGGCTGCCAATCTCAGACTTAAAGTTGTCGATCCCCAGTCGGCGGCGGTTGCCGGAGCGCAAGTGGAATTATTCCGAGGCGAGTCGTCGACCCCAGTCGCCATCCAGACTACTTCGGCGGAAGGGCTGGTGGTATTTCGCGCATTGGACGCGGCGCCCTACCGCGCTCGCATTCTGGCTGCCGGCTTTGCCGAGCAGAACGCCGCTCTTCCCTCGACCAGCCCGGAGCCAATCATCGTAAGCCTTCGGCTGGCGCCGGCCACTGAAACGGTCAACGTCAGCGCCACTCGCACTCTGGTTCCAGGCAGCCTGGCCGGAGGCGACGTCGCCATGCTCAACGCCGGACAACTGGAAGTCATGCGGCCGGTGGCGGCCGATGACGCTTTGCATTTTCTTCCGGGCGCGGTGGTGAGCACTCAGGGACAACGCGGCGGCCTCTCCTCGTTATTCGTGCGCGGGGGCGAGTCCACTTACAACAAGGTGATTGTGGATGGTGTTCCCGCCAACGATCCGGGCGGAATCATCGATTTCGGTGTGCTGGCTCTGGCCGGAGCCGATCGCCTGGAGTTCGTTCGCGGCGCTCAAAGTACGCTCTACGGCTCGGACGCCATGACTAGCGTGGTGCAGGTCTTCACCCGCAGCGGCAGCACTCCCGTCCCCGAACTGCGTTTCGGCGCGGACGGCGGGAACCTGGGCACGGCAAACGGATACGCATCGCTCGCCGGGGCCAACGGCCGCTTCGATTACAACCTGTTCGCAGACCAGTTCAACACCATGGGCCAGGGCCCGAACGACGACTACTCAAACTCGCTGGAGGGCGGAAACGTCGGTGTAAAGCTCACCGACTGGGCGGCCCTGCGCCTGCGTGCCCGCCATTCCAACAGCGCCACCGGCGTGCAAAGCTACTGGAATTTCAACGGAGACCCCATCCTGCCGCCGGACTTCGACCAGCGCGCGCGGCAGAACAATCTGCTGGCCAGCGCGGAGCTCGATGTAACCGGACCATCGCGCTGGCAGCATCGCTTCACCGGCTTCGAGTACGCGCTGCATCGCACCAATATCCAGCCCGTGAATCAGCCCGGCCGCGTGGATCCGTTTGGCGACCAGATCGATACTCCCTTCCACGCCATCACCGATATCAATCGCGCCGGCTTCGACTATCAGGGCGACTACACCGAACGAAGCTGGGCCCAGACGACAATCGGATACGAATTCGAAGACGAGAACGGGACCACCGGCAGCCTGCCCGATTCGCTCAGCCACGGCGTCCGCCTGAACCACGCGGTCTACGGACAACAGCTTTTGACCCTGGGACGCCTCTCCGTCGTTGCGGGGGCCCGCTTTGTGCACAACCAGAGTTTCGGAAATAGAGTCGTGCCCCGCATCGCGCTGGGATTCACGGCATTGCGGGGAGGAAATTTCTTTTCCGGCACTCGCTTCCACTTCAGTTATGCCACTGGCATCAAGGAACCCAGTTTCGCGCAGTCGTTCGGAAATGGCGGCGGCTTTCCCGTGATCCCCAACCCCGATCTCAAGCCGGAGCGGGTGCGTTCATTCGAAGCGGGCTTCGAGCAGAAGTTTTCCCGGAACTACTCCTTGACCGCCACCTACTTCAACGAGTTGTTTCGCGACAAAATTGATTTCAATTTCCTGACGGGCGCGTCCTGCCCGCCACCCGCCGCGTCCTGCGGGCAGAATGTGAATGTCAATGAGGCCATCGCCCATGGCGCGGAGATTCAGTTTCACGGGCGGCCGCTGGCCAATCTGTCTCTCGATGGGTCTTACACGTACACCTCGACGCAGATCCTGGAACAGCCTTTTGCCTTCGATCCCCTGCTCGAACCCGGCCAGCCGTTGCTACGGCGTCCCCGGCATTCAGGAAATTTGTTGCTGACCTACCTGGGCAGGCGGTGGGGCGCCAACCTGGGCGGAAGTTTCATCGGGAGGCGCACCGATTCGGATTTCCTGGGCTACAACATCAATCATGCTGCGGGCTATGCCCGTGTAGATCTCGGTGGATGGTACGCGATCACTCCGCGGATCACGGCCTACGTGAATCTCGAGAATGCCCTCGACAAGGCCTATCAGGAAGTGGTGGGCTACCCGGCGCTAGGGGCCAACGTCCGGGCAGGACTGCGCTTCCGCATCGGGGGAGAGTAGATGCTGACGATGATTGTGTGGAGCGGGCGCCCTCGCCCGCTGCTTTTTAAGCGTCAAGCTTATTGGAGAGATGTCGAACATCCTGCCGCAGGCAGCGGTGGAGAAGTTCCCGACTCACTCCGGGTTTGGTGCTGGATTTCTTCTAGCCGGAAGCGATCACGCGGGCGAGGGCGCCCGCGCCACACAAAGACGTGCTGACACACTCAGCGATGACGAACGCGTCGGGGCCGGGGGGCGGCTTCGGAGCGCTCCTCCGCCTCGCCCGCGAAGGGAACGGCGAGGGGCAGTGGCGCCGCGGACCGCGAGCCCTGATACTTGCTCCGTGCCGCCATCAATTTTCCCAGCTCTTCGCTGCCCAGAGGTTGCTGCCGTCCCAGCAGGTGCGTGACCAGCGCAATCTGGGCGAAATGCTCGACCGTTTCCATCTTCATGTACGCATGATGCAGATCGGCGCCATACGCCACCACGCCGTGGTTCGACATGAGGATGGCGTCATACTGCGGCACCAGGGGTTCGAGGGCGGCCGTAAGTTCCGGCGTTCCCGGCGTGCCGTATTTGGCCAGGGGAATCGATCCCAGTCCAATCACTACCTCGCACACCAGCGGCTGGTTGAGCGGCATGCCGGCCGCGGCGAACCCGGTAGCGGTGGGGGGATGCGCATGCACCACGCCCTGCACATCCGGACGCAATCGGTAAATCAGCAGGTGCATCGCGATTTCGCTCGACACGTCGCGACGCCCTTCCACCCGGCGGCCTTCCATATCCACGATGACCATGTCCGAGGGCTTCATCATGCCTTTGCACATGGAGGTCGGAGTGGCCAGGATGTGCCGCTCGTCGAGGCGCACCGAAAGATTTCCGTCCATGGCGGCCACGTAGCCGCGCTCGTGCAGGGCCCTGCCAAAGAGGGCAATTTCGCGCCGATATTGACGTTCGCTGGCCATGGTTGCGGAGAGGTAAAACCGAAAGCCCCGGCTGTTTCCGCGTATCGTAACTGAAGCGATTGACGGTTACAACGCAGTTTACACACAATTACATTCTGCTCTCAGGCCCGTCAAGCCACTTTCCCGTGCTCCTCTCGCGGAAATCCTATAATGGACCGGCGTGCAGGTTGCCGATTTCAACTATTCGCTTCCCGAAGAACTCATTGCTCAGGAGCCTCCGTCCGACCGGGCAGGGGCGCGGCTGCTGCATCTGAATCGCAGCGAACCGGAGCTGCGTGACTTGCAGTTCCGCGATTTTCCAGACCTGCTCAGAGCCGAA